>WNGJ01001721.1_pt1 | contig 21645 bp, 17 predicted proteins | sample 5400611 | NCBI WGS metagenome assembly WNGJ01 (sample SAMN13153375, study PRJNA577476) | soil metagenome | isolation source: 40 cm soil or saprolite under Garry oak tree replicate 1 | place: USA:California | collected 2016-06-15
GTCGTCCCCGACCTCCAGCACGACGACGACGGCTGGAAACGGATCCGGATCACGACCCAGGAGCTGCTGCAGGAGCAGGAGATGGTGAAGGAGCTGGTCCCGACCCAGACCTAGCTTCACCTCCCCACCACGTGGGGAGGTCGCGCCGAAGGCGCGGGTGGGGAGATACGAGCCCCTAATCTTGGGACAGTGAACGTCACGCTCGACCGGCACTCTTACCCCTTCACGGCGATCGTGGGCCAGGAATCGATGAAGCTGGCCCTGATCCTGAACGCGATCGTCCCCACCATCGGCGGCGTGCTGATCCGCGGCGAAAAAGGGACGGGGAAATCGACCGCCGTGCGCGCCCTGGCCAGGCTGCTGCCCGAACACGATGTGGTCGAGGGCTGCCACTTCGGTTGTGACCCGACAGACCCCGACGCCCTTTGCGCCGACTGCCGGGCCAAGCTCAAGGCTGCCGGCACGCTCCCGCATCACAAACGGCGGATGCGGGTGGTCGAGCTGCCGATCAACGCCTCGGAAGACCGGGTCGTAGGTACCATCGACATCGAGGCGGCCCTCCGCACGGGGACCCGCCGCTTCGAGCCCGGCGTGCTGGCCGAAGCCAACCGAAACATCCTCTACGTCGACGAGGTGAACCTCCTCGACGACCATCTGGTCGACGTGCTGCTCGACGCCGCGGCGATGGGCGTCAACGTCATCGAGCGGGAAGGCGTCTCCTACAGCCATCCCTCGCGTTTCATCCTCGTCGGGACCATGAACCCCGAAGAGGGCGAGCTCCGGCCGCAGCTGCTCGACCGCTTCGGACTGTGCGTCGACGTGGAGGGGATTCGCGATCCTGACGAGCGCGTCCTGATCGCCGAGCGCGACGCGGCCTTCAACCGTGGAGACCACGAGTTCACGAACGAGTTTGCCGCCGCGGACGGCAACCTCTCGCGCGCGCTGGCCGAAGCCATCGGCCGGGTGAAAGAGGTCCGCGTCACCGCCGGCCACGCCCGGCTGATCTCCTCGATCTGCGTCGAGGCGGAGGTGCTGGGCCACCGCGCCGACGTCGTCATCGACCACGCGGCGCGGGCCCTGGCCGCCTATCGCCGGCACGGCACGCCAAGCCGCGAGGACATCTACGACGCGGCAACCCTCGCCCTCGCCCACCGTGCCCGCCAGCCTCTGCGTCGCGACCAGGACGAGACAAGCTCGCCGGAGCGCGGGGAGGAGCAGGAGGGCTCGCAGCCCTCGGACTCCGAGACGGGCGACCCCCAGGGCTCGGAGAGCGAGGCGTCTTCGGAGGCCACGGCGGAGCAGAGCGCGAGCTCGTCGGACACCGGCCAGCAGTCGGCGGGCGCCGACACCGGCGTCACGACGGGCGGCTCGAGCGGCCACGAATCGGCACCGGAGGCGTTACAAACTTTCAACCTGCGGCGCATCGACCTGCCGCGGCAGCGACGGGTGCGCAAGCAAGGCGGCAAGCGCGCGGCGAGCCAAACGCCGGACCGCCGCGGCCGCTACGTGCGCGCCGCGCCAAAGGAAAAGGTCAACGACCTCGCGATCGATGCCACCGTTCGCGCGGCGGCGCCCCTCCAGGTGGAGAGGGGCCGGCGCCACGGGGAGCGCTTGATGCTCGAGCGACGCGACCTGCGGCAGAAGGTGCGCGAACGCAAGGTCGGCAACCTGATCGTGTTCGTGGTCGACGCCTCGGCGTCGATGGACGCCGAGCAGCGGATGGCTGCCACCAAGGGGGCGATCCTGTCCCTGCTCCAGGACGCGTACGTCCGCCGAGATCGGGTCGCGGTGGTCATCTTCAAGAACCGCACCGCGGAGGTCGTGCTGCGGCCGACCTCGAGCGTGTCGTTGGCGCGGCGCCGCCTGGAGAGGCTCTCGGTCGGCGGCACGACGCCGCTGACGCATGGGCTGATGGCCGGCTACAAGGTCGTGAAGACGGAGCTGCTGCGCGACCCGACCATCCGCCCGCTGCTGGTCCTGATCAGCGACGGTCGCGGCAACATCTCGATGTTCAAAGAGGAGCCGCTCGTGGAGGCGCAGAAGGTGGCGGCTCTCATCGACGCGGAGGACATCGACGCGCTGGTCATCGACTCCGCGCGCGATTACAGCCATCTGCCTTCGGTGCAGCACCTGGCTCGCGTGGCGCCGATGTATCAGACCTATGCGATCAACGCGTGCGCCGACCTGGCCGAGCGCATGGGCGCGCATTACTACGGCCTTTATGACCTGTCGCGCGACGAGATCGCGACCGCCGTGGAACGGGAGCTCGGACGCGGCCGGTAACGCATAATCGCGGACATTCGTTCAAGCTCTTGGTCCCATGAAAATTCTCCTAGTCCCGTTCGCGATCGTGCTGATGGCCGGCTGCGCATCCCAGCCGGTGGCCGTGAATCCGACACCCTCGCCGGCCACGTCCGCGACTTTGACGCCAGGCCCCTCCCCTTCGCCTTCGAGCACCGCGACGCCCTCCGGAGTGCCGGTGGGCACTCCTGTTTCGCCGCGCGTGCTGGCGCCGGCGCCGGACTTACCATTCGGGGCCCTATGCTCGACTCCGATCCAGACGACCGCCAACGGCAATGCGGGTCCCCTGTTCTGCCGGCGCGGCGAGGTCAACGTGCAGGCGTGGAGCTTTTACGCCAGCGTGAGCGCCAGCATTCTCGGGCTCGGCCTCAACCCGACCGAGGGTCAAGCCGAAGCCGCCATCTGCGACGACTTCAACCACAACCACGCGACGAAGCCTGAGGAAACGAACGGTTACGCGCTCGCCGCCGCCTACTACGGCTGGAGCTTTGGCAAGGATCCGACCCTGGTGATGTACCAGGCGCCGCCCTGTCAGTAGGCGCAGTCCCCCGCCGGTAATATCGTCCTCGCAGCATGGCACTGGACCGCTACTCCTACCCGTTCACGGCGATCGTCGGCCAGGATGAGATGAAGCTGGCCCTGGTTCTCAACGCCATCAACCCGACCATCGGCGGAGTGCTGATCCGGGGCGAAAAGGGCACCGGAAAGTCAACCGCGGTCCGGGCGCTCGCCCGCCTCCTGCCGGAGCAGAAGGTGGTCGAAGGCTGTCACTTCGGCTGCCACCCGGAGGACCCCGAAGATTGGTGTCTGGACTGCCGCGAACGCGCAGCGTCGGGCTCGCTCCCGTCAACCACGCGCCGCATGCGCGTGGTTGAGCTCCCGATCAACGCGTCTGAGGACCGCGTGGTGGGCACGATCGACCTCGAGGCTGCGCTGAAAGAAGGTTCGCGGCGATTCGAGCCGGGCGTGCTCGCCGAGGCGAACCGCAACATCCTCTACGTCGACGAGGTCAACCTGCTCGACGACCACATCGTCGACGTGCTGCTCGACGCGGCCGCCATGGGGATCAACACCGTGGAGAGGGAAGGAGTGTCAGTATCGCACCCGTCTCGCTTCATCCTGGTCGGGACGATGAACCCGGAAGAGGGCGAGCTGCGGCCGCAGCTGCTGGACCGCTTCGGTCTGTGCGTCGACGTGGAGGGCATCCGCGACCTCGACCAGCGGGTCGCCATCGTCGAGAAGCGCGCGGTTTGGGAAGACGACCCCAACCTCTTCTACCAGCAGCACGCGGAGTCGGAGCAGTCGGTGCGGTCGCAGATCGCCGAAGCGATCGCGACCTTTCCCGAAGTCACCCTGCCGCGCCAGATCCTGCGCTTGATCGCCCAGATCTCGATCGCGCTCGAGGTCGACGGGCACCGCTCCGACCTGGTGTGCGCCCGCGCCGCCCAGGCCAAGGCCGCGTACGACAGCGCGGACGAGGTCGCCGTCGGCCATGTCGGCGAGGTGGCGGAGATGGTGTTCGCGCATCGCGTGCGCTCCGTGCCTTTCGGCAAAGGCGGTCCGAACCTGGGCGAGGTCATCGCGCGGATGGTCGGCCAGGGCTGACCTCCCATGATCCAGAAGGACCCGCCGCAGGCGGGGGATGGAGCCACCACCGAGGCGACCGTCAACGCCTTCAACCAGGCGTTCAACCGCCACGATGTCGACGGCGTGATGTCTCTCATGACCGACGACTGCTTATTCGAGAACACCCTGCCTCGACCCGACGGCGAGAGGCATATCGGCCAGGCGGCGGTGCGCCGGTTCTGGGATAAGTTCTTCGGCGATACACCTCGGGCAAGGTTCGAAACCGAGGAGATGGTCGTCGCCGGCGATCGCGCCATCGTCCGCTGGCGCTTCGATTGGGGGAGCGGCCACGTGCGCGGTATCGACCTGTTCAAGGTCCGCGACGGCAAGGTCGCTGAGAAGCTCAGCTACGTAAAGGGTTGAGCCGTTGACTTTGCGCTTCGGCAGCCTCTGAAAGTCAGAGGTTGGCCCCTCCGTCTGGCTCCCCTCCGGCCCTCCGGGCCACCTCCCCATAAATGGGGAGGAGTCGAGTACTCGCCACTAGACTGGGGCGCGTGTCGGCGTCCCAGGAACACTCCCTCCAGCCCCAGCGCGCGGCCGAGCTCCTCGAGCGGGTCGAAAAAAACATCCACCGCGTCATCGTCGGCAAGGACCGGGTGGTGCGGCTGGCGCTCGCGGGCCTGGTCGCCGGCGGCCACGTCCTGCTCCAGGACCTGCCGGGCACGGGCAAGACGATGCTCGCGCGCGCCCTGGCCACGTCAGTCGGCGGCACGTTCCGCCGCATCCAGTGCACGCCGGACCTGCTTCCGTCGGATATCACCGGCTCGAGCATCTTCAACCAGAAGGACCTGAGCTTCGAGTTCATCGCCGGGCCGATCTTCGCCAACATCGTGCTCGCGGATGAGGTGAACCGGGCGACCCCCCGCACGCAGTCGGCGCTGCTCGAGGCGATGGGGGAGGGTCAGGTCACCGTCGAGGGCACCACGCGCACGCTCGAGCGCCCCTTCTTCGTGGTCGCGACGCAGAATCCCGCCGAGTTTCACGGCACGTACCCGCTGCCCGAATCCCAGCTCGACCGATTCGTGCTCGCGGCCGAGATGGGGCCGCCGACGGAGGCCGAGGCGATGGAGGTTCTCGCCCGTCGCGAACATGGCGACCCGATCGCGGACCTGACCGCGGTGATCGACGTCAGCGACGTGATCGTGCTCCAGGAGGCTTGCCTGCGCGTCGTCGCCGCACCCGCGATCCGGACCTACATCGTGGCGCTCCTGCAGTCCATCCGCTCGCGGCCCGATGTCCTCTTGCCCGCGAGCATGCGGTCCGGGGTCTATCTCCAGCGCGCGTCGCAGGCGTGGGCGCTGTTCGAGGGCCGCGACTTCGTCCTTCCGGACGACATCAAGCTGCTGGCGGCGCCGGTGCTCGCCCATCGCCTTGGCATGCGTGGCCGGGGTAGGGCCGCCGACATGCTGGGCGAGGTCCTGACCGCGCTGCCGATTCCGCCTCTGCGACAGCGCTGAGGACAGTCTGCTGAGGCCGACCTGGCGGGTATCCGGCGTGGCGGCGCTGTGGCTTGTCCTGGAGTGGTACGGCGCCACCTCGCAGGTGCCCTGGCTCTTTTTGCTGGCGGCGTGGATTCTCGCCTTGCTGATCTTCGCCGGCGTGTACTCGTGGTGGAACCGGGCCGGGCTCCGGCTGCGGCTGGCTGTCCGTGGCATCCGAACTGCGCCTGGATCGCCTGCGGATGACCTGCCCGGGCATCTGCTGCGGAATGGGCCGTTCCCGGCGCCGGTGTTTGAGGCCGATGGAATCGAGCTCGAGCTCGGTCTCAACACGACCGGAGGATCGCGCGGACCTGCATGGATCAACGGCTACGTCGGCGGAAAAAAGCTGACCTTTGGAACCGGCCTCGTGCCGGCCAAAGGCTGGACGCGTCTGGAGGTCCTCCGTGAGCTTCATCGCGGCCCCATCGGTGCGACGGGGTGGACGATCGGGAGCAGCGACCCCCTGGGTTTCTTTCAGGGGCGCCGGTCCTTTCCAGATGCCGAGGTCGCCCTGGTCCTTCCACGCTTCAGGTCGCTGGCCGGGCGGCGACAGACGCACGAGCTGGAGGCAAGCGTGGCCGCGCCCAGATCTGGTTCCGGCAACGAGCTCTTCGGCATCCGCGAGTACCGCCGCGGCGATTCGCTCCGGCGGATCCACTGGAGGTCGAGCGCGCGTCACGGCGAGCTCGTGGTTCGCGAGTACGAGCCGCCCGGACTCCGAATGCTGGGCATTTTTGTTGATCCATCGCCTCCATCCGCCGACGTTGCCGACCAGATCGCCCGCATCGCCGCATCGGAAGCGTGGGACTGCATCAGTGAAGGTGGCCGCGTGGTCTTGTGGGCACCCGGTCGGGAGCCGAGTCACTCGCCGCGTGACCTGTGGTCGCAGCTGGAGTGGCTAGCCAGATACCCCAGCCCCTCAGGCGGCTTCGCCGCCAGCTCCCCACTGCGTGGGGAGCAGGGGGAGACGGTCGTGATCACGGCGAGCGCGAACGCCGAGTTGCTTGATGTCGCAGGGCGGGCGAGAAGGCGAAAGGTGTGGGTCGTCGGCGACGCCGCGGTCGAGAGCGACGCGCCGATCGAGCGAGTCGGGACCCAGTGGCCGCTGTGAGACGCTGGCTTCGGCTGCCCGCCTCGCCCATCGAGCACTCGGTCGAGGGACGCGCCTTCGTGTTTTCGGGATTTGCCGTCGCGGTGCTCGCCATCGCTCTTTATGGACAGGACTACGTGGTGCCGGTCATCGGCGTCATCGCGGCGGGCATCGGCCACGTGGTCAGCTACCGCGAACGCAACCACAAACGTGGTTTCTGGCGCCAGGTGTTCCTCGCCGCGCTGGTGTTCGGTGCCCTTTTCTATTTGATCGCCGACTCCGCGCTCGCCCTTTTCGGCGGCATCCTGCCGCAGGCCAATTTCGCAATCCTGCTGGTCGCGATCACGAGCTTCGACTTGAAGACGCGCCGCAACTGCTACTCGAGCCTTTGGATCAGCCTTGCGATCCTTTATCTCGCCGCTGTCTACGCGTGGGACTACACGTTCGGAATTCTCCTCGCGCTATGGACTCTTTATCTCGCAGGGTTCTGGATCGCCTCGCATCTGAAGCGCATGGAGGCGGGGGTCCGGGTGCCGGCGCGGGCGCTCACCCTGATGCTTGCCGCAGGCATCCTGGGAGGAGTCGGTTGGTTTGTCGCGGTGCCTCAGCCGACGGCTATCCCGATCTCCCCGCTCGTCATCTCTCTGCCGAACTTCTCGAGCTTCAAAGGCGACCTCGAGAGCCCGGCCCTCCCACTGGTCCAGCTCACAGGCGATCCGACGGGCGCGACGACCAGCGTCGACCTGCACTTTCGGGGAAGGCTCGGCGATGCGCCCGTGATGTACGTGCGGACCGGCGCCCCCGCCTACTGGCGCGGCCTGGTTTTCGACCAGTATCGCGATGGCGTCTGGACAGCCACGAATCACGACTACCGCGAGATGCAGCCATTCGTGCCACCGCGATTCCTGCCACCTGCGCCGCCCCACAACCTCGGCACCTTCGTGCAGACATTTCGGGTCCTACGACCGCTGCCGGGCGTGATCAACGCCGCCTACCCGATCGAGAGCCTGTACGCGCCGGTGGCCGCGCTGCGCGAGGATGCCTACGGAACTTTCCACACGCCCGGGCCTTTGCGACCGGGCCAGACATACTCGGTCGTCTCCTACCTGCCAGATCTCTCGCCTGAGAGTCTGCGGGCAGACGAGGGCAACGTGAGCTTGTCCGATTACGAACGTGCATACCTCGACAGCCAGGCCCTGTCGGCGCGGGGGCGAAGGCTGGCCGCTGACATCACCAATGAAGCCACCAACCCGTTCGACTCCGTCATGGCGCTGACCAGCTACCTGCAGGCCAACTACAGATACACGCTCGACCTCCCGCGGGTGCCGACCGGTCGCGATCCGGTCGACTGGTTTCTCTTCGACAACAAGACCGGCTACTGCGAGCAGTTCGCCACCGCCGAGACGCTGATGCTGCGCAGCCTCGGCATTCCGGCACGCCTGGCGACCGGATATGCGACCGGCGATTACGACCCCATCCTCAACCAGGCGGTGGTGCGCGAGCATGACGCGCACGCCTGGGTGGAGGTTTGGTTCTCCGGCCACGGATGGGTGCCGGTCGACCCGACGCCTGGTGTACCGCCGCTGGCTGCGACCCGGTTCCCTAACCACTGGGCGGCCGGCGGCCTGGCGCGGCTCATTCCACACCTGACCATCGGCGCCCCGGCCGCGGCGCTCGGCTCGGTAGGCGCGCTGGCGATCATCCCGGTAGCGATCGCAATCGCGCTGGTGGTCGTGCTGGCGTACGCGTGGCTGCGCCGCCGCAGATGGACGAGAGGAAGCAGACCCGCGCGAGGAGAGTCGGAGCTGCTTCGTTTATACGAGCGCCTGCAGCGCCGCCTCGGACGCCGGCGCGCACCGCCCGAAACGCCGCTCGAGTACGAGCATGCGATGCACTCCTCCCCATTCATGGGGAGGTGGCCGGCGCAGCCGGGCAGGGGGGACGCCGGGGTGGGGCAGCCAGGGGGAGAGGACCTGCTCGAGGAGGTGACTCGAGCGGTCAACGAGGGCGTTTATGCAGGCCGTTGGCCTAACCCCCGGCGGGTGCGCGAGCTGGCCGAGCGGATATCCTGAATTTCAAGTGGCCCAGGCTCTAAAGATGACCGGCGCGGAGGATGTTCGCTGGAATCTAAGCGATCTTTTCGCGTCGCCCGACGATCCGAAGATCGAAGCTGCGCTCGCGCGAGACCTCGAGCGAGCGAAGGCCTTCGAGGCGACATACAAAGGTAAGGTCGCGACCCTGGAGCCGAAACCGTTCGCGGCCATGATGCGGGAGCTGGCCGATTACGAAGAGTCTTCGACGCGGGCAGAGGTCTACGCGTACATGCTGCATAGCGAGAACACACAAGACAACGCCGCCGGTCGCCTGCTCGCGCGCGTGCGCGAAGCGAGCGCGGAGCGTGGCAGCCACATGGTGTTTTTCGCGCTCGAGCTCGCGCAGATCACCGACGAGCACGCCGCCAAGCTCTACGCCGACCCCGAGTCGGCCATCTACCGCCACACGGTCGATGAGGCGAGGAAGTTTCGCCCGCATCAACTTTCGGAGCCCGAGGAGCGCGTCCTCACCGACTTCAGCCCGGTGGGCAGCTCATCCTGGGTTCGCCTCTTCGAGGAGCTCTGCGCCCGAATCCGCGTCGAGGTCGACGGGCGGGACCTGGCGCTCGACCAGGCGCTGACACTGCTCCGGGAGCCGGACCGCGAGGTTCGCCGGCAGGCGAGCGCCGCTTTGACGCGGGCTCTGAGCGGCGACCTCCGAACGCGCGGCTACATCTTCAACGTGATCCTCCAGGAAAAGGCGATCGATGATCGCCTGAGGCATTTTCCGACGTGGATCAGCTCCCGCAACCTGGCCAACGAGACTTCCGACGAGGCGGTGCAGGCGCTGGTGGACGCGGTGACCGGCCGCTACGACGTCTGCGTCCGCTACTACCGGGTCAAGCGAAAGCTGCTCAACGTCGGCGACTTGCACGAGTGGGACCGCTACGCCCCTGTCAGCGACACCACACGCGACCTCACGTGGGATGACGCCAAGGAGCTCGTCCTCGGTTCGTACTACAGGTTTTCGAAACGCGCGGGGTCTCAGGTGGAGGAGTTCTTCAAGAACAGCTGGATCGATGCGCCGGTAGTGCCCGGCAAGGCCGGCGGCGCGTACTGCATGCCGGTGACGCCGCGCCACCATCCCTACGTGCTGTTGAACTTCACCGGCAAGCTGCGCGACGCGCTCGTGCTCGCGCATGAGCTCGGGCACGGTCTGCATGACCGCCTCGCCTCCAAGCAGCACATCTTCGACTACCACCCGCCGTTGACCCTTGCGGAGACGGCATCCGTGTTCGGCGAAGCCCTGACCTTCGATCGGATCATGGCCGAGGAGAAGGACCCCAAGGTGCGACTCGCCTTGCTTTGCGGCCAGTGCGAGGACGCATTTTCCACGGTTTTCCGCCAGGTCGCCTTCAACCGCTACGAGGACGCCAGCCACAACCGGCGCCGGACGGAGGGCGAGCTTTCGGTCGAGGAGCTAGGCGAGATGTTCCAGGAGAAGCTGCAGCCGATGTTCGGCGACGCCCTGATCCTCACCGAAGAGCACAAAGTCTGGTGGAGCTACGTCGGCCATTTCCTGCACACGCCTGGTTACGTGTACGCATACGCCTTTGGAAACCTGCTCGCGCTTTCGGTCTATCACCGCTATCTCGAACGCGGCGAGGAGTTCGTCGAACAGTACCTTGAGTTCCTCGCCGCCGGTGGCTCGACCAGGCCAGACGAGCTGGTCAAGCGCATCGGCATGGACATCACCAACCCCGATTTCTGGGACGCCGGGCTGAAGATCCTGGACGGGATGGTGACCGAGGTCGAGGGCCTCTCCGGGATCAAGTGATCAGGTCCTCCCCATTCCTGGGGAGGTGTCCGGCGAAGCCGGACGGAGGCGCTCGCCAAGGATCCACCGGGTGGCGGCAAACCAAAAGGCGAACAACCACAAGACGATCAGCGCCGTGCCGCCGTAATCGTGAAAGACGACCGCCGGCACAAAGCCGCCCCGGGTCGCGACGAGGGCCACAGCGGCCATGCGGGCCAGGTTCAGGAGCAGCGTCCCCAGCAGACCGAGCAGAACAGCCTGGGCCCTGGCTTCCAGCGAGTACGGTCCGCGTAGACCGACCAGAAGGAGCGAGCGGCCCATCTTGCCCTGGCGCGATCCGATGCGTCTGACTCGGCCTGTGCCATCAGGAGTGGTTCGGGCCAGGAAGAGGGGACCGGGGTTGCTGCATCGAGTGCTGGGTTCGGGGGATCGGAATTTGGCGGGACAGTAGCACGGGTGGCGATTTCGCGCCAGGTCTGCGGCTCTGCGCCCACGGCGCGGGCACCTCCTCCCGAATGGGGAGGACTGAACGGCCGATAAACTTAGAGTCACATAGCCCAAAGCCGGGAACGGCATCCGTGCACCTTGTGTGCCAGGGGAGTGACATGGCGGTCACCGAGACGATTGCGACCACTGATCTCGAGTTCGCTCGCCAGCTAGGCCAGCAGCTGCGCGTTGACTCCATCCGCTGCAGCACCGCGGCCGCCTCCGGCCACCCGACGTCGTCGATGTCGGCCGCGGACCTGATCGCGGTCCTGATCACGCGCTACCTGCAGTACGACTGGAGCAAGCCGAAAGACCCCAACAACGACCACCTGATCTACTCGAAGGGTCACGCGTCGCCCCTCTGTTACGCGATGTTCAAGTCGGTCGGCGCCATCACCGACGCCGAGATGATGACGTTCCGCAAGTTCGGATCGCGCCTCCAGGGCCACCCGACGCCGGCCATCCCATGGGTCGACGTGGCCACCGGTTCGCTGGGCCAGGGCCTGCCGATCGGGGTCGGCGTGGCGCTCGCAGGGCAGTATCTGGACAAGCTGCCCTATCACGTCTGGGTGCTCTGCGGCGACTCGGAGCTCGCCGAAGGCTCGATCTGGGAAGCGCTCGACAAGGCGGGCCACTACCAGCTCTCGAACCTGACCGCGATCTGGGACATCAACCGACTGGGTCAACGCGGCGAGACCGAATTCGGCTGGAACCTCGATGTCTACCGGCGCCGGGTCGAGGCGTTCGGCTGCTTCCCGATCGTGATCGACGGCCACGATATGGCTTCCATCGACCGCGCGTTCGGGGAGGCGCTCTCGAACACCGGCAAGCCGACGGTGATCATCGCCAAGACGATCAAAGGCAAGGGCTTTTCGGAGATCGAGAACAAGGACGGTTGGCACGGCAAGGCCCTGCCTCCGGACATGGCCGAGCGCGCGATCAAGGAGCTCGGCGGCATCAAGAGCCTGAAGGTGAAGACGCAGAAGCCCGAGCGCACAGCAGTGCCCAGGCGGCTCGTGGACGCCGAGCCGGTCCTGCCCGTATACAAGAAAGAGGACAAGGTCGCCACCCGGAAGGCGTACGGCGACGCCCTGCTCGCGCTTGCCGCCATCCCCGAGGTTGTGGCGATGGACGGCGAGGTTTCCAACTCGACCCACGCGGACGAGTTCGCAAAGGCGCACCCCGAGCGCTTCTTCGAGATGTGGATCTCGGAGCAGCAGCTGATCGCGACGGCGGTCGGCATGAGCGTGCGCGGCTACAAGCCGTTCGCCTCGACCTTCGCCGCGTTCTTCAGCCGCGCTTATGACTTCATCCGCATGGCCGGTATCTCGCAGGCCAATCTCCGGCTTGTCGGCTCGCACGCCGGGGTCGAGATCGGCCAGGACGGGCCTTCCCAGATGGCGCTCGAGGACCTGGCGTCGATGCGCGCGATTCACAGCTCGACGGTGTTCTATCCCTGCGACCCCAACCAGGCCGCCAAGCTCACGCGGATCATGGCCGACACCCCGGGCATCGTGTTCATGCGGACAACACGCGGCGCCTACCCGACGCTGTATGGCGCGGGCGAGACCTTCAAGGTCGGCGGTTCCAAGGTGCTCCGCCAGAGCCCCAAGGACAAAGTCGCGCTCATCGGCGCCGGCGTCACGCTGCACGGCTGCCTGGCCGCGGCGGATGCGCTGGCGGCCAAGAAGATCCCCGTCCGCGTGATCGATCTTTACTCGGTGAAGCCGGTCGACGTGAAGACGCTGCGCGAGGCGGCGCGGGTCACGAAAGGCCGCTTGGTCGTGGTCGAAGACCACTACCCGGAAGGCGGGCTCGGCGCGGCGGTGCTCGAGGCGCTGGCGGGCGATCCGGCGGCGCGGGTGGTTCACCTTGCGGTCAAGGGACTGCCGGAGTCCGGCAAGCCCGAGGAGCTGATGAACGCCGCCGGCATCTCGAGCCGGCACATCGTCGCGGCCGCGACCAAGCTCGCGCAGGCGAAGTGATGGCGACCGCCACCACTACCCGCAAGCCGACCGCGATCAAAGAGCTGCGCCAGGTCGGCCAATCGCTGTGGCTCGACAACATCCGCCGCCAGCTCATCACCTCAGGCGAGCTGGCACGCCTGCGCGATGAGGGCCTGACAGGTGTCACCTCCAACCCGACGATCTTCGAGAAGGCGGTCAGTGGCTCCAGCGACTACGACGCGGCGATGGTCGAGCTGGTGCGCGAGAAGAAGAAGCCCGCGGACATGCTGTGGGCGCTCATGGTCGAGGACATCCAGGCGGCCGCCGATACCTTCCGCCCCGTCTACGACAAGACGAAAGGTCGCGACGGCTTCGTCAGCATCGAAGTAGCGCCCACACTCGCGAACAACACGCGCGGCACGATCCGGATGGCGGAAGACCTTCGCGACCGCTGCAAGCGGCCGAACGTGATGGTGAAGATCCCTGCCACTCAGGAAGGGCTGCCTGCGATCTTCGACCAGATCTCGAAGGGCCACAACATCAACATCACCTTGATCTTTGCCGTCGAGCGCTACACGGAGGTGGTCGAGGCTTATCTCGCCGGGCTGGAAAAGCTGCACAAGGATGGCGGCGACCTCAGCAAGGTGGCCAGCGTGGCGAGCTTTTTCGTCAGCCGCGTCGACACGAAGGTGGACAAGATCCTCGCCGAGAAGGTCAACCAGGCCCAGGATCCCCAACAGAAGCGGTCGCTGGACCAGCTTTTCGGCAAGGCCGCCATCGCCAACTCGAAGATGGCCTACGAGCACTACAAGGAGCTGTTTGCCGGGCCGCGCTGGGACAGGCTGCGCAAGGCCGGCGCGCGCACGCAGCGATGCCTGTGGGCAAGCACCTCGACGAAGGACCCTCGGTATCCGGATACCTATTACGTCGAGGAGCTCATCGGTCCCGACACCGTGGACACCGTGCCTCCCGCGACCCTGGCCGCGTTCCGCGAGCACGGCGAGGTTCGCCGCAGCCTCGATGAGAACGTGGATGTGGCTCGCCGCCAGCTGAGGCAGCTGGCCGACGCGGGTGTGGACCTGGACCAGGTCACTCATGAGCTCGAGGTTGAGGGCGTGGATGCCTTCTCCAAGTCGTTCGAGAGCCTTCTCGCCGCCCTCGAGAAGAGCGCGAAGGACATCAAGGCCGGCAAGGGCCCGCGTCAGTGGTACAGCCTCGGCGGGCTGCAGCCGGCGGTCGACACCCAGATCGCAAAGCTGCAGAAGGACGGCGCGCCACGCCGGCTGTGGGCCAAGGATTCGACGCTGTGGAGTGCGGATCCCGCGAAACGCCAGGAGATCCACGACCGGCTGGGGTGGCTCGACGTGGCCGACAAGATGCTCGAGAAGGCAAGCGAGCTCAGCGACCTCGCCAAGCAGGGGCGTGCGTTTACCGACGTCGTGCTGCTCGGCATGGGCGGGTCGAGCCTGTGCCCGGACGTGTTGCGCCACACCTTCGGTGGGGTCAAGGGCCATCCCAAGCTGCACGTCCTCGACACCACCGACCCGGCGACGATCCTGGGCGTCCGGTCGAAGATCAAGATCCAGACCTCTCTTTTCATCGTTGCGTCGAAATCCGGCGAGACGACCGAGACCCTCTCGCACTTCGCCTATTTCTGGGAGCAGGCGAAACGCAGAGGCAGGCAGTTCGCGGCCATCACCGACCCGGGCTCAGGACTGGAGAAACTGGCCAAGGAGCACGAGTTTCGCTGGATCTTCCCGAACCCGCCCGACATCGGAGGTCGCTATTCGGCGCTCTCGTATTTCGGACTCGTGCCTGGTGCTTTGATGGGCGTCAACGTGGCGGAGATGCTGGAGCGAGCGATCGAGATGGAGCACTCGTGCGCCGACTCGGTGCCGGTCGAAAGCAATCCCGGTGCCTGGCTGGGCGGCGTCATGGGACGCCTCGCGACGCAGGGTCGCAACAAGGTGACGCTGATCGCCTCGCCGAAAGTGGCGACGTTCGGCTACTGGGTGGAGCAGCTGATCGCTGAGAGCACCGGCAAGGAAGGCAAGGGCATCGTTCCAATCGAAGGTGAGCCGGTAGGCAAGCCCGCGGTCTACGGCGACGACCGCTTCTTCGTGTACATCCGCATGGAGGCCGACCCTCCTCACCGCGCGGTGCAAGCGCTCGAGAGGGCCGGCCAACCGGTGGTAACCCTGACGCTGCGCGACAAGCTGGATCTCGGCGGCGAGTTCTTCCGCTGGGAGGTGGCGACCGCGGTCGCGGGCGCAATCCTCGGCATCGACGCTTTCGACCAGCCCAACGTGCAGGAGTCGAAGGACAACACCCGAAAAGTGCTCGCCACCTTCAAGAGCCGCCGCAAGCTGCCGGCTGCCGAGTCAGTGGCGGCGTCGAAAGCGAAGCCGGCCCTCGCGTCGCTCCTCAAGCAGGCCAGACGGGGCGCCTATTTCGCGATCATGGCGTACACCGCGCGAACGCCGGGTTCCGAAGCGGCCATCGCCGCGATCCGAACTGCCGTGCGCGACAGCAGGAAGCTGGCCACGACGGCGGGGTACGGCCCCCGTTTCCTCCATTCGACCGGTCAGCTGCACAAGGGCGGGCCGAAGACCGGGCTTTTCCTGCAGGTCGTGCAGGACGACACCAGGGATGTCGCGATTCCGGGCCAGCCCTACACCTTCTCGGTGCTGAAGCAGGCGCAGGCGATCGGCGATCTGCAGTCGCTGACCTCGCGCCGATTGCCGGTGCTGAGGGTGACGCTGGGTCGCGAGCCCGCCGCCGGGTGGCGAGCCCTGGTCACGGCGGTGAGGTCAGCCGTCCGGTGATTACTGGCCACGCCCCTCACCCCGACCCTCTCCCCTGCGGGGAGAGGGAGATCTAGATGGAGATTGGGTTTGTCGGGCTCGGCCGCATGGGCGGCAACATGGCGCTGCGCCTGCTCAAGCGGGGCCATCGCGTGGTCGCTTTCGACCTCTCGGCCGAGGCAGTGAAGCGGCACGCGGCAGAGGGAGCGGTGGGCGCCAGCACGTGGGAGGCGTTTGTCGGCGGCTTCGAGGATCGGCCTCGGATCATGTGGATCATGGTCCCGGCCGGTGATCCGACCACGCAGGCGATCAACCAGCTGATCGAGCTGGGCGACCCCGGCGACATCATCGTCGACGGCGGCAACACGAACTGGAAGATCGCGCTCGACGATTGCGCCCGGGTCCGGAGGAAAGGGATGCATTACATGGACGCCGGGACGTCGGGCGGAATCTGGGGCCAGGAGTACGGGTACTGCCTGATGGTTGGCGCCGAGCAGGAGATCTATGACCGCTGTCTGCCCATCCTCAAAGACCTTGCGCCCGACGACGGCGGCCTGGTCCGAACCGGCGCCGAAGGGTCAGGCCACTTCGTGAAGATGGTCCACAACGGGGTCGAGTACGGCCTCATGCAGGCATACGCGGAAGGCTTCCAGGTGATGAAGATGTCCAGGTCGTTTCCGGGCATGGACATGCGTGCCATCGCCGAGGCCTGGCGCACCGGGAGCGTGGTGCGCTCGTGGCTGCTCGACCTCATCGCGCGTGGCCTGTCCCAGGACCCCGAGCTGACCAGCATCAAAGGCTGGGTGGAGGACACCGGCGAAGGTCGCTGGACAGTGGAGGCGGCGATCGACGAGTCGGTCCCGACACCGGTGATCGCGGAGTCGCTCTTCGCGCGGTTCCGCAGCCGGATGGAGAACACCTTCGGCGATCGCATGCTGGCGATGATGCGGGCACAGTTCGGCGGCCACGCTGTGGTCAAGGATGCCGCCTCCGAAAAGTGAGGGTCGAGGAAGCCCCTAATCCGCTGGCGGAGGGCCTGCACGACTATCGGGTCGCCGACCCGGCGGTCATGGTCATCTTCGGCGCCACCGGCGACCTGAGCGGACGCAAGCTGCTTCCCGCGCTCTACAACCTGGCCAAGCAGCGCTCCCTGCCGGCCGGCTTCGCGGTGGTCGGAGCGGCGAAGGACGAGCTGACCGAGCAGGCGTTCCGCAAGCACGCATCGGACAAGATTCGTCAGTTTTCACGCACCCAGCCGATCGACGATCGCGTGCTGGCGGCGTTTCTGGATTCCGTCTCCTACATCAAGGTGGACTTCAGCAGGCTCGAGGACTTCAAGGCCCTGGGGGCAAGGCTGCAGGAGCTCGACAACACGCGCCTGATCCCCGGCAACCGCATCTTCTACTGCGCCACGCCGCCCCCGACCTATGAGCTCATCTCGGTGCAGATTCAGGCCGCGGGGCTCAGCACGAGCACAGGCTTCCGTCGAATCGTGATCGAGAAGCCCTTTGGGCTCGACCTGAAGTCGGCACGCGGGCTTACCGAGACGCTGCACAAGGTCTTTTCGGAGGACTCCGTCTACCGCATCGACCACTACCTCGGCAAGGAGACGGTCCAGAACATCCTTGCGTTCCGTTTCGCCAATGCGATCTTCGAGCCGGTCTGGAACACGAACCTGATCGACTCGGTGCAGATCACGGTTGCGGAGGACATTGGGATTGAAACTCGCGGCGCCTATTACGACCGGACCGGGGCCCTGCGAGACATCGTGCAGAACCACGCTCTCCAGCTCGTCACGTTGGTGGCGATGGAGCCGCCGCTGGCCTTTGAAGCCACCGCGGTGCGAGACGAGAAGGTCAAAGTCCTCCGCGCCATCCGGCCCTTGATCGGCGAGGACATCGAACAGTCGACTGTCCGCGGCCAGTACACGCAGGGCTGGGTGCTGGGTGAGCAGGTGCCGGGATATCGCGAAGAGCCCAACGTCGCGACCGACTCGCAGACGGAGACCTTCGCCGCCCTGCGGCTGTTCATCGACAACTGGCGCTGGGCCGGAGTGCCGTTTTACATCCGGGCGGGCAAGCGGCTGCCCAAGCGAATCACCGAGATTCGCATCCAGTTCAAGCGGCCCCCGCACCTGACCTTCGGCCGCGAGGCGATGAAGGAGGTCGACCCCAACGCCCTCACGTTGCGCATCCAGCCGGAGGAGGGCATCTCATTGAAATTCGGCGCCAAGGTGCCAAGCGCCGGCCTACGCATTCGCAGCGTCACCATGGACTTCCAGTACATGACCTCGTTCCTCGTCGAGGCGCCGGAGGCCTACGAACGGCTGCTGCTCGACTGCGTGATCGGCGACCCGACCCTGTTCACCCGCGCCGACGAGGTCGAGGCGGCGTGGATGTTCATCGACCCGATCGAGGAGTCGTGGCGGAACGGGCGGCCTCCGCTCGGGGTGTACCCCGCCGGCACGTGGGGCCCGCCGGCCGCGGCTCAGCTGCTCCAGGGCGACGGCAGGGAGTGGCACCGGCCGTGAGCGCGGTGGTCACACCTGACGTCACCCCGGAGTGGCACGGCGACGACGTCTCCATCCGCGACGTGCTGGATGCCTTGAGCCAGATCCGTGAAAGGTTTGACCGCACGGAGGCCGGAGATGACGAGCATCCTCATCCGCGCAGCTGCGTGATGACGCTGATCGGCGTGGTGGCCAGCGCCTCCCACGAGCAGCTGGCCGTGCGGACGTCGCGGGCAATCAGCGCCCAGCACCCGGCGCAGTCGATCGTGATTCGCGAGGACGCTCCGGTACGTGGCGGCCACCTCGAGGCATGGATCGCGACCGAGGTGCAGCGGCCGGCGGAGGCATGCGCCACGGAGTGCGAGATCATCACGCTTCACGTCCGCGGCGCCGCAGCGGATCACCTCGACGCGCTGGTCGATCCGTTGCTGGTGAGCGGCGTGCCGACGTACCTGTGGTGGATGGGAACGCCACCGTTTGACAAGCGAGATCTGCTGGAGGCGCTGCGGATCTGCGACGGACTGGTCGTCGACTCGGCGCAGTTCGAGCGGCCCTACCACACGTTTCGCGGCCTTTCGGCATTGCTGAATGTTGCGCATCACCGTCTTGGCCTGGCGGACCTGCAGTGGGCGCGGCTCAAGCCCTGGCGCGAGACGATCGCCCAGTTCTTCACCCCGCGCGACCGTCGCTCCTTTCTCGGCGGCATCGCCGAGGTCGGTGTGGATTACGAGGGCGATGGGCGAGGCAACCGGATCGCGGCGGCTCTGATCACCGGCTGGATGGCGACGGCGCTGGGGTGGAACCTCAAGCGGGCGGCTGCAGGGCCTGGCGGGGTTGTGGTGGCTCACTACGAGGCGGGTGGACGGTCGATCGAGGTGGCCTTCAGGTCAGTGCGGAAGGAGCACCTCGCGGCCGGCGAGCTGAGCGCGGTCCGGATCGCGGGAGCCGCCCGTGGGACGACTTTCAGGCTGTCGGTGCAGCATGACCCGGAGCGCATGCGCAGCACGCCGGAGCCTTCGTATCGAAGCCTGCACACAACCGGCGGAGAAGACGACGCGGGCATCGAGCTTGCCGAGCGCCGGGCCGAGTGGCATCGCGACGTGCTGCACGAGAACCTGGATTCGCTGCATCACACGGCCACCGGCGACGCGCCGGGCGAGAGCCGGCCCAGGGCATCAACCGTGTTCAGATTCGATCGGCGCCGCCAGGATTCGAGAACGGTGCTTTTGACGATGATCGAGGTCGGCGAGGGCGCTCCACTGCGTCACGTGCAGCAGCTCGAAGGCGAGGACGTGCCTTCTCTTCTCCTCGACCTACTCTCGACCGGGACTCACGACGAGGTCTACAACCGCTCGTTGGCGTCGGCGGCGGAGCTGGTGGAGAAGTTCTAGATGGCCGAGTTCGTCATCCTCGCGACGGCCGAAGAGGTTGCGGAGGCGGCGGCGGCGGAGATCGCCGAGGCGTTGCGCGACGGCGCGAAGACCCTGGTCCTGACCGGGGGCACGACGCCCAAACGCTGCTATGAGCTCCTCTCGACGCTGGAAGTGGAGTGGGGCCGGGTCGCGGTGCTGTTCGGCGACGAGCGATGCGTGCCGCCGGATCATCCCGAGAGCAACTACCGGATGGCAAAAGAAACGCTGCTCGATCATGTCTCACCGGCGACCGTTTATCGAATCCCGGCCGAGCTCGGCCCGGAAGAAGGCGCGGACCTCTACGCCGAGGTGGTCGATTACGCCGCGCCTCTGGATTTCGTGCTCCTGGGAGTGGGGGAGGATGGGCACATCGCCTCCTTGTTCCCCGGACATCCGGCGCTGGAGGCTGACGGGCTCACAGCCGGCATTAGAGATTCGCCGAAACCGCCACCTGAGCGGGTGACCTTGACCCTCGAAGCTCTACGCGACGCGCATCGAGTGCTGGTGATGGCGACCGGTACGGGCAAGGCGGCGGCGGTGGCGATGGCCCGGCGTGGCGAATCGCCATCCGGGATGATTGCGGGCGCACGATGGCTGATCGACCGGGCCGCAGCGGGTCAGTGATCGGAGAGGCTTGTCCTCCCCATGCATGGGGAGGTGTCGGCGGAGCCGACGGAGGGCCGATGAAGCCACCACATGCCTCGGATTGAGATTGTTCCGTCGATTCTCTCGGCCGACGCCGGTCGCCTCGCCGAGCAGGTCAAGGAAGCGGAGAGCGCAGGCGCCGACCGCATCCAGGTCGACGTCATGGACGGCCATTTCGTGCCGAACCTCACCTTCGGCCCAGGCGTCGTCGAAGCCGTGAGGCGCGCCACCTCTCTGCCCATCGAAGCCCACCTGATGGTCGAGCGCCCGGAGCTGTTCCTGGAGGCATTCGCCAGATCGGGGGCAACGCTGATCGAGGTGCAGGTCGAGGCGACGAGTTCTCTTTACAGAACGGTGCAGGCCATCAAGGAGCTGGGCGCGAAAGCAGGTGTCGCGATCAACCCGGCGACGCCGCTCGAAGACCTGCGCGAGATCCTGCCGTATGTGGACCTCGTCAACGTGATGACCGTCGAGCCGGGATTCGGCGGGCAGAAGTTCATTCCGAGCAGCACAGACAAGATCCAGCGCCTGCGCGCCCTGTCCCCGAAGGTCGAGATCGAGGTCGATGGCGGGATCGACGCGCGGAGCGCGACCCTGGTGGTGGGCGCCGGTGCGACCGTGCTGGTGGCGGGCAGCTCGGTGTTCGGATACAAGGGCGGTGTCGCCGCGGGGATCAAGGCGATCCGTGACGCTCTTGAGTGACGAGCTCAAGCAGTCCGCAGCCTACAAGGCGCTGGAGCTGGTCCAGGACGGCATGCTGCTTGGCCTGGGCAGCGGCTCCACCGCCCGGTATTTCACGGAAGGGGTCGGCCGGCTGGTCGAGGAGGGCATGAAGGTGCGAGGTGTGCCCACGTCGCGCGAAACAGCCGAGCTCGCGGCCGAGCTCGGCATCCCCATCGTGACCGAGATTGCGGGGCAGATCGACCTCACGGTCGACGGCGCGGACGAGGTCGATCCCGCGCTCAATCTCATCAAGGGACGGGGTGGCGCGCTGGTCAGGGAGAAGCTGGTGGCGGCAGCTTCGAGACGTTTCGTGGTCGTGGTCGACGAATCCAAGCTGGTCAAGCAGCTTGGTGTTGGTGTGCTGCCCGTCGAGGTGCTGCCGTTCCTGTGGCGATCCACAGCCGAGCGATTGGCGGCCCTGGCCCAGAGCCTGGTCGTGCGAGGTGGGGAAGAGACGCCCTACATCTCCGACAACGGCAACCTGATCCTCGACGTGACGATGGAAGGCGGGATCAAGAACCCCGCCGATTTCGGTGTCGAGCTCAAGAAATTGACGGGCGTGGTCGAGCACGGGTTGTTCATCGGCATGGCGGACACGGTGATCGTGGCCGGACCGGAAGGCCCAAAAGCGATAGGTAGACTCTCAGGCGGAGCGGTCGCACGGTCGAATCCGCCCCCCAAGGCCTGATCGACTCTCCAGGACGCAGACGCGGCGGTCGACCGAGCTAGGCGATTCTCGGTAGTTGCGAGAATGAACGCGGAGCGGTCGCACG
>WNGJ01005715.1_pt1 | contig 21643 bp, 21 predicted proteins | sample 5400611 | NCBI WGS metagenome assembly WNGJ01 (sample SAMN13153375, study PRJNA577476) | soil metagenome | isolation source: 40 cm soil or saprolite under Garry oak tree replicate 1 | place: USA:California | collected 2016-06-15
ACGCTGAAGGTCCCGCCGGGCACGACGGTGAAGGACATCGCGACCGGCGAAGTCGTCGCGGACCTCGTGACGCCGGGCCAGGAGATCATCGTCGCGCGCGGCGGAAAAGGCGGGCGCGGCAACGCGCGCTTCGCGTCGAGTACGCGTCGCGTACCGCGGATCGCCGAAGACGGTCAGCCCGGTGAGCAGCACGAGCTCGAGCTCGAGCTCCGCCTCATCGCCGACGTCGGTCTCGCGGGGCTGCCGAACGCCGGCAAGTCGAGCCTCCTCGCCGCGCTCACACGCGCGCGGCCGAAGATCGCGGACTATCCATTCACGACGCTCACGCCGAACCTCGGCGTGGCTCGCCTCGATGACCGCGAGCTCGTGATCGCGGACATCCCCGGCCTGATCGAGGGCGCGAGCAAAGGCGCGGGTCTCGGTGAGGAGTTCCTGCGGCACGTGGAGCGCACGCGCCTCATCGTCCACGTCGTCGACGCCGCGCTGCCCGATCCGCTGGCGGCCATCGCGACGATCGACGCCGAGATCGCGGCGTACGGACACGCGCTCGACGCCCTGCCCGAGCTGTTCGCGCTCAACAAGATCGATCTCGCGGAAGCTCGCGACTCCGTGCCCCGGATCGTCGAGGCGCTCGAGGCGGAGGGTCGTGAGTCCGTGGCCGTCTCCGCCGCGACCGGCGAGGGCGTGGATCGTCTGAACAAGCGCATCTTCGCGCTGTGCGCCGCGCGGCCGAAGCCGGAAGCTGCCGCGCCGGCCGAACGGCGCATCGTCTTCGCCGGGGGAGCGAGGGACGTGCGTGTGTCGCGCGAGGGCGTCGCCTATCGCGTGCGCGGCGATCGCCTCGAGCGCCTCGCGACCGGTATCGACTGGGAGAGTCCCGAGGCCTCGGCGTACTTCCATCGGCTCCTGCTCAGGTCGGGCGTCGAGGGAAAGCTGCGCGCGCTGGGTGTCAAGGAGGGCGACACGGTGCGCATCGGCAAGCTCGAGCTCGAATGGACGGACGCGCCGCAGCAGCTTGCGGCACCCGGCGCGAAGAAGAAGCGTTGACGGCGCGCATCGGCGTCTTCGGTGGCACGTTCGATCCGGTGCACGTCGGCCACCTCGCGATCGCGCTCGCGGCGCTCGAGTCCGTTCCGCTCGACCGCGTGCTGTTCGTTCCGGTGCGGCGCTCGCCGCTGAAAGACCGCGACCCGCTCGCGAGCACCACCGATCGGGTCGCGATGCTCGAGACCGCCATCGCGCGCGAGCCGCGTTTCGCGCTCTCGCGCGCCGAGCTCGAGCGTGAGGGCGTCTCCTACACCGTCGACACGCTCGAGGAGCTGCGTTCGCAGGGAGAGCTGTTCCTCATTCTCGGAAGCGATGCCCTAGCGGATCTCGCGCGTTGGCGCGCTCCCGATCGCATCCGTGAGCTCGCGACCATCCTCGTTGCGGCGCGACCCGGTGCTCCGGAACCGGATGCGATGCATGGTGCACGTACGTTCGACGCGCCGCGTCTCGACATCAGCTCGCGCGAGCTGCGTGCGCGGGCCGCTCGCGGTATGTCGCTGCGGTACCTTGTTCCGGACGCAGTGTGGGAGCACATCAAAAGGCACGGCCTCTATCGGTGACGGCATCCGCACGCGCTGACCTTCCGCCGCGCGCGCTCGCCGACCTGGTCGTCGAAGCGGCGAGCGACAAGAAGGCCGAGGACATCTTGGTGCTGAACGTTGCCGAGGTCACGACGATCGCCGACCTGTTCGTCATCTGCAGCGCTCGCGGCGAGCGGCAGGCGCAGGCGATCGCGGACGGCATCGTGGAGAAGGCCAAGGCCGCGGGGCAGCAGCCCTTTGGCGTCGAGGGCTACAGCGCCGGCCGCTGGATCCTCATCGACCTGAGCGACGTGGTCGTGCACGTCTTCGTCCCGGAAGAGCGCGACCTGTACCGGCTCGAACGTCTCTGGGGCGACGCACCGGTGGTGCTCCGCATCGCCTGAGTCCGGTCAGCGTCGCAGGTAATCGTCGGTCTTGTCGATCCAGTCCTGCCGCGGCGGGCTGAACACGTCGATGTCGAGCGTGTCCTCGAGCGCTTCGGCCCGGTGCGGGACGTTCGAAGGGATCGTGAGGATCTCGCCCGCACGGACCGTGACCTCCTGCTCGCCGCTGCGGCCCAGCCACAGACGGAGGGCACCCTCGAGGATGTAGGTGATCTGCTCGCTTTCATGCGTGTGTGTTTGGACGATCGCGCCGCGCTTGAGGAAGACCTGCGCGACCATCGCGCGCTCGCCGTGCACGAACCGGCGGTCGATCTGCGCAGTCATGCGCTCTTTCGGAATCTTGTCCCAGCGATGGTGCGTTCCTAGTTGCACGACGACCTCCCCACGAACGCGGCCGACTCTACGCTCCCGCCGCTCGGTTACGATTGAGGCGGTTGTCGCCGTATCTAGGGTTGTGTCTGCACCACTTGCTTCGCGAACTTCGCTCGCTCGCAAAGGTGCTACAGCCCCAGAACCGGCGCAGCCGGTTCTGGGGCTGTAGCTCAGCTGGGAGAGCGCTTGAATCGCACTCAAGAGGTCAGGGGTTCGATCCCCCTCAGCTCCACCGAACGACGGTTCACTGGCGCAGTTTGTTGACCGCGACGATCGATTTGCATCCTTGACGCCCATAGCGCGCCGACCGTCTCACGTACGCCGCGGTCAAATCGCTATAGCGGACGGTCGCCTCAGCTGGCGCCAGGCGAGGAGCCCGGCCACGCCGACCAGGGGCATTACAGCGGACACGACGAAGACGGTCCCGAACCCGGATACCGAAGCGATCTGGCCCGAGACGAACGAACCGGTGATGACGCCGATGTCCGTGAAGGCCCAAAAGGTCGCCATCGCGGCGCCTCGCTCCGCCGGTCCGGCGAGATCGATCGCGAGCGCCTGCAGCGCGGGCTGGGCAGTCGCGAAGCCGATACCGACCGCCACGCCGGCGAGGATGAACATCTCGGCGCTGGCGGCGCTCGACACGATGTACATGCCGACCGCGGTCACGATCATGCCCGGCACGATCGCGGCGAAGCGGCCGCGCCGGTCGGCGATCCTCCCCGTGAGCAGCCGCGCGACGATCGATGAGATCGCGACGGCGGTGAAGTAGAGGCCGGGGTTCGCGACGCCGCGCGAGATGCCGAGTAGCGGGATGAAGCTGAACGCGGCGCCGGTGCCCACGATGACCGCGTACTGCGCCAGCGACGGCGCGAGGACGCCGCGGTGGAGCCGGAACCCGATCCTCATCGGCGTCGCGCTCTCCGGACGCCTCCCTTCGTGCAGACCCAGGGACAGGAGTGCGGCAACGACCGTCGCGACCGCGGCGATCGCGTACAGCGCACCGAAGCCCACGCCGTCGACGATGACGATGCTGACCCCCGCACCGAAGCCCTGCGCGAGACCTTGGAGCACGCCGTAGTAGCCGACGGCCTCGGCGCGCCGCGATATCGGCACCGTGTACGCGATGTACGTGCTGGCCGCGGTGGAGAACGTGCTGAGCGCGACGCCGCTGAGCATCGACGCAAGGACGAGAAGTATCGGGACGCCACCGCCGATGGGGATGGCCGCGCGGTTCGACATGGAGAGGATGAAGAGGGCGCACGAGACGACCATGATCGCGGCGCCGCCGAATGCGAAGGCCCGCGAGCCGTACCGGTCGCTCCAGGAGCCGACTGGGAAACGGGCCACGAGCGCGCAAGTCGCCTGGATCCCGATGACCGCGCCAACGACCTGCGGACCCAGACCGAATTCGCGCACGACGAGCAGCCCGATGGAGGTGTTCACGAGCATGAGGCAGGACGCTTGCGCGAGCGTGGCGAGGCCGACGAGCACGAAACCGAGCGTGAAGATGCGGTCGGGGCTCTGCGCAGTGAGAGTTCGCGAGATCAACTGAGCCTTTGACGCTCACCCGTCGCCGCTGCCATCTCGATCGCGTTCAGCAGGCGATGGCGCGTGACCCCGTCTTCAAAGGTCGGGCAGAGGTGCGTCCCCTCGCGGTAGTCGCGCGCGAAACGCGCGTACGCCTGGGCGACGTTCGTGCCGAGACCGGGTTGCGGCGGGGCCCACCGATACTCCGCCGGCACGCGGAGGGTCTCGAGCGAGGACTGCGCCCCCGTGCCGCCGCGAACGGTCAGCTCGAAGAGCTGGAGCTGGCCGCCGTCGGCGGTGAGCTGCAGATCGCCTTCGGTGCCGTTGATCTCCCAGATCAGGTTGGTGCCGCGCGAGGTCCCGCCGCGGTAATGGATCGAGAAGGCGGCCCCGCCCTCGAGCAGTCCGCTGACGGCCACCTGATCATCCGCCGCCATCGGCTTGCTTTCGCCGATCCCAGCGACCGTGAAGGACTTCCGGCGCATCGTCATGGTGGCCGAGAGCTCGCGGACCTCGCCGAGGCAGTGACATAGCGCGTCCGCCGCGTGGCCGAGCGCGATCGACAGCATCGTCGCGCCGTTCTTCCTGTCGTTGAGGTAGACATTGAACGGCTCGACCGTCGGTCCCCAGCCCATGCCCGAACCGACGAACGTCGTCGAGAGCACCTCACCGACGTAGCCCTGCTTGATGAGGTCCCGTACGTACGCCACGGCCGGCGCGGAGCGCGCCTGCAGACCAGCCACCGCGAGTACGCCTTTTCTCTTCGCCAGCGCGGCCAGGGTCTCCGCCTCTTTCAAGCCGTTGCCCAGCGGCCATTCGCAGTACACGGCCTTGCCCGCCACGAGCGCCGCGCTCGCGAGCTCGAGGTGATGGGGCACTTTCACGGTCACGGCGACGACATCCACGGTCGGGCTGTTCACGAGCTCTTGATGGTTGTCGAACGCGGCAGGGATGCCAAAGAGCTTGCCGGCGGCGTCAGCAGATCCGCGTCGCGTCGTCGAGAGCGCCGTGATCTCGAAATCGTCCCGCAGCGACTTGAGCGCGGGAATATGTGCCTGCGCCGCCCATCCGCGGTCCGGATTGGCGCCGATGATGCCCACGCGGATCCTCTTGGCTCGGCCGTTGCTCGTCTCCATCGGGCCGTGACCGCTCACGCGACGGTGGCTACTTCAGCGGCCTTGATCACTTCGACTTCGAGCGCGAGCTTGACCTCCTCGCTCACGAGCAGGCCGCCGGTTTCGAGTGCGACGTTCCAGGTCAGTCCCCAATCCTTGCGGTTGATGGCCGCATTGGCGCTGAAACCCGCATGCATGCTGCCCATCGGGTCCTTCGCCTGACCGGAATACACGACGTCCAGCGTGACCGGCCGAGCTACGTTCCGGATGGTGAGGTCGCCCGTCATCTTGTAGTGGTCGTGCGCCGCGCGCTCGATGCGCGTACTCCTGAAAGCGATGGTCGGGAACTGCTCGACGTTCAGGAAGTCTGGGGATTTCAGGTGCGCGTCGCGACGCGCGTCGTTGGTGATCAAGGAGTGGGCATCGATCGTTGCTTCCACCGAAGAGGCGGTGAAGTCGTCCTCGCTCAGATCGATCGACACTCGAACGCCGGTGAAATGCCCCTTCACGGTCATCAGGCCCATGTGCTTGGCTGAAAACTCAACCTGGGTGTGCATCGGATCGACTGTCCAGCTCATGTCTGTCCTCCTGGATAGCTCCATAAATGGTGCGGACACAATAGTTGTTATGAGTACTATCGTCAAGCGTAAGGATCATTTGTGAACTGTCCGCAGCACAAACAATGGTTTAGGTTTGGGCGGTGAAGGTGGTCAGCCGGAAAGTCGCGACGGGCTCAGCGGGCAAACCCTCCCCGAGGCCACATGCCAAGGATGCGGATGTTTCGGAGGTTGGTCGGAGGCTCCTAACAGTTTCGCGGCTGAATGCCTGGGGCGCGTTCCTCACGGCGCACAAGGCGCTGGAAACCATTCTCAGTCGGGAGCTGGAATCGGCCTGTGGGCTGCCGCTCACCTGGTTCGATGCACTCGCCCAACTGCGTATGGCACCTGCCCAGCGCCTCACCATGACTCAACTCGCCAGCGCCCTCCTGTTCAGCAAGAGCGGGCTGACGAGGCTCATCGACCGCATGGAGGAGGCCGGGTTGGTCAAGCGACTCGCCCGCCCAGGCGATCGGCGGAGTTTGCACATCGCGCTGGCGGACGCGGGCGAAAAGAAGTACCGGCAGGCACTACCGATCCACCTGGACCACGTCAAACGCCACTTCGCGGCATACATCGACGACGGCGAAGCTGCCGCGGTCGAGTCGGCGCTGATGCGCATGGCCAATGCCGTCCGTCGAGAAAGCGGCCTTTGACGGAGAAGACACGCTGAGCACGAAGCGCAACTCCAAGTCGTAGGCCGTTTGCCGCGGCTGCGGTCGCGGATCTCGGTCATGCCATTTTGTCGATTCCGACCCCCGGTCTTCGTCGGTATCGTGCAGCCGCAAAGAGGCTGGCCGGAGGTTCGCAGTGCTGTACATGCTCACCTTCTACGCGGTCGAGGATGAATGGATGGCGCTGGCGGAAGACGAGCGGCGCGCCGGTATCGCTGAGATCGGGCAGTGGTTCGCGGAGCACGCGCGAGCGGGCAAGATCGTCGAAGGCCGACGCCTCGGTCGGGGCACGAAGACGATCCGGCTTGGGCGGGTGCGCAAGAAGGACCTGCCGCTCGTCAGCGACGGCCCATTCATCGAGGCCAAGGAGAGCGTAGGCAGCTACGCGATCGTGCAGGTCGAGAGCGAGGACGACGCCATCGCGATCGCGAAGCGCTGGCCGGCCGGTGGGGCCGTCGAGGTGCGCCCGGTCGCTGAGTAGCGACGGTTCCCGCGACCGTCGGCGATCTCCCTCAGCTCACGTTGATGACGACTTTGGCCCGGGCTTGACCGCTTCCCAGGTATCGGATCGCTTCGGGTACCTCGCTGAGGGTGTACTCCCGGTCGATCACCGGGCGTAGCTTTCCGGCCTCGACGAGCTCCTTCAATACGACCAGATCCTCATAGGTCACAGCGGCCAGGAGCGTTACGAGCCACGGGCTCAGTCCCGTGCGCGACCGAGCGAGCGACATCAGCGAACGTGACAGCACGCCGAACCAGCTCTTCTTCGCCGCGCCGGCCAGTACGACCCTCCCATTCGGGGTCAGGACGCGCCTGAGGTCCGCGAACGAGCGGTTCGCGGCGACGTCGAACACCACGTCGTACCGCTGCCCGCGCCGCGTGAAGTCCTCCTGCGTGTAATCGATGACCTCGTCGGGGCCGATCGAGCGAACGAGGTCCAGGTTCCGCGTGCTTGTCACCGCGGTGACGTGCGCGCCGAGCGCCCTGGCGATCTGCACCGCGAAGGTGCCCACGCCGCCACCCGCGCCGTAGATCACGACGCGCTGCCCCGGCCTCACCTGGCCTCGGTCGCGCAGACCCTGCAGCGCCGTCACGCCCGCGACGCCCATGGCCGCTGCCTGCGCGAACGTGAGCTCGCGAGGCATCGGCACCAAGCGGTCTTCGCGCGCGCTCGCGTACTCCGCGAAACTGCCTCTTGCGGTGCCGAACACCAGGTCGCCGGGCCGCAGTCGCGTGACGTCCTTGCCGACCGCCTCCACCTGCCCGGCGACGTCCACGCCCCGAACGGGGATCGTCGGCTGGCGCAAGAGGAACGCGATGGCGCGGACCAATCGTCCGCCATGCACCTGATGCCAGTCGAGCGCATTCACCGAGGCCGCGCGGACCCTCAACAGCACGCGGTCGTCAGCGGGGATCGGCGTGTCGACGTCCCGAAGCCACAACACTTCCTCTGAGCCGGACCGATCCTGGACGATCGCTTTCATCGTCCGCGTGGGATGCACCGCCACGGGGGATTCCACCATGTTGCCCTCCCTGTTTCGACGGCAGCGTGGCACCGGGGTGTGAAGGAGTTATGAAGTTGCGAGGCCGTCGTCCGCCAAAATGGCTTTGGAGTGGATAGAGCCGAAGCTGGCCGACGCGTTTCGGCGTCGCTCGCGCCCGGACGTTGCCGGTTCTGTTTGCGCGACGACGTAGCGCTGACGCGCGAGCACGTGTTCGCGCGCTGGCTTGTCGAACGCCTCGGCGCATGGCGTGCAACGCATACGGCCCGAATTCGGGCCGACGCGGCGGCGGACGCACGGCTCGCCCGCCTCGTGACGAATGTCTGTGGCACGTGCAACGCCGGATGGATGAGCGCGCTGGAGGACAGTTTCCGTCGCGCCGTCTTCGCTCGGTCGCGCCCTGAACACATGTCCGAGCCGACGCGTCGAACGCTCAGTCGTTGGTTCACCAAGACCGCGATGCTCGTGGCTGACGCGGCAGACCAGGAACTGGTGCCGGTGGACGCTTGGCCGGAGCTGACCGACGCGATGCCCGGCGGGATCCGCGTCGGTCTTGCGCGTCTCCGTCGCCCGCGGCAGCCCCTGGATCTCGAGATCGAGTACGAGGCCGATGGGGATCGTCGAGCCGCGCGGCTCACCGCCGTCGCTCTGCAGGTCGACGACCTGGTCGGTCTGGTCACCCGACGGTCGTCGGTAACGCCGGCAACCACGCTGTGGCCGATCCGCTCTCACGTCCTGCGCTGGACGACCCTTCCGGTCGTGAACCGGCTATCCGATCTGATGATCGGGTTGTGAAGCCCGACCGTCAGCGATCGTCTCGCTCCATGAGCGAAGGACGACGCGACCGCGCCACCGCATAATTCGACCTGGTGAGCTTCTTCTCGAGCGATGACCCTGAACGGCAGGCCAACATCGCCTTCATCCTCATCTTCCTTGGCATCATCTTCGTCGGCGGGTTGACGATCTGGCTCTTCTACGGAGCGAGCTTCTAGCCGCCGACCGCGCGCGACGCAGTAAGGGGGCAAGCCATGGCCACGACACATCTGAAGAACTACATCGACGGCCGCTGGGTGGATTCGTCCTCGGGAGACGCCTTCGAGGACACCGATCCGGCGAACGGCGACATTATCGCGACCGCGACGAAATCAACGACCGCCGACGTCGACAAGGCCGTCGAGTCCGCGCGGCGGGCGTACGACAGCTGGCGGCTCTTCCCGGCTCCGAAGCGAGGCGAGATCCTCTACCGCGCCGGCGCGATCATGCTCGACCGCAAGGACGACCTCGCGCGCGAGATGACGCTCGAGATGGGCAAGGTGCTGGCGGAATCCAAAGGCGATGTCCAAGAGGGCATCGACATGACCTATTACATCGCCGGCGAAGGCCGCCGCCAGTTCGGCGATGTCGTTCCCGCCGAGCTGCCGAGCAAGTGGGCCATGAGCATGCGCAACCCGCACGGCGTCATCGCCGCGATCACGCCCTGGAACTTCCCGTTCGCGATCCCGACCTGGAAGATCATGCCCGCGCTCATCCTCGGCAACACCGTCGTCTTCAAGCCCGCGTCGTACACGCCGATGCTGGCGGTGCGGCTCGTCGAGATCCTCGAGGAAGCCGGCCTTCCCAAGGGCGTGCTCAACCTCGTGCTCGGGCCCGGCGGCGCTCTCGGCGATCACCTGGTACAGCATCCGAGCGTCGACCTCATCTCGTTCACGGGATCGAGCGACACCGGAGCGCACATCAGCGAGATCGCCGGCCGCCTGCTGAAGCGTGTCTCGGCCGAGCTCGGTGGCAAGAACGCGATCGTGGTCCTCGACGACGCCGACGTCGATCTCGCGCTCGACGGCATCGTGTGGTCCGCGTTCGGGACGTCGGGTCAGCGCTGCACCGCCGCCTCGCGCGTCATCGCGCATCACGGCGTCGCGAACGATCTCATCGACAAGCTCGTCGGCCGCGCGAAGAAGCTGCGGCTCGGACACGGCCTGGAATCGACGACGGACGTGGGACCGGTCGTGTCGAAGGCGGCGCAGGACAAGGTCGCGAGCTACATGCCGATCGCGGAGAAGGAAGGTGCGACGATCGCCGCCGGCGGTCGCGTCCCGACCGAGGGCGCTCTCGCAAAGGGATTCTTCCACGAGCCGACGGTCCTGGTCGACGTGAAGCCGAACATGCGCGTCGCTCAGGAGGAGATCTTCGGGCCCGTGACCTCGGTCATCGAGGTCAAGAGCGTCGACGAGGCCGTCAAGGTGCTCAACAACACCAAATACGGCCTCTCGTCATCGGTATACACGCGCAACATCAACAGCGCCTTCCGCTTCATGCGCGACGCCGAGACGGGGATCGTGTACGTGAACGCGGGGACGATCGGCGCGGAGATCCAGCTGCCGTTCGGCGGTATGAAGTCCACCGGGAACGGGCACCGCGAGGCAGGCCGCGCCGCACTCGACGTGTACTCGGAGTGGAAGTCGATCTACGTCGACTACTCGGGCAAGCTCCAGCGCGCGCAGATGGACGCCGACGGGGGCAAGGCGCCTTAAGAGAGCGCGGGGCTAGGGCGTGATCGGCAGCGTGAAACGCATGTCGGTGCCCTGACCCGCCGCGCTGATCGCCTCGATCTCACCGCCGTGGGCCACGACCAGGCTCTTGGCGATCGCGAGCCCGAGGCCCGCGCCGCGCGACTCCTCCGACTTGTAGAAGCGGTCGAACACGTGTGGCAGCGCCTCCGCGGCGATGCCGGGCCCGGTGTCGTGGACGGAGACGCGCACGTGGCCATCGAACGTCGACGCTCCAACGCGGACGTTTCCGCCGCGGGGCGCGTAGCGAAGCGCATTCGACAGTAGGTTCGAGAGCACCTCGCGCATCCGCACGGGATCGACGTCCAACTGCGGCAGCGCGCCGTCGATGGCGGTGAGGAGGTCGACGCCCGCGGCGTCGGCCTGGGAGCGGAACGACGCGACGGCGTCCGTCACGAGCTGCGCGGGGTCCGTTGGCTCGCGATGGAGGGTGAGCGCGCCGGCTTCCGCGAGGGACAGCGTGCGGAGATCGTCCACCAGACGCGATATCACGCGCGTCTCGTCGAGGATCGGCTCGAGATGCTGAGCGTCCGCCGGGTACAGTCCATCGAGCAGCGCCTCGAGGTTGCCCTGCATGATCGTGAGCGGCGTTCGCAGCTCGTGCGTTACGTCAGCGAGCAGCCGCCGACGCTGCTCCTCGCTCGTCTCGAGGCGCTCGCTCATCGCGTTGAACGCCCGCGCGAGGGCCCGCAGCTCCCGCGGACCGCGCGGCCGCACGCGTGCGCCGTAGTCCCCGGCCTCGACGCTCTGCGCCGCGTCGATCAGGTCACCGAGCGGGATCACGAGGCGACGGATGCCGCGCGCGACGGCGAACGCGACGATGACGACGGCGAGAATCGCCAGGGGCACGAAGATCGCGGATCCGCCGCCGGCGCCGGGAGAGTTGAACGCGTTGATGAGCAGCACGACGAACGACGCGACGACGAACGCAAAGAACAGGAACGCCAAGAACACGAAGGCCGCGGCGCGGCGCACGAAGCGCCTGCTCATGCGCCAGCGCTCGGATGGTCCGCTTGGCGGCCAGGCTTCTCCCTGTGGCCACCACGGCGGGCGGTTCCCCGTCGTCCAGGAGCGACTCCCCCACGTTCCGCGGCGACGTTCGGGCGGCACGGCTAGGTCTGGTCGTCGGCGAAGCGATAGCCGACGCCATACACGGTCAACAGGTAACGCGGCTCGCGGGGATCGGGCTCGAGCTTGCGGCGGATGTTCTTCACGTGCGCGTCGATGGCGCGTTCGTAGGACTCGAATTCGACGCCGTGCACCGCGTCGAGCAGCTGCGCGCGCGTGAAGATGCGGCCGGGCGCGCGCGCGAGCGCGACGAGGAGCTGGAACTCCGTCGGCGTGAGCTCCACCGCACGATCGCCGACGCGCACGCGCATGCGCGGCACGTCGAGCGTGACGTCGCCCGCGCGAACGATGTCGCCGGCGTCGGGCGGCCGTTCGGTGCGCCGGAGCACGGCGCGGATCCGCGCGACGAGCTCCTTCGGGCTGAACGGCTTCGTCACGTAATCGTCCGCGCCGATCTCGAGGCCCGCGATCTTGTCCGCCTCGTCGCCGCGGCCGGTGAGCATCACGATCGGCACGGTGGAGTCGCGGCGAAGCGTGCGCGCGACGTCGAGGCCGTCGAGCTCGGGCAGTCCGAGATCGAGGACCACCAGATCCGGTCGGGACGAACGCGCGGTCGCGAGCGCCGCCTTTCCATCGGAGGCGCTCACGACCGCGAATCCCGCGTGCTCGAGGTAGTCCCGCGCGAGCTGGACGATCTTCGGCTCGTCGTCGACGACGAGGATCGTCTTCATTCTCGCGATGCTAGGTGCTGGTCGAGGAGGGTCGGTCGGTGCTGCTCGGCTTCTCGCGGTGCAGCTCGTCGTGCAGATCCTCGATCCGCTGGCGTCCGCTGCCCCATCCGCGACCGCCGTACCCGCCCCGTCCGCCCCACATCGCGGCGCGAAGCGCGCCGAAGATGAGGAAGAGGAAGAAGAGCGGGAACAGGAGTCCGAGGAAACCGAAGCCGAAGCCCCAGTGCGGGTATCCGTAGTACGCGACCGGCGCCGCGCCGGCGGGGATGGTGGTGGCGAGGCCCTGTGACAGGCCGAGCTGATACGCGAACACGCCGACGATCAACGCGATGACCGCGACGGCGAGGACCCTGAGACCGTTCATTGGTGAACCCCTTTCGTTGCGTGTCTCGACGAGAAGAGTCGCTCGGCCATGTGAAGCCGTTATGAAGACACGACGGAGACCTCCGGCGGTGCCGCAAACTCGTGCTACATGAGCGAAGAGGTCGCGCTCGGCGGCAATCTCTCGGATGCCCTGCGCGTCGGCAATACGGTGCGCCGCCGGGCCGGGCCCTGGACCCCCGCGGTGCACGCGCTGCTGCGGCATCTCGAGGCCGTCGGGTTCGAGGGATCGCCGCGCGTCATTGGCATCGACGAGCACGGCCGCGAGGTGCTGGCGTACATCGGGGGCGACGGACCAACGGGTTGGCCGGACCCGATGCCCCAGTACGTCTGGCGCGACTCGAACCTCATCGCCGCGGCGAGGCTGCTGCGCCGGTACCACGACTCGCAGGCCGGCTTCACGCCACCTGCGCCGGCGACCTGGCGATGGCCGAGCACCTCGGGAGAAGTCATCTGCCACAACGACGTCGCGCCGTTCAACGCCGTCTTCCGCGACGGCGAGCTCTTTGCGATGCTCGACTTCGACAACGCCGGACCCGGACGCCGCCTGTGGGACGTTGCGATGGGGATCTGGCGCTGGGTGCCTGTCTAATCGCCAGAAGGCCGGGAGAGAGTTCGCCCGCGACCAGGTGGCACGCGGTGATCCGGGCTTCGTGAAAATCTGGAGCTGGTTCCCCAACGACTCGTACCTGCTTGAAGCCATCGCCTACATCGAGGCGCATCGCGACGAGCTGTCGCGCGATCTCTAGCGCAGCGTCGCGTCGAGCCAGCGCGCTACCTGATCGATGGCCAACGACTCCTTGGCTCCGAAGTCGTGGCCGGCGCCCTCGACCACGACGAGATCGATGAGCGGATTGACGAGTGCGATGCGCTGCAGGACCGCCAGCGGTCCGAGCTCGTCGCGCTCGCCCTGAACGACAAGCGTCGGGCACCGCATCCCCTGCAGCGCCTCCTCGTCCGCAGGGCGCGGACGGTCCGGTGGAGAGATCGGATGGCCGAGGATCGCGAGCGCGTCGGGCGGCTCGAGCGCCGCCAGGAACGCGCACATGCGTCCGCCGAAGCTGCGACCGATCAGCGCGATCCTGTCGTGTTCCGCGCGCAAGACGTCGCGCGCGGCGCGGAGGTCGTCGAGCTCGGTGGCGTACTCGCGGCTCGGCCGCTTTCCCCGCGTTCGGAACGTGACCGCGTGGCTCGCGATGCCGTACGACGCGAGTCGCTTCACGAGCGTGCGGAGGATCGGCTGTTCCGCGGTGCCGCCGTAACCCGGTGCGAGAACGGCGGCCCGCGTCAACGCGATTTCGCGCCGATCTTCGGCAGCTTCTGCGCCAGATCGTGCGCCGGCGCCAGCAGGTCGCCTACGGACGCAAGGCGGGCCGACATGTTCGCCATCGTGAACGCGTCGGGACGGCCGAGCGCGCCGATCTCGTCCCAGCGCAGCGGCGCCGAGACGGGCGCGCGGCGGATCGGCCGCACGCTGTATGGCCCGGCGGTCGTTTTCCCCCGCACGTTCTGCAGGAAGTCGATGTAGACGCCGCGCCGGCGGTCCTTCACGACCTCGACCGTGATGAGCTTGGGCGCGCGCTCGCGCGCGGCCTTGCCGAGCTCGAGGACGAAGTTGCGCGACTCGTCGAAGGTGTACTTCCGGGCGATCGGGACCCAGACGTGGATCCCCCGCGATCCGGTCGTCTTCGGGAAGCCCTGGAGGTCCATCGCGTCGAGCAGCTCGTGCACGACCCGCGCGGCCTCCTTCACATCGTCCCAGGTCGCCCCGGTGGACGGATCGAGGTCGATGATCGCGATGTCCGGATGATCGGGATCATCGACGCGCGAGAGCCAGGGATGGATCTCGATCGCGGTGTAGTTCGCGAGCCATACCAGCGTCGCCAGGTCGTTCCCGAGCACGTAGTCGATGCCGCCATCGCGTTCGGCGGTCTTGTCGACCCAGGTCTTGATCCACCTGGGCGTGAACTCGGGTTTGTCCTTCTGATAGAAGAACGGGCCCGCGATCCCATCGGGCATCACCTTCAGCGTGAGCGGCCGATCGGTGATCGCGGGCAGGAGATACGGCGAGACCTCGGTGTAGTACCTGATGAGATCGGCCTTCGTGTAGCCATCCTCCGGAAAGATCACCTTCTCGAGGTTGGTGAGGCGGAGGTCGTGACCGTCGATGTGCAGGATCGACGGCACGCGCGCCTTGGGGGCGCTCGCCGCCGCACCGTTCCCGCTCTGGGACACGCGCGCGGCCTCGCGTAGCGCGTTCTTCGTCGTCTCGCGGCGCTCTTCGCCGGTGCATTCCTCCGGGCTGATGTCGGCCCGCAGCCCGCGGTAGCTCGGGTGCCGCAGCGTTCCCTCGCGCGTCATCTCCGCGTACTGCACCTCGCACACGAGCTCGGGCAGACACCAGTGCGCCGGAGCGTTCACGCGCGGCTCGCTCGCGAACGGCATGGTCGGCGACTCGCGTTCTTTGAGCGTCGCGAGGAGCTCCTTGAGCGTGCGCTCGTCGAAGCCCGAGCCGACATGACCGACGGGGATGAGCTTGCCCTCACGGTAGATGCCGAGCAGCAGCGCGCCGAGCGCCTTCGATCGACCGCCCTCGCCCTCGGTCCAGCCCCCGATGACGCACTCCATCGTGCGGAAGGCCTTGATCTTCACCCAGGCCGCGGAGCGCCCCCGGACGTACGGCGCGTCGAGGCGCTTCGCGACGATCCCCTCGATCCCCTGCTCCTTCGCGGCCACGAAGAGGGCGACGCCGGTGCCGACGAACTGCTCCGAGCGCCGGATCGCGCCCATCGGCGTGAGGACCTCGTCGAGCAGGCGCTGTCGCTCGCGGAGCGGCTTCCGGCCCAGATCGTCGCCGTCGAGCCAGAGCAGGTCGAAGACCTCGTAGATCACGGGCGTCGTGCGACGCAGCTTGCGCACCGCCGACTCGTCACGTACGTGCATGCGCGGCTGGAGCCGCTGGAACGACGGCGCGCCGCGCTCGTCGAGCGCGACGACCTCGCCGTCGAAGATCGCCTGGTAGCCGCCGGTGTTCGCCTCGGCGATCTGGTGCGCCTCGGGGTACTGCGACGTGCAGTCGAGCAGGTTGCGCGTCTGCAGACGCACCACGCCGCCATCGACGAACGCGAGCGTTCGCACGCCGTCCCATTTCGGCTCGAAGGCGAAGTCCGGCGAGTCGAACGGCTCGTCCGCGGTGATCGCGAGCATCGGCTCGACCTTCGCGTCGAGCGGGTGGTCCTTCACGACCGGGCCGTGCTTGATCATCAGCCAGTCGCGGCCCTCGTTCTGCTTCGTCTTCACGAGGACCCACTCGCCATCGAGGCGCCGACCGTGGAAGGCGACCTTGTACTCGTTCTCGCTGTCCTTGAGCAGGTCGTAGGTCCCTTGGTCCCAGATCGTCATCGAGCCCGCGCCATACCCGTCGGGGATCACGCCCGAGAAGTCGAGGTATTCGATGGGGTGGTCCTCGGTGTGGACGGCGAGCCGGCGTTTGCCGCCCTCCAGCGGCGGGCCCTGCGGTACCGCCCACGAGGCGAGGATGCCGCGCATCTCGAGCCGAACATCCCAGTGCAGACGCGTCGCGTGATGCCGGTGCACCACGTAGCGGCGGGTAGGCTCCTGCTTCGGGCGCTGGCCTTTCGGCTCGGGCGTCCGCTTGAAGTCGCGTTTGCGCTGGTATTCCTCGAGGCTCACGCTTATGGCTCCAGCCAATTCTCGGGGAGGTGCGATGGTGCCGTCGGCGTTCGCGTCGCTCGTCGATTCGTTCCTGAAAGAGGAGTACGAGGACTCCCCGACCCTCGCCTCCAGCCTCGGGCTCACCGAGTACGACGAGCGCCTCGACGATACGAGCGCGGCCGCCTACGAGCGGCGCCGCGCGTCCGACCTCGAGTGGCTGCGGAAGTTCCGCGCGGTCGGCGGCGACGGTCTGGCGCCCGCCGAGAGCATCGACCGGGACCTGCTCGTCTCGGTCCTGCGTGGGCGCGAGCTCTACCAGCCGCTCGAGATGTGGAAGCGACAGCCGAACTACTACCTGAACCCCGGCCTGAACGGGGTGTTCTCGCTCTTCCTCCACCGCCTGCGCCCCGAGCGCGAGCTGGCCGCCGCCGCGGCGAAGCGGCTCGAAGGCGTGCCGACCAACATCAAGGACGGCATCGCGAATCTCGACTTCGCGCGGACGCCGCGCGTCTATGCCGAGCGGGCGATCGGTCAGGCCAGAGCCGCGGCGCGGTACGCGCGCGAGCTCGTTCCCGCGGAGGTCAAGGACGCCTCGTCGAAACAACGCCTCACCGAGGCCGGCGCGAAAGCCGCGCGCGCGTTCGACGAATTCGCGGCGTACCTCGAATCGAACAAGCAGCGCGCGCTGGGCGACTGGGCGGTCGGCGAGGAGCTGTACACGGCGCTCCTGCGCGACAAGGAGCTCCTGCCGTTCGGCGCCGCCGAGCTGCGCGAGCGCGGTCGCGAGCAGCACGCGCTCCTCTCGACGGAGGCGAATCGCATCGCCACCGAGATCGACGGCTCGGGCGATTGGGCGAAGACGTGCGACCGGCTCAACAAGATCCACGCGCCGACGCCCGACGCGATGCGCGACGAGTACGCCGAGTGGACCGAGCGGGCGCGCACGTTCCTGCGCGACACCCAGCTCGTCACGTTGCCGGCGGGCGAGAAGTGCACGGTCGAGCCCTCACCTCCCTTCCAGCGCCCGGTGCTGGCGGTCGCCTCGTACCAGCGGCCGCCGGCGTTCCGCGACACGCTCCACGGTCACTTCTTCGTGCCCTATCCGCCCGATGGCACGTCACCGGAAGAGGTGCAGAAGCGGCTCGAAGGCAACTGCAGCGCCGGCATCCCGACGACGGCCGTGCACGAGGCGTATCCGGGTCACCACTGGCATCTCGTGATGGCCAAGGCCAACCCGTCGCACGCGCGGCGGATCTTCGGTACGCCGTACTTCAGCGAGGGCTGGGCCCTCTACGCCGAGCGGGTCATGCGCGAGCAGGGCTTCTTCACCGATCCGAAGCATCTCCTTTATCAATACGAGGCCACGATCTTTCGCGCGGCGCGCATCGTCGTCGACACGAGCCTGCACATGGGCGAGATGACCTTCGACGATGCGGTGAAGTTCATGGTCGAGAAAGGAAATCTCACCGAGCCCAACGCGCGCGCGGAGGTCGGCCGCTATTGCAGCTGGCCGACGCAGGCGTCGAGCTACCTCACCGGCATGCTCGAGATCATCGATATCCGCACGCGCTGGCTCGCGCGGCGCGGCAAGTCGGATCGTCCGGCGCTGCGGGCGTTCCACGACGCGATCACGTCCGCCGGCATGTTGCCGACGACGCTGGCGGAGAAGGCGATCGCGGACTGAACTCCCGCCCGCCCAGAGGCCGTGCGAGCGCTCGCTGATCAAGTGCTGCTAATACATTCGCGCGTATGCCACCCAGCATCTTCGACGCGCCGCTCTACGCGTTCGTCGTCGTCCTCGGTATCGGGCTCATCGTGCTCGCGCGGTGGGCCGCGCGCCGCCACGGAACGCGGTGGGAATCCCTCGTCGCGCTGCGGGTCGGCGACGTTCTGTTCACCGAGCTCGTCGGCGCGTTCCTCATCGGCTTCGGGATCGGGGCTCTCATCGCGCCGCAGCTCGACTCCCCCGGTCCTCCCGGTCCGCCGGGCCGTCCGGTCCCGCCGTCACGTTTCGGCGGCGCGCTCTCCGGCAGCCGCTTGCCGTTCGTGCTGGGGATCGCCTTCGCCGCCATCACCGCCGCCGTACGCATCGACTGGACCGACCACCTGCTGCGTGGGCCATCGAAAGGAAACTCGCTCACGACCTACATCGGGTGGGACGCGAAAGTGGTCGCGCCGATCCGGGCCGGCGAATTCGGTGAGATCGCGCTGCCCGACGGATCCGGAAACGTCATGTCGGTCGTCGCGACCGCGGACACGGACATCGCGCTCGGCACGCACGTTCGCGTTACCGGGACGAAAGAACTGAACCTCGTGGTGACACCGATCCCGAATGGTTGAGTCGCCCGCCAATTCCTGACGCCGGGCCTTGACACGAGGCTGTACGCTTCGCGCGGCAAGCCGCGCGCAAAAGAGACAAGCGGCTGGGGGTGGCGAGCATGCCTCGATCGATCTGGCGTGGGGTCATGAGCTTCGGGATGGTCGCCATCCCCGTGCGGCTCTATCTGGCGACGGAGAGCACCAGCAAGGTCTCGTTCAACCTCCTCTGTCCCGAGCACAAGGCGCGCATCAAGAACAAGCGCTGGTGCCCGGAGGGTGACCACGAGGTCGCCTGGGGTGACGTCGTGCGCGGCTACGAGTACGAGAAGGGCAGCTACGTCGAGCTCGACGACGCCGATCTCGAGAAGCTCCCGCTGCACAGCAGCAAAGCGATCGACATCGCCGGCTTCATCGAGGACAAGGAGCTGCCGGGCGAGCTCTACTACCAATCGGCGTACTACCTCGAGCCGGAGAAGTCGGCCGCCAAGCCGTACGCCCTCCTCAAGAAGACGCTCGAGAAGACCGATCGCGTCGCCATCGCGAAGTTCGCGCTCCGCGATCGCGAGCGCCTCGTCTCGGTGCGGTCGCACGACGGCGCGCTCGTGATGAACACGCTGCACTGGCCCGACGAGATCCGCTCGACGGAGGAGCTCGAGCTGCCCGACGACGTGAAGGTGAGCCCGGCCGAAGCGAAGATGGCCGAGAACCTCGTCGGCATGATGGCCATGAAGTTCGAGCCGGATGAGTTCAAGGACGAATACAAGAAGGCGCTCATGGAAGTGGTCGAGGCCAAGGTCGAGAAGCGCCAGATCATCGAAGCGCCCGAGCCGGAGGCCGAGACGACCGTCGTCGACCTCATGTCGGCTCTCAAGGCATCGGTCGAAAAAGCGAAGAAGGGCGAGGTCGCCCGTGGCCGCGAGGGCCGCGGGGGGCACGAGTCGCTCGCCAGTGGCAAGAAGACGACCGCGCGCGAGAAGAGCGCGCGAAAGAAGGCCTCCTAAGCAAGGTCCGCTCGATATGCTCGGCGAGTGCGTCGTGACACGCGCTCGCCGGGCGGCGAGCATCCCACCCTCCTCGATGTCGGCGCTGCGCAGGCCGCGCTCCCCCGCGATCTCATTCCGATGCGACCGCGCCTCGCGGCGAGCGCGTTCAACTCGCCTGACCACCTCTTCGAGCTGAAATGGGACGGCATCCGCGCCCTCGCGTCCATGGACGGCGGACGCCTGCGTCTGGTCGACCGCGGAGGCGGCGACCTGGTGGCGCTCGTGCCCGAGCTCGCGGAAATGCCGGTGCCCGAGGGCGCCGTCCTCGACGGCGAGATCGTCGTGTGCGATTCCCGCGGTCGTCCGAGCTACGACCTGCTGAGTGGGCGGCTGGGCCCCAAGGCCGCCAAACGCGGTCGCGGGCCGGTCTTCGTCGCGTTCGACCTGCTGTATGAGGACCGCAGGCCCTTGCTGGCGCGGCCCCTCGAGGAGCGCCGGCGCCGACTGACCGCGCTCGGCATCCGCAGCCGCTCGGTCGCGGTGCCCGAGCACCTCGCCGAGGACGGTGAACCGTTCCTCGACGTCGTCGCCGAGTACGGACTCGAGGGGATCGTCGCCAAGCGCCGCGACAGCCCCTACATCCCGGGGACACGCAGTGGTGACTGGCTCAAGTGCCATGTCACACCGCGCGCGGACGTCGTGCTGGGAGCTCTCGTCGAGGATGAGCGGCGCGGTGCGGTCCGCGCGCTCTGTGGGATGTTCACCGGCGACATCCTCGCGTTCGTGGGCGAGGCGTATGTGCCGCCGTATCTCGGCCGCTGGCTCGACGAAGCGACGCGCGACTTCACCGCGGACGTGTCGCCCTTCGCGACGCCCCTGCCACTACGAACGGGCATGCGTTGGCTGCGGCCACGCATCGTCGCGATCGTCGAGCACGCCGGCGAGATCGGTGAGCTGCGCGACGCCCGCTTCCGTGCACTTCGGTTCGATGGGCGGCTGGACGATTGCCGCGCTGAGGAGCCGATCGAGATGGAGTCCGCGCCGCCGCGCGCCGGGAACGAGCGTCCGCGTCTTGTGGTGCTTCATTCATTGCCATTCGGACCGGAGTGACTCCGTCCGTTACCATTAGAAAAACCCCGGAGGTCACTTGAGCGTGCCGAAGTTCGTGTTCGTGACGGGCGGGGTCACCTCCTCTCTCGGGAAGGGCATCACCGCGGCTTCACTCGGACGGATCCTCTCCGCGCGCGGTCTCTCCGTCGCGTCACTCAAGATGGATCCCTACCTCAACGTCGACCCTGGAACGATGTCGCCCTATCAGCACGGCGAGGTCTTCGTCACCGAGGATGGCGCGGAGAGCGACCTCGACCTCGGTCACTACGAGCGCTTCATCGACCGCAACGTCACGCGCGCCTCGAATCTCACGACCGGTCAGATCTACAACGCCGTGATCGCGAAGGAGCGTCGTGGCGACTACCTCGGCGCGACCGTGCAGGTCATCCCGCACGTCACCAACGAGATCAAAGAACGCATCCACCGGGTCGCGCGCGAACAGCAGGCGGAGGTCGTCGTGGTCGAGGTCGGCGGAACGGTCGGCGACATCGAGTCGCTCCCCTACCTCGAAGCGATCCGCCAATTCCGTAACGACGTCGGGCGCCAGAACGTCCTCTACATCCACCTGACCCTCCTGCCGCGTGTCGCGACCGGCGAGCTGAAGACGAAGCCGACACAGCACTCGGTGAAGGAGCTGCGCTCGATCGGCATCCAGCCGGACGTGCTCATCGCCCGGGCGGACGAGCCGATCGACGAGGAGCTGCGCGAGAAGATCGCGCTGTTCTGCGACGTCAAGATCGACAACGTGATCTCGGAACCCAACGCGTGGTCCATCTACGGGGTCCCGCTCATGCTGGAAGAGGCCGGTCTGGGTCGGATCGTCGTGGACGAGCTCGGCCTTGGCGAGCGCGCCACAGAACCGGACCTCGTCGAATGGCGTTTCCTCACGGACCGCATCCGCAACGCCCGTATCCCGCTGACGATCGGCCTCATCGGCAAGTACATCGAGCTGCCCGACGCGTATCTGTCGGTCGCCGAGTCCGTGAAGCACGCGGCCTGGGCCGCCGGCTGCAACGTGAAGCTGGTCTGGATCGACAGCGAGAAGCTCGAG
>WNGJ01002276.1_pt1 | contig 21637 bp, 25 predicted proteins | sample 5400611 | NCBI WGS metagenome assembly WNGJ01 (sample SAMN13153375, study PRJNA577476) | soil metagenome | isolation source: 40 cm soil or saprolite under Garry oak tree replicate 1 | place: USA:California | collected 2016-06-15
CGGCTGGTCGCACGTCCTAGCAGTGGACCCGCCCGGCGCGTCGTGATTACGGCACCGCGGGTCCTGCGAACGGCTGGTGATGGGTCATGGCACGGGGGAACCGACCGTTTCTGAGCGTGCTCCGGCGGTTGCTCGCGGGCCTCGCCGCGGGATGTGCGATCGCCGCGCTGGGGGTGACTCCGGCGCTTGCTGCGCCAGGCCGGCCGGGCACCGGCGCCGGCGGCGGCCAAGAACGGATCATCAGGTATCTCGTGCGGCTAGCCATCCGCCGCGATGGGTCGGTGCTGGTGACCGAGCAGATCGTCTATGACTTCGGCAGCGACAGGCGGCACGGAATCTTCAGGCAGATCCCCGTCCTGTACCCGTACAGCCTGCGCTACAGCCGGTATCTGTCGGTCGCCATCCGGTCTGTCAGGACGGCCAGCGGTGCGCTGCCGTACTCGGTGAGCAGCGCGGACGGCTCCGTGCTGATCAAGGCGGGGGATCCCCACCAGACGGTCACGGGAACGCGCGCCTACTGGCTCACCTACCTGGTCAGGGGCGGCATGAGCGTCGTCCGCGGCGCCGACGAGCTGCGCTGGAACGCGATCGGGGACCAGTGGGCGGTTCCGATCGGCACTGCCAGTGTGGTCGTGACAGGGCCAGCCGCTCCGGTCGGCGTGAACTGCTGGGCTGGGCTGTACGGCTCATCCAGCCGATGCCAGAGCGCGGCAACGGCCGCGGACCGGTCCGCGATCTTCTCGCAACGGCGGCTGGGCCCGCACGAAGGCCTGACCGTCGCGGTCGACCTGCCGCTGGGAGCGGTCAGCGTTCCGCCGCCCCTGCTGCGGCAGCGGTGGAGCGTGCGGTGGGCGTTCGCGCTTACACCTGTGCCGGCAGGCGTGGCCGCGGGCATCCTCGCGGTCCTCCTCGCAGTCGGCGTCCCCGTCATCGTCGTCCGCAGGCGGCGCTGGCGCCCGCGGACCGGCCCGCTGAAGCGTGCGGCCGAGCCGCCGGAGGACCTGCGGCCCGGCCAGGTCGGCACGCTTACCGACGGGATCGCGAACCCGCGCGACTTCGCCGCCACGATCGCCGACCTCGCCGCGCGCGGCTATCTGGAGATCGAGCCGGCCGGCGAGAACCCGCCTGACTGGCTGCTGACCAGGCTCGACCGCCGCGACGGGCTGCTGGAGTACGAGCAGGTACTGCTGGACGGCCTGTTCGAGGGCCAGCAAGCCGGACCGACACGGCCGAAGCGGCATCTGACCGAACTGGGCGGCGACTTCACGGCCACGCTGCGAGCGGCCCAGCGTGCCCTGTACGCCGACGTCGTCAGCCGCGGCTGGTTCACCGCGCGGCCGGACAAGGCCCGCCTGGCCTGGCGCGCCGCTGGTGCGGCGGTGGCGGTCGGCGGGGTGCTGGCGATCGTCGTCATGGCCGCCAACACCAGGCTCGGGATCATTCCGGTACCGGTGGTAGCGGCCGGACTCGTGTTCGCGGGAGCAGCGCAGTGGATGCCGCGACGGACCGCCAAGGGTGACGCGCTCGCCGAGCAGGTGCTGCGGTACCGCCGGTCCATCGCGGCTGAGGCTATCGCCGGACCCGGTGCCGAGCGGGCAGGCGTCGTGTTCGGTTACCTGCCGTACGCGATCGCTTTCGGATGCTCGGCGGCCTGGGCCGATCTCGGCGTCGCCGTGTACGACAGCGGCACGTCGCCCTCCTGGTTCCGCGGCCGTCCGCTCGGGGCGGCCCGGCTGTCGCAGGCCGGGCAGTACTTCTCCGTGTTCCACTACGAGAGGCTGGCGGTGAGCGCGTTCCTCAGCAACTTCCTCCAGAGCAGTAGGTACCGGTACAGGCGATTCGGCGGCGGATTCTCCGGCGGTGGCTTCTCTGGTGGCGGCGCTGGTGGCGGCGCTGGTGGTGGAGGAGGCGGATCCTGGTAGCGGCCCGTCATGGGTCCGGCCGCCATGCGTCGCCGCGCTCAGGTGCTGCTAGACGTGGACGACGGTGACCCGTTCGCGGCGCGGCCGGTCCGGCTCCTGCGTCAGCAATGCCATGTCTTTCTGGTCGCTCGTGAGAACCACGACCGGCCGCGGCTGTGCCAGCGCCACGGCTGCCACGAGTGCATCGAGCGCGTGGCGATGTCCGGACAGCCGGGCCCGGCCAAGCAATCCGCCTGCGGCGCGAGCGCCGTCAGCATCTATCGAGACGATCCTTACCCTGCGCAGCGCTTGATGGACCGGCGCGTCACGCGGACCGCCTCGCAGCACCTCAGCAAGTGTGGTTGCCGACGTGACGACGGACGCATGCCGGGCATGAGCAAGCTTCGTGCGCGCGAGCACTCGCGGGTCGCCGGTCGACAGTTTGACGAGCCCTTCAGCATCATTCAGCATCAAGGACGAGCGTGCCGCCTACTTCTCCTCGAAGTCTGGCCACTCACGCCTCGCCTCCTCGAGGAGTTCCTGCGGCACCGGGCCGTACTCGGCCTCAAGTTCTTCGATGAGCTCGCCGAGCAGGTCGTGTCTGATCTCGCGCTCGACCGCCTCGCTCACGTACCTGCTGAAGCCGCCGGCTCCCGTTCGGGTCCGTACGGCCTCGGCCAGCTCCTCGGGCATGGACACGCTCACCTTCCTCACCTTGCCGCCATGCAACTTGCCGCTGTCCTGGATGAACACCGACGCGGGCAGCACCGACACGATCGCCTTGACGACCTGATCCCGCGGAACGGAATCAAGGGCCCTTCTGAGGGCAAGCTCCAGCGCGCTGAGTTCCGGTGCAATGTCAGGTCCCGATCCGACGTTCATGTAACTATGCTACCGCCGGTAGCAACAGCTTTCCGGCTCGAGCGCGCTGTGTCGCAATACCGCCCTGAACGGGCATCCGTGCGGGATGATGCGAGCACGGAGGGAGGCCCAGTGCACAGAGTTGTTACCGGGTACGACGAGGACGGCAATCCCGCGATCATCCACGCCGGCGAGCCGCCGACCGTGATTCACGCGGGCCGGTACCGCACCACCGAGGTCTGGGCCAGCGACCGAACGCCGCCGGCGGTGACGCGCTCGGACCTGTCCGCCCGGCCGTGGGAGCTTGAGCCTGCGCCGGGCGGTGCCTGCTTCAGGATCGTGGAAATCGCGCCGGGCGACGCCGCCGGCGGCGACGCGGTGGCCGGTGATCTTGACGAACAGGCTGAGGGGTTCCAGGAGGCGCACGCGACGCAGACGCTGGACTACGTCGCGGTGCTCAGCGGGCAGGTCACCCTCGTGGTCGGTGGTGCCGAGGTGACGCTCGGTCCTGGCGACTGCGTGGTGCAGCAGCCTGGCGTGCCGCATGACTGGCTGAACCGGACCAGCCAGCGGGTTGTGATGGCCGGGGTGCTGATCAGCGCGCGCTAGCGGGCCCCGACTGCCGTCCTGAGGGCGTTGAGCGCGCGGCTCAGCGCGGTGGTGGCCTTGCCGGAGATGTCGCCTCGCTGGGTGTACTGGTCGTAGACCTGCACGAGCTGGTCGTACTGCTGCTGAACCTGCTGCGGGTTACGGTCGGGCGGCTGGAAGAGCAGCTGCTGCAACTGGTTGAACATGGTCTGCCCTGCCTGCGTGCTCACCTGCCCTGATAGGACTCCCGCCTGCAACGCCCCGACGAGGCTCGCGGCGGCGGCGGCGACCGGCGGCAGCGCGCGATGCCGCCGCGGCCTGGGTGTGTGACTCGGCCGGGGGGAGCGGTGCGTGTGGCTGGCGGTGGCCGGCTTGCCCGACGACCTGGGCGAGGCCTGGTTCCCCGCGCCGGTCAGCAGCACAGCCACGAGGACCGCGATAGCTGCCACGAGTGCGGTGCCCAGCATCAGCTCGGTGAGCCGCGGGCGGCGCGGCGGCCGGTGTGGTGCCTCCTGGCTCGTGTCCGGTTCGACCGGATCGAAGGCGGTTGTCCGGCCTGGCGTCAGCGCGGAGAGCAGGGCAGCGCGGGCGGCCGCGGCGCCCGGTGGCCGGTCGGCCGGGTTCTTCGCGAGCAGCCGCGAGGTGATCCAGTCCAGCTGCGGCGGGACGCCTGGCTGCCGCGAGGACGGTGGGCCCGGGTCGTCATGGACCTGGCGGTACGCGACGGCGACCTCTGAGTCGGCCGTGAACGGCGGCGTGCCGGTCAGCATCTCGAAGAGCACGCACCCGAGCCCGTACAGGTCCGCCTGCGGCCCTGCCTGGAGCCCGGCCGCCTGTTCGGGCGAGAGGTAGGCGGCGGTGCCGAGGACGGCCTGGGTCCTGGTCCTGCCCGCTGAGCCGTCCAGCCGGGCGATGCCGAAGTCGAGCACCTTGACGTCGCCACGGGAGAGCACGATGTTCGCCGGCTTGATGTCGCGGTGCACCAGTCCCGCGGCGTGCGCCGCCTCCAGGCCCTCGCACACCGCGGCCGCGATGGCGACGGCGTCGTCCGCCGGGAGCGCTCCTGTTTCGTCCAGCACCTGACGCAAGGTCCGGCCGGCGGCTAGTTCCATCACGATGAACGGGGTGGTCCCGTCGACGCCGCAGTCGAAGACCGTGACCAGGCGCGGATGGCTGAGCCCCGCGACGTGCCTGGCTTCGCGCTCGAACCTGGCACGGAAGGCGGCATCGGACGCGTACTGCGGGCTGAGCACCTTGACGGCGACCTCGCGGCCGAGCACCTCGTCCCTGGCCCGCCAGACCGCCGCCATCCCGCCCGTTCCCAGCACGTCGATGAGCGCGTACCGTCCGACCAGCAGGCGCATGCCCGTCATCCGCTCAGCCGACCCGTCGGTAGCGCCGGACCGCGGGCGGCGCGAAGACCACGGCGATGGCGATGCTCCACGCCACCGAGTGCCACGCCGCGCTGGCCACGGTTCTGCGGAGGACCAGGCCCCGGGTGGCGCTGGAGAGCGCCGTCACCGGGTTGATCTTGACCCAGGCCTGCAGCCATCCGGGCAGCGTGCGCGTCGCCACGAACACGTTGCTGCCGAAGGTCAGCGGGAACATCACGATGAAGCCGTTCGGCCCGAGCAGCCCCAGCACCGTGCCAGGGCTGACGGCCAGGTCGACCTCGTCGACGGCGAGCGTCTTGCCGAACCGCTTGACCAGGCCGGCCGCCTCAATCGCGTAGGTCATGCAGCGTCCTCGGGGGTGCGGGATCGGGCCTGAGTACGAAGGCGGCGAGCAGTCTGTCCGCGTCGGCGTCGGGGTTCTCGGTCAGGCCGGTGTGCACGGGGCCGGGCTGAACGACGGTACTACGCGGCGCGGTGAGCCACCTGAACCGGCGCCCGATGTCCTGCTCGCCCGCGAACCCGGCACCAGGCTGCTGGTCGCAGACCGCGGCGATCGCGGCCAGCGCGCGCTCGATGCCCTCCAGGTCGGCGGCGGGGTCGAGGGCGAGCACGCGGTCTGCGTCCAGGGCCACCCGCGCCGCCAGGAACCGCATCGGCCGGCAGTACAGCAGGACGCCCGCGTTGGCCATCTCGCCGCGGTCCACCCTGGGTACCACCCGGAGCACCGCGTACTCGAAAGCGTGTCGTTCGTAGCTCACCGCGCCACCTCCTCATCCTGCGGGGGTTCCGGGGGGTCGTCCCCCCGGGCGGCAGGTGCGGCCCGGGCGGTCGTCCCCCCGGAGCCGATCGTGCGCCGCCGTGGCGAGGGAGTCAGCCAGAACGGCCGGACCGGTGCGGCTGCCTCGCGGCGCGGCAGGCCGGGCTTGCTGGCCATCTCCCTGAGCCCGGTGAGCCAGGCTTCGCGGTTCTGCAGGCGGGCGGTCAGCTGCCTGAGGTGCGCCCGGCGAACCGCGGCAGGCCGGTCGAGCCCTGGCTCAGGCTCGAGCCACTCATCGGGAACCGCGGCGACGGCCTCCTGCAGCACGTCGGGCGTGATCCGGTCCGCCAGCAGGTGATCGGCGTCGTCGATCAGGGGTGCGCAGCCCGCCAGGGCGTGGTCAGCGATGTCGTAGCGCCGGCCGGCCGCGGCCCTGGCACTTTCCCAGCGGTGCTGGTAGGTCAGCGTCGCACCGTGATCGATCAGGTAGAGGCCCTCGCGCCAGAACAGCATGTTCGGATTGCGCCAGGACCGGTCCGCGTTGCTGACGAGCGCGTCGAACCAGATGATCCGTCCGGCCAGCTCGCCGCTGATGCCGGGCGCCGCGCCGTCGAAGTCCACCGCGCCCGCGAGGAAGTCGACACCGAGGTTAAGGCCGCCGCTGGCGCGGAGCAGATCCTGGATCTCCTGGTCGGGCTCGCCCGCGGCAAGGCCGGGATCCAGGTCGACCGCGACGAGGTCGGGGACGAGCAAGCCGCAAACACCGGCCAGCCGCGCGCTGATCACCTCGGCGACAAGGGCCTTGCGGCCCTGGCCCGCGCCGCGGAACTTGACCACGTACGTGCCGAAATCATTGGCTTCCATGAGCCCGGGCAGCGACCCGCCCTCGCGAAGCGGCGTCACGTAGCGTGTCGCGGTCACCTGAGGCAGCACGCCACGAGCCTACGGCGGATCAGCCACCCGCGCTCAGCATGGAAACCGCGAGCGATATGAGCGCTATGTTACGAGCGTCCGCACGTCCCGCCGGCAAGGCGACGAGCGGTCGCGAGCGCCGCCTGGTCGTCACCCCGGACGTGCCTCGCCGCTCCCGCGGCACTCCCTACGAGCGTCCGGTAACGGAAATAAGGGCTTTTACCGGACCAGGGTGTCCAGCTGGTCGACGGCCCAGTCGAGGTCGTCCTGGCTGATCATCAGCGGCGGCGCGAGCCTGATCGTCGTGCCGTGCGTGTCCTTCGCCAGAACGCCGGCGGCCATCAGCCGTTCTGACACCTCGCGGCCGCTGAGCTCGGTGAACTCGACGCCAGCCCAGAGGCCGCGCCCGCGCACGTCGCGGACGGCGCTGGCGGGCAGGGCAGTCAGGCGGTCGTGCATGTGGGTGCCGAGCTTCGCCGACCGTTCCTGGAACTCGCCGGTGTTGAGCATGGCGATGACCTCGCGGGCGATGGCGCAGCCGAGCGGGTTGCCGCCGAACGTCGAGCCGTGCTGACCCGGCTTGAAGACCCCGAGCACCTCGGCGGATGAGACCACGGCGGACACCGGCACGATGCCGCCGCCGAGCGCCTTGCCGAGCACGTACATGTCGGGCACGACGTCCTCGTGCTCGCACGCGAACGTGGTGCCGGTCCGGCCAAGACCGGACTGGATCTCGTCGGCGATCATCAGCGCGCCCCACTGCGAGCACAGCTCCCTGACCTTGGTGAGGAAGCCGGCCGGCGGCACGATGACTCCCGCCTCGCCCTGGATCGGCTCGACCAGGACCGCGACTACCCGGTCGTCCATGGCGGCGGCGAGCGCCTCGGCGTCGCCGTAGGGCACCAGCCGGAAGCCGGGGGTGTAAGGCCCGTAGGCGTCCCTCGCGTCGGGGTCGGTCGAGAAGCTGATGATCGTCGTGGTCCTGCCGTGGAAGTTGCCGTCGAACGCGATGATCACGGCCTCGTTGGCTGGCACGCCCTTGACCTCGTAGCCCCATTTGCGCGCGGTCTTGATCGCGGTCTCGACGGCCTCGGCGCCGGTGTTCATCGGCAGGACCATCTCCATGCCAGCCATCGCGGCGAGCTCGGCGCAGAACGGGCCAAACTGGTCGTGCTGAAACGCCCGGCTGACGAGCGTGACCCGCTCGAGCTGACGCTGGGCGGCGGCGACCAGGCGCGGGTGCCGGTGACCGAAGTTGATGGCCGAGTAGGCGGCCAGCATGTCCAGGTAGCGGCGGCCGTTCACGTCCGTGACCCAGGCGCCCTCGGCCTCGGCGATGACGACGGGCAGCGGGTGGTAGTTATGCGCGCTGTGCACGGCGGCCTGGGCGCTGAGCTGGGCAGCCGACAGATGATTCGCCTGCACTGGTACCTCCGGTTACCTCAGTTCCAGCGTGCAGCACTTGGGCCCGCCGCCGGCCTTCTTGAATTCGGACATATCGACAGGCACGACCGTGAATCCGGCAGCGGCGATGTCCCGGGCCAGGCCGTCGGCCTGGACTGGCAGCACGACGTTGCGGCCGTCGCTGATCCCGTTCAGGCCGAGCGCCTCCGCGTCGGCGTCCTTCGCCTCGATCAGCTCGGGGAAGTGCGCGGACAACGCTGCCTGCCCGGGCTCGTCGAACGCGGCAGGGTAGTAGGCCGCCGTGTTCTGGTCGAGCACGATCATCGCGGTGTCGAGGTGATAGAAGCGCGGGTCAACCAGCCGGACGCTGATCACGGGCAGCCCGAACGTCGCCTCGGCCTCGCTGGTGACCGCCAGCTCGCTGCGGAAGCCGTAGCCGGCGATGACCGCGCGGCCCGCGTAGATGATGTCGCCTTCGCCCTCGTTCACGTGCACCGGATCGACGACGTGGTAGCCGGAGCGGCGGAACCATTTCATGTACGCGGCGCCTTCCGGGTGCCGTTCCGGATGCTTGAACCGTGATCCGAGCACGTTGCCGCCGATGACCGTGGCGCCGTTAGCGGCGAAGACCATGTCGGGCAGGCCAGGCTCGGGGTCGATGATGCGCACGGTGTGGCCCAGGCTGGTGTAGGTCGCGCGCAACTGCTCCCACTGCCGCTTCGCGAGTGCTAGATCTACCGGATGGTCCGGGTTCATCCACGGGTTGATCGCGTACTCAACCGTGAAGTACTCCGGCGGACACATGAGATATGTCCGCGCATGCGTCGAGATTCTCGACTCGCGGGGCGTTCTGGCGTGCGCCGTCATGGTGCCCTCCAGGTGTGGATGATCATCACGAGCCTAGGAGCCGGCAGCCGGAATGTACCCGGGCGCCTCATGCACGCTGACGGCGATTCGTTGCGCAGATCTGCCTCAGACGGCGATTTCTTGCGCGGCTTCCCGGCCGCCGAACTGCCCTGCCCCGCTCGGCACCTGACGACCGGGGGCAACCCCTCAAGACGTAGTGTTTGCGCCAAATACAGCCGCATTCGCTACCCGGTACCGCAAACGCTCCCTGCTATTTGTGCCGGACGGTGGCAGCGTCCGGCAGCGCGCGGGGCAGAGGACGTCGGCCGAAGGACGCGGAGGCTTGGGGGTTCGGTGGCTAGCGGAATGAGCGCAGGCGGGCCGCCGCAGCGGTGATCCGCTCGTCGGTGGCGGTGAGCGCGACCCTGATATGACCAGCCCCGAGCGGACCGTAGAACTCCCCTGGCGAGACGAGAATGCCGATCTCGCTCAGCACCCTGACCGACTCCCAGCAGTCGTACCGCGGGTGCGCCGCCCACAGGTAGAGCCCGGCCTCGGAGTGCGAGACGACCCACCCAGCCTGCTCGAGCGCCGGGCGGAGCGTCGCCCGGCGGCGTGCGTACCTGGCGTGCTGCTCCGCCGCGTGCGCGTCGTCACCCAGCGCAGCCGTCATCGCGGCCTGGACCGGCGCGGGGACGATCATGCCGGCGTGCTTGCGCACCTCGAGCAGCGCGGCGACCAGCTCAGGGTCGCCGGTCACGAAGCCAGCCCGGTACCCGGCGAGGTTGGACCGCTTGGACAGCGAGAAGACGGCCAGCAGCCCCGCGTGCGAGGCGCCGCTGACGTCGCGATGCAGCACCGACGTCGGCGCGGCCTCGAAACCAAGGTCGATATAGCACTCATCGGACGCCACGACCGTGCCAGCCGACCGTGCCCAGCTGGCCAGCTCGCGCATCCGTCCGGCAGGTAGCACCCTGCCGGTCGGGTTCGACGGCGAATTCAGCCAGGCCAGCCGGATCGGCCCGGCGTCGGAGCGCTCCGGCTCGTCGGTGGCCACGGACCGCGCGCCGGCCAGCCTGGCCCCGATGTCGTAGGTCGGGTAGGCGAGCGCGGGGAAGCTGACGTGGTCGCCTGGGCGGCAGCCGAGCAGCGTCGGCAGCCAGGCGATCAGCTCTTTCGTGCCGATCACCGGGAGTACCGCGTCCGGGCTCACGATGACGCCGTGCCGTCTGGCAAGCCAGCCAGCGGCCGCCGTCCGCAGCGCGGGCGTCCCCTTGGTGAGCGGATAGCCGGGGGAGTCGGCCGCCGCGGCGAGCGCGGCCTGAATGATGCCGGGAACCGGATCGACCGGCGTGCCGATCGACAGGTCGGCGATGCCGTCCTGATGGGCCGCCGCGCGTGCCGACGCTGGCCCAAGCCGGTCCCACGGGAACCCGGGCAGCCTCGCCGCGAGCGTCCGCCCAGTCAGATCGGCACCGGGCAGACCGGCGACGGCTGCGGCATCGGCGACCGGCATCGCGTTATCGCGAGATGTCAGTGCTCTGCCGCGGCCTGCGGCGGCAGCTCTGCCACAACCGGGTGGTCCTTGCCAATCTTTCCGGTCTTGGAGGCGCCGCCAGGTGAGCCGAGGTCGTCGAAGAAGTCGACGTTGACCTTGTAGTACTCCTTCCACTGCGAAGGCACGTCGTCTTCGTAGTAGATGGCCTCAACCGGGCACACCGGCTCGCACGCCCCGCAGTCCACGCACTCATCCGGGTGGATGTAAAGCATGCGCTCGCCCTCGTAGATGCAATCGACGGGGCACTCCTCTATGCACGCCCGGTCAAGCACATCGACGCAAGGCAGGGCGATGATGTACGTCACTTACGAACTCCTCTTTCACACCGCGGGTGGGGCGCCGGTCAGGCGGCACCCAACCCAAGTATCGCGGATCATGCCGGCGTCGCGAAGCTGGCCTGGCTCCCAAGCACTTGCCGGCTACTCCGCAAGCATCGCAGGTTATCAGCCAAACGCGACCCCGGCGCTGGCCGCCGGGCCGCGAGCAGCTCCCGTCGCCGTGGTCCAGCCCTTCCTGCCGTGCGCGGCAGTCCACCGATAGCCCTGGCAGGTCACCTGCTTGATCCTGAACTTGCTGGCGTTGGTCACCAGCCACGCCGCCACCGCCCAGTCGACAGCCGCCGTTCTGGCGCGCACCTGGACGGCCGGATCGCGGAGATGCCTGACCGGCAGCCTGCCGAACGTCCGGCGCAACCCGGCTTCAGCGGCGGCCAGCCGCGCCCGGCCGCCGATCTTGCCGCCGTACCAGCACCACACCGCGTGCGGCAGCCGTCCGCTGAAGCCGTCCGCCATCGCGGCGCCCTGCGGCTCGTACAGGCTGTAGGCGCTGCCATCCGCGCTGTGCTGTACGGCCTGCGCCGCTTGATAGACGCGCAGGTGCTCGTAGTGCGGCAGCGCGGCGAGCGCGGCAAAGAACTTGGCGCTGGCGTAGACCGGGTCGAGCAGCTGGCGCCTGGTACCCCAGCCCTCCGATGGCCGCTGCTGGAAGACGCCTACCGAGTCTCGGTCGCCGTAGCTGAGGTTCTCCAGATCCGACTCCTGCAGCGCGGCGGCATAGGCGATGGTAATGGCGCGCTCGGGCAAGGCCCGGTGGGCGGCCACGCCCGCGATGCTGGCCGCGATGCTGGCCTGGCCAGGGTCGAGCGGCACGTCGAACGTGCCGCCGTGGGCGAGGCAGCCGCTGCTTACTGGCGTGGGAAAGTGCAGATGCTTCGCCTTCGAGATCGCCAGGACGGTAATGATCAGCACGATGACAAGAACGGCTGCCGCCCCGGCACGGCTCGATCGAGCTGCTGCCACGCAACAGAAGTTACCTGCAAACGGCAACCGCTAGGCTCGCTGAGCATGGACACGACTCCCGCGGCGCCGCCAGTGGCCTCCCCGCTGCCCGAGCAGATCGACCAGCTCTGGGGGGAGCGCGCGCGGCTGACGCCCGACGACGCTGCCGCTCGCGAGACGATCGCCTCGGCCGTCGACCTGATCGACGGTGGGCAGGTCAGGGTCGCGTGGCTGGATCCCGACAGCGACGCCGTGATCGTGGACGAGCGGGCCAAGCGCGCCATCCTGCTCGCCTTCCGGGTGATGCCGATGGAGCGATCGCAGGTCGGCGACTTCCGCTATCACGACAGGGTGCCGCTGACCGACCGGCTCGACGGCGTCCGGGTGGTGGCCGGCGCGATCGTGCGGTGGGGCGCCTACATCGCCCCCGGTGCCGTTCTCATGCCCTCGTTCGTCAACATAGGCGCGTATGTCGACTCAGGCACCATGGTGGATACCTGGGCGACCGTTGGATCATGCGCCCAGATCGGCAAGAACGTGCATCTGTCGGGCGGGGCGGGTATCGGCGGGGTCCTGGAGCCGCCCAACGCCGTCCCCGTCGTCGTCGAGGATGACGCCTTCATCGGCTCGCGGTCGATGGTGGTGAACGGCGCCAGGGTGCGGACCGGCGCAGTGCTCGGCGCCGGCACGATCCTGACGCCGACCACGCACGTGATCGACGTCCAGTCGGGGGAGGAACTGCCCCACGGGGAGGCGCCAGCCTGGTCGGTGTGCGTCGGCGGCACCCGCAGCCGTGCGTTCCCCGGCGGCGAGTTCGGAATGCCGTGCGTGCTCGTCCTCAAGCGCCTGGCGACCGGTGACCGGCACGACAAGACGACGCTCAACGACGTGCTGCGGGATCACGGCGTCAACGCCTGACTCGCCGGGCTCGGCCAGCGCGGCGCAGGCGGCCAGCGCGGCGCAGGCGGCCAGCGCGGCGCAGGCGGCCAGCCCGGCGCATCCGGTGGTGTCCGCATCGGCCTGGCCGTGGCACCATCTGGTTGTGTACTTCGTACTGCTCGCGGCGGCCGTCGCCATCCTGGTCGGAGTGGTCGTTGTCGCCATGGGCCGGGGCGGCGAGATCGCGCAGGCTCACCGGGATGTCCCGGTGCTGCCGCCACGGATCAGGACCGCCGCTGACCTGGCGACGCTGCGGCTGCCGTTCGGGCTGCTCGGCTACCAGGAGCAGGCCACAGGACAGGCACTCGATGCCGCCGTGCGGCTCATCGCCGAGCAGGAGGCGGAGATCGCGCGACTTCGCGAAGAGGTGTGGCGGCTGCGCTCGCCGCGGAACTCAGACGCGCCGCCTGATGCGCACGGCCGCGGCTCAGCTGCCGAGGCGGCGGCCGACGCCGGACCGGCCGACGCCGGCCCGGCCGGCACCGATGCTGAGATCCTCTCGAGTCCTGACCCGGTGGGATGGCAGCCATGGCCGCAGGCGTGAGGGGCCCGGCGCCCGGGCCTGACGGGCAGCCGCGGTGCCCGTGGTCCCTGGGTAGCGCGGAATACCTCGGCTACCACGATCAGGAGTGGGGCAGGCCCGTCCGGGATGACGTCGGGATGTTCGAGCGGATCAGCCTGGAAGCGTTCCAGTCCGGCCTGTCCTGGCTGATCATCCTGCGCAAGCGAGAGAACTTCCGCGCGGCGTTCCGCGGCTTCGATCTCGAGGCCGTCGCCGCCTTCTGCCCGGACGACGTCACCAGGCTGCTCGGCGACAGCGGGATCGTGCGCAACAGAGCGAAGATCGAGGCCGCCATCAGCAACGCCCGGGCCGCGCTCGACCTGCCCAAGGGCCTGGCCGAGACGGTCTGGGGCTACGCGGATCCGCGGCGGGCCGCGCCGCAGACGCTCGATGACATTCCCGCCTCGACTCCTGCTTCGAGGGCGCTGTCGAAGGAACTGCGCAAGCACGGATTCCGTTTCACCGGGCCTGTCACGGCTTATGCGGCGATGCAGGCCTGCGGCGTCGTCGATGACCATCTCGCCGGATGTTTCCGTCGCGGCGCCTACCTAACCTGACGCCCGATATAATCCATATCAGCGCTTTCCCGCCGCCCATCGTGAATGGCGTGATCAGCGGCAGCGGCAGTTCCGGGGGCGGCGCCTCGCGGCGCCGGAAGATGGGACCTATGGCAGCGGACGGCCAGGCAAGTTCACGGCGCAAGCCGATCGTCACCCCGGTCCCGGTCCCGGTCCGGGTGCTGGCGCCCGGCAGCGGCCCGGAGCAGTCGGCGCCCGCGGCCAAGCCGACTCTGGCGGCGCTCGGCGTCGACCTGGCGAGCCTGGACTGGCAGCGGTCAGGGACTGGGCCAGGTTCGTTCGAGATCGCCTTCGTGGCCGGCCGCCGGCATGCCACGGATACCCCGCACGCCCAGCCCGGCCAGGCTGATCAGGAAACGGCGCCGCCGACCGCCGGGGAGCGGGCCGACTGGGTGCTGCTGCGGGTAGCCGGTGACCCGGCCGAACGCGTCCTGGTCTACGACAGGAACGAGTGGATGTGCTTCCTCGACGGGGCTGGCCACGGCGAGTTCGACTGGCCAGAGGGTTCAACTCGCGCCTCGGCCGGATGACGCCACCGGCAGCGTGCCGCGCATCCGCCGATCTCCGCCTATCCGTTATGCAGTTCACTAATCTGCCTACATAACGATTGAGGACATGAATTGTGAATCGCAACTTAAAGCAGGCTAGGGTGACCACAGCAGTGCACAAGGAGGCCGACGGATGAGCGAGGAAGCCTACGGCTCTACCATCGCCAAGCTCCGTCTGGCGCGCAGGCTGGCCGAGCTCAGGGTCGCCGCGGGATACACGGCCAACCACGTCTGCGACATGCTCAACTGGGGCCGCGGTAAGGTCGGGCGCTTCGAGGCCAACCAGTGGAAGCGCCCTGAGATGAGCGACATCAGGGACCTGCTGCGGTTCTACGAGGCGGACGACTACGCCACCAGGGAAATCGAGGCTCTGGCCCTGCAGGCGCGAGTCCGGCCCTGGTGGCGCGACTTCCAGGACATCTTCGATAACGAGTTCCCTGGGTTCGAGGCGGACGCGTGCCGGATCCGGTTGTTCCTCCCGCTGGTGATCCCCGGTCTGCTGCAGACGGCCGACTACATCGACGCGGTGATGAGGTCGAGCGCGAAGCCGCCCGCGTGGCGCCGCAGGGCGACCGAGGCGCGGCTACGCCGCCAGCAGATCCTCGAGCGGGACAAGGCCACGCTGCCCCAGCTGCAGGCTGTCGTCACCGAGGCCTCGCTGCTGTACCGGTGGGGCAGCCGGGCCGAGCGCCGGGATCAGCTGCTGCACCTCGCGGAGATGGGGGAACGGCCAGGGGTGCACCTGCATCTCCAGCGGTTCGCTGACGGCCCGCCGCCCGGGCTGTTCTCGGCCGTCCAGATCTTCGACTACGACGGCGGTGAGGCCAGCCTTGTCTTCACCGAGCACGACCACGGAATCCAGGAGGTGAGCGATGCCGAATACATGAACAACTACGTCGAGGCCTTCGACCGGGCCGTGGACGTCGCGCTGGAGCCGCGTGACACGGCCGTGTATCTGAAGCAGCTCTCAGAACGACTGGAGTTATGATGACTGACCTGTCTCGTGCCGTCTGGCGAAAGGCCAGGGCAAGCTATGCAAACGGCGGCTGTGTCGAGGTAGCCGCCAATCTTGGCGACTCGGTCGCCGTCCGTGACAGCGTGCGTATCGATGACGGTGCCCATGTTGTGCACCGGTCGCAGTTCGCGGCGCTGCTCGCCGATATCAAGAGTGGCCGGTTCGACATCTAGCTGTCGCCCGGCGGTTCGCCAGGCCGCGGTCCGGCTTGATCGGGCCGACAGGCGGAATCCCCCCGAGGAGGGAGCCTCGGGGGGATTCCTTATAACTGCGCCTGTCTCGAGGCGTCTGGCGGTCTAGCCTGGACGAGAAAAGACCACCAACATTACTGTACACGCAGCGCCCTAACGTCAAAGCTCTTCAAACGTTCCAATCGCTCCTGTCCGTCAAACACGTATCAACCGGTTCGAATCGGGCGAGTGAGATGCACATGTGTCCGGCAATGTAGCGCACAGTTATATCTGCCAGGGTCATTGCGAAGAGTGCCAAATGACTCGTAATCTGTGCTTCACAGATGCTGAACTTGAGGAAGGCGGGGCCAGGATGTTACTGACACCCGCCGACCGGGGTCCGGGCGCGCAGCCGGCCAGGGAGAACTCTGCTCAGGAGGAGGGCTGGCTGGCGGCTCCGGTCTCTGAACTTACGGCTCCTACGACGCCGCACGCGACGAGGTTCGCGCGGGCGGGCGCGCCGCCCGCCGGGCCTGTCGACTATGGCGGGACGGAGATCGGGCTGGCTGAGGCAAGCATGCGGGCGGGAGGTTGCTTCGTCCGGGCGCTGCCGCTCGACAACACGTGCGCGAGCGCGGCCCGCCGCCTCTTCCGCGAGGCGCTGGCGGGCTCCGATCTTCCCGGTGATCTGATCCACGACGGCGTCACGATGGCGAGCGAGCTCGCCGCCAACACGACCAACGCGCACGGAAACATCGAGTTCGGCGCCGGGGGCAGGCCCGTCAGTGGCATGCCCGAGATCTGGCTGTACCTGCGCGATTTCGGCTCGGGCCGGGAACTGGTCTGCAAGATCTACGACTCTGAGCCCGGCTGGGACGCCGGCGAGCCGCTGCCGGTAGGCGCGGCCGTGCCCGCGGGACCCGACTCGGTCCGTGGGCGCGGCCTCCAGATGGTGGCTGGCCTGTCCGCCGGCCGGTGGGGACATCATCTGAGCAGGGGCCGGCTCGGCGAATGGAAGGTGCAGGGCAAGGCCGTCTGGTTCGCTCTGCGCATCCCGCCTGGCAGCGATCTGGCCTCGAGCGAGCGGATCGCTCCGCGCGGTTCCCGCGCGATCGCCGAGCTCGCAGCCGCGCTGGCCGACCGGGGGCTCGGGGCAGGCCTGGTTCCGGTCACCGAGCCGGCCGGCCACCTCGCCGTGCTCTCGGTCAGCAGGGAACTCACCGTCTGGTGTCGCGGCGAAGTCGTGTGGTGGCAGGAGCCGGCGGGCGGCTACGACCGGCTGGCTGTCACCGATCTGGTCGAGGCGGCTGAGCGGATCGTGTGCGTGCACGAGGAACTCGTGGCGGCGCGGGACGGGGACCCTGGCGTGCCGCCTCATCGCCAGGCCGATGGTCGCGATGTGGTCAGCTAGGGATATCTCGTAGAACTTCGGCGGCGCGGATCGGCGCCCAGACGACGGCCGGCAGCGTTTTCGTCGTCGCGAATAGCTCCACTATTCACTCCTCCTCCGCCTTGCCGGACCCCCACCCACCTCCCCTGCCCGCCACACTGGACACCGCCCGCATCCACCAAGATCTACGAGACACCCCTAGCGGCCAACGAAGGCGGGCTGCTCCTTGTTCAGGAACGCCGCCGTGGCGTTCTTGTGGTCGTCGGTCTCGCCGAGCTTGACCTGCACATCAGCCTCCTTCTCGAGCGCCTCGGCCAGGCCGTGCCCGGCCGCGAACAGCAGGCTCTCCTTGATACCGCCGTAGGCGGCCGTCGGCCCGGCGGCCAGTCTGAGCGCCAGCTCGCGCGCCACGCTGGCAAGCTCGTCCTCCCCGACCAGGGTGGTCAGCAGGCCCAGATCAAGCGCTTGCTCGGCGCTGACCGGCTCAGCCAGCAGGAGCAGCTCGGCGGCCTTCGCCGATCCGACCAGACGCTGCAGCGTCCAGGAGGATCCGGAGTCCGCCGACAGCCCGACCCTGGCAAACGCCATCATCAGGCTGGCGCGTCTGGTCGCGATGCGGAAGTCGCACGCGAAGGCTAGCGCGGCGCCCGCACCTGCCGCCGTGCCAGGGAGCGCGGCGATGACCGGTTTTGGCATCGTGGCGATGGTCATCACGATCGGGTTGTAGTGCCGCCGCACTGTCTCGAGCGGTGTGCCCGCGCCGAGCAGCTCGGCGTGTTCGCGCAGGTCCTGGCCGGCGCAGAAGGCCTGTCCCGCGCCGGTCAGCAGCACCGAGCGGACGGCGGGATCTGAGCCGCACCGGCGCAGGAGCTCGAGCAGGCTGTCCTTCATGTCCGTAGTCAGCGCGTTCCTGGCCGCTGGCCGGTTCAGCGTGATCGTCGCGACCGCCTCGTCGACCTCGTACAGAACGGTGTCGTTCACGTGACTCTCCTCCCGTGACCGCGATGGCTGACATCCTGACAATTACGCGCCCCGGCTAGACAACAGTCCACGAAGCGCGCGGCGGCTGGCAAGAGGCGCTGCGCCTCGGTGTGGAACAGCTCGGCCGCGTCCTTGCCAGGCCACCGCGCCGGCAAGAGTTCGGCGGGCAGGCCCGGATCGACGAACAGGAACTTGCGCCACTCGTGCACGAGCTCGCTTCGCATCGCGAAGACGGCTTCGTCGCCCGGGCCGCGGCGGGCGCCGACGATCTCCGCTGCCCTCCGCAGCCACTGCAGGTACTCCCTGGCCAGGCCGTCGACGTCCCACGCACGGGCCACGAGGAGGCGAGGGTCGCCGTCATAGCTGGCGTGGAAGCTGTCGGCGCTGAGGCTCTCGGCCGCGAGCAGCGCGCCGAGTTCCACCGAGCGCCGCGGGCTGATCCAGGTGGACCCTTCGAGACATGCGTAGCCCAGGTAGCCGAGCGCGGACCTGAGCCGGTCCCGTGCAGCCCGCTCGGTGACCCGCTCGACCACGACCACGTGCCAGCGTCCGTCCCACGGCGGCGCGTCACGCCGGTAGATCCGGTCCGCGGCCGCACGCAGCCGCTGGACAGCGCGCGTGGTCAGCCGGTAGCCAGCGCCCTCTGGCAGCCGCACCGGCGCGAGCCAGCCTTGCCTGGCCATCCTGGAGACGGCGGTCCTGACGGCGGGCGCGGAGATGTGCAGCGGTGCGACGAGCCTGACCAGAGCGGCCACCGGCGCCTGCTCTCCCCGGGAGAGCAGGTGATCTCCGTATATGTCGAAGAGTGCCGATCTGGCGTTCACGAACCTAGTCTCGCGCGCGGACGCCCGCGATGGCGACGGGGCGTAACGGTGATCGATGCCACCAAGGTCAGGGAACTGAACGATAATAGAGGTACCGATTGATGTAGATGTGGCTTGGCGGCTCTGTGCGTGTGGATGGCTGGCGGCAGGCACGCGAACGCTGCGCTGAGGTAAGGCTGTGAGCAGCGCCGACGTAGGTGGCCTGGCGCGGCGGTGCACCGCGCGACGACAGGAAGGAGAGACAGTATGGCGGCGATGAAGCCGCGGACGGGTGATGGTCCGCTTGAAGTCACCAAGGAGGGCCGCGGGATCGTGATGCGCGTGCCGCTCGAAGGTGGAGGCCGGCTCGTCGTCGAGTTGACGCCCGATGAGGCCAAAGCGCTCAGTAACGCACTTGACTCGGCTGTTGGCTAAGCAGCGTACCCGATGCCTGTCATCAGTGCTGTCACCCCGCTGAGCGGCGCCGGCCTGCGCACCGCGGGAGATTGCGTGCGCGCTATCGACGCCGGCAGCCTGGATGCCTGCGACTTGCTGATCATCCCGGTCGAGGCGGGCGGCGAGGTCGCTACTGACGACGCACTTGACGCCGTGCTCGCGGTTCCGGTCGCGGATACGGTCAGGACAGCCCAGCTCAGCGGCAAGCCAGGGCAGAGCTCTCAGGCGGCGGCGCGAGCGGGTTCAGTCACGGTCAAGATCGTCTTCCTCGGGGTAGGCGACAGATCACCGCGGGCGCTCCGGCGAGCAGGCGGCGAGCTCGGCCGGATGCTGCAGCCCGGTGACCGCGGGCTGTCCTCGGTTGTCGCCGGCCGGCCAGCGGCCGAGGTGCGAAGCTACGCCGAGGGCGTGCTGCTCGGCTCCTACCGGTACTCGGAGAAGTCGGGTTCGGCCAGCGATCAGGCCCAGGACGCCGAGCTGCGCCTGCTGGTGACGCCAGCGGGCAACGGCGACGGCACGCCGGCGACCGGCGCGGCTGGCGAGGCCGCAGCGGTCATCGCCGAGGCGACCACCGTGGCAAGCGCGGTGGCGCTCGCCAGGGACCTGACAAACACCCCGTCGATTCGTAAATCCCCGCAGTGGCTCGCCGATGCGGCCGTCGAGGTCGCGTCGAACTCGGGCCTGTTGGCCAGAATCTGGACCGACCAGGAACTCCTGAGCTCAGGGTTCGGCGGCATCACCGCGGTCGGCGGAGGCTCGGACCGTCCTCCCCGGCTGATCGAGCTGAACTACTCGCCCCCTGGCACGGCGCCAGCGCCTGGCGGAGGGGGGACGAACGCCCCGAACCGCCCGGCGAGACACGTGGTCCTGGTCGGGAAGGGCATCACCTTCGACAGCGGGGGCCTGTCGCTGAAGCCCAACGACGCCATGAAGGCCATGAAGACCGACATGGCGGGCGGCGCGGCCGTGATCGCCGTCATGTCAGCGCTGGCGCGGCTCGGCGTTGCTCACAGGGTCACCGGGCTGGTCGCCGCCGCCGAGAACATGCCGTCAGGATCGGCCTACCGGCCAGGCGACGTGCTGACAGCCTTCGGAGGCCGCACGGTCGAGGTCCTGAACACCGACGCGGAGGGCCGGCTGGTGCTGGCCGACGCCATCGCCTACGCCGACGCGATGCTCGCGCCCGACCAGATCCTCGACGTGGCCACCTTGACCGGCGCGGCGCGGATAGCGCTCGGCGGCGGCTACGCGGCGATGTACTCCACGAGCGATGAGCTCGCCGACGCGCTGCTCGCCTCCGGTGATGCGAGCGGTGACCGGCTCTGGCGCATGCCGCTCGTCGAGGACTACCGCAACCTGCTCGACTCGCCGGTCGCCGAGATCGCGAACGTGCCGCGCGACGGCGCCCGAGCCGGCTCCATCACCGCGGCGCTTTTCCTGCGGGAGTTCGCGGGATCGCGGCCCTGGGCGCATCTCGACATCGCCGGCGCCGCCCGCAGCAATGCCGACGACGGAGAGGTGAGCGCTGGCGGCACCGGATTCGGCACCAGGTTGCTGTTGCGCTGGCTACGGGAGCCGGCGGCGCGGACGGAGGGGACGCGGGTCAGCTCGCCCGCTTGACCGCCGCCAGCAGGCCGTCGCCGGTCGGCACCAGCATCGGAACGAGGTCCTCGTCGGTGAAGACGAGCTCGCGCAGCTCGCCCACCGACGGTGTGTCGGGGTCGCGATGCGCGACGTTCGAGCCCGCATCGGCCTGCAGCGCGTTGTCGAACGCCACGATCCCGCCCGGCCGCAGCAGGCGCAGCGCCGCCGCGAGGTACTCCGGGTACTCCCGCTTGTCGGCGTCACAGAACACCAGGTCATAGGCGCTATCGGCGAGCCTGGGCAGGACCTCGAGCGCGCGGCCGGTGATGAGGCGGTACCGGCCGGAACTGAATCCGGCGGACAAGAACACGCTCCTGGCCAGCCGGTGGTGCTCAGGCTCGGTGTCGACGCTCGTCAGGACCGAGCCAGGGCGCATCCCGCGCAGGAGCCAGATGCCTGACGTACCGCAGCCCGTGCCGATCTCCACCACCGAGCGCGCATTGATCGCCGCGGCGAGGAAACGCAGCACCGTCCCCGTCAGCGCGCTCACCGGGACCGAACCGCCAATTCGTTCCGCGTTCGCGCGCGCTTGGAGAAGCGGTTCGTCCTCGAGAGCGACCTCGCCCACTATTCCGGTGACGTCTGAGCGGAAGATGGCTGCCTCCGGTGACTTCAGAAAAACTTCTCCGCGCCGCAGCCTAGCGTCAGCCGAGGTCAGCCGGGAACATGCCGTGCGGGCCAGACGTTGTTGGTTTGCGGTCCCGCACAGGTGTGAGATACCGCTAGAGATATTCACAGACACCTGCGGCCGCTTTGCAGGACGCGCGAGGGAAGGCTGATGCAGACTGAGGCGGTGGACCAAGCCAGCCCGGGTCCGGCTGCGCAATGGACGCCGCCGAGCTGGGAAGACGTCGTCAAAGAGCACTCAGCGCGGGTTTACCGGCTGGCGTATCGGCTGACCGGCAATAGCCATGACGCCGAAGACCTGACCCAGGAGGTCTTCGTGCGGGTGTTCCGGTCCCTGCCGACCTACACTCCCGGCACGTTCGAGGGCTGGCTGCATCGCATCACCACGAACCTGTTCCTGGATATCACCCGCAGGCGGCAGCGCAT
>WNGJ01001723.1_pt1 | contig 21636 bp, 18 predicted proteins | sample 5400611 | NCBI WGS metagenome assembly WNGJ01 (sample SAMN13153375, study PRJNA577476) | soil metagenome | isolation source: 40 cm soil or saprolite under Garry oak tree replicate 1 | place: USA:California | collected 2016-06-15
GAACGCCGCGTCCCTGCGTCTGCACGCGCGGCACGGCTTCCACCCGGTCGGCCTCGAGCGCGAGTCCGCGTTCAAGCTCGGCCGCTGGCACGACGTCACCATCATGCAGCGCCGTCTCGATTGAGCCACGTCGACTTCATAGGAGGAGTGCCTCATGAGCGCACCGATCGACCACATCATGAACATCACCGAGCGGCCGTCGCCCGTCATGGTCGAGGGCGCCGGCTCGTGGCTCTGGGATCGCGACGGCAAGCGCTATCTCGATTTCGTCCAGGGCTGGGCGGTGAACTGTCTCGGCCACTCGCCGCGCGTCGTGCTCGACGCGCTGCGCGCGCAAGGCGCCCGGCTGATCAACTGCAGCCCCGCGTACTACAACGAGCCCATGGCCAGGCTGGCCGGTCTGCTGGCCGAGGCATCGGGGCTCGACCAGGTGTTCCTCTGCAACAGCGGCGCCGAAGCGAATGAAGGCGCGATCAAGCTGGCGCGCAAGTGGGGCGCGCGCTATCGGGGCGGCGCCTCCGAGATCGTCACGATGCACGCGAGCTTTCACGGACGCACTCTCGCGACGATGGCCGCCTCTGGCAAGCCGGGCTGGGACGACATCTTCCCGCCGAAGGTCCCCGGGTTTCGAAAGGTGCCGCTGGGCGACCTCGGCGCGGTCGCAGACGCGATCACGCCGGCCACGGTCGCGGTGATGCTCGAGCCGATTCAGGGCGAGGCCGGAGTCTTCGCGGCCGGCGACGAGTATTTACGCGCGCTCTCGGCGCTGACGAAGGAGCGTGGCCTCCTGCTCATCCTGGACGAGATCCAGACCGGCGTCGGTCGCACCGGTCGCTTCTTCGGCTACCAGCACGCGGGGATCGCGCCCGACATCGTCACCGTCGGCAAAGGTCTCGGTGGCGGCGTCCCACTTGCGGCGCTCGTCTCCGCCGGCCGCGTCAGCTGCTTCGAGTACGGCGACCAGGGCGGCACCTTCAACGGCAACCCGCTGATGGCCGCCGTCGGCTGCGCGGTGGTCGAGACGGTCGCGAAGAAGGAGTTCCTGGATACGGTCGTCGCGAACGGAGTCTACCTGATGGACCGCCTGCGGGCCCTCGCCGCCGAGCGAGGCCACGGTGAAGTCCGTGGTCGCGGGTTGCTGCAAGCCCTCGAGCTCCGGGCGCAAGATGCGAAGAAGGTCTCGGCGGCCGCGCTCGATCACGGGCTCCTGGTGAACGCGCCGCGCCCCGATACGATCCGCTTCATGCCGGCGCTCACGGTCTCGCGCGATGAGATCGACGAGATGCTGACGATCCTGCGCATGAGTCTCGGCGAGCCCCGCGCGTGACCGAGCTGAAGAATGCCGCGGCTCAGCGATGCTCCGGCGCGCGGTGCTCGAGCTTGCGCAGGGTGGCCGCGACGTCGATGCGCCCGGTGAGCACCGGCGCCAGCGGGTCGCCCAGCTTCTCGAAGCGCGCCGGCGTCGTCTTGATCGTGAAGCGCGCGGGATCGAGCTTCGCGGTGACTTCCTCCCAGCGGAGCGGACACGACACCGGCGCGCCGGGAAGCGGGCGCGCCGAGAACGGCGCGACGACCGTCTGCCCCCGCCCGTTCTGGCCGAAGTCGATGTAGACCTTGCCGCCGCGCGAGCGCAGGGGCCGCGCGATCGTCGAGATCTCGGGCTCCGCCTCCACCCCCATGGTCGCGAGCAGTCGCGCGAAGGTCCGCGTGATGTCGTAGTCGTAGCCGGCGCCGAGCGGGAGGAGGATGTGCAATCCGGTGGCCCCGGAGGTCTTCACGTAGCTGGGCAGCGCGAGCTCGTCCAGAATGCCGTGGAGCGCGCGCGCGACCTTGATCACGTCCGTGAACGGGGCGCCCTTGGGATCGAGATCGAGGACGAGCCAGTCCGGGTTGTCGAGCGAAGCCAGCCGCGAGCTCCAGAGGTGCAGCGGGATCGTCCCGAGGTTCGCGACGTAGCGAAGGCTCTCGCGGTCGTCGACGACGAAGTAGTCGATGTCACGGTCCACGTCGTTGGCATGGATCCGCTGCGTCCGGATCCACGACGGCGTCCATTCGGGCGCGTCCTTCTGGAAGAACGACTTCCCCGTGATCCCGTCGGGATACCGCGTGAGCACCAGCGGCCGATCTTTCAAGTACGGCAAGAGCCACGGCGAGACCGCATCGTAGTACTCGATCAAGTCCGACTTCGTATACCCCTCATCCGGCCAAAACGCCTTCCCCGCATTCGTCACCGTCACCCGCTTCTCATCCGCTCCGCCTACCGGTCCCTCATCCCCTACGCCCACGCGCCGCCGATCCGCCTTAGCCGTCTCCCGCGACTTGCCCGACGAACGTCCGGGCCTTGTGCTCCGGTCGCTCGTCTCACCGGGTGGCGAGGGGGCCGGGGCGGGGGGTGCGGGTCGGGCGGAATGGGACCCCCTCGTCCCGCCCGCAGCTCGAAGAGCTGCGGAGAGCGGGCGAGCGGGTGACGCAGCCCGATCCGCACCCCCCGCCCCGGCCCCCTCGCCACCCGCCACCGCGGGCGACTCGCGTACACAATCCTCAGGACGTTTGTCCTCGCGCAGACCGAGGAAAGACGGGTGGCGGATCCCACCATCGCGTGTCCATTCAGTGAAGCGCACTTCGCCCACGAGCTTGGGATCGACCCAGTGGTGGTCTCGCCCGGCGGGGGTGCCGCGCGCGAACGGCGAGGTCGAGCGCGCGAGCGGACGGAGCTTCTCGCTGATGGTCTTGAGCGCGCGATCGTCGAAGCCCGTGCCGACCTTCGAGACGTACACGAGCTCGCCCTTGTCGTAGAGACCCAGATGGAGCGCGCCGAAGTGAGTACGGGTCCCCTGCGGCAGGGTGTAGCCGCCGATCACGAATTCCTGCCGGAGCTGACACTTGATCTTGAGCCAGTCCCTCGAGCGCTTCGCGGCGTAGGGACTGTCGCGCTTCTTCGCGACGACGCCCTCCAGGCCTTGCTCGCAGGCCGCGGCGAGAAAATCCGCGCCGTGGCCCTGCACGTGATCGCCGAAGTAGACGACGCCGCGCGGCGGCACCAGGAGCTTCAGGCACTCCTTGCGCGCTTCGAGCGGCAGGCGGCGCAGATCGCGACCGTCCAGACCGAGCGCGTCGAAGAAGACGGCGCTGACCGGCACCTCGCCCCGCGCCCGCTCGACATCGGCCGGACGCGTGAGACCCATGCGCTCCTGGAGCCGCTGGAAGCTCGAGCGGCCCCGGTCGTCCAGCGCGACGATCTCGCCGTCGAGATGGCAGCTCTTGAGCGGCAGCGCGCGCAGGGCCGCCGCCACCTCGGGGTAGCGCGCCGTGACGACCTGGTTGCTCCGATGGCGCAGCTCGACCTCGTCGCCCTCGCGCGAGGCCAGGACGCGGACGCCGTCGTACTTGATCTCGAAGAGCCACGCCGCATCCGACGGCGTCTCGTCGACGAGCGTCGCGAGCATCAGGAGATCGCCGTGCGGCGCGATCTTGCCGCGCGGGGCCTCCAGCGCGGTCAATCGCCGGCGCAAGGTCTCGATCCGGGTCGCGCCGTCGCGCAGCTCCTCGATCGTCAGCCCCGAGAGCACCGATTCGGGATAGCGCTCGGTCGGCTCCGTCTCGCTGGCGTAGTCGTCGGACTTCTTCAGCAACAGCCAGTCGCGGTCCTTGCCGCTCATGCGCGCCAGCGTCCACCGCCCGCGCAGCTTGAAGCCGAACAGCTCGAACTCGAGCTTGCCGCGCCGGATCTGCTCGCTCGCCGGCTCGGGCTTCAGGAGCTGGAACCGGCCGGCGTCCCACACGATCGACGGACCGGCCCCATAGTTACCCTCTGGAATAACGCCCTCGAAGTCGGCGTACTCGACGGGATGGTCTTCGACGTGAACGGCCAGCCGCTTCTCGTGCGAGCGCATGGAGGGGCCCTTGGGCACGGCCCAGCTCTTCAGCACGCCGTCGATCTCCAGCCGCAGATCGTAGTGGAGGCGCCGCGCCGAATGTTTGTGGACGACGAACCGGCTGCCCACGGTCGGGCTGGGGCCGCCGAAGGGCTCGGGCGTCGCCGCCGGGTCGCGTTTGCGGCGATACTCCCCGAGATCGCGGCTAGGCACGCAGCACCAGGATCACCGAGAGCGAGGCCATGAGGTTGTCGGCCGCGTGCGCCGCCATGGACGGGAGCAGGCTACCCGTCCGCTCGTACGCCCACGCCCACAAGAGCCCGCTCCAGAAGACCGCCGCGAAACCGAGGACGCCGTAGCCGTGGGCGACGGCGAAGATGGCCGCGCTCAGCACGGCCGCGTTGCCGACGCCGAACCGTCGCCGCAAGGTCGCGAACAGGAGTCCGCGGAACACGATCTCCTCGAACACCGGCGTGAGAATGACCGTGTCGAAGATCGTCATCCCGACGACCGCGCGCGAGCCCCACACCAGATCGCGATCGAACCACTCCGTCCAATGCGCGGAGAACCCCAACCACCGTCCGGCCAGGTCGATGATGCCCTCGCCGACCTGGCCGAGCGTCAGCAAGGTGAGGACGACGAGCACGAGCCGGCGCGTTCCGTCGGGCGTCGGCACCAGCCCGAAGCTCTCGCTCAGGCGAAGCCCCGCCGGCCGGATCAGGAGGCGGTCCGCGAGGACGACGAGCGGCACGAACGAAAGGTTCGTCGCAGCACCGATCAGCACGCGCGAGTACGGTCGATCCGGCCCGAGGGAAGACGCGAGATAGAGGACGGCGAGCGTGATCGCCCCGAGCGCCCCGCCCCAGATCAACACGCGGACACCGGTGCGGCCCCGCCAGGGCGGCGGGAGGACGACGACGCTGACCCGGTCGAGCGCTCGCCGCCGCCACACCACTCGCGCGAGCAGGACGAGCCCGATGGCCATGAGCACCACCTCGATCGCCACGGTCGCGCGCATGCGGGCCAGCAACCGGCTGGAGCGGTCGGCCTGCGCCGCCGTCGCCGCCGCCAGAAGCTCCTGGTGGCCGAGACGCGTCGCGAGACGGATCGCGAGCCGGTCCCTGAACCAGCCCGCCTCGAGCGCGTCCTCGAGCGCCGCGTCGGCGTCAGCGCCGGCCTCTCCCTCGCTGTCTTCTCCGAGATAGGCGGCGCCGACCAGTCGCGCGAACACCGGCAGCGGGTCGGGACGGCGCTCCCATTCCTCCGTCCGACGTCGCACGCCGTCCAGTCGATGGGCTTCGCCCTCGAGGATCGCCAGGTGCAGATCGACGGATGGATCGAAGGACTCTCTCGCGAGCTCTTCGTACCAGCGGAGCGCCTCGTCGAGATCGTCCTTGGGGTCGGTCGACAGGACGCGGTAGACGAATCGCTCCCACGCCGGTGTGCGCTCGACCGCGGCGTCGATGTCCATCGTGCGACCGACGATCAGCGCGAGCGCGCGCTCGGGCTCTTCCACGCCTTCGACGCGCGAGCCCGAGTACTGCAGCCACACCATCATCGCGATGAACGCGAGCAGCACGAGTGCCGCGAGAATCGTGACGAGCGCGACGCGCGGCCGCCCCGCGGGCTCGGGAGCCCCGATATCTTGCCGCTCGACGGTCGCCGGAACGCTATCCATGGGAGAGTAGAGCCCTTCGCGCATCATAGGGAGCATCGTGCTATCGTGCAAACCATGGCGCCGCACTCGATCGGCTCGGGGACGATCTCGTTCGGGCTGGTCTCGATTCCCATCCGAATGTACACCGCGGCCTCGTCCGCGAACGTCGCCTTCAACATGCTGCACGCGAAGTGCGGCTCGCGCATCAAGCAGCAGACGTTCTGCCCGGTGTGCAACGAGGTCGTCGATCGCGCGTCGCTCGTGCGCGGCTACGAGTTCTCCAAGGACCAATACGTGCGGGTGGCCGACGACGAGCTCAAGGCGCTCGAGGGTGAAGCCTCGAAGATGATCGACATCACCGAGTTCGTGCCGCTCCAGTCGGTCGACCCGATCTACTTCGAGCGGACGTACTTCCTCGGGCCCGACAAGGGCGGGGACAAGGCCTACCGGCTTCTCGCCGACGCGATGGAGAAGCAGGGGCGCGTCGCGCTCGCGAAGTTCGTCATGCGCGGCAAGGAAAGCCTCGTGCTCATCCGCCCGGCGCAGGGTGGGCTGATGCTCCACACGATGTACTTCACCGACGAGGTGCGCGATTTCGGCGAGATCGACCGCGGCCAATCGGCGAAGATCAAGCCGGGCGAGCTCGATCTGGCGGGGCAGCTCATCGACGGTCTGTCCAACGACGAGTTCCACCCCGAGCAGTACGAGGACGAATATCGCCACCGGGTCCTCGATCTGGTCAACCAGAAGGTCGAGGGCAAGGAAGTCACGGTCGCCGCCCCCCAGGCCCCCCGCGCCCAGGTGATCGACCTCATGGATGCGCTCAAGGAGAGCCTGGCCAAGCGGGTCGCCTCGGGCGAGAAGCGGCCTCTGGCGAAGGCCAAGCGGTCGGAGCAGGCCGCCGCGCCCGCCGCCCCCCCCAAGCGAGCCTCCGCGGCGAAGAAGTAGCGTTCGGGGTTCCGAGGGTTAGAATGGGTTTTGGGCCGTCATGCCCAGAATCGCCCTCGAACCACGCTTCCAGGTCGAATACCTGTCGATCCTCGACAGCGACGGCAACCTCGACACCGCGCTCGAGCCCAAGCTCGCCGACACGGATCTGAGGTCGCTCTATCGCGCGATGCTGCTCGGCCGCCGGCTGGACGAGCGCATGGTGAGGCTCCAGCGTCAGGGACGCATCGGGACCTTCGCGCCCACCAAGGGCCAGGAAGCCGCGCAGATGGGAAGCGTCTTCAGCCTGCGCCCGACCGACTGGATGGTGCCGTCGTTCCGCGAGACGGCGGCGATGATCTGGCGGGGCTGGCCGATCGAGAAGCTCCTGCTCTTCTTCGCGGGCCACCTCGAAGGCGGCCAGCCGGCTCCCGAGCAGCGCGATCTGCCGATCACGATCCCGGTCGCGACCCAGCTTCCTCACGCCGTCGGCCTCGCCTACGCCGCGCAGTACCGCGGCGACGACGTGGTCGTCATGGCGTACTTCGGCGACGGCGCGACCTCCGAGGGCGACTTCCACGAGGCGCTGAACTTCGCCGGCGTCTGGCACGTCCCGGTCGTCTTCGTGTGCCAGAACAACCAGTGGGCGATCTCGGTGCCGCTGAAAAAGCAGACGCACTCGCGCACGATCGCGCAGAAGGCGCTGGCGTACGGGCTCCCCGGCATCCAGGTCGACGGCAACGACGTCTTCGCGGTCTACGCCGCGGCGCGCGAGGCGGTCGAGCGGGCTCGCGCCGGCGACGGTCCGACCTTGATCGAGTGCGTGACCTATCGCCTGGGCGTGCACACGACCGCCGACGACCCGACCAAGTACCGGAGCGAGGCGGAAGTCGCGATGTGGGAGCAGAAGGACCCGCTCACCCGCTTCCGCGCGTATCTGGAGAAGCGGAACCTTCTCGAAGAGGGGCTCGAGCAGCGGGTCGACGACGAGATTGCCGAGGCGATTCGCCGCTTCGAGGCCATGCCGCCCGCGAACCCGTTGACGATGTTCGACCACGTGTACGCCGAGCTACCGCCCGATCTCCGAGCCCAGCGCGACGAGATGGCGGCTCGCGAGAACACGGCAGCGGCGCGTCCCGACGAGACGTCCACGCACCAGCCCGGCGCCACGCCGATGCGCGGCCAGCGGCTGACCCGGCGCTGACGCCATGGCCAAAGTGAACATGGTCAAGGCGCTCAATCAGGCGCTCTTCCAGGAGATGGAGCGCGACGCCGACGTGCTGGTCCTGGGCGAGGACGTCGGCGTGGACGGCGGCGTTTTCCGCGTGACCGACGATCTGCAGCGGACATTCGGCTCCCAGCGCGTCATCGACAGCCCACTCGCGGAGGCGGCGATCATCGGCACCGCGGTCGGGATGGCGCTCTACGGCCTCAAGCCCGTGTGCGAGATCCAGTTCTCGGGCTTCGCCTTCCAGTGCTTCCACCAGATCGAGAACCACTGCGCGCGCTACCGGATGCGCTCGCAGGGCCGCTTCAACATTCCGATGGTGATCCGCATGCCCTACGGCGGCGGCGTCCGCGCGCTCGAGCATCATTCGGAATCGGAGGAGCAGTTCTACGCGCACATCCCCGGGCTGAAGATGGTCATCCCGTCGGGTCCGCGAAACGCGCGCGCGCTGCTGGCCGCCGCGATCCGTGATCCCGATCCGGTGATCTTCTTCGAGGCGAAGTCGCTCTACCACGCCGCCAAGGAAGAGGTCCCTGACGAGAGCGAGGTCATCCCGATCGGCCGGGCGCAGGTCGCGCGCGAGGGCGACGCGCTCACCCTGGTGGCCTATGGCGCGATGCTCCGCGTGGCGCTCGAGGCCGCCGACGTCCTGCGCGCCGAGGACGGAGCGGCCGTCGAGGTGATCGATCTGCTCACGGTCTCGCCGCTCGATCGCGAGACGCTCGTGACGTCGGTCAAGAAGACGGGCCGCGCGGTCGTCGTTCACGAGGCGCCGCGCAGCTTCGGTCCCGGCGCCGAGATCGCTGCCTCGATCATGGACGGTGCGTTTCTCTCGCTCGAGGCGCCGATCCGCCGCGTGACCGCACACGACGTGCCGTTCGTCGGCTTCGCGCGTGAGAAAGCGAACGTTCCGGACGTGCCGCGCGTGGTCGCCGCCGCCCGCGAGACCCTCGCATTCTGACCGTGGTGATGGCAGTGCGCCCGGCAGCGGATCCGAAGAGCCGGTAGACCAATGCCTCGACCGTTCGCGCTTCCCGACCTGGGCGAAGGGCTCACCGAAGCCGAGATCGTCAAGTTGCTCGTCAACGAGGGCGACGTGCTCGCCGAGGACGCGCCGCTGCTCGAGGTGGAGACCGACAAGGCCACGGTGGAGATCCCCTCCCCATTCGCGGGTCGTGTCGCTCGCATTCACGTCCAGCCTGGGCAGACCGTCAAAGTGGGTGATGTGCTCGTCACGTTTGAGGACGCGGCTGGGGTGGCGTCGGGGCGCGGGGGCGGGGCGGCGGGAGGGTTCGCCGGCTTCGGAACCCCACTCGCCGGCGAACCCTCCCGCCGCCCCACCCCCGCGCCCCGACGGGAACCCGCCGTGGCCGCAGAACCGACACGGCCATCGCCGGCTTCGACTGCTGCTCCCTCCGGTCGTGGTGACGGGCCGGCAGCCGCGAACGTGACGGCTCGTGTGAGCTTAGCGCAGCCGACGGCCCCGACTGCAGCCGAGGCTGGCGCGCGGGCCGGCGCGGGGGCGGCGGCGAGCAGCGCGGGGGCGGCGGCGAGCAGCGCGGGGGCGGCGGCGAGCAGCGCGGGGCCGGTGCCGGCGACGCCGGCGACTCGGCGGTTGGCGCGTGAGCTTGGGGTTGATCTACGCGCAGTGCGCGCGACAGGGTCCGGCGGGCGTGTGACCGATGACGATGTGCGGTCAGCCGTCGGCGGGGCACGGCCGGGCACGGCGGCGCCGGTCGCGGACGGGTGGGCGCCGGAGCGCGTGGCCGTGGCCAAGCCGCTGGCGGCGGTCGGTGTGGAACCGCCACCGCTTCCGCGGTTCGAGCAGTGGGGCCCGGTGGCGCGACAGCCCCTGTCCCATCTGCGTCGCACCATTGCCGAGCGCATGACCCTTTCAGCCACGCTCATCCCACACGTGACCCATTTCGACCGCGCCGACATCACCGAGCTCGACGCGATCATCCGGCGCAACATCGAGCCCGCGCGCGCGCGGGGCATCACGCTCACCGTGACGAGCTTTCTGCTGAAGGCGGCCGCGCTCGCGCTCCAGGAGCACCCGCAGTTCAACGCGAGCCTCGACCCGGCGGCCGGCGAGCTGATCGTCAAACGGTACTACCATCTGGGCGTGGCGGTGGCGGCCGAGCGCGGCCTGATCGTGCCGGTCATCCGTGACGTCGACGGCAAGCCGCTGGTCGAGCTGCAGCGCGAACTGGCGGCGCTCGCCCAGCGAGTGCGCGAGGGCAAGGCAACGCTCGAGGACCTGCGCGGCGGAACGTTCACGATCACCAACATCGGCGCGCTCGGCGGCACCGGAGCGATTCCGATCATCAACTATCCGGAGGTGGCCATTCTCGGTGTCGCCCGCGGGCGCGAAGAGCCCGTCGTGCACGAGGGGCGGATCGTGCCCCGGATGCTCTTGCCGATCTCGCTCACGTTCGACCATCGCGTCGCCGACGGCGCCGACGGCGCGCGCTTCGCCGCCGCGATCGTGCGGCGGCTCGAACGCCCTGAACAGCTTTTGTTGGAGTGGTAGCTTTTGTTGGACGGCATTGAGAAGGAGGAGGTCATGATGCCCGACCATCGAGACACCTGGTCGAGCGGCGACGCGTATGAGCCGTATGTGGGTCGCTGGAGCCGTCTCGTCGCGCGGGAGTTCTTGCACTGGCTCGACGCGCCCGAGAGCCTCCGCTGGCTCGACGTCGGGTGCGGAACCGGCGCGCTGAGCGAAGCCATCGTCGCGCGCTGTTCGCCTGACGCCGTCGTCGGCGTCGATCGCTCCGAGGAATATCTCGCGTACGCCCGCTCGCGCGTGACCGATCCGCGGGTCAGCTTTCGGCCCGGCGACGCGCAAGCGCTCCCCGTCAAGGACGGAGAGCACGATATCGCCGTCTCCGGGCTCATGCTGAATTTCGTGCCGGACGCGGCGAAAGCCGTGGCCGAGATGAAGCGCGCGCTGTCCCCCGGCGGCACGGCGGCGGCGTACGTGTGGGACTACGCGGGTGAGATGCAGCTGATGCGCCGCTTCTGGGACGCGGCGGTCGCCCTCGATCCACCGGCGCTCGAGCTCGACGAGGGACGGCGTTTCTCGGGCGCGCGCCCAGGGCCGCTGGTCGAGCTCTTCGAGTCGGTGGGCCTGACGCAGGTCCGTGTCCTCGCGATCGACGTGCCGACCGTGTTCAAGGACTTCGACGATTACTGGACGCCGTTCCTCGGCGGCCAGGCGCCGGCGCCCGGCTACTGCATGTCGCTCACCGAGGAGCGGCGCACCGCGCTCCGCGAGCGGATCCGGGCGACGATGCCGGTCAAGCCCGACGGCAGCATCCATCTGATCGCCCGCGCCTGGGCGGTCCGCGGCCAGGTCGAGCCCGAGTAGAGGCCAACCCGGCCGTGGTGATGGGCGACCTCGTCGTCGAGGTGGACGTGGCCGTCGTGGGCGGTGGGCCCGGCGGCTACTCGGCCGCGTTTCGCTGCGCCGAGCTCGGGCTCGAGACCGTCGTCGTCGACGCCGCCAAGCGGCTCGGCGGTGCCTGTCTGTTCGAGGGCTGCATCCCGTCGAAGGCGCTCCTTCACGTCGCCGCGCTGATCGAGGACGCCGAGCGGGCGCGCGAGCTCGGCGTCGATTTCGGCGAGCCGCGCGTATCGCTCGATCCGCTGCGAAAGTGGAAGAGCGAGCGCGTCGTCGGCCGGCTCGCGCGCGGGCTCGCCTCGGTCGCGAAGGCCAAGAGCGTCGACGTGATCGGCGGGCGCGCGGTCTTCGAGAGCTCGCGCGAGCTCTACGTGGAGGGCGACGAGCCGCAGAAGGTGCGGTTCAAGCACGCGATCGTCGCGACGGGCTCGGCGCCGGCCAGCCTGCCCGGCGTCTCGCTCACGAGCGATCGCATCCTCGATTCGACGGGGGCGCTCGAGCTTCCTGAGGTGCCGGAGCGGCTTCTCGTGATCGGTGGCGGCTACATCGGGCTCGAGCTGGGCCAGGTCTACGCGGCGCTCGGCAGCAAGGTGACGCTCGTCGAGATGACCGACGGGCTTCTGCCGGGCGTGGATCGGGCGCTGGTCCAGCCGCTCGCCCGCCGGTGCGAGAAGCTCTTCGCGAAGATTCGCCTGGGCACGAAGGTGGCCTCGCTCCTCGAGAAGGGCTCGGCGATCGAGACGCGCTTCGACGACAACGAGACCGAGACGTTCGACCGCGTGCTGGTCGCGGTCGGCCGGCGGCCGGCCAGCTCCGGGCTGGGGCTCGAGCGCACGCGCGCAAGCATCGACGCGCACGGCTTCGTTGCCATCGACGATCGCTGCCGGACGGGCGACCCCACGATCTACGCCGTCGGCGACGTCACCGGCGAGCCGATGCTCGCCCATCGCGCGATGCGCCAGGGCAAGATCGTCGCCGAGGTGATCGCCGGACGCCCGGCGGCGTTCGACAACGTCGTCGTCCCCGCGGTCGTCTTCACCGATCCCGAGGTGGCCTGGTGCGGGCTGACCGAGGCCGAGGCGGCGCGCGAGGGCCGCGCCGTGAAGGTCGCCAAGCGGGAATGGGCGGCCTCGGGCCGCGCCCTGACGCTCGGGCGCAGCGACGGCCTGACGAAGATGATCGCGGATCCGGAGACCGGCCGCGTCCTCGGCGTCGGGATCGTTGGACCGGGCGCGGGCGAGCTCATCGCCGAGGCCGCCCTCGCGATCGAGACGGCGATGACCGTCGAGGACCTCGCGGCGACGATCCACACCCACCCCACCCTCTCGGAAACCTTGATGGAGGCCGCCGAGGCGCTGCTGCAGCAGGCTCGCTGAGCCTGCTTATCGCGGCTGGATGCCGAAGGTGGTCGGAGCGCCGGCCCGTCGAGGCGCCGAGCTGGCCATCAGCGTCGAAAGCTTGGCTCGCTGCTCCGGCGTGAGCTGGGTTTTGCCTTGCTCGATCGTCTTGATGCGGGCCAGCCGAAGATCGGCGCGCTGGCGCTCGACCTCGCGCAGCTTCGTCTCGACACCGGCGAGGTCCACGGACTCGGCCTGCAGCATGGTGCCCAGGGCGGTCTCGGCGGCGCGGAGGTCGGCGTCGCGCCGGGTCGCCTCGCGCTGAAAGTCTGAGCGGAGTCGCTCGAGGCTCTGGACCTGCGCCGGGCTGAGCGCCAGCTCCTGACGCCAGTTGAGCATGAGCGTGATAAGCGGGCGCTCAGCCGGTGACTCACCACGCCCGAAGTGATCGCGCCAGCGGTCGCCCAGCCCGTGAACCTGTCCGGCCAGGTCGTCCAGAGCGCGATTGAGCTCGTCGTGAACAACGGGCGTAACCGCAGGCGACTCAGCGGCCAGAACGGCGGAGCTGGTCCCCAGGATCGCAAGCGATGCGACGAAGACGAGTCCTGTCAGCACTGGCATCTCCACAGCTAGAGTTTTGGGTTTGACGATACGTCGGACGCCTGTCTGACGAGGCCGACGCCTCGAGTATTTACCGCGCTCGCTTGGAGCCGTTCGCGAACAAGTATGGCCCGTCGAAGTCGCCGATGTAGCTCGTGTGGCTGACCAGGCCGGTCTCGGCGCTCCAGACGTGGAGCTGGCAGGCCGGCGGCTCCATCGTGAACGCCAGGGGCTGCTCCTCGAGGTCGAGCGCGACCTGATGCGCCGTGCTCGGCGCGGTGCTCGCCAGAGTCCCGCCGACGCGCGACTGGATCGGGCGATGCAGGTGGCCGGCCACAATGCGCTCGATCTGCGAATGGCGTCGGATGACCTCGGCGAACTCGCCGGCGTTGGCGAGGCCGTGGGCGTCCATCTGCGCGATCCCCGTCACGAACGGTGGGTGGTGCATGAAGATCAGGGTCGGACGCGCGGGCGCTTCCTCGAGCCTCGCCGCGAGCCAGCTCAGACGCTCCGCGCAGAGGAGGCCGCCCACCCGCCCCGGATCGAGCGTGTCGAGCGCGATGAGCCTCACCGGATGGCCCTCGACCACGTATTGCATGAACCGCCCGCCGCGCGGAAGATAGGCGTGGTCGGTGAACGCGGCGGCGAGCGCGTCGCGATTGTCGTGGTTGCCCGGGATCAGGTAGACCGGCATCGAGAGCGGTGTCAGCAAGTCGTGCAGCCGTCGATACTCCTCGGGTAGTCCGCCGTCGACGAGGTCACCGGTCGCCAGCACGACATCCGGGCGGGGTTTCAGCGCCAGCAGGTGCTCGACGGCGCGCCCGAGGTACGGCGCCGTATCGAAGCGGCCATAGGCGAGGACGCCCTCCGGCTTGATGTGCATGTCGGTGATCTGGGCGATCATCATGACCGGGGGCTCCGATCTTGCGCGTTTCTGGGCTCGAGGTGCCAGTCAGCCACGTCTGTCTCCTGCCGATCAGGCTAAGTGCCATCGGAGTATGGCCCAGCTCGAGGATCAAAGGCCATTAGGATGTCGCCGGGACGACGCGCATCGAACGGTAAATACCTGAAGTCGGTCGGGGGACCTACCAGGTTGCCCGCCCCGATGGCGTGTCTTAGGCTTGGCCTATGCACTGGTCTCGCAGGGTAGATCCCCCAGCCGATCGCTGACGTGCCTAGACAGCCCCGCGCAACCTACCGAGTCCAGCTCCACGCCGGCTTCGACTTTGCCGCCGCGGCTTCGATCGCCGACTACCTCACGGCCCTCGGGGTCAGCCACCTTTACTGCTCGCCATATCTGCAAGCCGCGAAGAGCAGCACACACGGCTACGACATTGTCGATCCGCGCGCCGTGAACCGAGAGCTCGGTGGCGCGGCGGGCCACGCCCGATTGTCCGAGGCGCTCCGGGGCGCGGGGCTCGGGCAGGTGCTCGACATCGTCCCCAATCACATGGCCATCAGCGGGCCTGACAATCCGTGGTGGTGGGACGTGCTCGAGAACGGGCCCGCGAGCCGCTACGCCTCGTACTTCGACATCGACTGGGACCCGCCGGAGACGCGGCTTCGCAACGTCTTGCTGCTGCCGGTGCTGGCCGATCACTACGGCCGGGTGCTCGAGCGTGGCGATCTTCGTCTATGCTGGAAGGACGCCGCGTTCACGATCCAGTATCACGACCACGTGTTCCCGGTCGCGCCCCAGTCGCTCGACACCTTGCTCATGACCGCCGCGGAGCGGAGCGGGTCCGACGCGCTCGCGTTCCTGGCCGGGGCCCTGAGCGAGCTACCCTCGCCGACCGCGACCGACCGCGCGAGCGTCGAGCGACGCCACCGGCACAAGACCGTCCTCTACGAGTCGCTGGCGCGACTCTGTGCCGAAGAGCCAGGCGTGGTCAAGGCGATCGAGACGGTCGTGGCCGAGGTGAACGCCAGCGCCGACTCGCTCGACGCGCTGCTCGAGCGTCAGAACTTCCGCCTCGCGCACTGGCGCGCCGCGGCGCACGACCTCGGCTATCGTCGGTTCTTCGACATCAACGGCCTCGTCGGGTTGCGGATCGAGCACGAGCACGTCTTCCGGGACACGCACCGGCTCGTCCTCGGCTGGCTGGCCGACGGCACGCTCGACGGCCTGCGCATCGACCATCCCGACGGTCTCCGGGATCCCGAGGCGTATCTCAAACGCCTGCGCTCCGACGGTGCGGACGCATGGATCATCGTCGAGAAGATCCTCGAGCCGGGCGAGGCGCTGCGCGACTCCTGGCCGGTCGACGGCACGACCGGGTACGACTTCCTGAATCGGGTCTCGGGCCTCTTCGTCGATCCGGCCGGCGAGAAGGTGCTGACCGAGTTCTACGCGGAGTTCACCGGGGAATCGACCGACTGGCCCGAGGTGGCGCGCGCCAAGAAGCACCAGGTGATGCGCGAGACGATGGGCAGCGATCTGAATCGGCTGACCGCGCTGTTCCTCGCGATCTGCGAGCGTCGCCGCCGCTACCGCGACTACACGCGGCACGAGCTGCACGAGGCCCTGCGCGATACGCTCGCGTCCTTCTCCGTCTATCGCACCTACGTGCGCCCCGAGCCCGCCGTCGTCCACGAGGACGACGTGCGGCGGATCGTCGAGGCGACCGACACCGCGCGCGCGCATCGGCCCGACCTCGACGGCGAGCTGTTCGAGTTCCTCCGCGACGTGCTGCGGCGGCGGCTGGTCGGCGACCTGGAAACCGAGCTGACGATGCGATTCCAGCAGCTCGCCGGTCCGGTCATGGCCAAGGGCGTGGAGGACACGGCGTTCTACAACTTCAACCGGCTGGTCTCGCTCAACGAGGTCGGCGGCGATCCCGGCGGCTTCGGCGTCGGCGTCGACGAGTTCCACCGGGCGTGCGCGCAGACGCAGGCACGATGGCCGCGGACGATGCTCGCGACATCCACGCACGACACGAAGCGGAGCGAAGACGTTCGCGCGCGCCTCGATCTCTTGTCGGAGATCCCCGAGCGCTGGGCCCAAGCCGTGCATCGCTGGGCGGTGCGGAACGCGCGGCATCGACGCGGGGATTGGCCGGACCGGAACGCAGAATATCTCTTCTATCAGACGCTCGTCGGGGCGTGGCCCATCGAAATGGGCCGGCTGACGGCGTATATGGCGAAGGCGGCGCGCGAGGCCAAAGCGCACACGTCGTGGACGAGCCCGAACGAGGTATATGACGCCGCGCTGCGCGCCTTCGTCGAGGGCGCGATGGCCGATCTCGCCTTCACCGTGGACGTGGAAACGTTCGTCGCGCCGCTGATCGCCGCCGGCCACGTCAACTCGCTCGCGCAGACCTTGCTGAAGCTCACCGCCCCGGGGATCCCCGATATCTATCAGGGCACCGAGCTCTGGGACCTGAGCCTCGTCGACCCCGACAACCGCCGGCCCGTCGACTATGCGCTGCGACAGCGCTTGCTCGGCGCGCTCGAGCGGGCGACGCCCAAGGAGATCATGGCGCGGAACGACGAGGGCCTGCCGAAGCTCTGGGTGATCCGTCAGACCTTGCAGCTACGTCGTCGACGGCCCGCGCTGTTCGGGCCTGAAGGAGCCTACCGTCCGCTGCACGCGACCGGCGACCGGTCGAGCCACGTCGTGGCGTTCGTTCGCGGCGAAGGCGCCGTGACTGTCGTGCCGCGTCTCGTGATGCGCCTCGAGGAGAGCTGGCTGGACACCACGCTGGAACTCCCCCCCGGTCGGTGGCACAACGAGCTCACGGGCGATTACCTACAGGGCGCCGTGCGCGTCGCCGATCTGGTGGTGCCTTTTCCCGTGGCCCTCCTCTCGCGTGTCGAATCCAACGCGAACTGACTGACGCCTGCCCGGGCTCAATGCGCCATTGGACGGATCCACGGCGCGTGCCGCTCGAACTCGCTCGTCGCTTCTGCCGGCCCCAGCGCGACCAAACAGGGTGAAGGCGCCCCCGAGCGCCGCCCCATAGCTCAGGCAGGCGAGCAAGCCTGCCACGGCGAGCTGGAAGAGCGCCGGATCCCTGACGGCCGCCCGGGGCGCGTACCGTAGCGGGGGCGGCATGATCGCGAACCAGCCACCGATCCACCACGCGATGCCGTAGACGGTCGCCCAGTAGGCCGCCGACTCCCGGCGAAGCCCACAAGCCGTGTAGAGAACACCGAACAGCGCGCCGATGACCGTGGCCGCCCCAATCTGGACGAGCCAGCCGACGACGAGACTGTCGGATCGAACGGCGTGCGAAACCAGCAGGATTGCGCGGGTGATGTCGCCCTCGTGGCCTTTGATCCCCAGGATCGAGAGCACGCCCGCCCCGACGACGCCGCCCGCTAATCCCGCCCCGGCGCCGACGACGAATCCGGATCCCACTCTTGACCTCAGTGCGCCACCAGTCTCTTCGACTCACCTTCAATTCTGCGAGGTCCAGATGAAACAACGGTGAGAGCAGGATTAGAACTCCTATTCTGGGTACCGTGAGGTCCCGCTGGCCGATCCTCGGGCTCGTGACCCTCGCTCACGCGCTCGGCGCGCTCACCGCCCTGGCGGTGGCGCCGCTGGCGCCGTTTCTCCTCGAGTCGTTGACGCTCTCGCGCGTGCAGGTCGGGCTCTTCTTGCCGGCGGTCTACCTGGGCGGGGTGTTGATGGCGCTCCCGGCGGGCTGGTTCACCGACCGCCTCGGCGTGCGCTTCACGTTCGCGCTCGGTCAGCTGCTCGTCGGCGCGATGATCACGCTCGCGGCGTGGAGCCCCGACTTCGGCCCGCTCCTCGTGCTGCTGGTGCTCGGAGGATTCGGCTTCAGCGTGCTGAATCCCGCGACCGGCCGCGCCGTGGTCGAGTGGTTTCCGCCGCGTGAGCGAGGGATCGCGATGGGCGTGAAGCAGACCGGCCTCACCCTCGGCGGGTTGACGGCGGCGCTGCTCCTGCCGCCGATCGCGCGGGGCTGGAGCTGGCGGCACGCGCTCGCGACGGCGGGACTGCTCTCGATTTTCTCGGCGATGCTCGTCGCGATCTTCTACCGCTCGCAGCCCACTCCGGCGACCCCGAGCCCCGTCGAGCGGCCCCGGCTGTCCGAGCTCGGCGAGTTTCTCCGGCGCCCGCCGATTCTCGTCGTCTTCGGCTGCGGGCTGGCGCTCTCGGTCGCCCAATCGTCCCTGCTCGCTTATCTCGTGCTCTACGCGAAGGACTCCTTCGACGTCTCAGCCGTGCGGGCGGCGCAGTTTCTCGCGATCGCCCAGGTGGGCGGGACCGTCAGCCGCGTGCTGTGGGGCGTGGCGTCGGATCGATCCTTCGGGGGCCGGCGGCGGCCCGGCGTCGTGGCCAGCGCGGCGATCGGGGCGCTGTCGTACGCCACGCTCGCCCTGGGAAGCCACTTGCCCGTCTGGCTCGCCTATCCACTCACCTTCGTCGCGGGTGCCGGCGCCTTCGGCTGGGTCGGGCTCTACTTCGCGCTCGTGGCCGAGATCGGTGGACCGCGCCACGCCGGTCTCCTCACTGGTGCGGCCACGGCCTGCGCGTGGAGCGGCACCCTCATCGGCCCCCCGATCTTCGGCCTCGTGCTCGAGGCGACGGGCAGTTACGCGGCGCCCTGGCTCATCCTGACGGCTGTCGCCCTGGCGGTGGTTCTCACGCTTCCCCGCCTCTCACCGCTCGTGCAGCGCGGCTGACGGGCGCTGTGGCAGACTAGGCGCGTGAGCACGATTCTCGTGACCGGCTTCGAGCCATTCGGCGCTCACTCCGTCAACCCCACCGAGGGGCTCGCCAAGGCCGTCGATGGGCGGCGCGTCGGCGACTTCGCCGTCGTCGGCGTGGTCCTGCCGGTGCATCACGCCGACACGGCGAAGCGCCTCGGCGCGCTGCTCGCCGAGACGAATCCCGCTGCGATCCTTCAGCTCGGTCTCGCCGGCGGGCGAGCGCGGATCGCCCTCGAGCGCGTGGCCTTGAACGTCATGGACTACGAGGTACCGGACAATGCGGGGTTTCGCGCAAGCGGGGAGCCGTGCGTTCCGGGCGGGCCGACCGCGTACTTCTCGACTCTACCGATGGCCGCCATGCTGAAGGCGCTGGTCGACGAGGGCATCCCCGCCTACACCTCGAACACGGCCGGCACCTATCTCTGCAACCAGACACTCTACTGGACACTGCACGCGGTCCGCGATCTGCCCCGCCCGCCCAGGGTCGGCTTCATCCACTTCCCCCTGCTCCCGGGGATGGTGGCGGCCACGGGTCTGGAGCAGCCGAGCATGGATTTCCCGCTGATGCTCCGGGCGGTCGAGACGGTGCTGGGAGTGATCGCGTACGGCGATGGCCAGGCCGGTCGGGTCTAAGGGCAGCCAGTACCTCTACTTGACGACGACGGGACGAGGCACGGGCCGACCGCGTGAGATCGAGATCTGGTTCACGCAGCGCCGCGGCCGCTACTATCTCATCGCCGAGCATCGCGAGCGCGCTCACTGGGTGCAGAACCTCAAGGTCGCGCCGCGCGTGGCCGTCCGTGTCGGGCGCCGCGCGTTCTCGGCGGTCGACGCGAAGGCCGAGCCCGAGCTGACGCGAGCCGCGAAAGAGCTCTCCGAGAAGAAATACGGCTGGGGCGACGGACTCGTCGTCGAGCTCGACCCGGCGCGGTGAACGTGAAGGCGCTGCTCTTCGACCTCGACGACACGCTGCTCGATTATTCCGGAGGCGTCGAGCTCAGCTGGCACGAGGCGTGTGCCTCGTGCTGCCTTCCGGGGGGAGTCGACGCCGCCACGCTCGTGGCCGCCATCGCCGAGACACGACGGTGGTTCTGGGAAGACCCGACGCGCCATCGCCGCGAGCGCGTCAACATGCTCGGGGCTTGGCAGCACATCGTCGAATTCGCCCTCGAGCGTCTGGGCCGGCCGGCTCCGGATCTGGCCGCGGCGGTCGCCCGCGACTACGCCGCTCGACGGCGGGCCGTGATGAGACTGTTCCCCGACTCGCTCGCCTGCCTGACCGAGCTCCGGCGGCGCGGCATTCCGCTCGCGCTCGTGACGAACGGCGATGCCGGTCAGCAGCGCGACAAGATCGAGAGGCACGACCTCGCGCGGTTCTTCGACGAGATCGTGATCGAGGGCGAGTTCGGAGCCGGAAAGCCGGACGAGGCGGTGTACCGGCACGCTTTAGGAGCGCTCGGCATGACTCCCGGGGACGCGCTCATGGTCGGCGACCACCTCGAATTCGATGTGGGGGCGCCCCAGCGGCTCGGGCTCACCGGCGTCTGGATGGATCGCAGTGGGCTCGGGCTGCCGCAGGGCAGCGCCGTGCAGCCGCACCGGATCATCCGCTCGCTCGACGAGCTGACGGCGCCCGGGAGCTAGGTCGAGGAGGCTAGCGGCGGCCGTGGAGGATGTCGCACCAGCGCCTGTTGTCGTCGCCCCCCGCCTCGGCGCTTCCCGACAGATACGCGGAGGCGGTCACCACTTCGTCATCGGCGCCATCACGCGCCGGAGAGTGGGATTCGCACCAACGCACGTCGAGAATCTCCAGGCTGGGGTCGGCGTCGGGCTCACAACCGGGACAATAGGCGCGGGCCACACACGGGGTGTCCGGGAGGTAATCCGTCACCGGTTTATGGCGAGAATCTGCATCGCCATTCCTTTCTCATATTAAAGTAGCCAGTAATCCTTCCATGCAAAAATTAAACCGCCGGGCGCCTCGGGCGAACCAGCTGGCGAACCGAACTCAATCGAATGATTTCACGCTGATGCGCCAGGGCAGAAAGTCCTGGAAAAGTCCTTACCGCAGTGAACGGCTTACACAGTGGGGGCAAATCGGGCCTCGGGAGCCGGGACATGACGGAAATGGCAGCAGACCTGAGACGGCCTGACATAGACTCCTCCTGGCGACGTCTTTCAGATGCCTTCTGCCTTTGAGATGCCTCATACGGATTCGACGGTGGCGGACCGCTTCGTAATCGAGGGCGGCCATCCGATTGGCGGGGAGGTCACCCCGAGCGGGAACAAGAACGAGGCGCTGCCGCTCCTCGCGGCCTCACTCCTCGCCGCGGGCAACGTGGTGATCGAGAACGTGCCGCGTATTCGAGATGTGACCACCCTGATCGATCTGGTTCGTGCGCTGGGTGTCTCGGTCGATTGGTCGGGTGAGCGCAGCGTCACGGTCGACGCGGGGGGCCTCAGGGAGTCGCGCCCGGACGCGGGCCTGGCCTCGGAGATCCGGGCCTCTTTCCTCCTCGCCGCGCCCCTTTTGGCTCGAACCGGTCTTGCGGTGCTACCCCGGCCGGGCGGCGACAAGATCGGGCGCCGGCGCCTGGACACCCACCTCCTCGCCCTTCGCGAGCTCGGCGCCCGGATCACCCTGGACGACGCGTACTACCGCCTGGAGCTCACGGGCCGGTTCCGGGGCGCCGAGGTCTTCCTCGACGAGGCCAGCGTGACCGGGACGGAAACCGCGGTCATGGCGGCCGCCACCGCAGACGGGAGCACTCGGCTGCTGAACGCAGCCTCCGAGCCCCACGTCCAGGGGCTCTGTCATGCCCTGAATGCGATGGGGGCGCGCATTCGAGGGATCGGCAGCAACGTCCTCGAGATCGACGGCGTCCGCGAGCTTCGGCCGGCCCGACACCGGGTCGGCCCGGATC
>WNGJ01001724.1_pt1 | contig 21632 bp, 21 predicted proteins | sample 5400611 | NCBI WGS metagenome assembly WNGJ01 (sample SAMN13153375, study PRJNA577476) | soil metagenome | isolation source: 40 cm soil or saprolite under Garry oak tree replicate 1 | place: USA:California | collected 2016-06-15
TTCCGAAGCCATCATCCGCTCGGCCCGGGCGCCGCAGCCCCACCCCCGGGTGCAAGCGACCGCAGCCGAGGGCCGGGATACCGCAGAACGACTTGACCAGGCCGCCTGACCTACCTGTCAGCACCCCCCGATAGCGACCGGGCCCCGCCGGGCACCGGCAGGGCCCGTACTGCGAAGTGAAGCGGGCAGGCAGCCATTACCGTCGCCGGGATCAGGCAGGCATTCGGCTAACCCGTTCGGCCCGGCCTGTGATTTTCCCGTCCTCGCTTACCCAGCGGCAAGCCGCCCGGCAAGCCTGGCGGACGGCGGGCGGCTTGAGGCTCCGTCGGCGCCACGCCCAGGCTGGTCCCTCTGTCCAGGATGGGGACGGGCTCACTCAGCATCGCCCGGGACCGCGGGGGTGAGGTGGGCGCGGGCGGTCGCCATGGCGAGCTCGACCAGGCGTTCGCGGGGCAGGTAGGGCTTCTGGTGCATGTGAATCATCGCGAGCCCGTCGAGCAGCGCGCAAAAGCAGATCGTGAAGTCGCCGGACGGTACCTGAAGGCCGAACGTGCCCTCCTGCTCGCCGCGCTGCACGATCTCAGCGAGATCCTCGTACCAGGGGCGCATGAGCTCATCGAGGAGACCGCTCATCTCCGCGTCGTGCGGGGCGCGCGCCCACGCCTCGGTCCACAAGATCCAGGCGGGGTCGGCGGGACCAGACGGCAGGTACAGGTCGGTGAACCGTTCGAGCTGGCGCCACGGGCCCGCAATCTCGGGGAGAACGGCGCGGCGGTGCCGGGTTTCCTCGTGCTCGCTCCAGGCCAGCGTCTCGAGCAGGATGTGCTCCTTGGTGGTGAAGTAGTACATCACCTGCCCGGAGCTCATCCCGGCCCGCCGGGCGATCTCGGCCAGGCGCACCCGGTCGATGCCGACCTCCGTGATGAGCTCGAGAGAGGCCTGCAGGACACGGTCACGGCTTCGCTGTCCGTGGGGCGTGCTGCCCGGCCCGCGGCGCCGGGACGACGGCGCGGTAACTCGAGCGGCTGGAGTGCGTGAGAACGCGCTGCTGGCCTGGTGCGGGGCGTCGATCATGCCAGCATAACGGGGACAAGTCTAGAGTAATACTCTAGACTGCCGGTAAGAGACAACCAGGCTGTCTTCCGGGAGCGGATGGGCGGCATGGATGCCCGACGGGGGCCGCAGGACCGAGCCTCTCTCCGGAGAGTCCTGCGCGGCCGGGGTAGGCCTTTTCCCCCGGCCACCGCCGCGGGGTCCCGGGCACCGGGGCCCCGCGGCCGGGCATCAGGTAGCGCAGGCAAGGTGCAACGCCCGCCGGTATCCGCCTCTCGCGGGGTGTATATCGTCCCGGGCTCCTGTCGCTTGTATCCGATCGGAGGCGGGGATGCGCACCCACCGCTACCAGATCACCATCAATGGCGGCCTGGGCGAGGCCGTCCGTGAGGCGTTTGCAGATTTCGGTATGGAATCGGACGGCGCGAACATCGTGCTCACCGGCGACCTGGACCAGGCAGCCCTGCACGGCGCGCTGGCCCGCATCCAGGCGCTGGGCCTTGACCTTGCCGAGGTGCGCCGCCTGGCCGGCAGCTGAGGGCCGGACGCACAGCCCGCGACCAGGCGCCGCCCCGGCTGATCCGGCCTGACCCAGTTAGCCGCCCCCGCGATCATGTACCTCCCGTGTATCGCCGGTACGCCTTTCACGAACGTCACGGGGCCGTCATGAGGACGCTGGTCCGGCGGCCCTGTGGCCATGGCGGGGAACCCGCGCGCCCATCAGCCCAGGGCGTGGCAGTCGCAGCCGGCCGCGACACGCTCGGCCTGACACGAGACCCGCCAGCAGCTACGTCACCGGCGTCGTCCTGCCGGTCGACGGCGGAGCGTTGCTCACCTGATGATCGCCGACACGGGCGCCGAGCGTGCCTGCCGATGAGGCCTGCGTCATCACCCCGGTGGGGACCGGGGGCTGGTTATCGCCCGGACGGTGGCGCCACCAGGCTCACGTCGATTACGTCGAGTCCCAGGTGGTTGATCCGCTCCATCAGCCCGGTCAGCGCACCCCGATCCGGCAGCTCAGCTCGCAGGGTGGTAATGCCGGGCCCGATGGCGACCTCGCAGTCGTCGAACTCGGCGCGCAGCATGGTGCCCGCCTGCCCTAGGAAAGTGATCTCATATGTCTGTGATTGCACCAGGCTACGCCTCCCGGCTGTGGTTCTGTCTCCCAGCATGTCGCGCAGCCGCTTCTTCGTAATCGCCCTTTGGAGGGTGACTCGAGATTCGGCAGCAAAGCGCATCTCCGTGCGCAGATCCTTCACAAGTCGAACCACCGGCCGCTCATGGAGCAAACAGGAATGCGGCCCGGATCCCCCGCGGAGGATGATGTCCCGCACCCGGCGCCATGTTCCAATGGGCATGCGCGTCACGATCGCCGCCGGAGGCGCACGGGCGGCCTAGCGGCACCTGAGCAGAGAACCGTGTTATTTATGGGCACGGCCTGGACCCGGAGGCCGCACATTCATGGCAGAGGGCGCGAATACCGGACGCGGCCCCGTGCAGGGCAGGCGGTTCGCGCTGACGAAGTTCCGGCCTCCGGCGCTGCCCGCCACCCTCATCACAAAGTCAGGGTTGCATGAGCGGCTAGCGGCGGGATCTGATCAGCGGCTGACGACCGTGGTGGGGTCGGCGGGGTCGGGCAAGACCATGCTGCTGGCCAGCTGGGCCGCGGCGCGGCCACCCGGGATGACTTCGTGGCTGTCCTGTGACCGGGCCGACGCGGACCCGGTCCGGTTCTGGGCCGGCTTCATCGAGGCGCCGCGGGCCATCCAGTCGGAGTTCGGCGCTGACGCCGGCGACCTGCTCGCGATGGACAGGAAGATGTCGGCCGACGTTACCGCATCGGTCGTCAACGATGTCGCCAGGCTGCCCTCGGGCTCGGCGATCATCGTGGACGACTTCCAGTACGCCGCCGCCGCGGTGGCTCCGGCCATGACCGATCTCGTCGAGCGCTGGCCGGCCGGGACCGTCCAGCTGGTGCTGGCCGGCCGTTTTGACCCTCCGCTGCGGCAGCACCGGCTGCGGATGTCGGGCCAGCTGTGCGAGATCCGGGACCGTGACCTGTATTTCTCCCTCACCGAGAGCCATGACCTGCTGGCGAACTTTGGTGTCCAGATATCCGATGCTGACCTGGCGCTGCTCCATCAGCGAAGCGAGGGGTGGCCCGTGGTCCTGCAGATGGCGGCGCTGTCCCTGCGCGGAACCACGGATCCGGTGCGGCTGGCGCGGGCGCTGGAGGTCCGTGGCCCGGCCGTAGCCGACTACTTCGTGTCCGAGGTCCTCGAGCAGCAGCCGCCCGAGGTGGCCCAGTTCATGCTCGACACCTCCATCCTGGTCGGGGTAGTGACCGCGGACGCGTGCGCCGCGGTCACCGGACGGCAGGACGCGGAGGTGATGCTGCGCGTTATCGACGCCGCGCACCTGTTCCTGGTGGCACTGGACGACGAGCGGACCAGCTTCCGGTATCACCGTCTGGTACGCCAGGTGCTGCGCGTCGAGCTGCACGCCAGGGACCGCACCCGCGAGCAGGCGCTTCAGCTGCGGGCGGCCGGATGGCTCGAGGCTACCGGGGACACCAGGCGCGCCGCCCACCATTATCTGGCGGCACAGCAGGCCGACCGGGCACTGGCGCTCTTGCAGGACCGGGTCGTGCCTGACTTCCTGCATGTCCCGACCGTGCCGGAGCCGCTGGTTCCGAACCTGGCCGACCCCTCGCCGCTGGTCGAGACTCCGGAACGGCTGCTGGGCCTGGCCGCGGACCTGCTGTTGTCGGGTGAGACCGCTCGCGGCGGTGAGTACCTCGACCTGCTCGATCACGCGGGGAAGATCCCGGCCGAGTCGCAGCTGGCCGCCCGGTTTGCGGCGTTTCAGTCGTTCCGTTACGGGGTGGTCGGCCAGCTGGAAAAGTCCGTCCGGGCGGCCCAGGCCGCGCGGGCCATCCAGGAGCGGATACAGCTCACCGACGATTGGAACGCCGTCGTCTCGCTGATCCTCATCCGCGTGTACACCTGCCTGGATGACTTCCCGGCGGCCGAGCGCGAGGCAGCCGCGGCTCTGGCGGAACCCACGGTCACCGAACCGGTCAAGCTCGTGATGGTGCCGGGTTCGCTGGCGCTGGTCCGGTTCGAGTCCGGCCGCCTGGCTGAGGCCGCCGATGCGGCCGGGGCCGCCGAGGCCGAGGCGCGGCGGCTGGGATTCAGCCAGCATTTCTTCGCCGTCGACTATCTGCGCGTGCTATCCGGCCTCGCGCTGGAACGCCGCGACCTCGACACCGCAGAGCACCTCACCGAGCAAGTACTCTCGGTAACCGAGCAGCGCCGCCCGCTCTTCGAATTCCTGGCGCTGCTGGACCGGGCGCAGATATGGGCGGCACGCGGGCAGGTCCGTGACGCGCTGACCAGCGTCGAGGCCGCACGCCAGGCCCTGCCCGCCGGGGCCAGCGCGGCGCTGCGGGCCCGGGCCGACGAGCAGGAGGCGCTGCTGCGCCTGTCACTCGGCGACCTGCGCTCTCCGGGCGAGCTGGCCGGCCATCTGCCCGCCGCCCACCGCAGCCTGCTGTGGGCCAAGGTGGCGCTGGCGGCCGGTGAACACCGTGCCGTAAACGAGCACCTGCAGGTAGCGGCCCTGGACGATCTGACGCCACGCCAGGTGCTGGTGCGCCAGGTACTGCTGGCCGCCGCCGCGATCGAGCATGGCGATTCCGCGGCCGGGGTGATGCTCGGAGGCGCTCTGCACACAGCCCGCAGCCTGGGCTTCCTCAATACTGTCATCACGACCGCACCGCAGGTCGCGAGCTACGTGGTCGAGCACGCGGCCCAGCTGCGGTCAGACCCGTACATCGAGCAGCTGGTGACCGCGGCGCTCGAGGTGCGCGCCGCCCAGCCTGGCTCCGCCCCGTCCAGCCGGGTGCTCGCCGAGCCCCTGACCAGTGCCGAGCAGCGTGTCCTGACGCTCCTGCCGACCAGTACCTACCTGCAGATCGCGGACACGCTCTACATTTCACGCAACACGGTGAAGACCCATCTCCGGTCGATCTACCAGAAACTCGGGGTGGCGTCACGCTCGGAGGCCCTTGAGCGCGCCGTCGATCTGCGCCTGCTCTGAGTGCGCGCCGCCGGCGGGAATCACCCTCGGCTGGGTGATGACTCTGACCAGAGCGCCCGGCCAGTATCAGGAAACCGGCTCGGGCAAGAGCGGGAGCATGACCTGGTCAGCGGAGGCGCAGCGCCGATGGACGAGACCGAAGCAGCCGAACTGTCACCTGCTGATGAGGCTGACAAGAATCACCTGGCTGCAGGGCTACTCGGCCTTGGACTACGGGTGGAAACACAGCCGCCCTAGTCGTTCGGTGCCTGTCCGGGTTGGTCCTTAGGCCGTTGAGGAGCTGAGATGACCGCTACTTCCACTGCTGTCGGGCAGCCTGCTGGCGGTGGCTGAACATGCTCCAGCGCCTGCTCGACACCACCTCACTCAGCGGACGGGAATGGATCATCGTGCTCGCCCTGTCCCTCCTCGCCCCCGCCGTCGTCGCCGTCGACAAGGCCATCCAGCTGCGGCAGCAGGACAAAGCCCCCATCGGGGGGAGCGCGGAACTGAAAGCCGGCCCGGCCGTCCAGGCCAGCACCTGATGAAAAGGCCTAGCTGTTCGGAGGCACAATATGGCTGTCCAGACTGAAACCGCCGCGGCGGGCCGGAACTGGTACGCATGCACGCCGGAAGAGGCGGCCGCGGCCGCCGGGGTGGACCCGGCCGTGGGGCTGTCAGCCGCGCAGGCGGCGGATCTGCTGGCCAAGAACGGTCCGAACTCGTTGCCGGAGGAGAAACCCAGGCCGGGCTGGCGCCGGTTCCTCGGGGAGTACCGCAGCTACATGCAGATCATCCTGGTCGCCGCCGCGGTGGTGTCCTTGCTGATCAAGGAGTGGAGCACCGCGGTTCTGCTGATACTGCTGACGGTGCTGAACGCTGTGGTCGGGATGCGGCAGGAGGGCAAGGCGGAAAGCGCCATGAACGCCCTCAAATCGATGATGAAGGCGACCGCCCGGGTGCGGCGGGACGGGACCGAGGCGCAGATCCCCGCCGAGGAACTGGTCGTCGGCGACGTGGTGCTCATCTCCGCCGGGGACCAGGTCCCGGCCGACGGGCGCATCGTCGAGGCCAGCGCGCTGCAGATCGACGAGTCGGCGCTGACCGGGGAGAGCGTGCCCGCCGCCAAGGACGCCGGGACGCTGCCCGGTGACCAACTGGGCCCGGGTGAGCAGACGAACATGGCGTTCATGAATACGCCGGTCACGCACGGCAGCGCAACCGTGATCGTCACCGCTACTGGGGCCGGTACCGAGCTGGGCAAGATCTCCGGCATGCTGGCCGCCACGGCCCAAGAGGAGTCCCCGCTGACCAGGGAGCTCAACCGGCTCACCCTGTGGATCGCGGCGGCGGCCGGGCTCACGATGATCGTGATGTTCGCGCTGGGCCGGGCCCGCGGCCAGGCGTGGGATGCGCTGTTCGTCAGCGCAGTCTCGCTGGCGATCGCGGCCATCCCCGAAGCGCTGCCCACCGTGACCCAGACCATCTTGTCCATCGGCGGTGTCGACCTGGCCAAGCGCAACGCAATCATCAAGGACCTGCCCTCGGTCGAGACGCTGGGGTTCACCTCGGCGATCAACTCCGACAAGACCGGCACCTTGACGATGAACCAGATGACCGCCGTCGAGGTGGTGAACCCGACCGACCGCTATACGATCTCGGGGATCGGCTACGGCCTGGACGGCAAGGTCCATCACGCGGCTGGCGCTGCGGCCGCCATCGAGGACTCGATCCTGCCCTACCTGATGGCCAGCGACGCCAAGCTCGTGGACGGCAAGGTCGTCGGCGATCCCACCGAGGGCGCGCTGCTCGTGCTGGGCTACAAGGCCGGAGTGGACATCGACGAGACCCGCGAGCGGCTGCCCCGGCTGGCCACGCTGCCATTCGACCCCACTTACAAGCTGATGGCCACCTTCCACACGGCCACCGACGCCGCTGGCCGGCCGGTCACGCGGTGCTTCGTCAAGGGCGCGGCGCCGGCCGTGATGGCCCGCGCCGCCACCGCCCTCTGCGGCGGCGAGGTCGTCACGTGGGATGCGGGCTTGAGTGAGCAGCACCGGGCCCACATGGAACGAATGGAAAGTGAGGGCCGGCGGGTCATGGCCGCCGCTACGCGGGACCTCGACCGGGCCGCCTTCGACCCCGACGGTGACTTGCTCGGCTACGTGACCGAGTTGCAACTGACCAGCCTGGTCGGGATGGTCGACCCGCCACGGGACGAGTCCCGGGACGCGGTGGCCAGCGCTCAGGCGGCTCATATCCGGGTACGCATGGTGACCGGCGACGATGTCACCACCGGCGCGGCCATCGCCAAGCAGGTTGGCATCGGCGGCGAGGCCATCCTCGGCGCCGATTTCGCCGCCCTGCCCGAGTCCGAGCGACTGGCCCGCATCGACAGCATCGGGGTGGTGGGCCGGGTCGCCCCCGAGCACAAGGTGCTGCTCGCCGACACGCTGAAGAAAAAGGGCGAGGTCGTCGCCATGACCGGCGACGGCGTCAACGACGCCCCGGCCATCAAGGCGGCCGACATCGGGATCGCCATGGGCACCGGGACCGAGGTGGCCAAGAACGCCGGCCGGATGATCTTGTCCGACGACAACTTCGCCACCATCGTGTTCGCCGTCGAGCAGGGCCGCAAGATCTACGACAACCTGACCAAGTACATCCGCTTTGTCCTGGTCCTGCTGGTCGTGTTCGTGCTGACCTTCCTCGGCGCGACCTTGTTCAACATCGCCGCCGGCGAGCCGTTTACGCCCGCTCAAGTGCTGTGGATCCACTTCGTCGTCAACGCCCCGTTCGGCTTCGCCCTCGGCTTCGACAGGGCAAGTCCCGGCCTCATGGGCCGCATGCCGCGCCCCCGAGGTGAGTCGGTGCTCACCACCGGGGTGATGATCACGGTCGGGCTGGCGGGGCTGGCCATCACGATCGGCCTGCTGTCCATGATCGAAGTCGGCCAGCACCTGTTCGGCAGTGTCCAGATCGGGCAGTCGATCGCGCTCACCGCCTTCGCGCTGTGCTTGATCGTGGCGGCGGTGGAATGCCGCAGCGAGACTGGCACGGCCCTGACCACCGCCACTTTCGACAGCAAGCAGATGAACTGGGCCATGCTCGGCGAGTTCGTTCTGGCCGTGCTCATCACCCAGATGGACGTGTTCAACCGCCTGCTGGGCACGACCCAGCTCAACCTGCGCCAGTTCGGCTGGGCCCTGATTCCGGCTCTCGCCCTCCTGGTGCTGTGGGAACTCGGCAAGTACGTGGCTCGACGCCAACAGGAAACGACCCAGGTCTGACCCTCGGGATCGGCCGGATGATGGTCTCGCCGTTCACCTTCTACCGGGACGCGGCCGGGATCATGGCGGCAGACCTGAAAACAAGGAGGCGACCGCCTTGGTGCTGAAGACAAAACGCGCTAGCCTCCGCGAGCCGTCCGCTGGCGCCGCCGGTGCGGCCGCGGAGCAGCTAGCCGAGGGGCTGGCGCGACAAGGCGGACCGGTCCGCCGGCGGGCCGCCCGAGGGCTGCGTGAGCTGGGTGCCCTGGACCGGGCGATCTACTCCGCGGTAGCGGCTACCCCCACCCCCTCACTTGACGAGCCGCTGCGCCGGCTCTCCAACGCCGCCAATAACTCCGGCCTGTGGCTGGCCGCCGCGGCTGGGCTCGGCGTGGCGGGCGGCGGGGCCGGCCGGCGTGCCGCGGTGCGGGGGACTGTGGCCATCGGCGTCACGTCCGCGCTGGTGAACCTGGCGGTGAAGTCCGTCTGGTCGCGCCAGCGGCCGGACCGGGCTGGCGTCGGGGTCCCGCTCTGGCGGAATGTGCGGATGCCGACCTCCACGTCATTCCCGTCCGGTCACGCGGCGTCGGGGTTCGCCTTCGCCGCGGCCATCGGCCGGGACCAACCCTGGCTCGGAGTGGCGCTGCGGTTCCTGGCGGCGACCGTGGCATACTCCCGGGTGCACACCGGGGTGCATTACCCGGGCGACATCGTGGTCGGCTCGCTAATCGGCGAGGGCACGGGGCAGGTCGTAGCCGGCCTGATGGACCGCTTGTCGCCACCCCGGAGGCCGGAGCCCGGCCCGAAACGGGTGATTCCGGAGGATCTCGGCACACCGGATCACCTGGCTGAGTGATTCCTTCATGACCATCCGAAGGGCCGCTCATCGGGGTTCCTCGTGGTGGACGGCGGCGAGCAGTGCGGCGTAAGCACGGACCAGCGCGGCGCGCTCCAGCGGGAGCAGCGGGCTGTCGGGTGGGCAGCCCTCCCGGACCCACTGGTCGGACAGATCCATTGCCTGCACCCGGTGGGCGGCGGCTGGCCTGACCATGGCCTCGGTCTTGCCGGAAAGATAGCTGTACAAGCGGGTCACCGACTCGACCAGCTCGGCGCCCGTCTCCGCGGGATGGAGCGCGTACTGGCGCTTCCGGTGTGCCCGCCACCAGTCGATCTCCAGGCTGGCTGCTTGTGCCGGGTCCGCGGGCTCGCCGAAGCGGAGCCTGATTAGCGCGTAAAGCTCGTGCATGCGGGCTTGGGCGCCGTCAGGGTCGTTGTCGGGGAACGGTGCCCACAGCTGGACGGCCCGCAGCATCAGCCAGGCGCCCTGCAGGATCCGCGGCACGTTGGTGCCGAAGCCCAGCCGGAGCAGCCTGACCGAAGCCGCCAGCAGACGGGGCCAGCGGCGCAGGTAGTAGGCCACCCACATCCGATGCTCCAGGTCAGCGAGGCGGAAGGGATCGAAGGATCGGAGTCCGTCCGGCGACCCTATGTTCATCCACCAGATGCCCACGGGCTCAGCCCTTCCTCTTCACTCGGGATACGCTGACCTAGTCCTGAGCTGCATAGGCGCCGAGTTCGGCGCGAAGCCGGTTCCGGGCCCGATGCAGGCACGACTTCACGCTACCGAGCGGGATGCCGGTAAGGGCGGAGATCTGCTGATAGCCGAGTCCCTGGAGGTCGGCAAGATAGACAACTATCCGGTGCCTGTCCGGGAGGGCCCGCAGCGCCGCGGTGAGATCGGAGTTCAGCAGGCGCCCGACCACCAGGTCTTCGGCCGAGCCATTGTGTGACTCGGCGCGGAGCAGTTGCGAGCTAATGGAGTCCGGGGTGACAAACGTCGGTCCGTCGCGCCTTTTCCGGTAGCCGCTGATGAACGTGTTGACCATGATGCGTCGCAGCCATGCGCTCAGGTTCGTACCCGGCTGGAACCGCCCCGAAGCCGCAAGCGCCTTCGCGAATGTCTCCTGCACGAGGTCCTCGGCGTCCGGGGCGTTTCCGGTCATCCGGAGCGCTGCCGGATACAGGCTCCTGCCGAAAACCCGAAGCGCATCTTCGGCCCACACCCCGTCTGCGGTTACCGCCATTTTCCGGCTCCAGGCCGTGACATTCCGATTCTTCCCCGCCTCTTTACGCCGTGGGCGCCGGCCCGCACGCTTACCGCCTAGAACGGTGCCGGAATGTGCCGTAGCGGCAGGTCCGGCTGCTGGTAGCCGCCGGGAGGCCGCCGTTTGGGCAGCTTGATGTCCCGGTGGGCGAGCGGCTTGTACGGGACCTGGCCGAGCAGGTGGCTGATGATGTTGAGCCGGGCGCGCTTCTTGTCGTCGGCGTCCGCGACATACCAGGGAGCCCACGCGGTATCGGTCGCGGCGAACATCGCGTCCCTGGCCCTGGAGTAGTCATACCAGCGGCTGTAGGACCTCAAGTCCATGGGGGACAGCTTCCAGATCTTCCTCGGGTCGTTGATCCGGCTTTCCAGCCGCCGGGTCTGCTCCTCGGGGCTGACCTCCAGCCAGTACTTCAGCAGCAGGATCCCGGCCTCGGTCATGGCCTTCTCCCAAGCGGGGGCCAGTTCCAGGAACCGCTCGGTCTCCTCCGGCTTGCAGAAGCCCATGACCCGCTCCACGCCCGCGCGGTTGTACCAGCTGCGGTCGAAGATCACGACCTCGCCGCCGGCCGGGAAGTGCTGTATGTACCGCTGGACGTACATCTCCGATTTCTCCCGGTCGGTCGGGGTGGGCAGTGCGACGATCCGGAACACGCGCGGGCTGACCCGTTCGGTGATCCGCTTGATCGTGCCTCCCTTTCCGGCGGTGTCGCGACCCTCGAACACGATGCAGATCTTGGCTCCCGAGTCCTTCACCCACTCCTGCATGGCCACCAGTTCACCGTGCAGGATCCTCATCTGGCGTTCGTATTCCTTGCGCTTCATCTTCGGGCGCGGCCCGGCTTCGGCCACCTCCCCAGCAACAGACGATGACGCCCGCGCCTCCGCGTCGTCCTGGTTATGCCGGTTCTTCTTCTTCTTGGCCATATCGCTACCTCTGATTAACGCGGTGCCTGGATAGGGTGTGCCTGCGGCCGGGCAGGGCCTGCGAGATGCCGCAGCCGAGCCCAGTTCACCGAGGATTTGGGTCGGGGGATGCCCGGGCGATCACGTGGCACCCAGACGCAGAGCGCACCGGCGGAGATCGTGCAGGTCACCGGCGTCGACATCAGTATCGACTCGCCGTCGACGCCGACCGGGATCTGCTGCTCGTCAGCGGTGATCTCGATCTCCTCGGCGGTCAGTATCTTCAAACCGGCGGCATGCTTGCCACGAATAAGACCGGCGGCCTGCCGGGCGCTATCCACCTTGACGCCAACCACGCCCAGGATGCCGCGATCTAGCCGCGCCCGGCGGCCCAGGCCAGCCAGGTCCCCGGTTCCGTACGGATTGTTGGCCACCAGCAGCGCTTGCGGCGCCTCGATCTGCGTGCCGTCCGCCCGCACGTGCAGGTGTGCTCCGCGGTGGCCTTGCAGCAGGTCGGGCAGCGTGTTCAGCGTCGTATTCAGCTTGTCGCCGCGGTAGGCCGGAGTCTCGACGACCTCGGCGTAGGCGCCGAATGACGCGTTGTTGACGAAGGTCTGGCCGTTGATCACCCCGAGGTCGACCCGCAACTCGACGCCGTCGGACAGGGCGCCCAGGCAGGCCGACGGATCCTCGCGGTCCAGCCCGAGGTCGAGGGCGAAATGGTTACGGGTGCCCGCGCTGATCACCACGAACGGGATGCCATGCTCGGCGGCGATGCCGGCCACCAGGGCCTGCGTGCCGTCACCGCCGGCCACGCCGAGCAGGTCGGCGCCCTGGGCGACGGCCTTTCGGGCCACCGCTGCGACGTCGACGTGCTCGGACCCGCCGAGCAGGAACACCTCGGCGCCGAGAGCCTCGGCCTTGCGTTTCAGGTCGAACTTCCCGACCTTCCCGCCGCCTGACTTCGGGTTCATGATCAGGTATGGGCGCCGGGCAGGCGGCTGCGCCGGGTGCTCGGGCATGCGCCAGTCCGTCTGGTCCCTGGTCAGCGCCTGGCGTGCGGTTATGCTCGCGAGCAGCCAGATGGCGGCCGCCACGACGGCCACCCACAGCAGGTGCCGGAAGGCGTAGATAACTATCACGGCGATCGGCGCCAGGGCGAAAACGGCGAGCGCCAGCCAGCGCCAAACCCCCCGCCGGGCGAGGAAGACGTAGGCGGCAGCCAGGCTCACGACGGCGGCGGCCACGGCCACGGCCAGCATGGCCAGGCTCTTCAGTCCGCTGAAGAGCACCAGGACCACGATCGCCAGGCCTGCGAGCACGAAGCTGAGGCGCGCAAGCCAGCGTTGTGAGCTCGTGCTCAGGCGATCGCCCGGCCCGGCTGACGTCGTCATGGGACGCCGCCCTCGAGCCATAGCCTGCAAGTCGGGAAAGGCAGGCGGTAGGAGCTTAGCGACTTGTCCATAGTGACATCGTGGCGAACCGGCAACTCTGGCACCTCACCCGTGACCGGGTGACTGTGCGGCGGTCCTGCCCAGGCCGCAGCTGTTGTAGGTGTACAGCGAGCCGGCTGACGGCAGCCGGCGGGCGAACTCCGCGATGCTGACCGCGCAGCACAAGGACGCCACGAGGGCGATGAGGACCACCAGCGGAGCCGCGAACCCGGCGTACCCCACGACGATCACCAGTCCGCCTGCCACCGCGCCAGCCGGGGCCACGTTGCTCACGCCGAACGCGGTCACTCGGGCGGATCCGATGGCCTCGTGGGCGAGCTCGCTGGTCTCGGGCTTGCCCGCCATCAGGCTTCTTCGCTGTCCCGGGTGATGGCCTTGTCGCCGCTGGCCGGCGTGGCCTGACCATCGACGGTGCTGGCGGCGATCCAGTCCGCGCCGGTCTCCTCGCGGAAGGCGGCCACGGCGGATTCGATCGTGGGGTAGAAGTGGCGCGGGTCGATGGTGCGGGTCAGGCCGTAGCGTTCGATCTTGCGCCGTACCGGGTCCTTGAGCTCGGCGAACACCAGGTTGGTGTGCTGCGCGTTCAGCGTCTCGTCGAGTTCTTCGAGCATGTCGGAGGCGGTGGTGTCCACGTCGGTGATCGGCTCGGCCGCGACAAGGATCCACCTCGGTGGCGGGTCGGCCCGGGCCATACGCCTGATCTCGTCGCGGAAGGTCGTGGCGTTGGCGAAGAACAGCGGGCCGTCGAACCGGTAGATCACCAGGCCCGGCAGGTGCCCCGCCTCGGGATAGCTGTGCACGTCATGGTAGCCCGCGAGGCCCTCGACGCGGCCGAGTTCGGTGTCATACGGCCACCAGGCCCGCCGGAAGACGTTGAGGATCGACAGCCCCACGGCGATGGCGATCCCGGGCAGCACGCCGAGCAGGACGACGCCGAGAAACGCCGTGATCGACAGCAGGCACTCGGCCTTGCGCTGGCGCCATAGCCGCACCGTGCCGGGGATGTCGGCCAGCGACAGCGATGCGGTGATGACCACGGCGGCCAGCGCGGGCTGCGGCAGGTTCCGGAACAAGCCGGGCACGAGCACGATCATCACGATGATCACCGCGGCCCCGGTGATACCGGTGAGCTGGCTTTTGGCGCCAGACCGTTCGGCCACCGCCGTCCGCGACCCGCTGGTGCTGACCGGGAACCCCTGGAACAGGCCCGCGGCCAGGTTCGCCACGCCGATTCCGATCATCTCGCCGTTGCCGTCGATCTCCTGCCCGGTGCGGGCAGCGAACGCGGACGAGGTCGAGATCGTATCGGCCAGCGACACCAGGGCGATCCCCAGCGCCCCAGCGAACAGCGGCCCGAGGTCGGCCAGGTGGATGTCAGGGATGGTGAGCGGCGGGAATCCCTTGGGCAGCACGCCCACCAGGCTGACCCCGTGGTCGGCGAGGCTGAAGACGGTCGCGGAGGCGATCGCGAGCACGACCATGATCAGCACGGCCGGGATCTTCGGCAGCCACCGCTGCAGTACCAGGATCAGCACGATCCCGGCGATCCCGACGGCGGCCGCGGCCACGACCGCATCGCCATGGGCCAGGCCCTTGAAGAACCCGGTCAGCTCGCCGATGAAGCCGTCGGCGTCGACCTTGAAGCCGAATAGCTTGGGCAGCTGGCCGACCAGGATGGTGAGCGCCAGGCCGTTCATGTAGCCGATCATCGTCGGCTTGGAGATCAGGTCGGCGATGAACCCGAGCTTGGCCACGGCCCCGAGGACCAGGATCGCGCCGACCATGAGCGCGAGCATCGACGCGAGCGCGATGGCTCGCTTGGGGTCGCCGTTGGCGCCGGCCAGCGGCAGGATTGTCGCGGCGATCATCGGTCCGAGCGAGGAGTCCGGGCCCAGCACCAGGATCCGCGACGGGCCGAACACCGCGTAGCCGAGCAGGCACAAGATGGAGGTGTACAGGCCGGTGATCGGCGGCAGCCCCGCCAGCTCGGCATACGCCATGCCCTGCGGCACCAGCAGCGTGCTGAGCACGATCCCGGCGACGATGTCCTTGGCCAGCCACTCCCGCCGGTAGGACGAAGGGCTCAGCCCGCGCGCCAGTCTGAACATCGGCCCCACATCCCGGCAGCTGCCCTGGTCAGTGAGCACCGAGTGTGCCCGCCAAGCCGAGCCCTCGTCTTCACCCCTGATGGGTGAAGAGGACCAGTCATCGCCCCGGCGGAGGCGCCACCATGCTCACGTCGATCACGTCGAGTCTGCCGCGCCGCTGGTGTCCGCGTAATCGCCCATTCGAGGGTGACCCCGGTCTCGACTGCGGGCCCGGCGTGTCAGATCGCAGGCTGATCCGCCGGAGCTCACCCCTTCAAGGGTGATGCCCCAGGTCAGGGCTGGCGCTGAGAATTGTGAGTGTCACCATCTGCGGGCCGGCTGCTCGCGGATGCCGCACCGATCACTGGAGGATTCATGAGTTCCGAATCGCCCGTCCTGGACACGCTCACCGACATGACCGCCGCCTCAGTCGATCACAATTCCCTCTCGCCGCGTGACTACATGCTCGTCCGGCTGGCCGCCCTGATCGCGATGGACGCGCCGCCCATCTCCTACTTCGTGAACGCCGCCGCCATCGAGGAAAGCGGCATCACCACCGATGAGATCCAGGGGGTCATGATCGCCGTGGCCCCGGTCGTAGGCGCTCCCCGGGTGATGTCGGCCGGCGGGCACATCCTGCGCGCCCTCGGCATCGCCGTCGCGGTGGCCGACGCCGAACTGGCCGCCGAGGTCAGCCAGCCGTAGCAACGAGAGGTGGACCAGATGGCCGTAAAAGCAGCCGCGCCGAAAGCAGCCGCGCCAGGAAGCAGGCGAATCAGCCGCCTGAGCCTCGATGAGCGCCTAGACAAGGGCAGGACGGCCCGGGACCGCACGCCCCCGTCCAGCCACGCCGGCTGGAGGCCGGCCGCGGACCGCCCCGACCCGGTCGGGCTGCTCGAGCAGCAGGACCGGACCCGGGAGCCGGACCTGGTGCCGGTCCGGCATGGCCGGATGATGGTCTCGCCGTTCACCTTCTACCGGGGCGCCGCCAAGATCATGGCGGTGGACCTGAAGGACACGCCGGCGGTCGGCCTCCGCACCCAGCTGTGCGGCGACGCCCACCTGTCGAACTTCGGCATGTTCGCCTCGCCGGAACGGCGCCTGATGTTCGACCTGAACGACTTCGACGAGACCCTGCCGGGACCGTTCGAGTTCGACGTGAAACGGATGGCAGCGAGCTTCCTGATCGCCGGCCGGAACAACGGGTTCGCCAAGGCGGACGCCCGCGCCGCGGCCATGGCCTCGGTGACGGCTTATCGGGAGGCGATGGCGGATTTCGCGGGGATGCCCACGATGGACATCTGGTACGCGCACTTCGACGAGGTCCGGTTCAAGACGGTCATCCAGGATGCCCTTGCGGCCGAGACCTCGGCCGCCGTGAAGAAGGAGAAGGACAAGAAGGCCAAGGCGGCCAAGAAAGACCAGAAGGGCCCCAAGCAGGCGAAGGCCGCGAAGGAGGCAAAGGAGGCGGCCCGGCGGGCGGAGAAGAACCTCGCGAAGGCGCACACCCGCGACAGCCTGCAGGCGCTGTCCAAGCTGGCCGAACTGGTCGACGGGCAGTATCGGATCGTCAGCCAGCCGCCGGTGATCGTGCCGGGCCGCGACCTGGCCGCCACGTTCGGCATGTCCCCGGACGACGTCCTGCCGGCGCTGCACAAACAGTTCCGCGCCTACCGGGCCACCCTGCCAGACGACCGGCGCAAGCTGCTGGAGAGGTTCCAGATCGTAGACGCGGCGCGCAAGGTAGTCGGGGTCGGCAGCGTCGGGACCCGGGCGTTCATCGTCCTTCTCGAGGGACGCGACGCGCACGACCCGCTGTTCCTGCAGGTCAAAGAGGCGACGGCCTCGGTGCTCGAGGCATCCCTGCCCCGGAGCCGGTACCGGCAGCACGGCGAGCGGGTGGTGCAGGGCCAGCGGATGATGCAGGCCGCTAGCGACATCTTCCTGGGCTGGACCAAGGGGGTGGACACCAGCCGGCACTTCTACTGGCGCCAGCTGCGCGACATGAAAGGCTCAGCCCTAGTCGAGCTGATGGCGCCGGCCACGCTCCGGTACTACGCGCAGATGTGCGGGTGGACGCTGGCGCGGGCGCACGCCCGGGCCGGCGACCCGGTGGTGATGGCCGAGTACCTGGGCCGCGATGACGCGTTCGACCAGTCTATCCTCGACTTCTCCGAACGCTACGCCGACCAGAACGAGCAGGACTACGAGCAATTCGTCAAGGCGATCCGGTCCGGTCGCCTTGAGGCGACCGAGGGTGTCTGAGCATCGCCTGATGACGCTCCCTACCGGGCCGCCAGGGAACCCGGTCATCGGGGGACTGAGCACTGTCGAGGTGCGGTGGATCCTGCCCGGTCAGCTGGATGCCGCGATGGCCGGATGGTTCACGCGGTTCCCCGCCTTGACATGAGCCATTGCCAGTCCTACGCCGATTGGCTGTCTCGGCGCCGAGTACCTGAGTGACGAAGACAATAGGCAGGGCTGATGACACGGTGTATTCGGTGCGATTCACCCGTGGGAGAGTGAGGAATTCCCGGCGCTCTCAAGCCAGGATCAGAACCGGTCCGGGTGGAAGGACACCACACGAGGAAAGGGGAACACCATGGCTGATCTGATTGTCATCGGATACCCAGATGAGACGACCGCCGCTGCCGCTGCCGACGAGGCGCGCCGCCTGGCCGCCGACCTGATCATCCAGCCGGACGCGATCGCGGTGATCACCCGGGACAGCGACGGCACCTACCACTCCAGCACCAGTCATCACGCGGTCGGTGGCGGGGCGATGTGGGGCATGTTCTGGGGGTTCCTGTTCGGCCTGCTGTTCTTCATCCCGGTCATCGGGATGGGGATCGGGGCCGGGATGGGCGCGCTGATGGGCAAGTTCGGCAAGACCAGCATCGACAAGGAGTTCCAGGACCAGGTCCGCGGCCTGCTCCAGCCCGGCACCTCGGCGCTGTTCCTGATGCTGGAAAAGGTGACTCCCGACAAGGCCGTCGAGGCGATGAGCAAATACGGCGGCACGGTCCTGAAGACGTCCCTGTCCAAGGACGACGAGAAGGAACTCCAGGACGCCCTGCACGGCGACGAGAGCTCCGCACAATAGCCCGCGGATACCGCCATGCAGATCCATGATGAGCCGACGCTGGGGTGGACAGTGGTCCTGCGACGTCAGCCGGTCCACCTCATGGAAGGCCGTCCCGAAGGCGGCTACACCGATGACTATGAGCTCGTCTGCTGCGACTGCGGCGATGATCCCGACCTGGATTTCCGAGACGTCTCACCGCGACTTCAGCGAATCCGCGGGCCGTACGGGTTTCCGGCAGGCATCGCGGCATACGGGCAGCACGTCAGGCTTCTCCATGGGCAGCAGTGAGCTGCCGCGGTCCACGTTGTGCAGTTCTGGGTGTGATCGAGACCCGCGCCGGTCATGCGGGCGCGATGCGCCGAAGGTCACCCCATGATGGGTGATGTGGGGGATGCAAAGTGCGGCGAACCTGGTCAGTGGCTGCGGCGATAACGGCATTCGCGGCTGCCCAGGCGGCTCGCCGTCCCCGGCCCGCCACCCCGGCCACGCCGCCCTTTGGGGGGACGACCCGTTAGGCGGCCGGTGAGATGGGCTACATGGGCCGACATCTGTGTAGATGAGCGTAGGAGCGTGGCATGACGACCAAGGCTGCCTTTTCACCCGAGGAATGGAAGGTGGTTCTTGAAGGGCCGCCGACTGCCGGGATGATCGTCGTCACCGCAGCGCGCGGGGGAACGTTCCGCGAGACCATCGCGCTGGCCAAGGCCTACACCGAAGCGCGTGCCGAGCATGGCGACAGCGAGCTCCTCGACGAAATCGTGGCCACGAAGCCTGAGATGGACCGCACCAGATACCACTCCGCCGAAGAGCTCAGGGACAACGGGCTCGCACATCTCCGCAGCGCGGTGGCGCTGCTGGAGAGCAAGGCATCTCCCGGGGAACTCAGGGACTACCGGCGATTCGTCGTCACCCTGGCCGGCCAGGTCGCGGCCGCGCATAGGGAGCACGGGCAGGCCGTGAGTCCGGCGGAGGCCGAGGCCATCCAGCAGATCACCGGGGCACTGGGTACCAGCGAATCGTGACCAAACCGACGGCACAAAGGCCGTCACCGGCCTGTCCGTGAGCTCGTGATAATCACGATGCGCCAACACGTAACGCTATGAGCCCGAGATCCGTCCACGCCGTCGCGGGCAACAGGAAGGGGGCTTACGTGGCGGAGACATCGGGGGAGCGTCCGGGGCGCCTTGGCTGGGCGGTCGCGGTCGTCATCGTCGTTCTCGTGGCTGTCAACGTGATCGATGTCCGCGTGGCGCATGCCTCGCTGGTGCTCGGGCCGCTTGGCGCTGCGGGGTTCTTGGCGGTCGCTCGGTGGGCTGGGCTCAGCTGGCAGGAGCTTGGCCTGGGCCGGGGAACCTGGCGGCGCGGGCTCATCTGGGCGGCCGGTGCGATCGGAGCCGTGGCAGTGGTGTTCGCCCTGGGCGCGGCGCTTCCGCTGACCCGCGACGCCTTCCGCGACGCCCGCTATCATCTGGGCTGGGAACATGCCCTGCTGACCGCTTTCCTGCTCATCCCGCTGGGCACAGTGCTATTCGAGGAGGTCGCCTTCCGCGGGGTGTTGTGGGGCCTGCTCCGGCGAGGACGCGGGACGTTGACGGCGACTGTCGTGTCGTCTGCACTGTTCGGTTTGTGGCATGTGCTTCCGTCGCTCGGCTTGGCCACGGACAACCAGGCGATCGGCAGCGCGGTCGGGAAGGGGACATCCGGCGAGGCGATTTCGGTGCTGGGAACGGTCCTGTTTAAAGGCCGCGCCCGATCAGCAAGAGAAGGCAGAACACCGCTGCCGCGACGAACGGCGAGGCAATGACCAGCGGGATGCTGTAATCCGTGACCCCCATCAGCTTGCGGATCTGATACTGCCAGTACTGCCCCAGCCCGAAGGACACCACGATCAGGACAGCCGCGCTGATGAAGAAGACGAGCCAGGACCGGCGCAGCGGACGCCGTGGCTCACGGTCGGCGAAGGCACGCCAGATCCACGCGAACAGCACCCCCAGCCCGTACCCGATGGCCGCGGTAATGCCCCAGATCAGGCCCTGAACGACACCGCCGCGCGGCAGCAGCGACGGCGTGAAGGACAGGCACCCGACGACGAGCGCGCCCCAGCAGCCGGGGAGCGTGACATACAGCAGCCTCCTGCGCTTCCCGGGCTCCGGCGATGGCTGAGGGCTTTCAGCCTCATCGGCGGGCCGGGGACCTGCGGGTGGCTGATCGGCTCCGGCCGGTTCGGCGGTACGCTGCCCCCCAACATCCGGATGCTCACCCGGTAGCGAACCGACCGGCGTCCCCGGTGTGTCCACGGCCTGCTCCTCTAGGCCTCGAGCTTCGGCATCCTCTTCCATGCCCTGTCGTTGATATCGTTCGGTTCACCTTCGCCCTGACCTGTCACCTGGTCATCACCCAGCAGAGGGTGATAGTGACTCGCTCCCCGGCATGCCTGTCGAGTCCGTCATCACCCCGCGCCGGGTGAGGCAGCCGCGGCCGCCGGGTGTGACGATACGGACGTGACCCAGAGATCGCCCGGCCAGAGTCGGGCACGACGGTCCTTCCGTCGGGTGCGATAGGGGACGGCTGTGGTGCTTAGCCTTGTCCTGATCGGCTTGGCGATCGCACTCGACCCGCTGCCGCTGACGGCATTCATGGTCGTGGTGCCCTCCAAGCGCGGCGTGCGAAAGGGCGCGGCATTCGTCTTCGGGTGGCTGGTGTCCCTGGCGATCGTGGTCACGGTCACGGTGCTGGCCACGGGCAACAACCCCCCCGAGGCGAACACAGCACCCTCCCTCGCGTCGCGGGCGGTGAAGATCGCTATCGGAGTGGTCCTGCTTGTGATCGCGATCCGGCGGCGCCGGAGGATGGGCCAACCTAAGAAACCGAAGAAGCCACCAAAGTGGCAGGCGAGCGTGGACACCATGACCCCGTTGTTCGCCCTGGCCCTGGCACCCGTACTCCAGCCCTGGGGCCTGATCGCCGCGGGTGCTGCCACGGTCGTCGAGGCCAAGCTGTCCAGTGTCGAGAGCTACCTTGCGCTGTTCTTTTTCTGCGTCCTCGGTTCGGCCTCCTACCTGGCCATCGAGATCTACGCCGGTTTCAAGCCCGACCAGGCCCTCCTGACCAGGTTCAGGACCTGGATCGACTCTCACACCGACCAGGTGATCATCCTCGGGAGCTTGATCCTCGGTTTCTGGCTCATCGCAAATAGCATGTACCTGGTCTTCACCTGAGATTGCCCTGCTGGGCGCTGGCCGCCGGGGCGGGCCTGACCGGGCTGCTGCGCGCTAACCGGTGGCTGTACCTGGCCCTGCACGTCGTGGGCGCGGTCGTGCTCGTATACCTCGGGGTATCCGCATGGCGCAGCGCGCGGCGCCAGGGCGACGACGCCGAGTTCGGCGCGGCCTTCGCCCGGCGGCTGCCGTCCGGGCGCACCCCGGCCGCCGCGTTCCGCGCTTCGCTGGTGACGATCGCGGCCAACCCGAAGGCGGCCGTCTTCGCGTTCTCGTTCTTCCCGCAGTTCCTGCCCCGGCACGGCCCGGTCTTCGGCACGACCGTGGCGCTGGCCTCGGTGCAGCTTGTCCTCGACACCACCTACTGCGTCGGCAT
>WNGJ01003289.1_pt1 | contig 21632 bp, 21 predicted proteins | sample 5400611 | NCBI WGS metagenome assembly WNGJ01 (sample SAMN13153375, study PRJNA577476) | soil metagenome | isolation source: 40 cm soil or saprolite under Garry oak tree replicate 1 | place: USA:California | collected 2016-06-15
TACATGATCGATGTTATTGCTGTTCACGCCGCTCCCTCCGAGGCGTGTAATTAAAACCGTCGGCGCTGGGGTGTTGGTCGTGTCAAAAATAAACCCAGTAGGCGGATTGAGAATGATGGTGCCAGTCCCCGCGTCGCCGTTGGCAGCTTCGTAATAGGTGGGGCCGGTCAGCGACGTGTAAGTTGCGCCAACTGTGTCCGCCGAAATGGCCCCGCCGCCGCTGGCGCGTTCGACGCCCCCAACGCTGAATAGGGCGCTGAGCGCGTTGGATAAGCCGATGGCGGAGGCGGTCAACTGTTTGTTCATGCCGGCGTCGCTGCATTGCAAGTTCGTGCAGGTCGCGGTGCCATTGCCCGCTGCGGCGCCGATGTCCAACGAGAACGTCCCGAGCAGTGACCCGGACCCGGAACTCAAGGAGAAGGTTACAAGCAGACTGGACGGCAGCCCCACCGTCGAGAGATTCCCGAACGGGTCTCGTGACTTGACCACCGGTTGGCCGGCTAACGGCGAGCCGGTTCGCGAGACGCCGCCCGGCTGTGTCGTGAACGCCAGCCGATCAGCCGCCGCCGGCATGGCTACCACGTTGCTCGAAGTCGTGCTGGTCAACCCTGTCGCACTGAAGCTGACCGTGATCGTTTCCGCCACGTTATAGGAAAGATTGGTGAACGTCGCCACCCCGTTGACGCTGGCCGCTGTGAGCGTCCCCTGCAAAGTCCCCGTGCCAGCGCCCCGCGCGGCGGTAATTACCCGCCCATTATTCGTGGCAACCAGGTTGCCGAACGCGTCTGCAACCAGAATGATGGGCTGCTGCGCGAAGGCGACACCGGCCGTCGCCGTGGAGGACGGCTGGGTCCGGAGCGTCAGTTTCGCAGCGGTGCCCGCATTGACCGGGATGGGCGAACTCGCGCCGGGCGTCTTGGTATTGTCGGTGACGTCGCTGGCCGTGACCGTCGCGCTGCCCGCGCTCTTCAAGGTGACGCTTAAGGTCTTGGTTCCATTGACCAGCGCAGTGTTGACTGGGAGAATAGCATTGGTGTCCGAAGAGGTGATCGCCACGGTTTCGGTCACATTGGTCACAAGGTTTTCGCTGGCGTTCACGGCATTGATAGTGACGCTGAATGCTGTCCCGGCTGTCTGCGCGGTGGGCGTGCCGGTCTTGCCCGTCGCGGTGCCGGGGGCAAATGTCTCTCCCGGCGCCAGCACCAGCAGTTTGATATAGTCTGTGGCGCTGTTGATATTGAAAGTGCTGCTCACTGCATTGGTAAGACCCGGTGAACTGGCCGTAAGCTGCTTGCTGCCGGTGACGTCGATCTCCAGGTTTGTATAAGTGGCTACGCCATTGCCGGCGCTGGTTCCGATGTCCTGGTCGGTGGCGCCCAGCAACGGCCCGGTGCCCGAGCTGAGCGTCATGGTAACGTTTGTGTGCGTCGGCAGCCCAACCGTCGAATTGTTCCCGAACTGGTCCTGGCTTTTCACCACCGGCTGAATGCCGAACACAAAACCGGACGCCGCAGCGCCGGGCTGGGTCGTGAACACCAGCCGGCTTGCACGCCCCGGCCCCAGCACAATTGGACCTGAGGTCACGCTGGTCAATCCGCTGGCGGTGAATAAAATCGTGTTCGTGTTGGCCACGTTGAAGGACAAATTTGTATAAGTGACATCACCCCCAAGCACGGATTGAGTCGTGCCCCCTTGCAGTGCGCCGGTTCCGCTGCCGAGGCTGGCTTGGATGACCGTGCTGTAGTCGTCGGAACACCAATTCCCAAACTGATCGTAGGTGTCCACCTCGGGCTGGGGATTAAAAAGGACCCCCGCAGTTGCTGTCGGTGATGGTTGAGTGACGATACCCAGGGCCTTTGGCGTGCCCGGTGTCGTGTATAACAAAGCGAACGTGGTGAAATCCACATAGATTCCAGCGATCGTCTCAGTACCGGGATTGACCGAGAGGTTATAGATGTAAAGCCCGTTGAGATTGTCCACAGAGCCGCCGTCCAGCGGCTGAACCTCAAGGCCGCTGATGGTGAGTGTATCGAATTTTGTCGTGCCGCTCACCGTAAGGGTTACCGTCACATCCGATGTGGTGACTGCAACGCTGGCCGAGGTAATATCCCGGCTGTTGAGGAAGCTGGCACTTGCGGCAGCGGCGGTGTTAAAGCGCCAGCCGTCCGGCAGAGTCAAAATCAACGTTTTATTGGTGCCCGGCGCGAAATCGGCGGCGGCGCCTTCTGTAATGACGATATCGCCCAGAGCACTAAAGCCTGCGCCGTTGGTGGAGTTAAGGGCGGTATCGGCCGAGATGCCCTGCCCACCGCTGGGCGAGGTGACGGTTACGTCGGCCAGAAGTTGGAAAGAATAGAATACGCTTAGCCCCATAACCAGGCCGAGCCCGAATAGTCTGTTGTTCATGCCTCCCATTTGAAACGTCCTCACACGCAGTTAGTAATGACTCACCACTGGATCCTTGTCCGGAGTCCATTGTCACAGGGACTGCCCAGGCCGACAACCAGGGCAACCCATGAATGAATTACCGGTGAAAGGTAGGAATGAGACCCAATGGTTTCCCCTGGGGCCTGGCTTTTGGAATGTGAATGCTGGATTGGGCGAAGAGCCCCGCTCTTTCTGGCATGTCTGGCAGGTGAGGAGGTGTGAGCAGGGAGGGTTTGAGCTGGAGGAGCAAGTGGTGGCTGGTAGAAAGAGCGGGGCAGTCCAGTTTCCAGAATCGAGTATCCAGCGACCAGCAGTCCTTATAGACAAGCGGGTGGTGGGTATCGTAGCCTTGCAGAGTGGGGCACATCTTGGCACTGCCACCGTAGCGCAGACTGGCAATCTGCTGTGTCGCGGATTCGCAATCCGCCCACCTGCCGAATACCATTCGGCGAAACCCCGATTCGGAATCGGGACCAGTCTGCGCTACAAGCCAGCCTCGATCCGAATCGGTGGCAGTGCCAAGATGCGCCTTGCAGAGTGTTGACGTGAAAAAAATTCTGGTTATTGACGACGAAGAATGGTTGCGCGAAATGGTCCAACTGGCACTGCGTCAGAAGGGTTTTGACGTGGTCGAAGCCGAGAACGGCGCGGTTGGCATCGAGATTGCCCGCAAGGAATTGCCCGACCTCATCCTCTGCGATGTCAACATGGAACGAGTGGACGGCTATCTCACCCTCTCTGCGCTCCGCAACGAGCCGACCACCGCCTCGATTCCTTTCATCCTCATGACGGGTATGGCCGACAGCGCCGGCATGCGGCATGGCATGGAATTAGGCGCCGATGATTATTTGCCCAAACCGTTCGCCATTGATGCCCTCTACGCAGCCGTGGACGCGCGGCTCAAAAAGGCCCAGGCACTACGCCAGGAGGCCGAGAAGAAGCTGGCTGACTTGCGTGACAACATCAGTATGATGCTGCCGCACGAATTGCGCACACCGCTCAACGGGATTCTGGCCTATGGGGAAATCCTCACCACCGATGCCCCCACGCTGCAGCCGGGCGAAATCGCCGAGATGGGACAAGTTATCTACCACTCCGGCAAGCGGCTGGAACGACTCATCGAAAACTTTCTTATTTACGCGCAAATTGAGTTGCTGAGCGCGGACCCCAAAAAGGCGCAGGCCTTGATCAAGAAGCCAACCCTGTCTGCAGCCAAACTCATCGAGGACCGGGCGCGCCAGCAGGCCCAGGCGGCCAACCGCGCCTCGGAGCTGGTTTTGGAGTTGACTGACCGGCCGTTGCCCATTTCCGAGGAGTACCTCGCCAAAATCGTTGATGAGGTGGTGCAGAACGCTTTCAAATTCTCGCAGCCGGGCTCCCCCGTGCGCGTCGCGCTGGCTGACGCGCCGCCCGGCTCGGCCCTTTCGGTTACCGATCGCGGTCGCGGGTTCTCGACCGAGCACGTCACCAAAGTGGGCGCGTATATGCAGTTCGACCGCAAGCTGCAGGAGCAGCAAGGGTTGGGCCTGGGTTTGATCATCGCCAAGCGATTGAGCGAGCTCCACGGCGGCACCTTGACCATTCAAAGCGATCCGGAGGCAGGCACCACCGTCATCGTCAAGCTTCCCAATCCGGGTTGCCTTGCAAAGTAGTGCTTACATCATCTTCAACAAAGTCTCCGCCATTTCCGAAGGCGTCGGCGCAACGCCGATCCCTGCCTCTTTGAAGGCAGTGACTTTCGCCGCAGCCGTTCCTTTGCCGCCGCTGACGATTGCCCCGGCGTGGCCCATCCGCCGGCCCGGCGGCGCCGTGGCACCCGCGATGAACCCGGCTACAGGTTTCTTGCAGTTCTTCTTGATCCACTCGGCGGCCTCTTCTTCAGCCGACCCGCCGATTTCGCCTATCATGATGATGCCATGGGTCTCCGGGTCGGCGGTGAACATTTTGATCGCCTCCAGATGCGATGTGCCGTTGACTGGATCGCCGCCGATTCCAACGCACGTGGACTGTCCGACGCCGCGGCAAGTCAATTGCCAAACCGCCTCATAAGTCAATGTGCCGCTCCGCGAGACGACGCCGACAACTCCCTTCTTATGAATGTAACCGGGGGCGATGCCAATCCGGCAGCCGCCAAGAGAATCCTTCCCCTCGCCCGGCGTCACGATGCCGGGGCAGTTGGGCCCGATCAGCCGGGTCTGCTTTCCCTCCATCGCTCGCTTCACTTTGACCATGTCCTTGACCGGAATGCCTTCGGTGATGCAGACCACCAGTTCAAGCCCGGCATCCACCCCTTCGAGAATTGCATCGGCTGCGAACGCAGGCGGGACAAAGATGGCGGACGCCGTCGCGCCGGTTTGCCTTACTGCCTCAGCGACGGTGTCGAAAATAGGGACCTTGAGATCAAATAATTGTCCCCCCTTGCCGGGAGTGACGCCAGCGACAACGCGGGTGCCGTACGCCAGGCTAAGCTGCGTGTGCCGCGCGCCGAATGCGCCGGTGATGCCCTGGACCAGGACACGAGTTTGAGAAGTGACGAGGATGGACATGAATGGCTGAGTGCTCGTGCGGACGTTCTTCCTCAAAAGTTGTGAGGAATAGTTTTCTTCTCAATGGCTTGTAATTTCCCCTGTTCGTGAGGATATAGTGATCAGTGGTTCCATCATCGAGCCCAGTTTCCCTGTCTCGTACAAGCTCGTACTCTCTGGGCTTCGACCAATAGATCGATACGCTCCATATTTTTTGGGGTAGATCGGGTCAGGGATGGGTCATTTCTGGGGTGAATGAGGCGCTGCTCCGTCCATTTTTTCTTTGATGGCGCGGAGTTGCTTGACCGCAGCCAAGTCGCGTTCACGGCCAATGGCTTCCTTTGCCAATATCAGAGCATCAATGTCCAGCATGCGAAACTCCCCATAAGAAGTTGTGTGAGTGACCGATCGTTGCAAGGCCTTTTCGTAGTTTCCAATTCCGGACACCTCGCTCAAACAGTCAAGTTTCCCGAGGTCAGTCTGAAGGTAAAGGCTTTTGAGCCGCGAGGCCAACTGGTCCGTAAGCTCAAGCGGCAGCTTATTGGCCACCAGACGGTGGTAAGGATGCAGATCCTTGACTGCCGCTTCGATTCGTTTCCAATTCTGGATTGAGAACCGGCAACACACATCCAAATCGAAGGTGACCAGGGAAACCCCGTGCAACACGCCGCAAACGCCGCCGATTATGACGAACTCGACGCCATGCCCCTTGAGCCGAAGCAGAAGGGCTTTGTCATTTTGGGGCATTATGCTCTATGTCGTCCCGAATTAGCAGCATCATGTCCAAGGCCCGCTGATGTTCCTCGAGCCTCTCCTCGGGGCTCTTGGTCAGGGCGTCTTCAACTAGAGACATATCAAAACCATATTCACATGCCGCCCGCCAGGCCGGTCCTGCATCCGGAGGGCAAACGTATCCGCGATTAAGCTGTTCGATGAGCGCTTCATCAATCATAAAGACAGCTTACTTCAACGTGACTGCTTTCACCACCTTTTGCGCCGCATCAGCCATGGAGCCGCCGCTGATAATGGTCAGGCCGGATTCCGCAAGCGTTCTTCTTCCAGCTTCAACGTTGTTGCCTTCCAGCCGGACAACCAATGGCAGGTTCAGGTCAGTTTCTTTCGCCGCTGCAGCGATGCCAGTAGCAATCACGTTGCAGTCCATTATGCCGCCGAAAATGTTCACCAGGATGCCCTTTACATGCGGGTCAAGCCGAATGATCTTGAATGCAGCAGTCACTTGCTCTTTGCTGGCCCCGCCGCCGACGTCCAGGAAGTTGGCAGGCTGCCCGCCGAAATGTTGGATGATGTCCATCGTCGCCATCGCAAGGCCCGCGCCGTTTACCAGGCAGGCGATGTTGCCGTCGAGCTTGATGTAATTCAGGTTGTATTTGCCGGCTTCGGTTTCCAGCGGCGCTTCTTCGGCCAGATCGCGCATGGCCTGGATGTTCGGATGCCGAAAAAGCGCATTATCATCCAGCGAGAGCTTTGCGTCCACGGCCAGCAGCGCTTCTTTTCCCTCGTTGGTCACCACGACGCACAGGGGATTGATTTCGACAAGTGACGCATCGCATTCCCACCAGGTCTTATAGACGCCCAGCAGAAGTTTGGCCGCTTCACCGATCAAATCTCCTTTGAGTCCCAGCGCCACGGCAATTCTGCGGGCTTGGTAGGGCATCATGCCGACCGCCGGATCAATGGATTCCTTGATGATTTTTTCCGGACTGTTCACCGCGACTTCCTCGATCTCCATCCCGCCTTCGGTGCTCGCCATCATTACCGGCCGCGACGTGGAGCGGTCGAGCAAGACCGCGAGGTAAAGCTCCTTTTTGATGTTCGGCGCGACGGCCACCAGCAACTTGCTGACCAGCCGCCCTTCCGGTCCGGTTTGTTTTGTCACCAGCACATTGCCCAGCATCGCTTTGGCTTTGGTGTAAACGTCCTTGCTCGTGCTGCAGAGCTTGACCCCGCCTTGAAAGCCATTCTTGAAAGTGCCCTTGCCACGTCCGCCCGCGTGAATTTGGGCCTTTACCACGATGAGTGTCGCGCCTCCGGCAAGAAGCCGCTCGGCGACATTCTGCGCTGCCTCTGGTGTGTCGCAAACCTCCCCCGCAGGCATTGCCACGCCAAATTGCGCCAGCAACTGTTTGGCCTGGTGCTCGTGGATGTTCATAAAATGGACTACAAGACTACGTGACCACAGGACTACAAGACTTAAGAATAAAAGTCCGGAAGTCTTGTAGTCTCTTTGGCGGGTCATTTCCTTTCTTTGATCGGCGTGTAATGACTCAGCGTCGGTCCGGTGTAAATCTGACGTGGCCGGTAGATGCGGCTATGATCGTCTTCCATGACTTCCTTGTAATTGGCGATCCATCCAGGCATGCGTCCGATGGCAAACATCACGGTGAACATCTCCAGCGGAATGCCGATCGCTCGCATGATGATGCCGCTGTAGAAGTCCACGTTGGGGTAAAGCTTGCGCTCGACAAAGTAGGAATCACCCAGCGCGGCTTCCTCCAAACGCTTGGCAATGTCGAGCAAGGGATCCGAAATCTGCAGTTTGGAAAGCAGACCGTCGCAAGCCTTTTTGATGATGGCTGCGCGGGGATCGTAGTGTTTATACACCCGATGGCCGAAGCCCATCAGCCGTTTGCCGCTGTTCTTGTCCTTGGCGGCGGCCAGAAACTTGGAGCCATCATCCCCCGAACGGTGGATCTCTTCCAGCATTTCTATCACCGCTTGATTGGCCCCGCCGTGCAAGGGTCCCCACAGCGCGCACACTCCTGCCGCCGCGCTGGCAAAAAGGTTCGCCCTGCTCGAAGCCACCATGCGCACCGTCGCCGTCGAGCAATTCTGCTCGTGGTCGGCGTGCAGCAGGAAAATCAAATCCAGCGCTTTGACCGCCTCCGGCCGCAACTGGTAATCCTGGTACGGCTGTGAGAACATCATGTGCAGGAAGTTGGCGGTGTATTTGTAATCAGGCTTGGGATAGATGATCGGCAACCCGCGCGACTTGCGATACGCGAACGCCGCTATCGTTCGTACCTGCGACAGCAGCCGCGCCGCCTGGATCTCGAAATGTTGCCGCATTTCGGAGGTCAACAGTTCGGGATAGAAGCAACTGGTAGCATTGATCATCGAGGACAGGATCGCCATCGGATGAGCCGTGGCTGGGAAGCCCTCGAAGTGGCGCTTCATGGCCTCGTGCAACAACTCGTTTTGCGTCAGCATCTCGGAGAAACCCCGCAACTCGGCGCTGTTCGGCAGGTTGCCGAAAATGATCAGATGAGCGACCTCGATGAAGGTGGATTTCTCGGCCAGTTCCTCGATGGGGATGCCGCGATAACGCAATATCCCCTGATCCCCGTCAATGAACGTTATCCGGCTCTGGCAGGAGCCGGTGTTCGAATACCCGTCATCCAGTGTGATGTAGCCGGTGTCATCTCGCAGGGAGGAAACATCAATCGCCCGCTCTTGCTCGCTACCCTCCACGAGCGGGAGTTTGCACGTCTTTCCGTCCAGTATTAGCTCGGCCATTTTGTCCATAAATAGCTCTCTTGTTACAATATCGCACAAAAAAATAGTCGATCCAAAACGCCCAGGCAAACTGAATCCGGGCGTATCGGGCGTATGGGGCGCACGACAGATTTCTTCTGTGGGCGCCTTCCTGCCGCATAAATGCGGCGTTCCAGCAAGGTTCAGAACGCCGCATTTATGCGGCAGCGAAGAATTGCGTCGTGCGCCCGGGCGTATGATTAGCACTGCCACCACCCGGCAGACGCGGGCCTGGGTCGGAGCGCGGCGTTCCCGTCGCTCGAACCACTAATGCCGCGCGCCGCCGAATGAATCTTCAGCCGCGCGGTCAAACGAACCTTGCGGCGCGTTCGCGCGCGTAAACGCCGCGCTCCGGACTTGAATTGAGGAGGCCGGCCATGCAGATTTCGCCCGCATGATCTCAGGGTTCACATTTAACACAGTCAACTTTTTTAACTTAGCTACCCCTCCGGCTGCGGCGGGGCCGCGCTTTGAAGTCTCCAGGCTGATTGCGCTCGTGGCACTCATGTCTTGGGTCTCGTTCGCTTACCCTGCACCGCGGGCCGCAGCCAATACGCGGATTTCCGGCAAAGAATATCTCCGGCTCGGAGACTGGGCCAGGGCCAATGGGTTCGAACTCCGCTGGCTTATACCAGACGAAAGTTTCCGACTGAGTAATGGCTCCTCTGAGCTTAGGTTTGCACTCGATTCCCGCGAAGCCCAAGTCAATGGCGTGCAGGTCTGGCTCTTGTTCCCTCTGGTGCTTCGCAATAGAGCGGTTTACGTTGCCCAGATGGATTTGCAAACGACTCTCCAGCCGCTGCTCTCCCCACCGAAAAACAGGACAGGCGCGCGCATAAAAACCGTTTGCCTTGACCCGGGCCATGGCGGCAAAGACCCCGGCAATCGAGTCGGCTCGAACCTGGAAAAGACCTATACGCTGGAGCTGGCAGAGGAAGTCCGCGACGAACTGACTGGCGCCGGCCTGAAAGTCACGCTCACGCGCTCGACCGACACCTTTCTTGAGTTGCCCACACGCCCCGAACTGGCCAGTCGGCGAAACGCCGATCTTTTTGTCAGCCTTCACTTCAATTCCGCTGACAATTCCAGAAATTCCGCGCGCGGGGCCGAGGTGTATTGCCTGACCCCCACCGGGGCCAGTTCGACCAACGCGCGCGGCGAAGGCGGTGGCGCAGGTTGGTTCCCTGGAAACCGATTCAACGAAAAAAATCTGTTCTTGGCCTATCAAGTGCAGAAGTCCGTGACGAAAAGCCTCGGGCTCGAAGACCGCGGCGTACGCCGGGCGCGCTTTGCCGTGTTGCGCGATGCCCTCATGCCGGCGGTGCTCATAGAAGCCGGCTTCATGTCCCACCCAGTGGAAGGACGGAAGATTTTCGATCCCGCCTACCGCAAGCAGATGGCGCGCGCCATCGCCGACGGCTTGTTGGCTTACAAGCGGGCAGTGGAGCAGGGCGGCTGAACCGCGCGTACCTAGCCAAAACTTGCAACGTTGCGTGAGCATCGTCACTAAAACCGGCGACCGTGGCACCACCGGGCTGATGTATAACCGGCGGGTGTCCAAATGTCAGCCGCGCGTGGAAGCTTACGGAGCCGTGGACGAACTCAATGCCGCCCTCGGGCTGGCCCGGGCGACTGCAGAACTTGATTTCGTGCGGGACAATGTTCTGGCCATACAAAAGGATTTGGTGGTTCTTATGGGCGAACTGGCCACGGCGGTTGAGGACCTGCCGCGCTACGTGAAGGATGGCCACTCCCTGGTGAGTGGAGAACTGACCGCACAATTAGAAAAGCTGGTCAACGAAATTGAAAAGCAAAACATCACTTACAAAGGTTGGGCGACTCCCGGCGCCAGCATGGACTCGGCGACGCTCGACGTGGCGCGCACCGTTTGCCGCCGCGCGGAACGCCGCGTGTGCGCATTGCAGCAAGCCGATCAGCTTCACAATCCCGAAATTATCATTTACCTGAACCGGCTGTCGGATTTGCTGTGGCTCTTCGCGCGGTGGGTGGAACGAAAGCATTAAACCGGAGGGCGGAGGGCAGAGGTCGGAGAGCGCCGACCACCGGCCTCCGACCACCGGCCTGCTTCGCCTTCGTGACGCGATACACCAGGAACAACTCATTACCGTGGCGCTTCGCGGATTTGAGTTCCAGTTGCGTGGCATTGGCCAGGTCGGCGGCGCCGACGCCGTCGGCGATGGTGGGCGCCTTCCAGCCACCGAAAATTTTCGGACACATCGTCAGATGCACTTCGTCCACCAGGCCGGCGCGGAACAGCGCGGCATTCAATTCGCCGCCGCCTTCGCAGAGCAGGCGTTTGACTCCCCATGCCTGGCGCAGCCAGCCAAGCGTCCGCCGGAAATTGATTTCGTTTTCTCCGCAGATGCTTACCTTGTCGGCAACCGCTCGGAGTTTTTTCAGACTCCGCTGGCTCGTGCGGCGAGTCGTCAAAACGAGGATTGGCGAAAATCTTCTCTTAAAGACCTCAGCGTTCGGGTTCACTGTGCCGGAACGGCTGGCGATGATGCGCAGATTGGATTCGGCCAAACCGCGTTTCAAGCGCAGGCGGCGATACTTCGCCGGCCCCGGTCCCAGGTTGACGCGATTCAAATCCACGGTGCGCGCGCCGGCCATCACGGCGTCGGCGGTCGCGCGCAGCTCGAGCAAATGGTCGCGGTCGCGCTGGCTGCCAAATGTCGAGACGGCGCGATTGGCCGTGGCAATTTTGCCATCCGCAGTTATCGCCATGTTAATCAAGACAAACGGAAGTCTTGAGTTCTTAGTCTTTAATTTCGAGTTCAACGGTGAGCAGGCTCGCGGTGGATGCTAACTCAAAACTCATAACTCGAAAGTCACAAAATGAGCATCGCATCGCCGTAGCTGAAGAAGCGGTAGCCCTCGCCAATCGCCTCGGCATATGCGGATAGAATCAAATCACGTCCGCGTGTCTCATTGGGAGCAGCGAAGGCGCTGACGAGCATCAGCAAGGTCGAGCGCGGGAGATGAAAATTTGTAAGCAGCGCGTCCGCGATTTTGAAGTGGTAAGGAGGATAGATGAAAATTTGCGTTTTGCCGGAGCCGGCGAGCACCCCGCTCTTTCTGGCATGTGTGGCAGGTGCGGGGGACTGAGGAGGGGAGGGACTGAGCTGGGAGGAGCAAGTGGAGGCTGGTAGAAAGAGCGGGGCGGACGACGACTCGGCAAGGCTCTCAAGTACCCGCATGGTAGTGGTGCCGACGGCGATGACCGGCCTCCCGGTCTGCTTGGCTTGGTTAATTTTGCGCGCGCTTTCCTCGCTCAACTCGTAACGCTCCGCCTGCATCGCGTGGGCGGCGATGGTTTCAGTCTTCACTGGCGCAAAGGTTCCCAATCCGATGTGCAGCGTGATGAAGCAGATCTGCACGCCTGCCAAACGGATTTCGTCCAGCAGCGATTCGGTGAAGTGCAGACCCGCAGTGGGCGCAGCGACGGAGCCTGGAGGCTGGGCGAAAACAGTTTGGTAGCGTTGACGGTCCTGTTGCCGTTGGTGGTCATCTGCGCGCCGGATGTAAGGCGGCAACGGAACTTCGCCCAAGAGCTCCAGTAAATCGGTGATGTTCGGCGCGCCACTGAAGCGCAATCGACAGTGGCCTTCATGGTTCTTGTCGAGCAGCGTGGCCCGAATTGCGCTGGCCTTGCCGTGGGGGTAACGCAAGACCATCTGTGTTCCGGCTCGTGCTCGTCTGCTCGGGCGCAGCATCACCCACCAATCGTTCCTTGCGTTCTCTTCCAACAACAGCACTTCAAATTGTCCACCTGTATGAACATTCACTCCGCGAAGACGAGCTGGAAGCACGCGCGAATTGTTTAGCGCCAGGACGTCTCCGCCCCGCAGGTAATCGAGCAGATCACGAAATCGCCGATGCTCGATTTTCCCCGAATCGCGATGCAGCACCAAAAGCCGAGACTCATCACGCCGAGGCGTTGGTGTCTGTGCGATAAGCTCGGGCGGTAGATCGAAATCGAAATCGGATGTCCGCATCTGGTTCCACATTACCAATGCCGAATTCTCAATCCTCAATTAAATCCTGGATAAATGCGGTTTTGCCTTCAGTTTTCTACGGGCTCTCCAGGATGTTAATAACTGGTGAATAAGTCGCCAGAATATTTGTTGACAACCAGTGGGTTGAAGTGGTGAATTATGGGGTGTAGTGGGATGTTCTGGCTGGACCGACCCACTGCGAATAACCAATGGATCCCAAAGAAATCGACGGGCCGACGTATTACAATTCGCTCTATCATCACGGAGTGGACGACAAGCGGCGCGTCCAAATCCCGGCCAAGTGGCGGCCTGCGAAGTCCGGCAGCGAATTGACTCTCATCCTTTGGCCTCAGTCGAAGGAAGGACCGTGCTTGCGGGTTTTGCCTCCGCAACAGATGGCGGGTCTGATGCGCGACATTGACGCGATGCCGAACAGCGACCCGAACAAGGTGCCTCTAAAACGGTTTATCGGCAGCCAATCTGAGCAAGTGGCGCTGGACAAGTCGGGCCGGATCTGCCTGCCGGATACTATGGCCAGAGAAGCCGGAATTACTGACGAAGCCATCCTGGTTGGTGTGCTCGACCGCTTCGAGATTTGGAACCCAGGGCGTTACGAAAGGGTGAAGGCTTCTGACGAGATCATGGCCCAGGAAGCATTCAAACTCATGGGATGAAGTTATGAGAATGGTTCGATTACTTGCAGCAGGAAAAAGTTTGGTCGGCGCTAAGGACCCAGGGACCCGCTACCGGATGACCGACCCAAGAGCATTGCCTAAGTTCGGGTCGGCGCAGAATCCATTCCGATCGAAGCCCAAATTAGAGCCGAGCCCTCTCCCCGGCCCTCTCCCATCGGATGGGAGAGGGAGAAGGGCGCAGAGCGAAGCCCCCGCCAGTGCCAGCGCCTCCTGCGTGGGGAGTGTGCTGCCCTTGGGGAGCCCCATTGTTCAGGCCGACCCAACTGTGCCCCAGGATGAGCCGAAGAGGGCTTCTTGCCAACCGGCTGGCGGCTCCACGCACAGGCAAAGGGACCCTCTCCCATCGGATGGGAGAGGGAAGGGCGGCGGTTGGCTGCGCCGACTTGCCGGAATGCTGAGTTCGATGCTCTGGTGGCGGCGCACTGCGGCCAGGAACTACCCCGCCCCGGGATTGACTAAGCCATTAGTGCAGGGGGATCTGTCGTTGGACAAGGTCAGGGTGGTCCGAAACGATTTGAGTGATGCCGACCTGGAGATTGTGCGGGTGGAAGGGCCAGAGGGCAACATACGGGCGGCTGGAAGCCGCGCCAACTGTCAGGCTGGAAGCCTGACCCACGGCGCCGAAAGTCAGCCTGCGGGTCCGGCGTGCGGCAGGGTGGGCGCGCAGCTTCTCGGCGGATGCAAATCGTAAACTGACGAGGGCCGATGCGTGGCGCCGGATTTCGCCCACAGCCCGGTGATGGTGGCGGAGGTGCTGGAGGCGTTGGAGCCACTGACGGGCGGACGGTACGCGGACGGGACGATCGGTGGGGCTGGACATGCGGCAGCCATTCTGACCGCCAGCTCGCCGAGTGGCTGGCTGTTCGGATGTGATCGTGACGGCGCAGCCGTTGAAGCGGCGCAGCGCCGCCTGGCGGAACATGCAGGACGATTTGAAGTCCGCCAGGGGAATTTTGCGGATTTGGCGGAATGGATTGCGCCGGGCAGTTGCGACGGGGTGCTGCTGGATTTGGGCGCCAGTTCAGCGCAACTGGACGCGGCCGAGCGCGGGTTCAGTTTTCGGCACGAAGGCCCGCTCGACATGCGGATGGATACACGCCAGCCGCTGACGGCGGCCCAGTTGGTCAACGTGGCCAGCGCGGAAGAGTTGGCGAAGATTTTTTGGGAGCTCGGCGGCGAGCGGGATGCGCGGCGATTGGCCCGGGCCATACTGCGCGAGCGCCAACAGCGCCGGTTCGAGACCACGCGGCAGTTGGCCGAACTGATCGAGCGATGGGCCCCGCGTCATGGCAAAAAGGCGCACCCGGCGACGAGAATTTTTCAGGCGTTACGTATCGCGGTTAATGATGAAATCGGTTCTTTGGAACGCGGCTTGGCAGGGGCGCTCAAGATCCTCAAGCGCGGTGGACGGCTGGCAACCATCACCTTTCATTCTCTGGAAGATCGGATGGTGAAGGATTTCGGCCGCGCGCGGGCGCGGGATTACACGTTCACGGGAGGAGTGGACGTTCCGGAGTTGCGTGAGCCGCGCGCGCCCGAGTTGAAGTGGGTAACGCCCAAAGCGGTAGTGCCGAGCGCAGCCGAAGTCGCTGAGAATCCGCGCAGCCGAAGCGCGCAACTAAGAGTAATGGAGAAATTATAGGTGATTGGGGACCCTCTCCCCGGCCCTCTCCCATGGGATGGGAGAGGGAGGGAGGGCTGGGATGGATAGATGGTATGACGCGAAATCGAAAATATCAGTCCGTGGCGATCCGCTTTGGCCCGGCGCTCAAGGCCTTTCTGCTCTGCCTGCTCCTTGGCGGGTCGGGGATCGGATATGTCTGGCAGAAAAACCAAATCTACCAACTTGGCCAGCAAATCAAGAAACGCGAAGTTCGTATTGCCGAGTTAGAAGAGCAGAACGAAAAACTCAACAGACAACTGGGGACGATGCGGAACCCTAATTTTCTGGAACGTCGCATCAAAGAACTGGATCTGCGCCTGGTCCAGCCGCAACCGTCGCAGGTGTGGCGGTTGACCGAGCCACCGCGCGACCTGCCCAGGCAGGGCCGAGAGCGACAATTCGCTGGACGGTAGAGGCGTTAGCTAAGCGCACTATGGCCTGAACTGGATGAGTGACATTTTTACCGCCGCCCGTGACGCCGTCGGATGAGGAACCGATCGCCGCGGGCGGCCGGTATTTCTAACATGGGCAAAGCACTGCAATATCGAAGGCTGCTGGCGCTGACCTGCTTGCTGGCAGTGGCGTTTGCCTGCCTGGGCTATCGGTTGGTCGATCTGCAGGTCCTGCGCCACCAAGACCTGGGCGCCAAAGCGCAGCAAAACACCCAAAGGGAATTCCTCCTGGAGCCACGCCGGGGCGACATCCTCGACGCCAAAGGCAACCTCCTGGGCACAAGCGTTTTTGTGAAAACGGTTTGTGCCGACCCGGTGCTCATCGGCAAACACCAGGCCGAAGTGGCCCGGGCGGTGGCCCCGCTGTTGCAACTCAGCGAAGCGGATCTGCTCCGGCGGCTGAAGCCCTCGCTCCGGCGCGCCGAAAACGGCCAAATCACGACCAATCGTTACGTTGTCCTCAAGCGCCATGTGGCGGTTGAAACCTGGCAAAAGCTCCAGACCACCATGGCGACCCTCACCTTCGGTCTGGACGAAAAGAAATTGTCCAGAACCGAACAGGTGTTTTATCGCGACTTGCGCCAAAAGGCGATTTTTGCCGATCCGTTCAACGACCAGTTGCGGGTATATCCCAATCAGACATTGGCCGCACACGTGTTGGGCTACGTTGGCATGGAGGAACGCGAATTCAATGGCAGCCGGGTGGTGGAGACCGCGGGCAAGGATGGGATCGAACTGACTTTCAATTCCAAATTGGCAGGGGTGCGCGGCTGGCGCGTCACCGAAACCGACGGGGGTCATCATGAGGTGGTTCCGTTCCGCGAGGCGGACGTGCGGCCCAGGGACGGACTCAATGTGGTGCTCACGATCGATTCGGTGATTCAACATATCGTTGAATCAACGCTGGCCGAGGCGATGGACAAACACGCGCCCATCAGCATTTCGGGCATAGTGATTCGTCCGCGCACAGGCGAGATCCTGGCGCTGGCAACTCTGCCGAACTTCGACCCCAACAACCCCGGCGCCCCAACCACACCCGCCCCGGCGCGCCGCAACCGCGTCATTACCGACGTCGCTGAGCCGGGTTCCACTTTCAAAATCGTCGTCGTCTCCGGCGCCCTCAACGAGCAATTGGTCCAGCTCACCGACACCTTAGACTGCGAAAACGGACATTTCCGTTATGCTGACCGTATTCTGCACGACCACGAACCGAACGGGGTGCTTTCCGTGCAAAACATCGTCGCCAAGTCTTCAAATATCGGTGCCGCAAAGATCGGAATTAAAATGGGCCAGGCCCGCCTTTATGGTTACATCCGCGACTTTGGTTTCGGGGCCCGCGCGGGGCTTCCGCTGCCAGGGGAAGTGGCCGGCATCGTGCATCCGGTAAAAAAATGGACCAAGGTTTCGATTGCCCAAATCCCGATGGGCCAGGGGATCGCGGTGACCCCAGTGCAGATGACGATGGCAATGTGCGCCATCGCCAATAACGGCTGGCTGATGCGGCCGATGCTGGTGAACTGCCTGGAGGACCGTGATCACAACGTGGTGGCCAAGTATTCTCCGCAACGCGTGCGCCAGGTCATCAGCGAATCGGCGGCCAGGTTGATGGTGGCAGCGCTCAAGTCAGCCGTCTCGCCGGAGGGTACCGCGTGGAAAGCTGCATTGGAGCACTACACGGTCGCCGGCAAGACCGGCACTGCGCAAAAAGTTGAGGAAGGCGTTTACGTCCGCAAATACTTCTCCTCGTTCATCGGGTTTTTCCCGGCGGACAATCCGGAACTTTGCATTTCGGTCATGATGGATGATCCAACTCGAGGTTACTACGGCGGGCAAACCGCCGCTCCTGTCTTCAAGCAGATCGCTGAACGCGCCGCCAATTACCTCAATATCCGGCCTGACCGCGACGAAGAAGCGGCCGCCACGGATGTCGTCGCGGCGCCCGATTACAATCCTTCCCTCAAAGCGGAGGCGGCCCGCTCGCAATGAAAACAACCACAGCAACCAACTTGGTAAGGACGCATGTGGGTCAGGCTTCCAGCCTGACGGTTCCGGCGGCTTCCAGCCGCGCGTTCCTGGTCAACCACAGAGCATCTCCGAACTACTGCCCACCACAAACCGCGGTAAGGACGCAGTCCCATGCGTCCCTGACTTCATGAAAGGTTAACCTGAGCTCACTTCCACTCATCTCGCACCATCTGTTTGTAGCTGCCACGGGAAACCAGAGCAGCTACCAGGTGAAGCCAGCAGAGAATGGAACCCCGCCCATGCGCGCATGTGCGGGGCCATTGGAGGTGCTGGACTTTACGCAGCCGATGCCCGCAGGGACTATGCGCTCTGTGAGGACCGTGCCCTCCTACGCCGAGGCTATGGAGGGCAAGCGGCTCCACGCCCTCCAAAGGCTCTGCGACGGAGGGCCCGCCTTGGCTCCCCAACGGCGCGGCAGGCCGGGATTGCCGCGCTGTAGCGCAGCGGAGGCGGACCATTGATCGTATGCTTATGGACCCTCGCTCGCTCAAATTTATTGCCACCGCTTGCCGCGGCGAACAACTAAGTGGCTCCAGCCAAACGCTGGTCCTGCGGGTGTGTACCGATTCGCGCCAGGCTAAGGCGGGCGATTTGTTCTTTGCGTTGCCCGGCCAGCGATTCGATGGACACCATTTCGTCAACGACGCGGCAAAAAAGGGCGCGGCCGGCCTGGTGGTCGAGCACGCTCGGCTCCCTCTCCCTGACCCTCTCCCATCCGATGGGAGAGGGAAAGGGAGAGGGAGCCGGAACTGCGCGATCATCACCGTTGATGACACCCGCAAAGCGCTCGGCCGGCTTGCCGCACAATACCGAAAGGGATTTCGGCTGCCGATCATCGCCATCGGCGGATCGAACGGCAAAACGACGACCAAAGAGTTGGTTGCCTCAGTGCTCAAACAAAAACTGGCGGTGCTCTGGAGCGAAGCCAGTTTCAACAACGACATCGGCGTGCCGCTGACGCTCTTAAGGTTGGAGAAGGCCCACCGAGCCGCAGTCATAGAAGTGGGCACCAATCATCCCGGAGAGTTGGCGCCGCTAGTACAAATGGTGGCCCCCAACTACGGCGTGATTACCAGCATCGGGCGCGAGCATCTGGAGTTTTTCGGGGACCTCGCCGGCGTGGCGGAGGAACAAGGCCGGCTGGCGGAGCTTCTGCCCGAAAGCGGCACGCTCTTCGTGACCGGCGATAACAGATGGACCCCCGCACTTGCGCGCAAGTGCGGGGCGCGGCTCGTCCGCGTCGGATTTTCCGATGCCAACGATTGGCGCGCCCGAAGCGTGCGTGTGGACAAACAGGGCGCGACTTTCCGCGTGGACGGGCCAAGAGGGCAGTATGCGGGCGAGTACCGAATCAACTTGCTGGGCCGCCATCAAGTTGTCAACGCGCTCTTCGCCTTGGCAATCGGCGCCGAAATGGGCATCGGACCCGCAGAAGTTGAGCGCGGACTGGAGCAGTGCAAACCAGCCCGAATGCGGCTCCAGCTTTGGGAAATCAAGGGCGTGCGGGTGCTCGACGATGCCTACAACGCCAACGCGGATTCGGTATCGGCTGCATTACGCACCCTGCAAGAGTTGCCGTATAAAGGCAGGCGGCTGGCTGTCCTGGGCGATATGGCTGAGCTGGGAGCGCACAGCGAGGCCGCCCATGAAGAAATCGGCCGGCTCGCCGCGGAGTTGGGCGTCGGCCAATTGTTTGCCGTCGGCAAAATGGCGCCCGTGGTAGCGCGCGGGGCGCGCGGAGCCGGATTGAACCGGGTGATTGAGTTTCCGGACGTGGAAGCCGCGGCTGCGGCCGTGAAACGATTTATCAAGAAGGGCGACGTGTTGCTGTTGAAGGCCTCACGGGCGACAAGGTTGGAGAGGATCTCCGAAGTATTGCGCGCGACAAACGGCGGTAAAGACGCATGTGGGTCAGGCTTCCAGCCTGACGGTTCCGGCGGCTTCCAGCCGCACGTCCCTGATCAACTAGAGAGGATCTCCCAAGCATTGCGCACCCCAAACCGGAGGAAAGACTGAAATGCTGCTTTACCTGAGCCAACAATTGCTGGAGAGGTCTGCGGGGACCACCTGGGCGGAGCATCTCTCAGCCTTGCGGCTCTTTCGATATATTTCGTTTCGCAGCTTTGGGGCGGCAGTGACAGCTTTGGCGTTGAGTTGGTGGTTGGGGGTCCGAATGATTGCGTGGCTCAAACAGTTGAAATTCGGCCAGGATTACACCGATAAGGCGGAAACCGGCGGCGGCTTGACCGCGCGCTTGTTCAGCAAGAAAGGCACCCCCACGATGGGCGGCATTCTGATCGTCCTGGCGCTCAACGTGACGACCTTGCTCTGGGCGCAGTGGAACACCCTGGTCCAATTGACCTTGCTCTCCGTTGTCGTGCTCACTGCTTTGGGGTTTTATGACGATTACGCCAAAATCGTTCAGCAAAGCCCCGGAGGCCAAAGATCGCGCGTCAAGCTCTTAGTGCAAGCCGCCCTCGGCCTCTTCATCGGCCTTTATTTGTGGCTCGTGCCGTCCACCAGCAAGCTGATTACTGAAATCATGGTGCCCTTCTACAAATATCCGGTTGCCACCGCCTCGGGCGGCATCGGACTGGCGCTGACGGTGCTGACTATAGTTGGCAGTTCCAACGCCGTCAATTTGACCGACGGACTCGACGGACTGGCAATCGGCTGCACGCTGATCGTATCGTTCGTGTTTGTGGCGCTGACCTACCTGGCTGGAAACGCCAAAGCTGCGGCCTATCTGCAAATCCCGTACGTGGGCGGCGCCGGTGAACTGACCGTGTTTTGTGCGGCGATGATTGGCGCGGGCCTGGGCTTTCTTTGGTTCAACTGTCATCCGGCGCAGGTTTTCATGGGCGACACCGGTTCGCTGGCTTTGGGGGGCGCGTTGGGGATCATCGCGGTCTTGATTCACCAGCCGCTGGTCTTGGTGATCGCCGGCGGGGTGTTCGTCCTGGAAGCGGCCTCGGTCATTTTGCAGACCGGCTGGTTTCGTTACACCAAATGCCGGTACGGCGCCGGGCGCCGCATCTTTTTGATGGCGCCCATTCACCACCACTTCGAGAAAAAAGGCTGGTACGAATCGCAGGTGGTGATTCGCTTCTACATCCTGGCCGTGGTCTGCGGGCTAGTCGCCCTGAGCACATTGAAGATTCGATAACGCGCAACACGCAACTGACATGGAATTGCTGACTATGCAAGCCAATTCAATCCAATTGGAACTGACGCAAATGTTCCGGAACATGGTCGCGGTGTTGCCGAATCTGGCGCCCGCCTTCGCCGAGCTCCGGCGCGGCGAGCCGCGCCACAGCCGCGCCGTAGCGGAGCGAAGGCGGGCGTCGGCTTCTCTGGACGGTTACCCCATCGGGGAGGCCGGAGAGAAAATTCGCGAGCGCTACCCTCACCCTGGCCCTCTCCCATCGGATGGGAGAGGGGGGAGACTTTTTACTACTTGCGCAGTCGCCGATTCATTGTTAAAAGCTGTTACTGAAGCGGCGAGAAACGCAGCTTCCGGCGGTTTAGTTTTGGTTTCGCTAGCTCGTTCGGGCTTTGACCGGTTTCAAGATTATCAAGAAAGCGGCCAAGTTTTATGCCGAGCGGTGAAATCAATAGGTAGGGGTGTCAAGAATGGCGACCCCAACATACATGGTAAGAGTCGGGTGACCTAATCGTGAAACCGAACGACACCAGGAATTTGAATCATTTGCTTCGCGGTTTTTTGAGGGAACACCACGAAGTGAAAACAAACAAACCCAAACCAAACCTCAACCCAAAAGCGCCACCGCGCCTATGAACATGAATAATCAAAGTCCACTCCTTCCACAGGGCTCCATGTTGGAACAGAAAAACAAAGGCCGCGCCCGTGTAAAGATCGCGGTCTTCTTCGTGCTCGCTGTTCACGCCGTCGGTCTGCTGGCCCTGCTGATGCAAGGCTGCCGCCAGGAAGAGCGAAACTCACAGACGCAGACAACTAACAACCCAGTGGCTCCGTCGCTGGAACCGACTACGGGCGTCGTCGCTGACATCAGCGCGCCACTGCCGGGCACAGCGACGAACCTCGCCCCGGCTCTCGAAACGGGGCTGCCAGCGGTTGGTGGCTCAGAATACACCATCGTCAGCGGTGACACCTTGAGTACCATAGCCAGGAGATTTCACCTCACTGTTAGAGCAATCTCCGATGCCAACCCCGGACTGGAGCCGACGAAACTCCAGCCGGGCCAGAAACTTCATCTCCCGCCGGCGATGTCAGCAGCGCCGGTGTCGGCTGG
>WNGJ01001725.1_pt1 | contig 21623 bp, 18 predicted proteins | sample 5400611 | NCBI WGS metagenome assembly WNGJ01 (sample SAMN13153375, study PRJNA577476) | soil metagenome | isolation source: 40 cm soil or saprolite under Garry oak tree replicate 1 | place: USA:California | collected 2016-06-15
TTTGGGGTCGGTGAAAACGGATATATTTTTGCAAAAGGCACTGGACTGCTAGCATCAGATTGATCCGGTTCAATAAATTACACTGAGCGCGCAGGCGGATTAGCACGCAGGATGCCAGCCGATTGCGCCTTGGGCGATAACGCCGAGCACGTTCGGGCCGAGGCCCCCGTGGACCACCATGCTATCCGAGCTGGTCTTCCGGCGCGGCGGCCGACGAACTGCTGCAGATGTTCCGGGTAGTGGGCCCCTGCACTGCGATCTTCGAGACGGCACCGTCGATGCCGCTGAGATCGTCCGGCGTGAGCTCCACGGCCGCCGCGCCGACGTTTTCTTCCAGGCGATGCAGTTTTGTGGCGCCGGGGCATTGGGACGAAAGTGTCATCCATGACAGAAGGATGGAATCGCGGAAACACGGTTTCAAGCGGCCTGGCTAATGCCTTTGCGTGAGCAGCTTCTCCGCTTCTTCGATTTCGGGAAGATCTTGCCCCGTATCGAAATCGACGAGGGCTGGCGCGAGCACCTCGGATACGGCCGCTGCTCGGCCAGCTGTGATGTAAAGGCGCGCAAGTCCAAGCGCGCCGCGCAACTCGAAAGTCTTCGTCTGTTGGCTTCGAGCGATCTCCAGGGCTCTATTGAAGGCAGCTTCGGCGGCGGAAACGTTCGGCGGGTCACTACGCAACAAAAGCTCACCACGGACACGATGCAGTTCGGCATCCAGCCAATGCTGGCCGGTTTGTTCCGCCCAGCCGATCAACTCTCTTAAAATTTCCAGCCCGGTCTCGAGTTGCCCTGCCTCTGCGTTCGCCAAGGCAATCTGCATCCCCCAAAATGGTTCACAAAGGTAGCAGTCATTTTCGTGAAGTAATGCCCAGCCTCGGCGCATTTCCGCGAGTCCACCCATTCGGTCGCCGGCATGCCACTTTGCCAAGCCGTCTAGGTGCGTGCCAGCGGCGACATACAACGGCATCGTGTGCTCGCGGGCGAGAGAAAGGATCGTCTCTGTTTGTTGCAACATGCGAGGATGCACCCCGCATAGTCCGTCGAAAACGGCCTTGTGAACGAGCGCATTGACTTGAGCAAGCGCGCGCTTTTCTCCCGGAGCACTCACCGCTTCCTCGGCGAGCCGGCGCGATCGATCAATCTTCCCAAGCGGCCAAAGCACCAGAGCGAGAAACCGGATGATGACGGACGGCAGGTCCAGCGTCGACGCCTTGAAAGTCGCGGGATCCGGCTCGGCACCATAGATCGCGAGTGCTTGCTCAAGATGCACTCTCGCGTTCAAGTAATCGCCCCCGAACCAGCAGGTCACCCCGCTTGTCCAGTGTGCCATGACTGCGGCCACCGGCGATTCCGGTCGCCGGTTGGCGGCCCTCATTATTGCCTCCGCCAAGTCCCGCATCGGTGCGATCTCGCCGTGATTCAAGCCGGCATTGAAGAGGCCCGAATTGATCGGCGACAGTTCAACCGGATCATTGATGTCAGCTGCGAGCTGTCGAGCGCGCGTCCATGCGGCGACCGTTTCGGGCGCGCTGTACCCAAGGCTGCCCCGCAGCGCGCGGCCATATGCGATTTGAAGATGGAGCCGGTTCATGGGCCCGCCCGGCTCATCAGGCAGCTCATCGGCGATGGCAACCGCCTTGCCGAGATGTGCGATGGCCTCGGAATATGCCGAGCGCTTCAACGCCTGCTGGCCCGCCTTGCGCCACCACTCGAAGGCCACCTCGCTCAGCCCCGCTTCGGTGAAGTGGTATGCTACGACTTCCGGCTCGGTCTCGGCGATGACTGGAAACTGATCGCGCAGGACATCGCCAATGTGTTTATGAAGCAGGTGCCGGCGGCTCTTGAGCAGGCTCGCGTAAGCCGCTTCCTGAACCAGCGCATGCTTGAAGCTATAGCTCGCTTCCGGCGGCGTCCCGCGGCGCAATAGCAGTTCGGCCTCTTCGAGCTGCCCCAGTGCGGCGCTCAGCGCCAGATCATCGCGCCCCGCCACGGATCGCAGCAGCGTGTATGAGAAGTCGCGGCCGATGGCAGCGCCTATCTGTGCAACCTCCTTGACCGGCGCCAACCGGTCGAGCCGTGCCATAAGCGAGTCCTGCAGCGTCGCGGGAATGGCGAGCGGTGGCAGCGGACTATCGAGGCGATAGCGCCCGGTATCTTCCACCAGCAGTCCGGACTCCAGCACCATCTTGGTCAACTCCTCGACGAACAGCGGGATACCATCGGTCCTGTCGACGATCTGCGTCATCATTTCGCCCGGCAGCTGCCGACCGACGGTCACCTGCTCGACCAGAGCGCGCGTGTCCTCCCGGTCGAGCCGATCGAGCCGCAGCAGGCTGACGTTGGCAAGGCCGGTCCAAGGCGGCTCGAACTCGGGCCGAAATGTCATGAGCACGAGGATCGGCAGTCCCCTGATCCGATCGACTGTGAGGTCGAACAGCTCGAGCGTCGTTGCGTCAGCCCAATGCATATCCTCGCAGACAATCAGCACCGGTTGCTGCCGTGCCAAGCTCTCAAGCTGGTCGAGAAGGGTGGCGAATGTCTGCCGCCGCTGCTGCACTGGACTCATGCCGAGCGGCGGATAGCGCTCGCCGGTTGCGATCGAAAGAAGCGCGGCAATGAGCGGCGTCGCTGTAGCCACCTGCTGCGTACCAAGCGCCAGCATTGCTTCAAGCTTGTCGAGCTTTTGCCCGGGCGTGTCCTGCGACCTAATGCCGGCCGCGCGCTCGAGCTGAGCGATGAAGGGATGAAGTGCACTGTTGGCGTGGTAAGGCGAGCACTGATAACGCACCCGGCGGTGCGACCCCAACGCGAGGCTCTCGGAGAGCGTTGCCACGATGCGCGATTTGCCGATCCCTGCATCGCCAGAAATCAACACCACTTGGCCTTGGCCCTGCCATGCCAGCTGCTGGCGCGAAAGCGCGAATGCGATCTCTGCCTTGCGGCCGACAAAGCCCATCGAGCGCGCGGTACGCACCGCTTCGAAGCGGCTCTCTGATGCGGCTCCACCTTCGACCGCCCAGACCGCGATGGGTTCGGAGATGCCCTTGACCTCGCGGCGGCCGAGGCTGCGAAAAGTGAATAAATCGCCAAGCAGCCGGCGCGTCGAAGCAGCTACGACAACCGCTCCCGGTTCCGCCAAGCTCTGGAGCCGGGCAGCGACGTTCGGTGTGTCGCCGACCATCGCCTGCTCCTCCGACGCGCCTCCGCTGATGAGATCGCCTACCACCACAAGCCCGGTCGCTATGGCGATCCGCACCTCAACCCGTTCTTCCGCGCGCGTTTCGAGCGGCCCTATTGCGGCGATGATGTCGAGCCCCGCACGCACTGCGCGCTCCGCGTCATCCTCGTGTGCGCGGGGATAGCCGAAATAGGCGAGTATTCCGTCGCCCACAAACCTGGCGATAACGCCGTCATAAGTGGCAATGACCCTCGCGCAGGCGGCCCGATAGGAACGGATCACCTCCCACATGTCTTCGGGATCGAGGCGCGCGGAGAGCGCAGTCGAGCCTACCAGATCGCAGAACATAACGGTGAGGTGGCGTCGCTCGGCATCGTGCCGACGAGCCGGCTCGGCGACCAATTCGGCTTGATTGAGTTCGGCGATCACGCGCAGCATTTTACGACGATGGCCGAGCAGGACACCGAGCCTATCGAAGTCCTGGTCCGTCAATTCGGGAAGGACACTAAGATCGATCCCGTTCTCGGCAAAACGCAGCGCGTATTGTCCAAGCCCAAGCTTCTCGAGCCAGTCCGCAATCTGCTGCATAGGCTCCACCGATTGTCTGGTTGGCGGCTAGCCGAATTTTGGACCAAGGCAATAGAAACGTTATCCCAATATTTCCCGGAGAGCACGTCTTGTTTGCGGCATGGAAGCAGACGTTCCTTCTCGCTCTGCGCGTCATGCGATCCGGTATTAATTTACTCGTGGGACGCTAACGGGCGCGCGCTGAATCACCAGTGGTGATAAACTCGATGAATCGAGATCGGTGATGCCGACAACCAAGCCAGCCTGCATCTCCGGTTAGTTAGCCGCGGTTGTGTTAAACCTCCACGCGTTGATAATTCGTGAATTGAATTTGCCGCTGATCGGATCATGCTGCACCCGTCGATCCGTTCGTGCGTGACTGAATTCGACATTGAGCTAATGGATGCCACCTACGCATCACGGCGCCACGCTACTCGTCTCGCCGTTCCCCCATTTTGCAACGCAACGCACGCAATGGTTCGAGCCGAGCTGACACGGTTCAAAAAAGTATTAGTTCCAAAAGGTATTAGTTAGCCCCACCTTGACATCTATTCCACGACACGTCAGTGCCGCAGCCTGAATCCGTGCCGCTGGTGCGGCACCCTCGATGAGCTACTCATCGAAGTTTCAGGCTCAGCACACGAAGTACATATTTTGTCAGGTTTCTGCGACCTCGCGACGCCGCGATGGACGCGTGTCTCGATCTCTGGAAGGGAGAGACATGATGAAGCGGTCACTTGTTCTTTTCCTGGCGGCTGCCGCGAGCTTCGTCGTCGCATGGCTGGTTGTCGGGTTTGTTCTGGATGCTGATCCGCATTTGAAAAAGGCGGATGCCACTACATCAGCCGCCGTGCCATCCAGGGCGCTAGCTCCCGAGCCTGTCAAAATGGCCCACGCCGCCAACCAAACGACGACTAGGATACTTGCACTGGAGCAGGCGAAGCGTCGCGCTTTCTGGACCTTCGTTCTGAAAAGCAAAAAGCAGGCTTGTAATGTTGTTGTCCGGACCATCTATCAAGGCGGCACGGAATCAGGGATCGATAGCTGGAGCATTGGCTGTCAGGACGGTAACGAATATTCGATAAGTATCAACCCGGACGCGCAGGTCTCCGTTTGCAATCGAAACACTTTCGCCCGAAGTGCTGAAATAGCGTCTGGTCAATGAGGAGCATTTCAGCGCCCGGCGACATCGCCTCTACATGCCAGCGGCTATCCGCTGCGGCGGCGCCTCAGCTCGCGCCACCACCGCCGCGAATACTCGCTCTGCAGAGCACCGACCGGCTGAACCGCATGAGCACGACGGATCGCCTGCTTTGGGCAAGCCGAAATGCCTGACCTTGCCTTGCTGGATCGGGTACTCGACCGCGCCCGCCACATCGTCAATCGGCACGTTCGGGTCGACACGGTGCTGATGGAACAGATCAATGGCATCGGTCTTGAATCGCTTGAGCGACGCCTCCGCTACCTGCTCGATGTGCTCCGGCCGCTTTGCGAGCCGTCAGTCCTGGAAGTCGGTTCTTGATCCGAAGCGAACGAAGGCCGCACGGGATGTTTCGGAAACCTTGGCGCTGGAAATGCGATCACGTCGCCCTTGCGGCCTGGGGTTAGGCTTATTTTGCGAAGCGTAACCCACATTCAATATCGCGGATGATGATCGGGTTCGCAGGCGTCCTACCTCTGGTTTCCTTCTAGCGCCTTGCTCACATTTTGGAGCGGGGACGATATTGTTGGCGAAGGTCTGTTCGCGCAAATGAAAACCCGGACCGTTATGCAGCAGCCATCTGCATAAGGGTCCGGCCTGATTGTTTGTTGGCGGATATTCTGTCGGGCTGAAGCCGCCGCTTCTCCGTATACGAAAGGCGCAACGGACTCCGAGGCTATCCGGATTTTATGAAGTTTTTGTCGAACTACTTCTTTTTCTTCTTGGCTGTCTTCTTTGCCTTCTTCGCCTTCTTCGCTTTCTTGGCCATGTTGCCCTCCGTGGTCCCAAAGTTGGTTCAATGCAAGTCGACGCTCGACATGCATGCATTCAGAGTACACCACAATTGCAAATTTGATACTGCGCGCTTGAAAGAAGGTAAACGACCGTTACACGGTCGCGATTTACGACCGGATGAAACCGTCGCGTGATGCGTGGGCTTGGTCTATTGGGCAATGCCGGTGGCCACCAAGTTCGGGAAAGATGAAGCACATCCAGTGACTTTGCTTCTGACCCTGGCGTAATGCCGCGCGCCTGAAGGCATCAGTTTCCTTTGCCGATTGCAATCAGCGGAATTTCCGGGAACTGCATCGCGCAATAAACACACGAAATGATGGGAGACCGACGCCATGGCTTTTTCGCTCTACGACGCAACTGTCGCCAACTACCTCCAGATTCTCGGCGCCGTCGGCGGCTTCCTTGAGAAGAGCCTCGCACATTTCCGCGAGAAGGGTATCGATCCGGCCGAAATCGTCGAGACGCGACTTACACCTGACATGCTGCCGTTCCGTTTCCAGATCGTCTCGGTTGCACATCATTCGCGCGGTGCGATGGAGGCGGCGAAGAACGGAGTGTTCGCCCCGTCGTCGGGTAAACCCGACCTCGACTATGCCGCACTTCAGGCACTGGTGACGGAGGCGCGCAATGAACTCTCAGTCCTGGCGCCGGAGGCCGTCAACGCGCTCGTCGGCCGCGATGTCACCTTCAAGGTCGGCGACCGCGCGCTTCCGTTCACGACGGAAGGCTTCCTGATGTCGTTCTCGCTGCCGAACTTCTTTTTCCACGCGACCACGGCTTACGACATTCTCCGCCACGAGGGCGCGCCGATTGGAAAACGCGATTTCATGGGCAGGTTGAAATTGAAGGGGTAGAGAGCCTTCACCACGCATTCCCTGTCCGCGCGAGGGCGCCGTCCGACTGATCGACCCATCTGTAGCAGGCTCAATGCCCGCCAGCAGTCCCGAAGGTTCTCAGGGGGCCGCCTCCCCTATTCTGTTTACCGGAGAGACCGGAAGTGATCGCCGGACCGTCAGGGCGGCGCGATTGACCCCGAAGCCGACATGACGGCTTACCCCAACCGGCCAGTCAGTTGCACATGCGGTCATCCGGCATAGCCGTCGTCACTCGTCCGGGCGCGGATGTCCATTTCCCCGGCAAGGGTCACGCCTCGGCCATCTTCGCGAGCACGCGCTGCACCAGGGCGGGATCGCGATAGACGCTGCGCGGCCTCAATAGATTTTGGACTTCGGCGGTTAGCTTGTGGACATCAGGATCTTCGGCGGCGAGCCGGGTCAGGGCGATACCGAATTTCAGCGTGGTCTCAAAATCCGCCGGACGTTGCCCCCTTGTATCGGGAAACACGAAGTCGAGTATGGCCACCGACCACGGCGTCTCGATCAACGTCTGCACCTCGGCGAAGAAAGCCGGCGCCAGCCCGGCGATTGGATTGCTGTCTCCCGCTAGTCGCTCGAGAAGCTGCTGGAGCAGGCACGCCTCCAGGGCGGCCACGCTCATGCCTTGGCCGTAGACGGGATTGAAGCGGCAGATTGCGTCGCCGATGGGCAGAAGCCCGCGGGGGAAGACGTCGAGGCGCTCGAAATGGCGCCGCACGCTCTCGGGGAAGCCGTAGCGCGCGACCCCGTCCAGGCGCTTGGCGTGGCTGATCGCGTTGTAGATCGTCGGCGTCCGCAGCGCCCGGGCGTAAGTCAGGAAGCCCTCGACATCGCCGGGCGGCACGTCACCGTGGCGCCCGCCGATGGTCGCCATCCAGCGGCTGCCCTCGAGCGGCAACATCAGGCCGCCACGGCTGTTCTGGGGCGCCTGGCCGAAGGTCATGACGCCTTTCCAATCGGTCGAGGCGCCGTCCGGGATGGCAAAGACGCAGCTGGCATAGCCGAGATCGATGCCGATTGTGGTCTCCTCCGGCAGCGATCGGCCGATCGATTGCAGCAGAGCGAGCGTGAGGGCGCCGCGTCCGGAGGCGTCGACGACGAGATCCGCCGCAATCGTCTCGCTCGCGCCGTTGCCATTCTCGTAGCGCACGCCGGTGACAGCCCCTCCATTTGGCGCCGCCAACACTTCCTGGACCCGGCAGCGCTGACGCAGCGTGGTGTTGGCGCGGCTTTCCACCCGCCGTCGCACGGCGCGCTCGATGGTCGGCCGTGACACGGCGTAACTGGACCAGCCGAGATCGCGTTGCGGGAAGGGATCGTAGCCCGGGCGCTCCATGCGAACATCGAGACCGACTCTGAGCGGCACGGCTCCCGCCCGCACGAGATCCTGCTCGAACCCTGGGAACAGCTCGCTGAGGGCGCGCTGGCCGCTGAGCAGCAGCGCATGCACGTGCCGCGCCTGCGGCGTCCCCGCGCGATGTGTGGGCTCCGAGGGCAGCGTGTCGCGTTCTAGAACAACCACCTGATCGAAGTGGTCGGCGAGCGCCCCCGCGGCCGTGAGCCCGCCCATTCCCGCGCCGATCACGACGGCCTGCTTGCCGATCAGAGTTGACGCCATCGCCGCCTCCCCGCTGCGGGCTCCTCCCGCGCAGAGGTGCCGACGCTGGTCGAGCATATCGCCACGCGCCGACGCCAGGAAGCGGCGAAATCCTCAAGCGCCGAACCATCGGTCTGACGTGCCCGTCCGGCAATTTCGCTACGGTCGTGAGGGACTGACACCAGGAGCGCGCGTCATCCTCGATCCGGGTTACCAGATCGGTTCCGGCGTCCGGGTGAGCTCGAGGCAAGAGATCCAACCGCGCTCTTTTCCGGCGCGGATCAGGTCATCGAATAGCCGCGTCCACGTCTGTTCCTGGCACCATGAGCGCCTATATATTTCTGGTCTGGGAGCTTATCGTGGGCGCTCCGGTCGATGACGTGCCGGCGAAGGTGCGCAGGATCATGCCCGTCCGATCGATCGTAACCCTGTGCCTTTTCAGGGTGGCCGCTGTTTAGCGCTTAAATTTCCCCTGGCTGGACTCGGAATTTGTTGTTGCCTAACCGTCTATCTGAAGCCCGAGGCGCCAGGACAATGATCCTCACCGTGAAATCGCTGCTTTTGGCTAGAAAGTTAAGCCTCAACTTTTGATTCGATTGGATGGCTGCGTGAGCGTGCTAATCAATAAATAGCGGGTCTATGTCCAAATGGCTTAAACCGTTTCTTTTTGGGATTTGGGGTCTTCTGCTGATCCCCCTGATCGCCACTATCCTCGAAAAATGGCTGGAGGAAAATTTCTTCTCCGGTCCTAACGCCGTGGCCACGGCCGTTTCTAATGACCTCGCCGCAGTGAGCCAACTGCGTTGGTTCAGATTTGCATTGGTCTTTTTGACCGGGGTTGTAGTTGGCGTTTCACTAGAATGGTTAAACCGCAAGTCGGACGAAAAAAAAGCGTTCGAGCTCCGAAGCCTCGGCTCCAAATTTCGCAGTCTTTCAGATAACATCAAAGTCCGGACCGCGTCGTCAGAATGGCCGGACAATGCCCGTGATCTTAAACCCGTAATCCTGTCTGCATTTATCACTGCCAGGAAATTTGCTTTGTGGGTACCGAACGAGCACGTGTTCGAATTGCCGGATGCGTCATTCCTTTGTGAATACTTCAGATGTGTCGGAAGGTTTTTAGAGGATGGACATTTTGACGAGGCCAATCGTGAGGCGCTCTCCTGGAAACCATTTCTCGATAAAGCAAAGCTGTCTTGAGTTTCCCGACCCCGCAGTCAACCGAAGAAGCGCCAACGCTTGGCATTTTCGGACGGCACGAGCGGCCGTATCGTCATGGCTGGGCAGAATCGTGATCCGAGGCACACACCGGACGCCTCCCGAGTGTTGTTGAATCGCTGCCAAGCAAGTCCGAAAATGACCGCCCCAACTACGGACGTCGATGCCATGCTGCAGCGGCAGATCAAATGCATCAATCCGGAGCGATCATCGCGCCACCGACATTGGCTGCCGAAGTTGTGCCTCGCGTTTGCATCGTCGACGGCAGACGGCACATGCGAAACTTCATCGAAGAGGCGCCGGAAGAACCCGGCTTCACCACCCGCGGGTGGGCGCGGGTCGGCGGACTGAGCGCGATGTTCGAGTGACCGGAGCCCACCTCGCTGTCGCAAAGTTTTCCATGTTGCCTTGATTTCTGCACTATTGGAGAAGCAAATGGAGCAATGTAACGCTTTGGAGGGCAGGCGGTGCCGAGGTTCGGGCTCGCGTTGTTGCTCGTAGGGCTGCTCGGCGGTTGTATGCAATCGACGCTCGCACCGTCGTCGCATGCCAGTTTGACCGCGCGGGACCGGCAGTTGTTGGCCCATCCGCCTTATGCGGAGGCGACCATTCCGGAGACCTATCGGCGGCATATTGTCGACTACACGCGCAAAGAGCAGCCGGGCACGATCCTGGTCGATACCGACGCGCGTTATCTCTACTACGTCATGCCAGGAGGCCAGGCGATCCGCTACGGCGTGGCGGTGGGAGAGCAAGCACTGGCCTGGTCCGGCGTCGCTACGGTTGGCCGCATGGCTGAATGGCCGGACTGGATCCCGACGGCGGAGATCCAGGCCCGGCTCGGCCCCTACCCGAAACGCATTGCCGGAGGTCCGGCCAATCCGCTGGGCGCGCGGGCGATCTATCTCTACGAGGGCAACAAGGACACCCTGTACCGCATCCACGGCACCAACCAGCCAGAATATATCGGCCAAGCCATCTCGTCTGGCTGCATCCGCATGACCAACGAGGATGTCATCGATCTCTTTGAGAGGGTGACGCCCGGTGCGACCGTCGTCGTCCTCGCGGCGGGGCAGAATACATGGATGGCGCCCGTCGCAGGTCGCCGCAGTTGATCAAAGCTCGCGTGAGTCCAAAGCCGATGTAGGTGAGCCATTTGAACCGAACGGGGCTCTCATGCTTCGACTCGCGGTCATTTGCCTGCTCGGGCTTCTCTCAATCTCATTGAATGGTTTTAGCGCCTCTGCACAAAGCTGCAGCGCAAGCCCGGTAGCCGTGCAAATCCTTGGTTCCGGCGGTCCCAGACTTAATCCATTTCGCTCCTCGTCGAGCTACCTTCTGTGGCTCAATGGTCAGGCAAGAATACTTATCGATTTGGGTGGCGGGGCTCACCAGCGTTTCGGGCAGTCGCAGGCGAAACTTGAAGATCTGTGGATGGTCGGCATAAGCCACCTTCATCCCGACCATGTTTCCGACCTGCCTGCATTCCTGTGGCAGAGCCATGAGCTTCGCAAGGAGCCATTGATGATCTTCGGTCCCTCCGGCAATGACGCCGCGCCAGATTTTTCCACGTTCCTCCGTCGGCTTTTCGATGAGAAAGCCGGCGCATTTCCTGTGCTCGGTTCCACGTTGGGTGGTTCGCAGCGCGATGGCGGTGGAGGCGTTCGGCTCGACATCGGAAGAGTTGTGGCCGGAGGCGTTCGTCTCGATGTCGGCGTGATCGATGCCGCGAAAGCCGAACCGTCGGCGGTGCTCCATCGCGAGGAGACAACAGTGACTGCGCGGGGAATACCACATGGAAATATGCCGACTTTGGCGTACCGCGTGCAAACCGGGAATGTATCGGTCGTCTTCAGCTCCGATCAGAACGGGACCGATCCCAAATTCGCTGAATTCGCGAAAGGAGCAAACGTTTTGATCATGCATCTCGCCATCGCGCCGGGGGTAGAAACTCCCCTACATGCGACACCCGCCGTCGTGGGCCGCATCGCGCAGGAGGCAGGTGTTGGACAGCTCATCGTTAGTCATATCGGCCTGTTCAATCTCGATGCGGCCATCGCCGACCTTCGACAATTCTACACCGGCCCGCTCACCGTCGGGGCCGATATGCAGTGCACGCCCGTGCAGTAAGGCATAGGAAGGCGGCGCGCCGAATGTCCGTTGTTGGTGGCCAATGTTCGCTTTGCGTCAAACGGCATCCATTCGCAATTCATTGCGCAGTTCATGGCGCAAATCCATTGTTATGTCCGGTTGCGCCAGTCAGGACCGTCGTTTGACGACAGCCCTTGGCGCGGTAAGATTGCGAAAAAGGGAGAGGATCCATGGAGGATATCGCGGCCCGGCGCGCAGCCGAATCGCTGCTCGCAGAGCACAACGCCAAAGCACGGTTCAAGCCGCTTGGTTCGGCGGACGGGCCCGCTACGATCTCAGACGCCTACGATATCCAGGAGAGGTATGTAGCGCTTCTCCGGGGCAAGCTCGGCAACGTCGTGGGCTATAAGGTCGGACTGACGTCGGCTCCGATGCAGGCGTTTTGCGGAATCGATCATCCGATCGCGGGTGTCGTGCTCGCAACGCGCGTGCACCATTCGGGAGCGACGGTCCGGCGCTCGGATTTCGGGCGGCTGGGCCTGGAATTTGAAATCGCCGTCCGCATCAAATCAGACGTCCCCGTCACAGCCGTGCCATGGACGGCCGAAACGATCGCGCCTCACATCGACGGCGTTTGTGCAGCCATCGAGCTCGTGGACGATCGAAGCGCGGACTATAGCAACCTCGATGTTCTTTCGCTTATTGCCGACAATTCCTGGAACGGCGGCATTATCCTGTCGGAATTTGCGACGAAGTGGCCTGATCTAAAGGGCATCCTCGGGCGTGCAACGAAAGACCTTGTTGCGATCGGCGAAGGCCACGGACGCGACATCCTCGGGCATCCCTTCAATTCAGTCGGGTGGCTTGCCATGCAGCTGGCTTCGCGCGGCGTGACGCTGAAAGCGGGCCAAGTCGTGATGACTGGAAGCGTCATGAAAACAGTGTTTCCGGTGGAAGACGCAACTTACCGTTTTGACCTTGAGGAAATCGGCTTTGTCGAGGTGCAAGTTGCAGAGAAAGGAAGCGCCTGAGGGTAATGACCGTCGAATTCAGCCGAGATTGCGCAGCGCGGGGGCGATAGCGAAGGCGTCTTCGGAGTTGCGCGATCCGTAAAACTGACGCAGAGTTTGGATTAACGTCGGAGGTAAACCGGCGAATGTGAGATCAGGGAGCACGTCATGATCAAGGTAAGCGTTATGTATCCCAATACGCCTGGCGCGCGCTTCGACCACGAATATTACCGGGAAAAGCATATGCCACTGGTGAAAACTCGCATGGGCGATGCGTGCAAGTCCTATACCGTGGACAAGGGCCTTGCGGGCGGAGCACCCGGCGCTCCCGCGACGTATGTCGGAATGTGTCACATCTTCTGCGACTCGATCGAGGCATTCCAGGCTGGTTTCGGGCCTCATGCCAAGGAGATCATGGCAGACATCCCAAACTATACCGACCAGTCCCCGGTCATCCAGATCAGTGAGGTCGTCGTGGGCTGACGACGCTCGGCGGATGCATGCTCACCGGTGAAGCGATCTCGGCGAACGCGCCGGCGATCCGCAACGCTATGTCACGCTGGCGCAGTTCTTCGCCGAGAACATTTCGGTGCAGGCGTGTTCTCTGGAACGCACCGTGATGGACAGTGCCGACGCGGTGAACGGCGCAGTGTTGCGGGCGTAGGCGGTTGTCGCACAGCACCGTGCCAATGCTTCTCGCTGATTGAGATCTAACGTCATTCCCGATTCAATTTTTCAAACAGCTAATTCGGCCGCGGGATCGTCGTTGCGAGCGAAAAACGATCGAATGAAATTCAGCTGAGACGGCTGCGATCCCCGAGATGCACGGTCTAAAGTCTCGCATTCGATAGGCGAGAGCGCGGTGTTTCGGTGACCAGCTCGGTCGCACCACAAGGTTCGGGTGCACCATGTCTATCTACTGGTCTCTTCAGGAGAGGTCCAATGATGGGCCCCGAGAACTGTGATACTCGCCTCCAGGAAGGCAAGATAATTTGCATGGGAAATCAAAAGGGCAAGATCGACCAGTTCAAGCGCAGCTTCCCATGATCTCCCTCCCATTGATCTCGCTCGCACACCCCCATGAATAACCAAGGGTCGGAAGCTGCGGCTGTGCTCGCGGTGCTTTGCTCCGGGCCGGATGCTGTTCGAGCAATGGATCAATCGTAGCCGTGGCTTTGACATATCAATCCCAGATTTGTGATCAGGCAAAACGGCGATCGTTAAGCAAGTGGGTTTGACAATGCAGATCAACGGCGCCGACACGACGCCTTCATCGATATTGGCTTCGATCAGGACGTTGGGCTCGTCCTCTTGCGGTGCCCCGCCACCGGCTCGGCGTACAACGCCTAGTGCGACCAAGCGTAGTCATGGAGAGACCGACCGGACCATTGAACAGAGGTTGATCCGTACGTTACATTTGGTTGAGAAGAGCATACCTAGGTTTAGGGTCGACATTTAGGGTCGGCTTGGGATCTTGCGAGCGATGGGAACGACGCATCTCGTTCGGCGGCTACCTGGCGATATCGGCTGATCAGCCGGGTGACGCTGTTGTTTAGCAAGTGCGCTCGCCGCGCATATCGCGATGCATCATATTCCTCCAGACCGCGAAAAGCTGCTACCATGTAATCTGTTAGGAGGGCGACGTTGTCGCCGCTGATGATAGCGATCACCTAGCGACGCAGCGCGGGGCCAAGATGGCTGAATGCTTAGTGCTGCCGATGATGCGTAACCAGACGATGAAATCCTGGCGCCCGGCCGAGCAATGGCTGCTCGGCAGCATGGTGCTGGCGTTGGTAGCGGCGGCTTGCATTTGGCTCGTGCTCGGTCCCGCACCGACGGCCCCTGGCTATTTGATTACCATCGTGCTGCTCATCGCCTTGCTTCTCGTTTCATTGATCATGATGCGCATGATAGGGAGTCTCCGCGGGCAGATGGAAGCCGCGCTCCAGGGCCGAGCGAGGGCCGAACACCGTGCGATAGAAGCGCTACGCGATAGCGAGGCGCAATGGAAGGAGGTCTTCGAGCATAACCCGGTCATGTACTTCATGGTCGATGCGACCGGCACCGTCCTGTCAGTCAACACTTTTGGTGCCGCGCAACTCGGCTATTCGGTCAGCGAATTGCTTGGGCAATCCGTGCTGCAAGTCTTTTTTGAAGAAGACCGAGACCTGGTTCGAAAAAGCGTTGCCGTCTGCCTGGAAAATATCGGTCAAACGCACAGCTGGGAAATCCGAAAAATCCGCAAGGATGATTCAGTGCTTTGGGTTCGTGAAAACGCCAAAGCCGTGCGGCGGCTGGATAACCAGTTGATTGTCCTGATCGCATGCGAGGACATCACTGAGCGCAAGGAGGCTGAAAATGCCCTCCGGCAGAGCGAAACATATTTGGCCGAAGCACAGCGATTGAGCCACACCGGCAGTTTCGGCTGGCGCACCGTCTCCGGCGAAATCATCTGGTCGGACGAAACTTTCAGAATATTTGGCTACGACAAGGCCCCTTTTCTCACGCTCGATATGGTCTTTCAACGCATTCATCCGAACGATCGTGCGCGCGCGCAACAGACCATCGACCGCGCATCCCGCGACGGGAAGGATTTCGATCACGGATATCGATTGCTGATGCCCGACGGCTCGGTCAAATATGTCCATGCTACCGCGCATGCTGTCACGGATGCTTCGGGCGGCATCGAGTTTGTTGGAGCGGTGACGGATGTCACTGCACGCAAGCGAGCCGAGGAGGAATTGCACGAAGCGCAGGCCGGCCTCGCGCATGCCACACGCGTGATGGCTCTCGCGGAGCTGGCCGCGTCGATCGCGCATGAAGTGAACCAGCCCCTCGCCGCCGTCGTCGCCAACGCCGCGGCCTGCCTGCGTTGGCTCGACCGCGAAACTCCCAACCTGGAGGAAGCGCGCGGCACGGTGCGGTCGATTATCAAGGACGGCAGTCGGGCGGGCGAAGTGATCCAGCGTGTCCGGGCGCTCGTGAACAAAACCGCCGACCAGAAAGCGCCGCTCCACATCAATGAAGTCGTCAACGAGGTTATCACCTTGGTGCAGCATGAATTGTTCAGCCACCGGGTGTCGCTGCGGTTGGAACTCGCCGCGGCTCTGCCCCTGGTCCTCGCCGATCGGATTCAGCTGCAGCAAGTAATCCTCAACCTGGTAATCAACGGCATTGAAGCGATGCAAGCCGTCACCAACCGGCCGCGCGAACTGGTGATCCGAACGCACCAGGACAAAGCCCACCAAATTCTGGTCACGGTGAAAGACTGCGGTGTCGGGATAGCCGCTGAGAATGCCGACCGGCTGTTCAACCCCTTCTTCACCACCAAATCCGGCGGCATGGGTATGGGCTTATCGATCTGCCGCTCGATCGTCGACGCTCACGAAGGACGACTGTCAGCCTTCGGAAATGTCGGCCCGGGTGCGACGTTTCAGTTCACTTTGCCATTGCATCAAGAGGACAACAGGCTGTGACAGGGCGCCCAACATCGCCTCGCAACCTCGCCAGCGCCGAGGAACCGATCGTCTTCGTTATCGACGACGACGCATCGGTACGCGAAGCGCTCAGAAATCTTTTCCGGTCAGTGGGCTTGCGGGTCGAGGTGTTCGGTTCGGCTTCCGAGTTTCTGCAGAGCAAGCTTCCGGATATTCCCGGTTGTCTGATCCTTGACATCAGGTTGCCTCGAGTGAGCGGCCTCGACTTTCAGGCCGAGTTGGCGGACGCGGGGATTCACATTCCGATCATCTTCATGACGGGTCACGGCGATATCCCCATGTCGGTCAGGGCAATGAAGGCCGGCGCTGTCGACTTTCTGACCAAGCCATTCCGCGATCAGGACATGCTGGATGCCGTGACGACGGCAATCGAACGCGACCGAAATAACCGCAATGAAGCAAAGAGCCTCTCGCGCTTGCAGGCGCTTTTCGCGACCCTGACCCCTCGGGAGCAGGAGGTGATGGCTCTGGTCACTGCCGGACTCATGAATAAACAGATCGCAGCCGAAATCGGAATTGCCGAGATCACCGTGAAGATACACCGCGGGCACATTATGAAGAAAATGGCTGCAAAATCGTTGGCCGATCTGGTGAGGATGGCCCAGACGCTCGGAATACGGCACGCGGCGTCCTAGAGCGGGATGACTTTTCTCCGAATCGTCATCCCGCCCTATTCTCTTGTTTGAGCATGATCTCTTCGGAAAACCGGTACCCACTTTTCCGGATCATGCTCTGGCGTGGAATTGCTTTAGGTCGCATCGCAATCCCGCTCGCGTCCTGCAAACCTAAGTATGATATTCCCATCCTGATTTGCGACGCACCCTGCCGTCAAGCGGCTGTGCCGCAAGAGGCATTCCGTTTGCGCCTCCAGGAAGGACGGCTTTGTCCAACCCAGCAGTAATTTCAATCATTGACGATGACGGATCCGTTCGCGCCGCGACCTACAATCTCGTGAGATCGCTTGGGTATATCGTCCATACATTCGCGTCGGCGGAAGAGTTCTTGCGGTCGCCCCACCTGAACGACACCTCGTGTGTGATAGCAGACGTCCAAATGCCGACAATGAGCGGTATCGAGCTGCAAGCCCACTTGCTTGCCAAGGGACACCGCGTGCCGTTCATTTTCATCACGGCCTTCTCCGTCGAGAGCGTGCGCGCGCGAGCTCGGGAGGCGGGAGCGACCTGTTTCCTGACCAAGCCCTTCGACGGAGAAGCTCTGGTCAAATGCCTCGACACCGCTCTGGAGGGGCACGGCGAGGGAACGAGCAAATGACCCAATTGGCCGGCGCGGCATCTCGCACCCCGCGATACCGATCAGTGGTTGCGTTCTACGAGCGTGAGCGGGTTATACGTAAGGATGAGCGCACCAAACATCTAGACAGGTTGATAATGGAGCGAAAGGGAATGATAGTGGAAACGTCGTCGCCCTTCGAGAGCACCGCCCTTCGAGAGCACCGCCCTTCGAAAGCACAAAGGCGAGATAAAGCAGCACACTGTGATCGGTAATTGGCAATTCCTCAGAAGGAGGTCGCCATGCGTAGAGGCCCACGTTGTTCTGAGTGCGACGGTGAAGATCCCAAAATAGTCTCTCTGCGAAATCCTGCACGTGAACATTACTGCGGACGCATCTGTCTTGACGAAGGTACGGAGAACTTCCTTCGCTGGACACTGCGAACGAATGCGGAGGCCGCGTCATGACAAATCGTTGCGGCAATTCAGACTGCGAGCGTCCCTTCGGGCTGACCCGACGCAGCTGGCACTTCGAGCAGTTTTGCTCGGCCAAGTGCCGAGAGAGTTACAAACGTCAGTGGGAACGCAACAAAGCCTATTGGAGATGGCTCTATAAATGTCCTGAGCCGTCTGCCGCAGAGCAAAATTAATCCAGTGCTGCCGCTCCCAGACTGGACACTTGCCCCTGTTCGAGGGGAATTTTTTTGACGGCGCCAAAGCGGGAAATGCCGTCGGCACGTCAAGGAGCCGCGTTGCACCCTTCAATCGCGTTTCCGTGTTTCAGGAAAGTGTTGAATTGACGATTACCAATCGAATGAGTGAGACACTCAAGGAGCTTTCATGACGACAGCACAAGCGATGCTATTGGGGGCGATACTCGCGTGGACGCCTTCGCTTCTTCTGCTCGCCTGCATCGTGCGGGACATCCGAAGAACACCCAGCGAAGAACTCGATTAGCTGGAAGTCGATCCAAGCGGACGTCGAGCCGACGCGCCAGCAGCTGTAGGGTGGGTCAGTTAGGCGAAGCCGTAACCCACCGCTGTCGGAGTGTTGCGCGAGAGGTTGCGATGGCTTTCGCTGCGCTCTACCCATCCTACACTCTATTCGATCGGCTTCAATCCCGCTTCGATCTCATTTCGGCGCGGTTCGAGGAACGGCGGCAGCGCCAGTTTTTCGCCGAGCGTTGCCAAGGGCTCGTCGGTCGCAAAACCCGGCCCGTCGGTGGCGATCTCGAACAGGATGCCGCTGGGTTCGCGGAAATACAGACTTCGAAAATAAAACCGGTCGATCTCGCCGCTGTTGCGGACGCCTGACACGTTCAGCCGCTGCGTCCACGCATGATATTGCGCTTCGTCCGGGGTGCGGAATGCTAAGTGGTGCACACCGCCCGCGCCCTGCCGCGCTTCCTGCAAATCCGCACTCTCGATGACGTGCAGCTCCGCGGCCGGACCGCCCTCGCCCATCGCAAACACATGGATCTGCGCCGCGTGCGCGGCATAGTCGCGCACGCGGCGCATGTTCATCACACCGGTCAGGACCTGCTCGGTGCCGGCGAGATCGTGCACGGTGAGCACGATCGGACCAAGGCCCCTGATCTGGTGCTCCGCCGGCACCGGGCTGTTCTCCCACGGCGAGGCTGGCCCCGCGCCGCCGTCATCGACCAGCACCAGCCGCTGGCCTTCGCCGTCTTCAAACGGCAGCGTCAGCCGGCCGTCAACTTCGGTAACCTCGCCCAATTGACCGCCCGCCTGCTTCAGGCGATCGCGCCAATAACCGAGACTTTTTTCGCCGGCGATGCGCAGCCCGGTGCGGGAAATGCTGTTGGTTCCACGCCGCTCCGGCGCTGCCGGAAAGTCGAAGAAGGTGAGATCGGTGCCGGGATTGGCGTTTCCGTCGGCGTAGAACAGATGGTAGGCGCTGACGTCGTCCTGATTGACGGTCTTCTTGACCAGCCGCATCCCGAGCAGGCGGGTATAAAACGCCAGGTTCTCGCGCGGTTTCGCGGAAATCGCCGTCAGATGATGGATCCCGGTCAACTGCATCAAATTATCCTGTAATCCTTAGGCCACTTTTCCCGAAAAATTGGCGGGAGCGTTTGGGCCTCGTTACGGATCATGTAGGATATGGTCCAGAGACTCGCTAGCGGCATCGTGGCCGCTTGTTTGAAGGACAAGCTCATGACCGGGCACCTGATAGTCACCGACGAAGACGCGACGCGGGTGATCACGCTGCGGCGGCCCGAAAAAAAGAACGCGATCACCCAGGAGATGTATCGCGCGATGAGCGATGCGATCGACACCGCGCAGAACAACCCCGATATCCGCTGCATCATCATCACCGGCGGCTCCGGGGTGTTTACCGCGGGCAACGATCTGGAGGACTTTCTCAAGGACGGCACCTCCAACACCGACGCGCCGCGCGCCTCCAACGCCACCAAGTTTCTTTATTCGCTGGCGCACAACGTCAAGCCGATCATCGCCGCGGTCGACGGCATCGCGATCGGCATCGGCACCACCATGCTGTTCCATTGCGACTACGTGCTCGCCAGCAAGACCGCGACCTTCTCCACGCCCTTCATCCATCTGGGGCTGGTTCCGGAAGGCGCCTCCAGCCTGCTGATGCCGCGCACCATGGGGTACCAGCGCGCGTTCGCGACCCTGGTGATGGGGCGCACGGTCAGCGCCGACGATGCCCGGGTCGCCGGCTTTGTCAATGTCGTGGTGGCGCCCGGCCACACCGAAGCCGAGGCCAGGAAAGTCGCGCGCGAGATTTGCGCGCTGCCGGCGGAGGCGGTTGCGATCTCGCGCAAGCTTCTGAAACTGCCGCCCGAGGACATGACCCGCCGCATCGACCAGGAAGGCCATCTGTTCGGGGAACGCCTGCGCTCCACGGAAGCCGTGGCCGCGTTCAAGGCGTTCTTCTCGCGCAAGAAGGTGTGAGCCGAGGCTTCGTAAAATCATCGCGCGGCCGCTTTATCATACAGCCATGAGAGATACGCTTTTTCAGATCCTTGCGGCTATGGTGCTGGCGGTCGCGCTCGATCCGGCCTCGCGCGCATCGGCAGAGGCCGCGCCGGTCGAGTTGCGAATTCTGGCCATCAACGATTTTCACGGCAATCTCAGGCCGCCGCCCGGCGGAATCGGGATCGCCGATCCCGACGACAAGACCAAAAAAGTCGCGGTCTCAGCCGGCGGCGCCGAGCACATGGCGACATTGGTCGGGCAACTGCGCGCGCGGGCCAGGAACACCATATTTGTCGCCGCCGGCGACTTGATCGGCGCCAGCCCGTTGCTGTCGGCGATGTTTCACGATGAGCCAACCATCGAATCGCTGTCCATGATGGGGCTGGAGGTGGCTTCCGTTGGCAATCACGAATTCGACGAGGGCAAGGACGAACTGCTGCGCATGCAGAATGGCGGCTGTCATCCGACCGACAAATGCCAGGGGCCGCACCCGTTTCTCGGCGCAAAATTTCGCTACCTCGCGGCCAGCACGATCGACAAGGGTACCGGCAAGACCATCCTTCCCCCTTACGAAATCAAGACATTCGACGGAATTGCCGTGGCGTTCATCGGCCTGACCTTGAAGGGCACGCCCAACCTCGTGTCGCCGGTCAGTGTCGCCGGTCTCGAATTCAGGGATGAAGCCGAGACGGTGAATGCGCTGGTGCCTGAATTGAAGGCGCAAGGCGTCGAGGCGATCGTGGTGCTGATCCACGAAGGCGGCTTTCCGACCGGCGATTACAACGAATGCCCGGGCATATCGGGAGCCATCGTCGACATCGTCAGGAAATTCGACCGCGCGGTCGACGTCGTCATCAGCGGCCACACCCATCAGGCCTATGTCTGCGAAATCGACGGTCGTCTTGTCACCAGCGGAGACAAATACGGCACCATCGTCACCGCGATCGACCTGAAGCTCGATCCCGCGACGCGCGACGTCCTAAGCGCCCGGGCCGACAATGTCATCGTCCGCACCGGCCCCTCAGGCCGTGATCCGGAGCAGACCGCGCTGCTTGAATCCTACGATAGGCTGGCCGAACCGATCGCCGGCCGGCCGGCGGGTTCCGTCGTCGAGACGCTGTCGCGCACGCCGAACGATGCCGGCGAGAGCCCGCTCGGCGATGTCGTCGCCGACGCCCAGCTGGCGGCGACGCGCGCCGAAACCAGCGGCGGAGCGGTGATCGCCTTCACCAATCCCGGCGGGGTCCGCGCTGACATTACAAAGAAGCAAGATGGCGCGGCAACCTATGCCGACCTGTTCGCCAGCCAGCCGTTCCGCAACCAGCTTGTGACGCTGACGCTGACGGGAACGCAGATCAAGAACATGCTCGAGCAGCAATGGCTCGATCCGAAGCGGCCGCGG
>WNGJ01005303.1_pt1 | contig 21623 bp, 20 predicted proteins | sample 5400611 | NCBI WGS metagenome assembly WNGJ01 (sample SAMN13153375, study PRJNA577476) | soil metagenome | isolation source: 40 cm soil or saprolite under Garry oak tree replicate 1 | place: USA:California | collected 2016-06-15
GAGAGCCGCTCATCTCCGATCCAGTAGAAATCGCCGCGGCTTATCTTTTTTATCTTTGCCGAAATCACCCCTTCTTTGATGGGAATAAGCGAACCGCGCTCGCGGCCTGTTTGGTTTTCCTCGAGAAGAACGATTTACTACCGAACGCGAAATTGTCTTTGCACGAATGGGGTGGCTTTGTCCTCGATGTCGCCGAGAGCCGACTGGACCGCGAAGAAACGACCGCTCGTCTGCGCAAATTGCTAAAGGGACGCAATCCGAAGAGTTGAGAGCGTTAGTTATGAGTTGAGAGTTGAGCAATCAACAGTAAGCACTTGCAATGATGCGAAAGAAAACTCACGAAGCCTCCACGCGGCCTAGGTTGTTAGTCCTTGTCGATGAATCGAACATTGGCAGTTCGGTGCGCACAACGGGGCGCGGTCTGGATTGGCTGAAGCTCCGTGATTTTCTTGCCGGGCCAGACACGGGACGTGACCTGATCGAGATGGTGGTCTATGCCGGACTCCCACCTGCCATCCCGATCTGGCAGGAAGAGCGCGATAAGAAGAACAAGTTCATGCAGTGGCTGCGCTCCAATGGATTCATGGTCGTAACCAAAGACGGGGCGCCCGCCGAAGAAGGCCGTTACAAGGCGAACGTGGACGTCATGATGGCAATCGACGCGCTCGAGCTTTCCGTCGAGATGCGGCCCGATGTTGTCATTCTTGTAACCGGCGACGCCGATTTCGCTTATCTCGCCATAAAGTTGAGGCGACGCGGCATCCGCGTGGAAGTGGCCTCAGTCGCGCAAAATCTTGGGAACATATTGAAATCGACCGCGAACGAAGTGATCGATCTAGCCCCGTTGTTCAGGACCTTTGAGATAAAGAACGTTCGGGATTCTGCGACGCCTGTAGCCTTACGGCCGCAGCAACAGCAACAGACGCACCGCAGACGACGGCCACGTTTTCGCCCGCGCAGCTAAATCGCAGGGGACACGCCCGCCGCACACCGCGGCTCGCTCATGCATCGTACGCGGTGTACGACGCGGCACTCCGCTCCAATCGCGAAACGATTTTGAACGACGTTCCCTGCGGGAAGGTCTACGTTCCCAATATGACCAAACTCATTGCGTTAATAACAGCCGGACTCTTTGCGGCAGGCACGATGTTCGCAGGCGAACACGGCAACTGTACAAAGCAAGTCGGAAACGAAGCGAAGGCGGCGTGTCAGGTTTCGTTGGCGAGTCTTAACCTGACACCTGAGCAGAAGACGAAGATGGACGCAGCTATGGCAGAGCATCAGAAGGCTGGTTGCTCTGAAGCGAGCGAGGCCAAATACATGCAAGAGGCAAAAGCAATCCTGACCAAGGAGCAGTACGCGAAGTTCAAAGCCGAATGCAAGAAAGCGGAGCAAGGTAACACGCAGACCTGATCGCGGACTTACAATCAATCAAAGCTTCGCGCCGAGACCAATCTCGGCGCGTTCTGCGTACGAGATTCTTTGACGCGACCACGTGATTGGGGCCTGGTCACGAGCGGGGATCGCAGGAATTTTGCTGTCGTCACGGAGACCGGCGCTACGGCCCGTAAGCCAGCTTAAATCGAATTGGGTTCTCCTCCAACCTCGACTAGCAATTGCAGCTTTTCCCGCAATTGCATGCCTTACCGTTATTCATCGGGCAATTCTTGCCACTCTTCTTGCACGCAGGCTGATCTGCCGCAACCGCAGTCGCGCAAATCATCGCCGCGAGAATCGAAAAGAGAATTTTGGCGTACTTTTTCATACAGATTTAATCTGCCGCCGCAGCTAAAGTTGCGCGAACGAAAAGATGAGCGGCAAGATCCAGACCCGAGAATTCTCTATCGACGATTACGACGCGGCGCTTGAGCTGTGGCAACGGGTTGAAGGCCTCGAGATCGCCGAGGGTGATGACAGAGAAAGCGTTGCTCAGTTTCTCGCGCGCAACCCGGGGCTGAGCCGAGTGGCGATCGATGGACCGACGATTGTTGGGGTTGCGTTATGCGGTCATGATGGACACCGCGGACACATCTATCATCTGGCGGTTGATCCTGCTTATCAGGGACACGGCTTCGGTAAACGTCTGCTTGATGAATGCCTCGACGGTTTGCGCCGCGCCGGCCTCAAGCGAGCCATCATCATGGTCGCCGACAATAATCGGCGCGGCCGTGAATTTTGGCGTCGTTATGACTTCGAGGAAATCCCCGGCGCAGTCGCAATGGGAATTGATCTTTAGCCGAAGATCGGCGGTCATAGACCGCCGCTACAGAATCAATTTGCTCCCTGTTCGAGAAGACGATGAGGATCAACAATAGACCGGGTAGATCCTCTTCGCGTTGGACTATCGAGCAGTTCCATGAGACGCGACTCGTAAGAATCACACATGGGGGATTTGCCATCTGGCTGGACCCATTCGGGATGTTGGACCCGGAGGTCGTCGTGAATCTGTCGCCGGAGCTCCGCGTAAGTGTGGATTTGATGAGGCGCGGCCGTTGGTTTGGCGAAAGATTCAGGCGTGCCGCGGGACGGTTTATTTAACTTTCCTCGCTGAGCGCGCTTCGTTCTGAGACTAACGAATTTCATAAATGCCTTTCCATCTGCGGTTGACTGCTCCAAATCCGCGCGGAACGAGGAACCATCTTCATGAGGTACTTCGAAAGCAGCCTCACTTTAGGATGCCTCAAGGCTCCAGGTGAATCTGGAGATCACGCTAAGCGGTGTCTCAGCGAAGGTTAAGCCCTCTCAACCGGTTTTCAGGCGGCCGAAAGTGCGTTGGGGCGCCGGATGACGTAATCAACACTTTAATACGTGATTCGCGCATTTTGTCAAGCGATTTTTCTCATCCTGCTCTATCGGGTTGCAAGTAAATCGGCGCGGCGTCTAAAACTCCTCGACCGCAGATGAATGGACATTTTAGATAATTCTGGTGAAGCAACTATCGCCTGGCAGGTAATCGACAATCGAATTTAATAACCCCATGCTTCACGAGACTGTCTTCCGACCCTCGCTGCTATTGGTTATTGCTATTTTCGCGCTAATGGCGTGCCTGTGCGACCAAGTACAAACACAAGCATCACAGACCGGTGCACCCGGCCCAGGTTTCTTTGTTGAGATCGAAGGATCGAAGCTGTATTACGAGGAATGCGGCAGCGCGCCGCAAACGGTAGTCCTCGTTCACGACGGCGTAGTCAATTCGGCCGTTTGGGATGATGTTTGGCCTGAATTCTGTAAACACTTCCGTGTCATCCGCTATGACCGCCGAGGGTATGGCCGTTCTCCGGCACCTACGACGTGGTATTCCGAAACGGATGATCTGTTATCCCTCTTGCATCATTTGAAGGTAAGCCGCGTTGCGCTCGTCGGCAGTTCGCACGGGGGCGAGCTGTCGATTGATTTCACACTTGCTCATCCCGAAATAGTTCAGCAGCTTGTGCTGGTGGGCGCGGTCGTAAGCGGCATGCCGTACTCGCAACATTTCCTCGATCGCGGCAAACACGCATTCGAGCTCTTGGGCAAAGGCGATGTGAAGGGGGCGATCTCGGAATGGTCTAAAGATAAATACTTGATTGCACCAGGGAATGATGCGGCCAGAAAGCGACTTTTCGATCTGCTCTCTGCGAATCCGCAGGACATGCAGCATCCCGACTATCCACTTCGGAACAAGCCATCGCTTCCCAGACTGCACGAGATTCACGTACCCACACTCATCCTCACCGGCGATGCCGATGTTCCCGATGTTCACGCTCATGCCGGCGCGATAGAAGCGGGAATACCAAACTCACGCCGTGTAGTGGTTGCGGGCACCGGGCATATCATGTATCTCGAAAAACCAACGGAGTTCAGCCGATTGGTCATCAATTTTATCGAGCAGAATACTAATTAATATCGGGCTGTCCCATGACGTGTGCGGCGAGCGTAGCCGGCTCGCTGAGAGGTGAATTCGAACCGCACGAGCGTCGTCGCCACCGAAAAGAAGCGCTCAGGTCGTGCGGGGCAGGCTTTCTTCAATCTGGTTGATCAAGTCGGGAATATTGACCGGCTTGGCGAGAGATCGATGCCCTTCGATGCGAAGGCCAGCCTTTGTCTCAGGTTCTGTGACTAACGCAGTGAGAAAGATAATCGGCGTGCTTTGCAATTCCGGGTCGGCCTCGATTTGTGCCGCTACCTCGCCTCCGTCTGTCTTTGGCATCATGATGTCCAGCAAGATCACATCCGGCCTAAAATTCTGGGCGCTTTGGTGAGCCTTGGCAGCATCGTTTTCTTCGAGCACAAGATAGCCGCCGGCTTTTTCGAGAAGGACTTTGACGAGGCGGGTGCTTTCCCGGTCGTCATCAACAATCAGGATGCGTCGCTTTTCTTGCACCAGCGCCCTGGCGATTGCATCGATCTCGGACTGATCGAACCAATAAACGTGAGATTGCGGTGGATTCTCGCCGAGGATGTACGAAGCATTGATACTAAATCCGTTCGCCTCCTCGACGACTTGGATTACACCGGATACTTCCAAATCTATTCCGTCTCTCACGGGTCTGAACGTCACAGTCTGTCCATCGATCCTCTCAGAGGGAATCGGCAACGTAACTGTTGGCGGTCTATAGCTCATGGTACGCGTGTTAACCTCGCGGTTTAGGTGGTTCGCCGGGCTTTGCGGCTTCGCCTGGTTTCGGCGGTGCGCCGCCTGCCGGAGGGCCGCCGGGAAGTTCGGCGTCGGCGGGAACTGCCAGTATGTCGGGTTCGGTGAATGATTCTGGATGATTCGCCAGTTCTTTTCGGAGCGCGGTAATTTGTTCGGCTATGACGGGACTGGCGCTGTTCCCCCAGTCGCTTCGCTCGTACGTAAGAACGTCGGCAATTTTTTGGTCGGTCAATGTTTTGTCCCAGGGTTGCATCACCGCCGCGCCGTATTGTTGGCCTTTAACTTTGACCGGGCCTTGCAAACCTTTGAGGACAATCATAGCAGGGCGACGCGAGCCGCCTGTTGTAAACTCTGAACCTGCAAGCGGTGGATATTGGCTGGGCACACCGAGGCCGTTGGCTTGATGACAGGTCTGACAATTCGCTGCGAAAATCTTTTTGCCGCGATCGTGCGGCGATAATTCGGCAGCTTGCTCACCACCGGCAGGGCCCGCCGCCGCTTTCTTCGCTGGAGGCGGAGCGCCCATCGGGTCAAGTCCGCCACTGCTAAAATTTCCCGAGTAACGACCGAGATATGCGCCGCCAAAAAAAACTGCGAGCCCGTAAATCGCAATCAGCCAAATCGAGAGCGGCTCGGCGCCGACACGCGGTTCGCGTTTCTCGCGTTGAACGGCGGCGTGCACCTGTTGGACATCGGCTAGTTCGCCGTAATCCATTCCCTGACCCACCCCGAATGCTTTCGGGGCTGGCGATTTCGGTTCGTCGTTCATTGCATTGTCATTTTGCTGGCGCGGGGGACGGGGATGCAGCCGCTGGCGACGCTGTCGCACTCGCCGCAGGTGCGCCTCCGGCTGATCTGACTTCTTTCAATGGATGCGATTGGTTAAGCGACATCAAATAGGCGACCAGACATTTTGCGTCGAAAGTGGGAACAACCTCCCAGCCTTCAGGCGGCGCGTCGGAACCGGTAAGCTGCAGAGCATCGGCTGAACGTGCGTCACTGATGCGGCGCTTTTCATAAAGAAAACGATAGGAAGGCATGTTTGAATCGATGTTGATGCTGCGCGGCGAATAAAGATGCACATGATGCCAGGCGGCGGAATACATCGGCTCGCCAATCGTTTCCATGGGCCACATCGCTGCTGCGGTCGGGCTTGGTGATGCAGCCGGACCTGCATTTGCGATTGCTGACGGGGACGGCGAAGCGAGAGGCACCTTCGGCGTTGGGGCTGCCGGTGCCTTTGGCGGAGGCGAACCTGGAGACGTTGCCGGCGATGACGATCCAGCGGCCGGGCTGGAACCGCTTGGTGCAGGCGCGCCACCTTGCTGCACAGGACTGGGACTCGCGCCAGGCGGAACAGGACTTGGTGCAGGTGCGGCACCCTGCTGCGCGGGTGAAGCCGTCGGAGTTGCAGCGCCAGCTGGCGGAGGGCTCTGCTGTTCTGCAGGCGCGCGTGCGCCGATATTGGCGAGGTCCTGGCCCATGCGCATTTTCCCAAGAAATACCGGCTGATCGAAAATGTAATCGCGCGGCGCGCTGCGGCGATCGCCCCATTTTCGCTCGATATCGTCCGCCGCGTAATCGGCGCGCACCTGCTGACTGTGACAATAAATGCAGCCGTTCGCGGCGTAAACGCGTGCGCCGCGCTCCACCATTCCTGATTGCGGCTGAGGATAAATATCTGTGCCTTCCTCGTCGGATTGGGGATTGAGATGTCCGATTTGCCAATTCGGAATAAGAGTCAATCCCACCCATGAGAAGACGAACGTGCCGAAGATTCCGAGAAAGAGAGGGGCGAGTCCTTTCATTAGTGCCCCCCAGAAGTCTCCGCTTCAACTGGGTTGAGAAATGTGGGGACAGTGGATGTCCGTCCCAATCCCAAAAGCATCAATCCAAAGTGATACGCGAAAATAAAATGCGACGCGGCGAGCAAAATTCCCGACAGGCTGCGCCCACGCAGATACGGCAACACCGTTTCCGTGCTCTCGCTGAAAACGAGCGAGGGATTCTCCATGTTCGCGCCTTGAAGAAACCCGCCCGCGAGCAGCATGAGCGTCATCAGTCCGATGCCGTAGGCTGATGCCCAGAAATGCAGTTTGATCAGCGAAGCGTAACGCCATTCGCGGCCGACCAATCGCGGGACGATGTAGTACATCGAACCGAAAATCACCATCGTGAAAAACGCGTAGAGACCGAGATGCGAGTAAGCGATGCTCGCCTGAGTGAAGTTGACATAGCGCGCCACGGAGCGAAGCGAGATCAAAACACCGATTACGCTAAAGATCGTGTAAGACATCGCCCCGAACACGGTGAACCGGAGCGTCGGGCTGTAGCGCATGAGCGGGAAATAGCCCTGCATGGTCATGTGATGATTCAGGCCGACAGTCGCGACGGGAATCATCGTCAGAATGGTCGCCGCGATGCTGGCAGTGATCATCCATGCGGGGAATGGTCCATCCACGAGTCGTTGCATTCCCGTCCAGCTTGAGAAAAGCGCGTAAGTCCAAAAACCGATCGTCGCCAAATGATAACTGTAAACCGGGCGACCGATCACTTTGGGAATCATGTAGTACGCGGTGCCGAGGCCAATCGCTCCGAACCAAAGAAAGAGCAGATTATTTGCGTACCACCAGCCGACCGCCGATTGCAAAACTCCTTGCACGGGCACGACGAAAAGCATCAACTGCCCAGCCGCGTAGAGCCATGGAAACCAGAGAAACGCGCCGAGTAAATACCATTGTGTAATGTAAATTTGTTCGCCGCGCCGATAGCGGAACATCAGCACCGCCCACGAGACCACGAGCGTGTAAGCGACAAACAGAATGATGGCTGCGTAACGCGGAAACTCGAGCCATTGATAGCCCGTGCTGTCGCCGAGCAGGATTCCGCCGACGCCGAGCAAGACGCCCAAGTTCCAAAAGCCAGCGCCCGCGACCAGCAGCAGCGGATAACGCAGCACGGTCCGGCACAGTCGCGCCATGAGCCAGATTGCAGTGCCCATTCCGGCCATGGACGCCCAGCCATAAACCATCACGTTCATGTGGGCAGGCCGCACGCGTCCCCACGTCAGGAAACTTATGTCCGAAAACAGATCAGGTGAGTGGAGCTTGAATGAAACGAAACCGGCCAGCAGCGTACCGAGGATCAGCCACGCCATCGCCGACGTATAAAACATCAGCACCGGCACGCGCGTTGACGCGTCGATGTACGCGCGCTCCAACTGCTCTGCGTCACCGGCAGCGGCGGACACGGACGGTTCTTTTAAGGGAATCTCAGTGGCGTTCATCTTCGGCAAGCAAGATCGAGAAGCCCGCTGTGGCGTAGCTTTTCAAGTTGGCAGACGCCCAGCGTGGTTATGAAAAGCGGCGGAGCTCCACGGCACTCCAAAACGCAAGGGAGAAATGTGCGGTGGCGATCACGGCCACCTCTTGGAGTGCGGCAGTACTCTGCCGCTTTCAAAACGTTAGACGCGTACCCGACTTGCGGCCTGCAGATTGAAAACTTGCGCCACGATAGCCGCAGCCTCGATGGCTTCATTGCGCGAGAAATCGAAATATTCATGGAGTTTTGGCCGGAGCCGGCGAAGCAGATGGTGGCGATGCCTGCGCCGCTGGCGAAGGCGACGCGGGCGCAGGCGCTGAAGGCGATACAGCAGGCTGTGCGGCGCCAGGTTTCGGAGGACCGGCCGGCGACGGCGAAGCGGGACTAGTTGTAGCCTGCGCTTCCGGAGTGGCGATCGGACCCGCTGGCGCTGGTTTTTGCTGTGCCAATTGCGCAATTGTCAATTCCATCGCGCGCCTGATTGGTATGCGAACGACGCCCTTGTTTTTGTCGATCCAAGCGTAGCTGTTCAGCGCTTTCTCTGCGTCTTCGCGCACGCTTTTTAAAGCTTCCATGCGCTTCTTGGCACGCGTCTCTTCGTAATCACTTCCACGCGGCGAAGGCCCAATCACCGCGAGCACGATCACGCCGAATACTACGAAGAGAAGCACAACCCCTAACCACGTGGACAACGGGGCGCGGGAGCGGGTAATCTGGCGAAGAGATTCGGGGTCGGCCATTTCAGTTGACTAATTTTAGTGATTCGATCAGACGCGGATCGCGAACGGGAAACAGCGAAGTTCTGGGCACGAGTCGCAGATAAACGAAACCGAGCGTCGCGCCGATGGCGATGAGGGAAAGCAAATCCCAAATGCTGACATGCACGCCGGTGCCATGTAACGCAGGTAGCACAATGAGGTACATGTCGAGCATTTGCATGAAGACAATCCAGCCCGCCACGATACAAAGCCGGTGCGGATGTTTTTTGATCGAGCGCAAAAGCAAAATCGCAAACGGCCCAAAGAAGCGTCCGACCACGAGGAGCATGCTCAGCGCCCACCAGGATTGAGTATTTCGGGCGATAAAAAATTGTGTCTCTTCCGGAATGTTTGCATACCAGATGAGCATGTACTGGCCGAAACCGATGTAGGCCCAGAAAATGCAGAAGGCCAGCATCCATTTCCCCATGATGTGATAATGCTCCAGCGTCACGACATCCTTCAGGTAACCGGCTTGACGCAAAGCGGTGATAACCAGCACAAGCAACGACATCGAGCTGCCGGCGGCGCCCGCGAAGATGTACACGCCGAACATCGTTGAGAACCAGTGGTAGTTCAGGCTCATTAGCCAATCGAACGCGCCGAAGGTCAGACAAAGCGCAAACATCGGCAGGCTCGCGAAGGACACCCGGCGCATCCAGATCGTGAACTGCGGGTTGCCGTCCCTGTCCTGCCGCACGGAAAACCGACGCAGCAGTTGCGACGCTACGATGAAGTAACCAAGGAAGACGATTGCGCGAATGAGAAAGAAGTTAAAATCGAGATAAGCACGTTTGAAATCGAGCGCAGCCTCGTGCCCGGGCGGAATGTCCATCCAGGCATAAAGATGGTGACGGAGAAGAAGAATCGGCACAAAAAGCAGTGCGAGGACCGCCAACAATGCGGCAATGTTTTCCAACTGACGGCGCACCACCACCGTCCATTCGGCATCTGTAGCGTGATGAACAATCGTCCAGAAAAAGCAGCCCGCGCAGAGCGTGAAGAAAAACGCAAACGCAAACAGCCACGAATAACTAAACTGATGCGGATTCACCACTGCGCCCAAGGCGCACAGCACCAACGCGACCAATGCAACCGATCCAAGAAGGAATGAAAGACCCGCAAAGCGGGTGCTCTCGAAATATTCGCCTTCCGGCGTTGGGACGGTTTGTGAACGTTCGCTCATTTTTTCTCCAGTTCGCCGCGATGCTCTTCCGGAACATCGGCAATCGCCGCGTTTTGACTGCGCTGTAAAGCGCGCACATAAGCAATGATCGCCCAGCGATCCGGCACGATGATGTTTGGCCCGTACGCCATCATGGTGTTTTTCCCATTGGTGACGGTGTTGAAAATCTCGCCGTCGGACATTTTGCGGAGGCGTTCATCCTGAAGGGAAACTACAGTCGCAAGACCATACTGCTTGGTGATGCCATTGCCCGCAGCGGTGGCACCGTGGCACATCACGCAGGTGATATTGAAACGCTGCTGTCCGCGCTCCATCAACTCGCGGGTAACTTTCAGCGGAATACCGGTTCCCCAGTGATCGCCCATCTTGCCGGTGTTGTAGTAATCGGTGCCGGCGCTAAACCTTGCCTCAGGATGCGACCAGGGAGCGACCGCGGCTGCTTCTGTCTCGGTCGCCTCCGGCTTCGGCATTTCGTAACCAATCGGGACAGTGCCCGCAACCGGCAGGCGCGGGCCACGTCCATCCGCGAAGAAATCGAGCGGCGCTTGTGCACGCACTTTCATCTGCCGCACCATGTCGGGAAAAACTTCCAGCGGCGGTTGAATGCTGGTCTGCCCGCGAAACCCAAACACTGCGAGGATCGCAATCGTGCACAGAAGAAAAATCACCAGAAATCCGCGCAACATGCTTAGTCCTCGTGAACGATCGTGATGTGTTGGCCACCGGTTTGTTCCAGCAATTCGCGGACGCCAGCTTCGGTAAATCGTGGATCGCGCGCTTCAATCGCCAGGAAAAATCCGTCGTTGGTCACGCGGCTAAATCGTTCCCAGTTGAATATCGGGTGATACCAGCGCGGCAACCCGTTCATGCCGAGCATTGCGAAAAATGAAGCGAACGCGCCGAAGAGCACGGTCAGCTCGAACATGATGGGGAAAAACGCCGGGACGGTCCAAAAATTCCACGGCTTGCCATGCACATTGACCGGGTAAAGACCCCATGAGGGTCCAAATTCGACGAGGGCGGCGGTAAGCAAGCCGGACACTCCGCCAAACAAAACCCAGCCGCTCAACCACGATTTTCCCAGTCCCATTGCTTCATCCATTCCATGGATGGGGAACGGAGAATAGACGTCCCAGCGTCGGAACCCTGCATCGCGGACGCGCTTGGCTGCCTCGTAAAGCGCGGCCGCGCTTGGATATTCCGCGGCCATCGCGTAAACCTTGTGACCAAACGGGGTCTTCATCATCGTGGGCGCTCCTTTCCGCCAGGAGACACCGACTGAATTCCTGGAGGCGTGGTATAATGCGGGTCGGCTTCTGGAACGGCAGTCTTTACTTCCGACATGGCGATCATGGGGAGAAAACGAACGAAGAGTAGGAATAGCGAAGTGAAAATCCCGAGCGTGCCGATGTAGGTCCAGATGTCGACCCACGTTGGATGAAACATTCGCCATGACGACGGCAGAAAGTCGCGGTGCAATCCGCCGACGATAATAATGAAGCGCTCAAACCACATGCCGGCATTCACGCACATGGCGACAAAAAAAACGACTAACACGTTGCGCCGACACCACCGGAACCAAAACAGTTGCGGTGAAAGCACGTTGCAAAAGAGCATGCCGAACCACCAGTACCACCAGTAAGGTCCGAAAACGCGATTCCAAGACCCGAACCGCTCGTAAGAACTGCCGCTGTACCACGCGATGAAAAATTCCATCGTGTAGGCGTAACCAACGAATGAGCCGGTGAGCAAAATGATCTTTGCCATTTTGTCGATGTGCTGCGCCGTGATGACGTCGTGCAACTTAAACATGGCGCGGCACGGCAACAGCAACGTCAGGACCATGGCAAAGCCGCCGAAGATCGCGCCTGCCACGAAGTACGGCGGGAAGATTGTGGTGTGCCATGTCGGCAAAATCGTCGTCGCGAAGTCAAATGATACGACGCTGTGCACCGAAAGAACCAGGGGCGTGGAAAGACCGGCCAAAAGCAGATACGCCATTTCATAATGCCGCCAGTTGCGGTTGGAGCCACGCCAGCCACAGGCGAAAACTCCGAAAAGGAGCTTTCTCACCCTTGTGGTTGCCCGGTCGCGCAGCGTCGCCAAATCCGGAATCAAACCGGTGTACCAAAACAGGACCGAGACGGTGAAATAGGTCGAAACGGCAAACACATCCCACATCAGCGCGCTGCGGAAATTTTGCCAGATCGCCCAGTTGCTAGGAATGGGCGCGAGATACCATGCCATCCAGAACCGGCCGACGTGGATGCCGGGAAAAATCGCTGCACAAATCACCGCAAAAAGCGTCATCGCTTCGGCCGAGCGGTTGATCGAAGTGCGCCATTTCTGCCGCAGCAAAAAGAGGATGGCGGAGATCAGCGTGCCCGCGTGTCCGATCCCGATCCAGAAAACGAAGTTGGTGATCCCCCAAGCCCATCCGACCGGGATGTTGTTTCCCCATGTGCCCACGCCGGTGGAAATCAGGTATCCAATGCAAAAAAGTCCGAAGGTCGCGGCGCTTCCAGTGATCGTAAACGCCACCCACCACCAGCGCGGCGCGGGTTGCTCCACCACACCCGAAATGCGCTCGGTCAGCCAACTAAAATTGCGCCGGTGCAGAACAAGCGGTACGCGGGCGATCTGCCGCTCCGCCTCTTTAATCGTTTCCGGCGCTGTTGGGGCTGCGTCCATGTTCAGATTGCCAACTGCCGATTGAGAAAGATCTGCAAGCGCCGAGGTCGCCGCGCCGCGAACCCTCCAGCATGAACGCGCCACAGGCGCGTGGCTACAGCGCAACATCGACAATCGTAAATCGAAAATCGAAAATTCATCATGCTGGTTTCTCCTCCAAACTTGCGACTCCGATGTTCTCCGCGTCAGGCATTTTCGGGTTCGGATTGCGAATGCGTGCCAGATAACTTGTTCGCGCCCTGATGTTCAAGTAATCCAGTAACCGATAGTCGCGGTCCTGCCGTTTCAACTTTGAAACGCGGCTTTCCGCATCCTTGATATCGCCAAAAACAATCGCTTCCGTGGGACACGCTTGGGCACACGCTGTGGTAAACGAATCGCGCGGGATGCGCACGTCCGGCGAAGCGCCCGCGCGCGCGAGGGCGGCGATCTTTGCTTCCTCAATGCGTTGCACGCAGAAGGTGCATTTCTCCATCACGCCGCGCATGCGTACAGTCACGTTGGGATTTTTTTGCATCTTGATGGTGTCCGGCGCGCCCTTGGTGGTCAGCGGCGCGAAATATTCTTCGTAGATGCTTAATGCGCCGGCGATCTTTCTCTTGCCGACTGGTCGCTGGTTGTAATCGAAATAATTAAAACGGCGCACCTTGAAGGGGCAGTTATTCGAGCAAAATCGCGTGCCGATGCAGCGATTGTAAGCCATGACGTTGAGACCATCCTCGCTGTGAAGCGTCGCGTTGACAGGGCAAACGGTTTCGCACGGCGCGTTCTCGCAATGCTGGCAGGGCATTGGCTGTTGCACGATCTCGGGATTCTCCGGCCATTCGCCCCGATCCTGGTTGTACGGCTTCTTGCTGGCGTAATAGCGATCGATGCGGAGCCAATGCATGATGCGGCCATGCGCCACCTGTAATTTGCCTGTTCTCGGCTTGGCAAGCGAGCACACAGGCGTTGCACCCAGTGCAGACATTCAAATCGATACTCATTCCCCACTGCTGCGGCGCGTCCAGTGGCGGGTGCGTGTATAAGCTCGGCGGCGGATGCGGCAATTCTTCTTCACCGGGAATTTTCTTCGCGAACTCATTATTTGCACGATAGCCTTGCAGCGTCGCTTCGCGGACAAGACCGCGGCCTTCAATGCTGAAGTGCTCCTGCGTGATCGACAGCGGATAAGTGCGACCAACTTTCTTCACCCGCACGCTCTCGATCCCCTGCCCGCCCGCGACAGCGAAATGCGGATTCGCTGCCGTGCGCAAGAGGTAGCCGTTGAAGCCGGATTGCGCCGCGATGCCCGGTCTTTCTTTTAGCGCTCCACCCGCATATGGCAGCTCATAGAACTCCGGCATCTTCCGCCCGTAGCCCAGCGGAACTGTAATGGAATCGTCGGCGTGACCCGGCGACACGAGCGCCGCAATGACAAGCTCGCGCCTGACTGGCTCCCCACCGGCGCTCTTTTCATTAATCGCGATCCGCAAGAGATCGCCGGTCTGCACATCGAGCTTTTTCGCATAAGCAGGACTGATCAACGCTGCGTTGTCCCAGGTCAGCTTCGTGATTGGGTCAGGCAATTCCTGAAGCCAGCCGTTATTGGCGTAGCGGCCGTCGTCCATCGCATAACTGCCTGCCAATACAATCTCCGGTGAATCTCGCGTGGGCGATGGCGGCAACATCCACGAACCTTGGACGAGGGCACCTGCCGCGTTTGCATTAAACGAGGGCGGCGCCTGATCACGCGGCTGAACGTGCGAAGCAAAGCCGTCATGAAGAAAGCGCGACCACGCTGTCTGAAAATCTCCCGGCGGACTGGTGCCACGGAAAGTTTCTTGCACGAGCTCAGGTCCTTCCGTTTTTGGCCTACCCAGCAACGCGCTGAGCAGTTCGATTTCCGAGAGACCGCCGAAGAGCGGCAGAATCATCGGTTGGATCGACAAGTACTCGCCCCGGGATGTGAGCGCGTCACCCCACGATTCCAGATAATGGGCGAGCGGAACGTGCCAGGGGCTGAGCGCCGACGTGGCGTCCTCGTGGTAACCAAGTCGCACAATCTCCGGTACCTTTTTCTGGAGATCAGCCCAGTCAAGTGGCAGCTTTGTCTCCCGATCCTGTACCAAACCGCGTCTTGCGTTGTAAACGGGATCACCGCCAAGAATGAAAAGTTGCTTGATCCGACCATCGTTTATGTCCGATGCCAGTTGTGAAATATCTATCGTGCGCGGATTGTGCGGAACCTGCCGGACGAGCAACGTCTGGCCGAGATTTTTCAGCGCGGCGTTGATTGCGTAAACGAGCAATTGCACTACAACTGGCTGATTTGGACCTGTCAGCACCAAGCTGGCGCCCGGTTTTGCGAAAAGATCATTCGCTGCCTCGCTAAGCCATTGCTCATCAAAGGTCCCTTCGCCTCCCGCACCTTGTAGATTGTCAACGACCGCGCCGAGCGCTGGATCGTTTGTCGCGGCCAGAATTTTTTTCGCGAGCGCGTGGGTGAACGCCGCAATCTGGCTCGCGGGACAACGGAGCCGGTGGTCCGCTACTGCGCCGGTGAGCGTGAAACGGTTTTCGACCACATAAAGGCGATTCATGCTGTCTGCCGCAGAATTCACCCGCCGGCGCGAAGTGAACGCGCGCACCGATTCGAGATCGCCCTGCCCGCAATCGAGAAAATCGCTGTCCAGAGCGAGAATCACATCTGCTCGATCGAATTTCGGGATCAGCCGTGCGCCTGCACCAAAAGCGCTCTGCGCAGCAAAGCTTTGTTCCTGACTCAGGAGCGGCTCGTAAACGCACCAGCGCATCCCGGGGAAAACTTTTTCCAGTTCTGTCCGCAATCGCTCGCGTGTGGGCGAATGCGTTTCTTGGACAAGGAACGCAAGACCCTCCCCATGCTGAGCAAGCAGCATTTTGCGGAGTTCTCCGATGTAGCTTTCAAATTCTTCACGCTTGCTCCCTTTTCCCTTGTGAACAAACCGCCGCGAGCGCGACGGATCGTAAAGATCGAGAATCGACGCCTGAACAAAAATGTCGGTTGCCCCAGCGCTGGCCGGATGCAACGGATTGCCTTCGAGCTTGATGGGGCGCCCGTCCACGGTCGTGGCGATAAGCGGAATTGCGCCTGTGCGCCGGGGCATCGCGGTCGCGTAATACAGAAATTTTCCGGGAATCGTCCACTCCACGTTTTTTGTGAACGGAACGAGATGCATCTCCGGCTTGCGACAACTCGTTAGGCCAATCCCCGCCAGCGCCATCGACGCACCCATTAATTTCAGGAAATCGCGCCGCGACCATTCGTCGCCGTTCAGCTCTGCCGCGCCCACCGGAAATTCTCGTTCCAGCCATTGGCGAAATTCCGGCGTATTGTTCAACTCGCCGAGACCGCGCCAGTAATGCTTGCCTGTTGATGGCTCTGGCGGATGATGAAAAACGCGTTTCATCGGTGGCAACCCTGACAATTTGTTGGTGGATTGATGTTCCAGCGCTCTTTCAGCGTCTGGCCGATCTCGGTTTGAGTGAGTCGTTTCTTCTTCGAAAAATCTTCACGCCCATCGCTTGGCTGTCCGTATTTCGCTACAAACTCCACCGGTTTCACATCATCCGGATTCCAATCGAGATTAAAAACCTGGTCTTCCGGTCGCAGAAAATTTTCCGGATGCCGATGGCATTCGAGACACCATGCCATGCTGTGAGGCTTTGCCTGATAGACCACCGGCATGTGATTGACCGGACCGTGGCAACTGAAACAACTGATGCCCCGGTTCACATGCGCTGCGTGATTGTAATAAACATAATCGACCGTGCGATGGATCCACACCCACTCGATTGGGTCGCCCGTTTTCCAGCTCACCCGCACCGGCTCCAGCTTTGGATTGTCCTTTTGCACCTGGGTATGGCAGTTCATGCAGGTCTGTGTATTGGGCACATTCGAGTGCGCCGCCACCTCCACAAAACTATGGCAATACCGGCAATCCATTCCCAGTTGCGTGACGTGAATGTCGTGCGGAAACGGCACCGGCTGTATCGGTTGATAACCGACTTTGGTATATTTTGGCGTCACGTAATACCACGTCCCTGCGGTCAATCCACAAACGATCACGATGCCGCAAACCACGAGTTTAGGCGGCAGCCAATTCGTCCAGCGTGGAAAAAAATTTGCCATGGTTACCAATCGGCATCCGCGCTGGCGCGAGGTACTCGCCAGGATGCCAACAAATGGGAACTGTGCTTAGGATGTGCTTCGTTCAGACGCTGCAAAGGGTTCAGGTTAATTGCTCGTCCGAGGGGCAACGAGGATTCTATAAACACGCCGCGAGAGGGCAAAATAAATTTCGTCATTCACATCGATCCAAATGTTGCGTGGTGATACCCGATCACGTCAAAACTTCGCCAAAGCGTCAAGCCCTTAGATCGACATTGATCCTGCTAATGCTGTAGGGGAAGCTGACAGCTTCCCCTATAAATAAATTCAATAATAGTGAAATCATTTCGATCGGCGCATTGGCTGTTTTTCTTTGTCGCCGCATTTTCTGTGACTGCAATGACTCGCGCGCAAGAACCTGTCTCAAGCGAAGCCGAGCGGCGTCGAATCAATGTTGATCTCGTCCTTACCAATGGGAACGTCTACACAGTCAACGAGAAGCAGCCCAAAGCTCAAGCGATCGCGGTAAAGGGCGGCCGCATTGTTTTCGTCGGTTCGGATGAGGACGCAAAGAGATTTCACGCCGCGAAGGTTGTCGATCTTGTCGGTCACACCGTCGTGCCAGGCTTGACCGATTCACATTGCCACATCTTCGGAATCGGCGAGCGCGAGATGCAGCTAAATCTCGAAGGCACAAACACGCTCGACGATTTTTTGAGCAAGGTGAAAGCACGCGTCGCCCAGACATCTCCCGGCAAATGGGTCACTGGCCGCGGCTGGATCGAAACATTTTGGAAACCGCCGCAATTTCCCAGCCGCCTGGATCTCGACAGAATCGCGCCGGACAATCCTGTGTTCCTCACCCGCGCTGACGGTCATGCTTCACTTGCCAATTCCACAGCGCTAAAGATTGCCAAGATCGACAAAAGCACGTCGAATCCTTTCGGTGGCGAAATTTTGAAAGACAAAGCAACGGGCGAACCAACTGGGATGTTGCTCGATAACGCGCAGGATCTGGTCGCAAAAAATATTCCGCAGCCGACTCAAGGCGATCGCGAGAAAGCGCTGCTGCGCGGAATCGATCGCGAGATCAGGCTCGGCTGGTGCGAAATTCAAAACGCCGGCAGCCAAAAGGAAGATATCGATCTTATCAGGAAAGCGTTCGAATCTGGTAAAATTAAAATCCGATTCATCAACGCGGTGTTCGGCCCTGGCGAAGACGCGGCGCAGTTCCTACGCGCAAGTGGAATGGGCTTCCAGCCCATGGCCCATCGGCACGATGCCGCTGCCACGTTGGCTCCAGCAATCAACGCGTTCAATCATCATTTCACGCAGCGAACAATCAAAGTCATTTTTGACGGCGCGCTTGGGTCGCGCGGCGCGGCCTTGCTCAAGCCGTACAGCGACGCGCCTGAAACTTCCGGTTTTCTGACCGAAAAACCCGAAGAGTTACGTCCGATGTTTGAAGAAGCGTTGCGTCGCGGCATTCAAGTGGAGACACATGCCATCGGCGATCGGGCGAACCGGCTGATCGTCGATCTTTACGAAGCGGCATTCAAAGCGGTTCCGCCCGAGCAAAGGAAAATCAAAGAACCACGCTGGCGCGTTGAGCACGCGCAGATTGTCGATCCTGCCGATCTGCCGCGGTTCGCGAAACTCGGCGTGATTCCATCGATGCAGCCCTCGCACGCCATCAGCGATTTGTTTTTCGCACCAGCGCGGCTCGGAATGGATCGGCTCGCTGGCGCGTATGCGTGGCAGAGTTTTCTCAAATCCGGTTGCATCATTACTGGTGGCTCTGATGCACCCGTCGAGCGCGGCGAACCGATGATCGAATTTTACGCTGCGGTCGCGCGCAAAAGCATCAAAGGCGAATCGGGTGAAGCATGGCATCGTGAACAAGCGGTTTCACGCGAGCAAGCGCTAAAAATGTTCACGATCTGGCCCGCTTACGCTGCTTTCGAAGAAAACGACAAGGGCTCACTCGAAGTTGGCAAACTCGCCGACCTCACGGTGCTCTCGAACGACATCATGAAAATTCCAGAGCTAAAGATTCTGGAAACTCATACTGTCATGACCGTGATCGGCGGTGAAATTGTATTCGAATTGAGTCGTCAGCGATCGTGAAGCAGAACAAAAGTAGAATCGATTTCGGCGCGTTCTCTATTCCGTGCCATCGCGATACTGCCGCATTAAGTACGCGCTCACTTACGGAAACATTCATGTGAAGAAAACCGCTGCCATATGACCCGAATTTGCGCCTTCGTTCTCACCGTTGTTGGGTCTGCGTTTGCTGCAGTGCCAACCGCCGATTCTCTTCCGGAGTTTATCCACGTGGATGGCGAGCGGTTGCGAACGCAAGACGGGGCTGACTTCGTGATCCAAGGTGTCGGAGTAGGCTCGCTCCGGGCTGAGCCGGTCGAGAAAGATTACGAAGCAATTGCGGGTCTGAAGTTCAACACTGTGACGCTGATGCTCAGTTATCGCAGCTTCTATGCAGAAACTGACCCAGGGGATTACATCGAGTTAGGCTGGAAGCGCCTAGATGAACACGTCGCTCTCGCCCGCAAATATGGTCTCCACGTCATTCTGCAAATGAGCAGCGTGGAAGGCGCGCAATTCGTGCCGATCAAGGGCGTCGCGTTTGATTACCGAATCTGGGTTCAGCCCGAACTACAAGAGAGGTTTCTCAATCTTTGGCAAGCAATAGCTGAGAGATACAAGGACGAGCAACACATCCTAGGATACGGCATTTTCTCGGAACCGGTCGTATCGGGGACCGCTCAGCAGTGGATTGATCTCGCCAATAAAGCCGTATCTCGTATCCGGTCCGTCGACAAGAATCACGTCCTTTTCGTTGAGCGTCTCTATGGAGAATTCGGTACGCGTCGAGAGATGTCGGGGATCGATTTCAGCCCGGAGCGCTCGTTCTTCCTCGTTCCCGATCGGAATGTCGTCTACCAATTTTACTTTTTTGAACGCGATGAATATACGCATCAACAGGCACCTTGGAGAGAGGATCGCGACAAGAATCTCCGCTATCCGGAGCTATCTTTCGAAATCGTTTATCGCGAGGCCCTCAACGACCGAGGTCGCGTCTTCCGCTTTAACAAGCAGTATCTGAGTTTCTATCTTAAACGGCAGCTTGAATTCGGCCGCAGGCATACGGTGCCAATGTTCGTGTGGGCCTTTGGACTGATGAAGAACTGCTTTGAGGGACAAGGGGGCTTGCAATGGCTGCGGGATACCAAGGCGTTGTTTGAGGATTACAATCTGAATTGGAGCTACTCCGATTATCGAGCCGACGATTTCGGCATTAACGATAATCCCGAAGCTGTGCGAATCCTTGCTTCACAATTGACAACCAAATCAATTCGATGACACGCATGATGATAAGAGTCGCGGCAGTTCGAAATCTTCCGATACGAGCGACCTTCGCACTGCCCATTTGCCTCTTTTGCTTCGTATTGGCCGATTCGCCATCGCCCGCGGCCACACACGAGCACGAGCATCCCGTCCCGGAGAAGCTCGGCGTCGTGAGCTTTCAAACGTCGTGCTCCGCCAACGTGCAAAAGGAGTTTGAGCGGGCTGTGGCGCTTTTGCATTCGTTTGCATACTCGGCGGCGGAAAAAGCGTTTCGCGAGGTGATAGCCAAAGATCCCAATTGCGCGTTGGCACATTGGGGCGTGGCGATGACTTACTTCCATCAGCTTTGGGAGCCTTACGTTGCGCCGGAAGACATCGCACACGGCCAGCTAGAGATCGATCAAGCGCAGCGGATTGGCGGGTCTGAAAAGGAGCGAGGATTTATTGACGCGTTAAGTACGATCTATGCGAAAGCGGATTCTGTGCCCTACCGCGAACGCGCGAATGCTTATACACTCGCCATGGGCAAACTCGCCGAGGGAAATCCCGACGATGTCGAGTGCCAGGTCTTTTACGCGTTAGCACTGATCGCCACCGCCTCACCGACCGACAAAACTCACGCAAACGAGAAGAAAGCTGCCGCATTGCTCGAGCCGCTATTCAAGAAATATCCGCAGCATCCCGGTATGGCGCATTACCTGATTCACGCGTGCGACAATGCCGAAATGGCGCAGCGCGGTGTGGCTGCGGCGCGGGCTTATTCGCAAATTGCGCCGTCAGCGCCGCATCCATTGCACATGCCTTCGCACATCTATACGCGATTGGGAATGTGGCAGGACTCGATCGGTTCAAACCTCGCCGCGAGAACCGCCGCGCATGCTCAAGGCGACATCGGCGAAGAATTGCACGCAATGGACTATCTCACCTACGCCTATTTGCAGCTGGGTCGCGATGCCGAAGCCGAGGGCGTGCTTGAGGATTTGCATGCAATGAAAAGTCTGCGCGCGGCCGAGTTCAAGATAGGCTACGCGGCGAGCGCCATGCCTGTGCGCTACGCCATTGAACGTCGGCAATGGGCGGAGGCTGCTCAGCTTGAACCGATCTCCGGTACGCAGCCGCACGTTTTCGCCATCACGGTGTGGGCACGTGCCATCGGGCTCGCACGTACCGGACAACCGGCGGCTGCGCGGGAAGAGATCGAGAAATTGAAAGACGCGTATGAAAAATTGCGCGCGGCCGGGGATGACTACTGGGCGACGCAAGTGCATGTACAGATTAACGAAGCGCTCGCCTGGATCGCGCACGCTGAAGGAAAATCCGATGAGGCCCTCAAGCTCATGCGCGCAGCTGCCGACGAAGAGGATGCAGTCGAAAAGCGTCCTGTCACACCCGGGGCGATCGTTCCAGCGCGCGAACAGCTGGGTGATCTCCTCTTGGAATCAAATCATCCGCAGGAAGCCCTCAAAGAGTTTGATCGTGCGCTCACAATGACTCCGCAACGCCGCGCCGCGTTGAGGGGCAAGGCTCTTGCCA
>WNGJ01002342.1_pt1 | contig 21613 bp, 7 predicted proteins | sample 5400611 | NCBI WGS metagenome assembly WNGJ01 (sample SAMN13153375, study PRJNA577476) | soil metagenome | isolation source: 40 cm soil or saprolite under Garry oak tree replicate 1 | place: USA:California | collected 2016-06-15
TGTTCAATCAGGTCCTGGTGACATTCGGGGATGATGAGAGGACACGGCGTGTCATTGCCGGTATTCAACAGGATGGCACCTGTTGGTGCGGCGGGACCACCTGGCAGGGGCAAACGGCCATGCGCATCAGCGTGTCGTCATGGGCCACGACCGACACGGATGTTGAGCGCAGCCTACAAGCCATGATCCGGGTTGCACGCGAACTGGCGTAATCATCTTAGTCGCAGACAGGGCTCCACTTGCTGCTGTTGTTTTCCGTCATCGTGGCTCTCCCCAAGTTTGATACTATTGGCGAACCCCTGGACTTAAGCAGCCAAAGCTGCGAATTTCGATGTGCGTGTTTTGGCAAGCGGCTGTTCTTCCAGCCACGCTAAGACTCGCACCAAGTTGATAGCAGTCGCAATGATCAAGTGCTGGAGATGGGTTTTCACGCATCTCTGCAACGTTTGTCCGGTGCAACCTTTCGACTTTTATCAGCGAGAAACCCGTCCGATCAGAGCGAGCGTCAGCTCATCTGGGATAGGCAATCTGGCTTCCGCGGCCCTCTTTCCACAAGCCGCTGGCCGTTGCAACAAGCCTCATCGACCCTTTTTGCCCTGACGGACGGGGAGCCGTCTTGCTACGGAGGTCACAGTTCCCTTTCCGGGGGAACAGGCCACATGCAGGCACTCAGGCTCTCCCACTGCTTCCGTCATTGTACCCCTTCCTGGGATTCCCTTTGCATTCTTGCTTCCAATTTATTATATGAGCAGGTTCACTTCATAGGAGGATGAGCCCCGTTTAGATTATCGAAAACAACTGTCACATTGGCAGATCGTTCTACATCAATAAAAAGACTTTGTAGAAGGATCAGATGAAGAAGATGGAAGTGCCTACGACACTCGCGTTACCAGAGGAATTGGAGGTCACAGAGATCATGATGATTGATGAGGTCTTCACGATCACCGCTCATTGCACACGAAAGCACCCCTGTTGTCCCCTCTGTGGCACACCAGCAGAACGGTTTCATAGCCAGGTAGTGGCTCACTTGAGCAGGATGGCCCGCTCGGCATTGTAGCTATGGAGGAAGAGGAGCAAGCACGCCTCATGCATCAGCACTGACTTGGAAAACGAGAACGTCATGCGCACAAAACGGGCCAGACGTGGCGCAAGGTGTTGTTCCACCGCTCGACATGAGCGGTTTCTCCGGTCTCGCGGGCCCACAGCGCGCGTGGTGTTCTTGGGGAATCACTGCCTTGTGCGCCACCCAGAAGGAGGTTCAGCAATGCCCTTGGCGATACCCCGCTGGAATGGCCTCCCACAATTGCTGACACGTCTTGCCGGCTGCGATCCCCAACCACATACGCGACTACTTGCCGACTCTTTCGGCAGAGGGCCATCCAAATCCAGGAGTCGTTGGCTTTGTTGAGCACAAACGACCACAGCCGAGAGGGTTCCAGGGTCGTGGACGTGGGATCTTGGGGATCCGGGGCGAGGAGAGTGGTCCACAAAGGCGGAAGCTGAGCTCCTTTTTTTTGATCCAAGCCGAGACAGTCGTACGCGAGACGCCAAACGTGCTCCTCAGGCCGCGCAAGAGGCTCGCGTTCTTGAGAGGCATGCAGGATTTCCTCGCGGCGAGCTAGCGGACAGGCACGTCAAGCCAGTCGTGATGATCGCTATCAGCAGATGGCAACCTTGCGTGCGCAGGGCTTGACGCAAAGAGAGGTGGCAAAGCGGATGGGGATGTCTGAACGGGCGGTACGCACCTGGCTCAAACGGGGAGCAGCACCCACCAATGAGCGCCATTTCCGGCGTCGGAGTGTCTTTGACCCTTACGCCGCCTATGTATTAGAACGCTGGCAAGATGGGATTCATGAAGCCAGGCAACTGTATGAAGAAATTCAGGCACAAGGCTTCTCTGGAACCGTCCGGATTGTCCAACGCTTTGTGCAGGCACTTCGAGACAAGCCGGAGAAGATGACGCTTGCTCCAGCCACAGGAGCCGACCGCTTTTCCTCAAAGACGGCGACCTGGTTGTTCATCCGGGATCCCAATCAACTGACCACGCAGAAACAAGCCGAACTAGAACTGATCTGCCAGCGAAGCGAAACAGCTCGCAAGACGTATGCGTTGACACAACAGTTCATGAGCATGTTACGCCTGCGTCGTGGTCAGGACTTCGAGATATGGCTCTCAGCAGTCGAAGCCAGCTCTATCCCACAACTGCGTCGTTTTGCACAGGGCTTGCTCAAAGACAAGAATGCTGTCGTTGCTGGATTGACACTCTCCTACAGCAATGGACCCATCGAAGCCCAAGTCCACAAGCTCAAATTGGTCAAGCGCTCGATGTATGGCCGTGCCAAACTTCCTCTGTTACGCCAACGCTTGCTCCATGCCGCCTGATCTCTACTGGTAGCCTTTCACCAGATCTCTTTCTTCTTCCGTTTGTGCTTCGTCTTTCTCCTCGCGCCTCACCTTTCGCCCATTCAAGCAAGTACGTGGATTACCTTCTCTTTTGTGTCGTCCGAAGCAAGCAGGCTCATTATTTTGGGGAAGGGCCTCAATAGTTGACTTTTAACACGCAGCAAATGCAAAAGTGTTTCCCGGCCTCTCACGCTCCCTCATTCTGAACCGTATAATGGCAGACTATAACAAGGTCGTCAATAGCATCCGGCTTCAAGCGTTTTTGGCCGGCCACATCATCTACCAGAGTGGAAGAAATCTTATCCTGTGCTTCATTCAACTCTACTTCCGCATGATATAACCCACCCAGCGTCGGCTCACTCCTGAGTTCCATGTCCTTGATTAGTGTTGTACCCTGCAACAGCGTAAGGGGAATGGTGCCGATGCTAGCCAGCGAATCTTGTGACAAGCCTTTTAACTTGAGGAAAAACTCAACCGTAGTGATCGTAATCGTCTCGTCTCGGAACTGGAATGGGAACCGCTCTTTGTCTAGATTCACCTGTAAGCTCTGATCTGTCTGGTCCTCTTTCGGACGCAAGAAGCGGTACCAGTCGTTTGGAAACTCGTGTTTAGCACTGAAGAGGCGGAATAGCCCTTTTCTCTTTTCTGCCAACTGCAATGTGGCCCCGCTCAAAATAGTCCTCAATTCTTCAATAGCTTTACCTTTCAGGATGCCACCACCATCTCTGGCCGTATATCTCAAATGTAGGATAATGTCGGAGATGGTATTGTAGTCGAATTGTCTGAAATCCTTATCCTGCGACAACTCAATACGCCACTCGCTTATGGCACCTGCACCCTCGAAAGGCAGGTAACGTTCGTCGCGCAGGTTTGTCTCAAACAGGCCACTGTCGTTCTGAGCACTGCTCGTTACGATAGACTGTATCGCCCCGACACTGTCCTTGAAGCGATCATCATCTTGAAAGACACCGCTGTCGATGTTTCGACCGTATTGACTGCCGGGGGAAGTATTTTTCCGCACACTATTTTTGAGCAATGTGAGCGTGCAGTTCACACTGGTATAGGGACCCGTAACACAGGGGATCGTCAGCCCGACCGATTTAATTCGCCGCATGTAGTGGCCGGGATAATCCAGATCGAATAGTGCCTCGGGAAGGTCTACAAGGCACTCACCGGTTTCTTTCAATTTGACGAGAGCGACTGGATCCAGCGCCAGCAGCGAAATGTGCTTCGTGATTTCATATTCACGTTTGTGCTGATCCAGATACGCCATCTCCATCCGCTTGAGGTCGTAGTGCAGTTTCTCCCCAGCCAGTAATCCTTTTTTCAGACTATCCCAGTAGCCGAACTGGATGAAGTTCGCATCCGCCAGGTCTAGCTCGAAGTGATATGCTCGTTCTGCCCGCTTGGTTACATCGTAAGCCAGTTGGTAACTCTGGAAATAAGTTGCCGCAATCTGCCCGACCATCCAGTCGTAAAGTTCCTGGTTCGTAAACTTATCATGCATATAGCTGTCGACCGACTGGGCGTTCTCGATCTGCAGGTCCTGATTTTCCAGTTCTTTTTCAGCAATAGCCTTCCTGATCTCGGCTGCGGCGACCTGCTGCGTGATCTGATCCCGCTCCTTGTCGGCCAACTTCTTTTGCAAATCCCAATCATCCGCACGCCGCTGGTAAGCTGCTATCGCCGAACTCAGGGATGCACCTGTATGTAAGACTGCCGCGGTCCCTCTTGCTGCATCAGCCCATGAGCTCGCACCGTTACCTATATTCAAGCCTCCATACGTCATCGTAACTACTGGGGAACTCATGCCGGACGCACCCGCAGTCCCCGCGGGGGCCAAATGTGCTACCCCTGCATATGCATCGAGAGCTATTCCAATAGTTTGTGAAATGAGCGCAGCGGACGTTAAAGTTGTATTAGCTATCTCCGCTGCGTTCATAAACTCCCGGGAGCTGTAATAATTGTAGCGCTCATTGGCTATTTCCCACGCCTTATTGAGCCCTTCCAACGCATCTTTAGCCTCTTCAATCTGCTTTTCTTTGACCTGCCGGACAGCCTTCAGCAGAGATATCTCGTTGCTGGACCGCAGCAATGCTAACGCCTCAGCATCTCTTTTTTCGAGCGCCGAGAGCAGCGCCGAGCCGAGCGCCTTCACGTCGTTGCATAGCTCGACCGCCTTTTGCAGCATGGTCCCAAACCGGTAATGCGGCAGTGCAGCACTGAGGTCATTCAAGGCACTGCTGATATCGATTCCCGCGGCAACAGCTCTAACGAGAAGTGCCGGGTCAATCGGTGGCTCGAAGAGCGGCAGTTCACGCACCACTCCTTCGATGTTCATACAATGCCGAATCTTAAACAAGCGGTCGGCGACTGTATCCCAGTAGCCAAGCAGATTATCATTCTTGGAGATGCAGAAGTAGAACGTTGGGGGTAACTTCATTGAGCCTTTATCTTTTCTGCTCGGAAGTGGGAAGCTTGGGAATGGGTTGAAAGAAGGAGGTTTCACCCCGAAAGCCGGGTTCGGCAACAGCCTACCCGTTGCAGGAGGCGGTAACAAGTTTTCAACCTGAACCAACACGTTGGAAAAGCCATCCAACTCGGGTTCCAGTTGATTGTAGGTATAGGCCTGCACGGTGAGGCGGGGCGGAATATCTTGAGGACGGTCGCCAAGAATCTCGGCGGCCAGGATATAGATCTGGGTCGCCTCATTGATTGCTTCGATTGTATCCCGGCGGAACAGCTGGTCGCCCCACGCAATCAGGTTATCAATGTACTTCATGACGACGGTTTTTTGGTAGGCCGTGATCCGGTTGCGAGCAATCAGGTGTGGGTTGAATGGATTCTTCTGCCATTGTGTTACCTCGTGTTCGAATTCTTTCCTTCTCTTTAATTGGTCCGGGTCAGTGCCTTTGTAATCGAGGAGTTTTAGCAATTCCTCGATGGTCTTTTTAACATCGGCATTCTCAAAAAATGCCCGCACCTTCCAGAATCTCGCGCTTGGGTCCTTGTCCCTAAACCCATTAAGTTCTGACTGGCTAAAGTGTGCAGTGGGATCGAAAATATAATGGAACCACTGCTGTGCCTCCTCGAAGCGTTGGTTTTTACTCAGCCGGTCGGCGATGAGCAGTGGGGCTTGAAAGAACAGTTCCCAATTATACAGGGAATAGCTACCACCGTATGAGAAATCCACTTCTTCCTTGGGATAGGGCTGATCTACCAATTGCGGCTGCACCCAATCTGGCTCATAGCTTGCATCGAAAAACTCGTGAGAAATAAGCTGGCGAGGTGGCCAACTCTCCTCACCATACGAGCCTGGGTCAAGCAAACCGTCAACTCCATAGCGATTGAATTGCTTGATAAACTCGCATACGTAAGGATGATAAAACATCTCGAAGAGAAGAGAGAAGCTAAGACGTAGTCCGATTTTCAAAATCGAACCCCTACCGTTTGGCTTGGGGATCACGAAGAAGGTTTTGGCCTTGTCCTGGTAGAAGAAGAGCGGTGTCATGAAACTTTCAATCTGGTGTGGATACAGCAGGCGGAAGATACCGGGTGTTTTCCCGAGAATTAGATCCCCCGTGTCATTAGCAGGGTTTGTGAGAATGTACAGCCCATCATCAGCCCCTTCTACATCTTCCTGCTCTTGATCTTCTACCAACATCATGTTTCTGATCGTACTGCGGGGAGGAGCTACCAGAGGCTTGTCTCCTGAGAATAGGAAGGAAAGCGGCTCATCGTTACATCCTTCGAGACGGAACTCGCCGATTGGCCACCAACCACTTTTGGGCGAGTAGAGTAATTCTTCGCCTCCTGCGCCAGCATGCGGAATAAAGTGTATATCGGGCGCATAACAGCGAATGGCGAGATACTCATTGGGATCGTCTGGGTTGATGATCAGGCCCTTGAAAGTAAAAAGGCTTGTGTCATTCCGCTCAACCACCAGATTTGGCTCCGCTGAAGCTAATGCAAATACGTTGGGATTATCGATTCTTTTTCCGTTACGTTCGTAGAGAAGCTCGCGAGGCGATTCTAAAGTGTCTATCGACACCTTTTTAGCTGACCACTTTCCGTTCTTATACTCGCTCCAAGCCAGCTTGATTTCCCAATGTTTGATTGGCTTCTTTTCTTCAGCGGTTGCATTCTGATCGGGGATCGGCTGGTTCTCATCCGCCTTTTCCGTGAATATCGGCCAGTATATACGCAATCGCCGGTTATAAACTACCGGAATGAGGTGATCGCCTTCTATATCCACCTCCACTTTTTCCCAGGCTGTCCAGTAGGCCAGATCAACCCATTGGCGATAATAATACATATGAGGATTTCCAGGAGTCCGGCCGAAGACATGCACGACTAGGTTGTGGTCGTCGCCGTACGGTTCAAATTGATAGTACATCCCACAGATCTCTAGACGCGCTACCTCGTCGAGCTTTTCCAGGTAATGCGCAAAGGCTTCTTCTACGCTGTCTTTGGTTATCTCATTCTGCAGCAGCTCGTTTTCCAGGTCCTTGAAGAATGGTGACTTGTTGTCCCGCAACTCAGGCTCGATCCAGTTTTCAGGATACAAGAAGACCTTGCGATTGGCTTCCCAGACCCGGTAGTTTTTCATCCATTTCCATTCCCTGACGTCTTCTGGGGTGAAGACGACCTGTTCCTTTTCCAGATTCATGAGACAACGCTGTACGAAGAGTTGCACTGAGCTGATGGCCTGTTTGATGCGCGAGGTGATCATGCACGGATCCATTTCGACATCAATCAAAAAGTGCTCATATAATCCATTGGAGTCGCGCCAATCCTGTCCCTTACTGGGGTCAGGGTGAGCCACGAGGTACGAAACCAGCGAGGAACGCTGCTTTTCGCGCGAGATATCCCTCAGCGGCTTAGCCACCTCAAGCCATTGGTCGTCGTCATATTTGGCTTTGACGCTCTGCTTGATACGGCGCGATACTTCGGAGGTAACATCGGGCTGGGTCCATGCGAAGTTCTTCTCGAGAACTTTTGCCGCTGACACACCGAGCCGCTTTAATATCACAAAGCACGCCCTCAAGCGTTTCAATGCTCGCTCATCTTTATAAGCGTCGGGGAATGTGAAGCCGAGGCCCTGGTCGCCGGCAAGAAACACTAAGTCATCCCTATTCCAACCCGTGCGCTCGCTCAGGATTTGCCACAGCTCTGTCTCTGCGTCTGCCGTATTTGCCCCGTTGAATCTGGCCACCAAATCGAAGACAGCCATTAGCGCGGGCTCGTTTGACAGTACTGCTACCGCGTCGTCCGTCAGGCCAAAGGGAACTTTCAATTGTTGCCACTCATTCGACGACAACGTGTCTCGCAATTGCGGCAGCCCGCGCAGCAAGTCGATTACATCTACTAACCTTTCCCAGCCAGCAAAAAGCGCTGCTGGAGAGGCAGCAACACCAACCGGCAGCGCACTCAAATCCAACAATGTCAAGCTGGCTGCGTGTACAAGTATCCAGCGTAATTCTTCAGCGAGCAATTTGAACTTGCTAATGATAGTGGCTGTTTTGGCCAGCAGGATGAAGGCTTGAAACTGTGGTGGAAATTCAGTTGCGCTTAATGTTTTCTTGCTTGTGATACTTGTGATAAAGGAATCCTGTAGGAAAATGGATAGCTTCGTGGGATCGTTCGGCGAATTGAGTAATGTAACCAATAGCAACTCAGTCGCTGCACCCTCCAGCTTCAAAGCCGCGCTTAATTTTTGTTTCACAAAACTCTCGCTCGAAGTCCGCCTGGTCAACTCAACGGCCGGGTCCGGTGGGTCGGCTGTGGAGTTGTTCTCAGTGGCGATCTTCTGTAGCCCGCTACGGATCTCCTCCAGGACAAGCGCGATGCTCTCCTCTGTTGGAGCTATTCCAGAAGGCGGAACAACATGATCCCGTAGCAGGTAATCCAATTCTGCGATAGTAAAGCCTGATACGCGTATCTTACGCACTTTCTCTACAAACATAAGCGTATCCTGGGTATGAGCAGCGTCGAACGGATTGATACCAGTCAGCGTTTTGACCAGCAGAAAGTCCCGGATGGACAACTTGAGCGCTTTGGCAAAGGACACGATGCGGTACAGTTGTGAGAGGTTGGCGAGATTCAGCATATCATCTTTAATCTCGCTCTCAGCGAGATTGAGAGTCGTCGGGACGGCATCGCTCCTGGTCAAAAGCGACAGATCGGCTTCGCTGATCCCCAGGGCCGCAAGCAATGCAGGAATATGCTCGCTGATCTTTCCGCTGTTGTTTGCGAGTTTATCTAACGTGAAGGCATCATCCACAGGATCCGTCACTGTTTTGTTCAGGAAGAGCTGTTCGTAGAAGGATTTGCTCCCGTCGCTATAACTGGCAGTGTCAATTGGAGCCCACCAGCTTAACATGTTAATGAGGGGTACCATAAGCTGACTACGCAGGCGCTGGATGTGCGACAGTTGTAGCAGGAAGGTCGGGTTTAAATCCCCCTGCATCAGTGCAGTAATGGCCTGGTCTAATTCATCCATCGTCCAGCCCAGTTTGCGCCACAGGCGAATGAAATGCTGCATGCGGCCCAACGCCGTCTGATTGAGGGGCACAATCACGAGTTTGCCTGGGTCACAGGTATCCCTGTCTTCAGGCTTAACAGAGGCAAGCGTGTCAATACGCAGTGCCCGGTTCGCATTGATAAACTTTGTATCAAGCAAGTCAAGCAGCTCCTTGTAGGCGAGCCCTGACCTTTTCAGAAAGACGTGGACCCGGCTTAAAATGTCAATCCAGCTACCCTGTATCGTATTCGTGTTATCTGCAGGGTCGGGGATTGCATCAGTTTTGTCCAACCCCCAGAACTCCCACGGCCCCTTAGGGGAGACACCGCTAATGATTTCTCGTTCCACTGTTGTCAGGCCCAGGTATTCGCTGGCAATGGCGATATTGGTCAGTTCAGATGGCGGTGCCTCTTTATGAAAGGTCTCCATCAATTCGTACCGCTGCACGCCCAGGTGTTCCAGGTATGCTCGTGCCTCCTCGATCCACAGGTTGAAGGGCAGGTCCCACGGATAGACCTGTTGGGCGAGCGTCTCGTATGCTTGGACCTTGAAGTGCTCGGGATTGGCGCTGAGTTCTTCAGCGGTGTCGCTGGTTTGATAGGCCACGATGCTTGAGGTGGCTGCCGGCCCAGGTCGCGCGGGTATGGGAAGGCTGGGTGGTCGCGGGACTGGCGGACCGGGGAGTGTTGGTGCAGGAATGGTTAAAGGTGGTTGAGGTGGCGGAACCACTTGCTCTAGTACTTCATTGACCAGATCTACATATGGCATAGCTGTGTCAGTGTTTTCACAAGACAGTTCAATCTCGCCGATATCCGGGCGCCGTTCAAAAAGTATATCCTTGGCTTTTTTACCAGTGTCTGTCCCATTCGCGTCGACAACTGTAAGACGCCTAAGGAAAGATAGCATATCAACCAGGTAAGCAGGCGGGCTGTAGACCGAGCGGCAGTGCTCGCACTCACACACATCCAACCCTCCGAACAGCGTCCTCCAGTCAGGAATTTCTGCTACATCTGTAGGAAGCTTCGGAGTGACATACAAACCAACGGAGTTGAATGCCGCCGCGTATTTAGCGTAAAGTACCGTCGTCGTCGCTACGCGGTGATCGGCCTGGTCATAGATAGCTTTCGCCCTTTCTTCACCCATGTGCTGACCAAATTTTGTAGCAAATTCAGTTCGCCCCCATCTGCTCACAATGCTGTGGGCCGAGTGCAGTTGATCAGCCAGGAGAGGACGCCACTCCTCATAGTACGGTGTCAGCCTGGATAAGCGCTGAATGCTGCTGAGGTGCTTCGTCAGAGTTTCGGCATCCTTTACATCTCTGATCGTGTTGGGATTTTTAGACAGGTAGCTGCTAATGGGGGCAGTGTCGAATGCAAAATCCGGGTTGTTAGCAAAGAATTTGAGCAGGTCCTCTTTTTCTTGCGCCTTGAAGGGAGCACCGGTAGAGCTGTCTGTCTCGATCTGGTGAGCGAATGCCGCAGTGGGAAAAGTAGCTTCAATCACGCGCGCCATGGCGCTGGCTTTTTCTTGATCATCTTTCCCCTCGATATCCGGCGGGAAGCCAACAGGCTTGTCGTCAATCTTCTTGTTAGCCAGCTCCAGCCAGGCTTGAGCATCAAGCTTAGCCAGGTCACGTGGGGATTTCAGTGATCCGGCCTGTCGCATCTGTTGCAGCTCACGAATGAGGGGCAGATAGTTTTGTGTAAGTGCGCTCACCTGGAAAGTGAATTGTAGGCCGTCTACGTGATCTTTGAACTGCGGGTGTTCACCTAAGGCTTTCCAGAAGCCCTCGACGGGGCCTTTGTGGGTAAGGTACAGCTTCAAGAATGTTTTCTGTTCTTCCTTCGCTAAGAGGCTGCTGCTTAACAGATCACCCAGGGAAGCCCTTCCTTTGTCGTCCGCCGACCGCAGCGCCTGCTCCACAGCTTGTTCCTTCAGACCTTCGATGATGCTATCGATCTGATTGCTCAGCTTTGCAGGAATGATATTGGCCCGCAAGGCGTTCTCAAGTGCGCCACGCAATACCTGCGAGGGATAGGCGAGCAGTGATGGGAAGTCAGTGGGTAGGTTCTGACGGAAGAGGCCGTAAAACGCCTCAGGCAGCACCGAATTTATTTTAGTTGACCCATCGAGGGCACCACCAGTCTCTTTTGCCAGCACGGCAGCCAGCACCAGAAACGAAATATGCTGGAGGTCTTTCCCAGTTTCGCCTGCCAGGAAAGTGATTTCTTGATGTCCTTCATCCTCTTTCAGGTCGGCGATTTTATCAATCAGTGTAGGGCGCTCAATGCCCTCAATCTCGATATCCTCAAGCAGGGGCGTGAGTTCTTCGAAAAGCCGTTCATACTCCGAAGACCCCCGGTATTCTTCAGCGCGAATGACAAGGTCCACCGTCTCCTCCGGCCGGGCATTGAAAATGATGGGGGACGCGGCAAGCGGAGAGCCAGAGGTGTTGAACACACGCACGATCAGATCCGCACTCCCCTTTTCAGCGCGGCGAAACTGAGCAGAGGTATACGTTATCTCATAGTGCCCATCTTTATCTGTTTTTGTCTCGTTCAGCCGCTCCTCGCTGCGCAAATCCTTATCAAAGGCGCGCACGATGGCACCAACGAGAGGACTGCCATCAGCCAACCGAATTTGCCCTTTGACGACAAACTGCTTCAATCCGTCTTTCACGTTACCGGCGGGCTCCGCTTTAGGCTGCAGCGCATCTCCCCGTGTGCCGATGAGTTTGGCGGTGGTCTCATCAACCACACCTGTGGCTGGCAAGCCATGTTCTTTCTGGAGAGCGTGCACGGCCTGGAAAGTAGTCTTATCAAAGAATCCTTCCGTGTCATCAATAGAAAAACCGAGTTGACGCAACTTCTGCTGTAGCAGCTTGACATCCTCGCCGTTCGTTGTTAAGGACAAGTTTCTACCTTGCAGTTGCATGATTGCCCTCCTTCTTAAAAGCTCACAAAATCTTAGGAGTCGACTGCTCCCTGAAAATGACGTTGGGACTTCTGGCCTCTGTTTCGGAGACTTCTTGCCCCTGAGGGTTCCTATAGATGACGCGGCCTCTAGTCTTCTCAATCGTGTATCCCGTTAAGCCAGGACGCAGGCCTTCCGGCCCGCTCACGAAGCCGCGGATCGGAACCTTAAGGCCCTCGCGCAAGAACGTCTGCGGATAGTATTCGACCAGATCGGGGATAATGCCCCCCAACAGCGAGAGGACGCTAAACGCAGTTCCGGTAACTTTGACTCCAGCACCCAATTGGGAAGGAGACACGACTCGACCGGTCTTGGGATCGACTGGTGGTCCCTTGGGTGTCGTCGGGTTAAATGCTTCCGGCTTTGTGGCGCGCAAGGCGGCTCGCTCGCCATAATCAGCCGTGGCGGGAAGCCTGGAGGCCTCCCCCGCGTCAATCAGTCCCCTGGTCGTCAAAGGCGCCTTGGTCGTCTGCTCTATCTTGAGGACTTCTAGGTCTAACCGTGCCTCCCCGAGCCTATGGTGCGTATAGACCTTTTCCACCACACGAGGATCCGTGAGGCTGTAGATCTCTGCCTTGATGATGGGATTTCTCCGTGAATGTAGAGTCGGGATCGATCCTGTCTCATTGACGTATGCCTCTGGCAATCCAACCATTCTAGCGTAACGGATGGCTCGGAGGTGGTGAGGTTGGAAAACGCCGCCCTGGCTGGCCACACCCGTTCTAATGTGCTCGGCGGCAGTTCCTACTCGGCGGATCCTGGAGTAATCCAATCCAGACGCGGAAGGAATAGGGGAAAGAACCTTTCCCAATAATATGGCTACCAGCGGATTCCGGTTTAATTCCTGGGCAACCGGTCTTAAGGCATCTGAGATGTCGACGGACTGAGTTCCGGTAGGGTCTACATGCCGCAACGGATTATTTCCCGTGTACGCATACAGGTCGGGTCCATCCACCATCCCCGCCGGATCACAACTCGTCCACCTCCCCAACCACGCCGCGTAGTACCGCGCCCCATGGTAGTACAACCCTGTCTCCTCATCCCGCTCCTTGCCTGTGAAGCGATAGCGTTTCTGACTAACCTCCACACCGCTGCGCACAGCTTGATACGACGTGCTGCCGTAGGGGTAATACTCCTCGTATGAAATCACCGCGCCAATCTCGTCAAGTTCCAGACACGCCGAGCCGAGATGGTTGTCACGTTGATAACGGGTGAGTGATTTCTGCGATTGAACCTGTGCTCCTTGATCAATTGTTTTGGTCTCCACCAGCGTGATGCGCTTCTTATCGTCCATCACGTGTAGCGTCTCGCGCTCTAGCGTAGCTGTGTTGCCCTCGCCGTTGTGCTCCCGGTAGATCTCGAATGCACCGAGGTAGGTGCGTTCTTTCATCCGCGTCGGCGTTTGTCCGGCCGAGGCTTGCCGCTCGGTCACCTTGCGCACGCGCTGGCCCGCTGCATCATAGACGTAGTACGTCCTCTCGCCCATGCCGCCGTTATTGACCACCTGTTGCTGGGTAGCGTGAAGTTGATCCTTGAAATCCCAATCCATGACTCCAAGGTGGGGCATGCTGGTCATGTTGCCATGCTCGTCGTAGGTGTAGCTGGTGCGCCCGCCATCGTGCTCACCGGGTGGCCTGGTGTGGACGAGATGATTGGATTTTGAAACATCTGGCTTGGCCGGGTCGGGTTCGTACTCGTACACCCGCGTCCAACTCCCGCTGGCTGCTGCATGCTGCATTTCTCGCATATTGCCAACTTCATCGTATGTGTAATGCTCGGTGTAATTCCCCATTGCCTTGCCATCACCGGGATGAGGGAGGTTCGTACGGAATGAATCGTCCCAGTCAACCTGGCGTGGTGGGTTGAGTTGACCACCAGCTTGCCCCAAATGCTCGCGACCGCTTGCTTCAATCAGGCGATAGATCGCGTCATATATATAGTCTGCACCTGGCTCTACTCTCTGGTTGCGGAAGTAGATGGTGTTCTGGATGTCAGCGTTATCTTGAATATGCGTGATGTTACTGGCGGGGTCATAGGTGTAACGCAGGTCTTGCAGACTTTCCGTTCCATTGTTGCGAGTGGTCAATAAGTGGATAAGCCGGAAAGTCTTGTCGTCGTACTCATACGTTGTGGTCACACCATTGCCATACTCGATCAACGCCCTCTGACCCTTCGCATCGTAGTCAATGTTGGTCACAAACGGTGTCACAGTCGTCGCGCCGCGCAGGTTTACGTTCACCTGCTCAAGCAAGTTCGCCTCGTTGAAGCTGTGCCGGGTTATGCTACCGTCGGGTGTGGTCAGGGTGACCGGGCGATTGAGTGCGTCGTAAGTTGTGCTGCTTGTGAAGCTCTCTCTCTCCAGCGCGGGCGCAGATGACCAGTCCACCTGATCTTTATAGTTCTGGAGCAACTGCTGGGTACTGCTCAGCAGGTTGCCCTTGAAATCATACTGATTGTCTGTAACGACGCCAGCACCATCAAACTGCTGGTACATTTTACCGCGCAGGCTCAGCGACCTGGACTCATTATCTGGTAATGACTCCCCGTAGACCGTACGCTCAGCCAATACCTCTGTAGCGTTTCCTTGTCGCACGAACAGATTTGTAGGACGATGAAGCTCATCATAAGCATGCCGGATTTCATGCCCCCGGCTATCCCACGTTCTGATCGGCTTGCCTATCACATCGTTCAACATCCAGCGCTCACCAGCGTCCACACTGGCCTGGTGAGTCTTGTTGCTGAGCATGTCGTAGTCATACATCATGACTTTGCGCCCCAGCGCGTCGGTGACCGAACGCTGGTTGCCTTCGATGTCCAGTTCGCCGCGTGTTGGGTACTTACCCCCAACACCGTTATCGGCAATCGTCAGGAAGGTGCGCCCTAGCGTGTCAAAGTGGGCGACGGTCGGCGTATCGGCATGCGCGGCGGCTTTGCCAGCGGCGGATTTTTCTTGCTTCCGAATTTCGGCGTTCTCAGGAAGAGGCATGCCGCTTTGCGGGTCGAAGTTGGGCCACTGCCTGAGCGCCTTAGTGGCATCGGTGCGCAGGTCGTGCCAGGTGGGCAGATAGTCAGCCTCCAGCAAGCGCCGGAAGAAGCTGCCGACGTCGGGGTCGTTCTTTGGATCGGCTTGCAGGATCGTATCATTTATGTCCCACGTCTCTTGTCGCCAAGGATCGAAGACGACTTTTTCGTAGGTATGGTTGGGATGCAGGGTGGCGACGACGCGTTCAACCGGGTCGTAGAACAGGATCGGCGTGACGCCGGTCATGGTCATCTCTGGCTCTTCTTCATAAAGGTGTGTGCTGCTGAAGAAGGGCTCGTACTGTTTGACGGGCTTCCCTTTGTTATTATAGATCGTACGCCCTTTTCCCACCCAGCGGTGATCGGTATGGACCAGTTTTGGCTTGCCGTTTTCCAGCACTAACTTGCCAGGTTTGTGTTCACCGCCAGGCAGCACCAGGTCTGGCTCACGCTGCGGCACGTCGCCGGGTTCCGCCTGGATCTTGGTCTGCACCTCGCGCCCAAAGCCATCGGAATAAGAGAAACTATGCTGAATCTTCGTCAGTTCTCCCTGCCTCAGATCAGCGTCGTGTTTCTCGCGCGCCAACGTATAAACGACGTTTGGTTGTGGATCGCCCTGCCCATTCGTGTGCTGATAGCGGAACAGGTCATAGACCAGCCGCGTGGTCGCTTTCCCCAAGATGTCGTGTGGATTGACGAACGGATTGCTCATGTGAGCAATGATGAGCTGATCGTCCGTATCAGTCTCGAAGTCATTGAGTGAATCGCCTTCTTTTTGACCATTTTCTTTGCCCATGAGCGCCGTGCCGACCACCATGCCTAGAGCGTCGAAGGCAACAGCAGAGCGGTTGTTGTTGGGGTCGATCACAAGCTCAGGCTGAAGAACGCGATAGTCATGCTCCGCGTGAACGGTGTTACTCAGCGGGTCGCTGGTCTCGACGATGAGGAGATTGTGGCTCTTCGCCAGATTGGTATCGTCGCTGTCGTAGGCCACCGTTACCGTGTTATTGAACGGGTCGCGGAAGCGATGCGGAAGGAAGAAGTGCAGCCGGGCAAAGGCCAGTTCCTGCACAGGCGTGTCACCGGCATTGGGCGAGTAAAATTGGCGTCCGGAAGGAATCCACCAGTGACCATTTCCATCCAGGTCAACATAGCCGCCCTGGTCACTGCCCTGGCCGCCGAGGATGGCGGCGGGATCAGGCAATAGATTCTCCGCTGGCTGGTTCCCGCGCTTGCGCTGATAGATACTCGACAAGAGCCCCGGCGTGAAGGCCAGCTTGTAGCTCTCGCCGGGCAGCGCCATGGATTGCAGTCCCCCGAGCGGCAGCAAATCAGTCAAATCATTGCGGCGATAAAGGGTACGGGTGTGTTCGATCGGGCGTCTCTGGCGTCCGGTTGTTGGCTCTTTCTCGTATACAATTTCATTATCAAACTGAAGTTGCACCTTTCCAGCAGTGATCGTGATGAAATCCGCGAACGAAAAACGTTGGCTTGACGGTGTAAACCCGGTCAGTTCATATGTGCGCGTCTCGCACGGAAGCGGCACACGGTAATCATCATCTGCGTCGATACTGTTCGTCACTTGGTTTTCCGTGTAGGTGACGAGCGTCCTGGTTTGCTTTTCTCGGTCATCCAAGTCAGTGAGTGCCGCATCAGGCTCCCGGCGTCCGTAACCGATGGAGCCTGCTTTCAGCACACTGCCGAAGGCATCGACTTCGATCGTCATCGCATGGCTGATGCGTGGGTCTTTGGGATTACGCTCATAGTGGTAATCCAGCGTCTCGCGCGGGTGAGTGAGGAAGACTGCATAGCGGTTTAGCCCCTGTGATTGCAGCAGCTCGACAGTATAGTTGCGCTCGGAAACGGTATAGGGATGTACACTCTTGTCTGTAGCATCGTCGGCATAGATCTCCTGGCGCAGAATGGAGCCTTTGAGCGCACGGCAGGCTTCGCGCTCCTCCTCGGCGCTCAGGTCGGGCGGCAAGATGGTGTCCGGCAGGAGCGTCTGTAGAAAGAGCTTGAAAGCCGTTTCATAGTTCGGGTCGTCCTTTTTTGGCGTGCCGTAATATTCTTGAGCCAGGTGGAGGCTGATAAAATCTTCTTCCAGATAAGCTCCTGTGTGGAACCAGGTCTTCGTCTGCACCGGCGGCACAAAAGAGGCTTGATCGAGATTGCTTGCCTCAGACGAGGTCGAATCAGGGGTGACCGTCCCAATCTCTTCGGTATCCCACTGCTCGACCATCCCGAAGCCACGGAACTCGCGCTCAATGCCATCGAAGTAGCCGTGATGGTAGGCATAACGCGTGACAAAGCGGTTGCGGCTGATGCGGTCATACGTCTCCACCCGCTCGACTACATGCACCGGGAAAGGCAGCCTGGTGATCCACGGACTGCCGCTCAGCTTGTCCTGCAGGTAAAACCGCGTCGAGGGAGCATAATGAACCCTTGTTTCCGCTCCCATATTGTTTTTCGTCTCAACCAGCAGGTGCGGTTTCTGCCCACCCATCAGGTCTATATAATACATCGGCTGGCGGGCGTGCTCTGGCAGCGGCGATGACCATACCAGGCAAGCTGTACCGTTGCCGAGCAGATCAACTACGGTGACGGAAGAAACGTTGTCTGTCTGTGGAAATTGAGAGAGCTGATGAGGTTCGCTCCAGGAGTTGCCCGATTGATTAAAGTAAAGCTGCACTTCGTCACGACCAAGATAGATGATGTCGGTCGTGCCGGACCCGTCAATGTCTGCGAGGCGGATACGTTTCTGCTCGAACTGATCGGGATGATCGAACCAGGGCGCATTGCTCATTGTCACCTTCGCGCCAAAGCGGCCATAGCCGAGATTGGGCCAGTAGCAAACCTCGCCATTGCGCATCCGCACGATGTCGCTCAGACCGTCACCTGACAGATCGGCCTGATAGATCGACTGCGTACCATCGGCAAAAATCAGCGCCGGGCCGCGTTCCTCGTCGCGCTCGTTGAAAACGCGCTCCGCCGTGCCAAAGCCCTCTTCAGCAAGCGAGAGATACCACGTGAAGACCTCGTTTTCGCTAATCAAAATGTCGGCGTGGCCGTCGCCGGTGAGGTCGACAAACTTCAGGTTGGGATCGTTCCAGGCAACATTCGGCAGAGTCTTGAAAGACCTGAATGCTTGCCAGTGGCCGTCATCCGTTCGTTTGTAAAAACCGCTCATCGGGCCGGAGAACTGCACCAGGTCTAGCGGTCCCTCACCAGCCAGGTCCATCAGTTGCTGTCGCCCGCCATTCAAATCGGCCAGCGAAGGTTTGGCTGCAACGAGTTCCACTGGCGCGAACCGTGCTGTGAAATCTGCGTTTCCATTTCCATCCCCGCCTGGCAGCGCGCTCAGATTGCGTTTGTAAAACCAGCCATCGGCCTGCTCAGTGAGAATACCTGACAAGCCTTCACTATCAAGATCAACCCACTGGTAATGCGACCCATCCAGACCGTAGGGAAGATTCTCGAGGCTGTCAGCATCAATCGTTCTGATCGTGTCGTCTATGTTGGCTTCGGTGTAGGTGAATTCCAGCGGAGGTAGAGACTTCCTGATGTATTTTCCTTCTGCACTGTTCCACCGATAACCCGATTGTGAGATGCTAGTAATGAACGAGCCGATGGCTATGTGGCGATACTCGAAGTCAGTGGATTTGACAAGGTAATCCTGGATTCCCAGCTCCTGCTCGAAGTGATGAAACATCAAAACGCGTTGACACAGCCGATATGTGCGCACCTCGAAACCGCCTCGATAGCTGGAGAAAGGATCCTGGCGAACCGACCAGTCCCGGGTTTTATCCTTCACGGCGCGTACGAACTGACGTCCCTCGGCACCAGCAGGCAGCGCTTCATAATGACCTTCGTCGTAGTCAAAGACCACCTCAAACAACCAGTCGCTGCGCAGGGTGAGATCTTCGCCGGGCTGTCCAGGCGTGCGATTGCCATAGTTGATCCGCTTGAGATAACGATTTGTCGAGCGGCTGGCATCTGTTCGGTTTTTCTCGTGCGCTTCGGATACATCAATCCCGGCTGAGTCCTCGGGCACGTATGTGTAGAGGATGGCATTCCCTTTGTCGTCGTAGCTTTCGCAGATCAGCCAGCTGAAGATGCGCTCTGGGTCGGCAGGATCAGCTATGCAGCTCTCAGCGGTCTTACCGTAATGGGTAGTGATGTTGTCCTTGGAAATGGATCGCCAATGCGTTTCCCCTGTCTGTACATTCGTCCAGCGCTCAATACGTGCAAACAGCCCTTCGACTCTCGGACGATAATAGTGGATGGTATAGGTTGTGCCATCGTCCAGTGTGCGGGGAGAAATACGACGCTTCCACTGATTATTCTCTTTCACCAGGAGTGGGACAAGATCCTCACTCCCTGAGAGGATGAAAACGTCCGACTCCTCGCTGTCCCGGTACTGCGGGAGGCCCTTGTCTGTTTTGCGGGTGATGGCGGGGAGCGTAAGATGCCAGCCAAAGCCAAAGGCTCCGTTGCCCGCCCCCGAGTCATACGAGAGAGAAAGCTGCGGGCCAAAGTCAGAGCGGCCAGGGCTGGTAGCGATGGGTACCGTCATGGAGCCAGTGCCCGTGACCGGGTTGGCGGCGAATTTTTCGCCAATGCTGCGAATAGCACCCCCACCTTTGGGTAAGGAAATTGTCGGCAGCGGATGGCGATTCGTGTGAAATGACTCGCGCGAAGGCAACGCAGAGAGCGCGGATTGCTTACCAGCCGTTTGTTCGTCTCCACCCAGAGCCATGAGAGCCTCTTTTCTGTTTGATGCTATGCAATCATCACCAGAATGGACTTTTGTTGTAAGCCTCATAGGAGAGTCATGACTTGTATTTTACATGTCCTCCCCGTTCCACACTCTTATAAACGCCAGAAAGGCTCTTCCTTCAGGTCCGGATTCTCAACGCAAAGTTCTTTCTCGCTGAGTATATCATAAGCGCTACAATCAGGACAAGGTGCTCTCTCTGTAATCGGGGTATTTCCTACGAAGTAGGTTGTCTCTGTAAGACAGGGCAGAGGGTGAAAATAGGATAGAATAGCAGCGAGGCCTGCGAGCTGAGGTCGAGAATTTTTGTGCTGGAGCATACTCCTCTACTCAGTATCCGAGAGAAAGCGAGTCTTTATTCCCTTCTCACCTTATTTTGGAATTGGCCCAGAAAAATGTACTCCTCGAATTTGGAAATTAACTCATCCTTGACGCAGTTGCCTGCTCAAAAGCAACCGGGCTGACAAATTGTCACGTCGAATGGAATCGGATGGGATGATAAAAGCACTCCAGGTCCTCGAACATGGCTGATCGGGCTTGTTGTCGGCTCTGGAAGCGTGGGCGATCGAGACACTCTTTGGTGAGTGTGGCAAAAAAGGACTCCATGGCCGCCTTCTCCCAACAAGTGGCGGTTCGGCTCATACTCACCTCAATGCCCAGTTCACGTAGCGCAGCCTGAGAGCGATCGGAAGGAAACTCCGTGCCTCGATCGGAATGATGCAGGAGTCCAGCGAATGTCAGCCGCCTCGCTACAGCCATGCGGAGCGCCAGATCAACCAAGGCGCCATCTTCGGTGGCTGCCATCGCCCAACCTCCCACCATACGTGAGAAGAGATCGAGGATGACAGCCAGATACAACCAGCCCTCTGCTGTTTCGACGGCTTTGGTATCGCTGACCCATTTGCTCTTTGGCTGCTCTGCCGTCAACTCCCGATTGAGATGATTGGGGGCAAATCGAGCTCGTGGATCGCTTTTGGTGGTCGGCTTGCGCGAACGTTTCGCTCCAGCTGACAAGCCCAACTGGTGCATCAGCCGCACCACTGGCTTGCGTGAACAAGGCCTGCCACGCGCTTTGAGCACCGCATGGATGGGCGGACTCCCAGAGACTTGGCGATGGGGAAGACAAAATCTGCTGGATTTCGCCTGCGAGCTTGGCATCTTCTCGACAGTGGTGGGAAGCCTTCCGGCCTTTCCAGGCATCAGAGCCGCTCTCGGAAACCTCCAGCGCTTTGCACAGCAGTGTGATCGAGTACTGCTGGCTCCGCTCGGCCATGAATTGCAATTTCCCAGCTGGCCGCGCGAAAAGATGCCTCGAGCTTTTTTTAAGCTATCACGCTCCTGTCGCAGAAGATCATTCTCTCGCTTTCCCTGTCGCATTTCTTCTTCCTGTGGGGTTTGATGCCCACTGCCCGGAAAGGCTTGCTCACCTTGCTGGGAGAACAGCTGACACCAATGATGCAAGGTCCTGTCGGCAATACGAAGACTCGCGTGCAATTTGCGCGAGCGGCTTCTGACGCGATTGTGCGAGTTGGACCGCTTCTCCCTTCAATTCTCTCGTAAAAGTTCGCTGTGTCTTTTGCATGGCCTTTTCCCTCTCTGTGTTGGGTCCACTTCTTCAAGTTTCCCCTCCACTTTTTTCTGGGTCAAGACCATTGTAAGGAGGCACATTTTTAGGCTTGTTCGCTACTTTTTAGCAACTCGTTGCGCAATTCGTGGGAACGGAGAGCGTACCCAGTAATGCTCTCTTTTAGAACAGATATCCCAAGTAGCCAGGACAGGGATAATTTTTCGCGCTAAAGCTGAGCTTCGATAGCTGCCTTATCTATAACCGACCATACTTGCCAAATCTTCTCTCTCCGAAATTCATAGAATACATTCTCGGTAAAGGAAACTCTCTTCCCGTTTACATGGAGTCC
>WNGJ01003048.1_pt1 | contig 21590 bp, 19 predicted proteins | sample 5400611 | NCBI WGS metagenome assembly WNGJ01 (sample SAMN13153375, study PRJNA577476) | soil metagenome | isolation source: 40 cm soil or saprolite under Garry oak tree replicate 1 | place: USA:California | collected 2016-06-15
TCGAAGGCGATGACGCCGAGATTGTTGAACGCGCCCTTATGACCCGGGTCCAGGTTCAAGACGGAGCGATAAAACGATTGAGCTGCGCCTGGGTCATTTTGCGCGAAACGCAAATTGCCCAGAGCAAAGAGCGTTTCCGAATTTTCGGGCACGTAGGCATAGGCGACAGCGAGTTTTTTTTCTGCAAGCGGCAGGTTATTCGATTCCAACGCTTGCCAGCCTGAATTGTAAGCGTCGAGCGCCCAGAGCGACCTGTCCCGCTGCGGCCAGGCGACGAAAATCGTGGCCAGAGTGAGTAGTGCGAGATAGATCGCTGCATTCTTGAATTCGCGTGCGGCCAAGGCTTTCCGCAAAATCGACAACCCGAGGCCGGCGAAAATGAGCAGGCCCGGAACCGCGACAAGCCGATAGCGCTCGGTAATAAAAACGCCGAGCAGCGCGAACATCGGCAATAGGACCGCCGCGAGAACCCAGCGTGATCGCGACGCCTGGGTCCAGCCAAGAAATATTCCGGGAATCGCAAATGCCGCGACCAGGCCGAACGAGATTCCCGGGAATATCACGTTTTGCTCGCGCAGACTCGTGATGATGCTGAGATCGTCATATTGGAATGCGCTCCAGAAATTGCGGAGCTTGCGCGCGAGCAGCGCTAACCAATCACCCGGATGGCTGGCGATATACGTTCTGGCTTTGTCCGACCAGTAACCGGAAACTTCTTCGCGCTTGAGCGATCGACCGGCGGCCGCTTCCGCTTGGGTGATCGAATCTTGGAGCATCGCGGCTTGTCCGGCTCGTATTCCCGGCGGAAAACGGGGATAGCCGGTGGCTTCGGGTCCAGAAATTGATACCGCTATGGGCGGAAAGAAAAACAGGATCCTTGGCGATGAGATAATTGTGAATCCAACAGGGAGACGTTCCCAGCGCGACCCCGGCAAAAACAACGACAGCGCGAGCAACCAGGTTGCGCCAGACCGCCGGGTCTGCTTTGAACAAGGCCGCGAAAATTAGTGGGACGACCGCCAGAACGGTTGCAACCGCCGTTGCGGTGAGACCGATGAGCAACGCAAGAAGAAAACATTCGGTAACACCTGGCGCACCCGTCCGGCGCACAATGCGCCAAACTACGAACCAAAACACGAAGACGAACCACGTCGTGGGCATCAGAACTACCGAATAGGCCTGGGCCGGAACAAAAAACGCCCAACCCAAGGCGGCGAATAAGCCAATGAGTCGCGCGTTTACGAACAATGTTGAGGCAACCGAGTCGAGAACTCGAAGGCAAATCTGGTAAATAAGAACGGCGACGCCGGCTTCAATTCCGGCTTGGAGAAAGCCGGGAACGAAAGGGTTTTCGCCGAAAAACTTGTAAAGAAAGGCGAGCAGATAGGCATAGCCGGGTAATCCATAAAAGGCCAAGTGTTGGCTAAATTGACCGTGGAGGATATCTTTGGCCCAGTCGTTATAGAAATGCATATCGCCTCGGCTTGGCAGCAAGAGCGATGAATGAGTGAGCCGAAGCACCGCCCCCAGGCGCAGTAAAAATACTCCGAGGAAGATCAAGTGGCCGAGGACGAGGGACAAACGCCCGGCAGGCGGGTCAGATTTCACCGGTTTTGGCATTAACGCTGCTCATTCTGGACACACTTCGCGATTGGTATCGCGGAGCGCAGTCAAACAAATAAAAGATAAAGAAAGCAATAGCATGTTAAACACTATTAATAAACGCCGCGGGGGCTTCACCCTCGTGGAAATCATGATCGTGGTTGCGATCATCGCGTTACTCGCAGCCATTGCGGTTCCGGGGTTCCTCCGGGCGCGCAAACGCTCGCAAGCCAGCCGAATTCTGAACGATCTGCGCATGATCGATTCGGCGGTCGATCAGTACGCCATTGAAACCAACCGAACAACCGGTGCCACCGTCAACACCGCTGATTGGACGAACTACCTCAAAAAGGGTACGCAGCTTTACAACAGCGGCAACAGCTTGCTGGGAACTGCCTACGGTGCCCAAAAAGTTGATACCATTCCAACGGTGCCTGCAGCCGACTACACCACGTTGTCGGACGTAGCCGGCCTCGGTTTCTGGTCGCCTTACGGTCCGTAACGATTCGTAACGAATCTGACGATTCATTCTCCTGTCATTCGCGGTTGACCCGGAGTGGCAGGGAATGAGTCGTGAGAAACGGACGGGAAGTCCGCCGATCATGACTCGCCTACGAAGAAAACAGTAAATAATCGCAATCATGTTTAAAAAACTTCAAACTAAACGCGCCGGGTTCACCCTGGTAGAAATCATGATCGTGGTGGCAATCATCGCATTGCTGGCCGCGATCGCGGTCCCGGGGTTCCTTCGAGCGCGCAAACGCTCGCAAGCCAGCCGAATTCTGAACGATCTGCGCATGATCGATTCGGCGGTCGATCAGTACGCCATTGAAACCAACCGAACAACCGGTGCCACCGTCAACATCGCTGATTGGACGAACTACCTCAAAAAGGGTACGCAGCGGTCGCCCTACGGGCCATAGTTTAGAGCTTCAGCTCTATGTTGAGGCGTCCTACTCCTGAACGGAGAGGACGCTTCTTCGTTTCGCCGTAACCAATCGACCGATACCGACTTTGACCACCCAACTCATCAGGCTCGGCATCGGCAACCCAAAAGTGAACGAAAGTTGCGCGCAAGTGCCGGTCTCGAAATTTCCTCACTTACGACGAATTCTCAGTCGTGATTGGTTGCGCTGCTTGTGTCTTGCCCTGGTAGGATTCATCGCTCGTTTACCAGCGCTGCAAGGCCAGCGGATCTGGGATGATCAGTATCTCGTTCGTGACAATCCACTAATAAAGAGTCCGCTCCTGATTCTGGAGTCATTTCGTCATTACTTATTCCTAGATTCCTACTCATCCCATTACCGGCCAGTGCAAAATATCTCGTATTTTCTCGACTATTTATTTTGGAACACGAACGAGTTCGGCTTTCATCTCACTAATGTGCTCCTGCACATCAGTAGCGGCATTATGCTCTACTTTCTTCTGCGACAACTTATTCTCTCCTTTCTCCTCCCCCGGGCGCCACAACCAGTTCGGCAAATGGCGCTCCAACGCATCCCGTGGATCTCTCACGCCGCTTTCTTGATCGCTTTGCTCTGGACGGTACATCCTGTTCACAGTGCGGCGATCGATTACATTTCGGGACGCGCCGACAGTCTCGCATTTGTTTTTGCGAGTGCCGGGTGGCTTCTCTTTCTGCAGGCAAGACAAACAACCAATCGAATCGGTCGCGTTTCAATTTACTTCTCAGCGGCCGCTTCGGGCCTGCTCGCGCTCTGTTCGCGCGAAACTGCGATCGTCTGGGTTCTCATTTTCGTTGCACATCTTCTTTCTGTTGAGCGACAAATCCGATCTCGCACGCGGATTAGCGCAGTAGTGTGCTGTTTAGGCATCGTTTTGATCTACGTTGGGCTTCGGCACTTGCCGGCAGCCAAGCCAACGTTTCCAGCTCCGGAGGTTTTCACGCCGCCTGTCCGTGCGGTCCTAATGGTGCGGGCGTTGGGGGATTACGGCCGATTGATAGTTTGGCCATCCAACTTATACATGGAACGTACCGTCGTCGCTAATCCGATTCACTACCAGAATCATCAAACCTGGCGAAGTACGATCGGCACAGAATACTTGTCGATTCTCGGGTTGGCCGTCCTTGCCACATTATTCTTGGGCAGCATCAAAAAGGATCGCTGGCAAGCAATGCGCGTATTTGGCGCAGCCTGGTTTATAGCTGCGTATCTTCCGATCTCTAACATCATACAGCTCAACGCAACAGCGGCAGAACATTGGTTATATCTGCCCAGCGTTGGTTTGCTCATTTTTGGTGCTGGTTTTTTATTTCAGTTGCCGATCCGCTTCCATCGCCTAGTCACGATCTTCGCGGCCTTGGCTGTTCTTGCCCTCGGTTCCCGCAGCTTTATCCGAAGCAGCGATTGGGTGAATGAGGAGACATTTTACAAGCGCACTTTCGAGGCAGGAAGTAGAAGCGCGAGAGTCGCCGTCAACCTTGGCCAAGTTTACACCGCCCGAGGCGCCTATGCTGAAGCTGAGCAGATATTTCGCTCGGTGCTCGAGCAGAACCCCGATTATCCGGTCGCGCAAAATAACCTGGCCAGTGTTCTTGCTCGCCAAGGAAAAAACAAGGAGGCGGAAGTCCTGTTTGGCGTGATTGAGAAAAATTCGAAACGAACTCGCCAGGAATATCCTCGAACCTGGATAGGGGCTCTAAATCTGGCTAGTGTTCGACACAATGCTCATCAGGATGATTCTGCTTTAACAATTCTCGACCGAGCACACGACGATTACCCAGAAGTTTGGGAGCTCATTAGGTTGAAGGCGGAAATCCTGCGGGAAAAGCAGGGAGCCGATATGGCCTTGAATCTGGTGGAGAATTTCGCGCGGGCAAATTGGTGGCATCAGAACGCCGCGCTCGCACTAGGACGCTTGTACGCTCAAAGCGGAGACGCAGAGCGTGCCGACGCGGCCTTGCGCCTGGCAAGTCGTCTCGATGTGCACGATACAGAGGCACTTCGGCTGATGGTCGAGATCCGACTACGCGCGAATAAGCTCGATGATGCTTTTCAAATTCAGCGACGCGCCGTTGCACGGCAGCCGGATCAACCTAGTCAATACGTTCTCCTTTCGGACATCTTGGAAAAAATGGGGCGTAATGTTGAGGCACGTGCCGAACTGGCCAAAGCTTCTTATCTAAGGTCGTTGGTGCAGACTGATACAGTCGCCAACTGAAACGCCTGCGCTGCCCTCATTGCACGACTTTGATAGACCTACGCGGAGGAGGCAATCCGCTTTTGTAATGTTGGTGTTTCTGCAAGAACGCAGCCTGACCTAGGATCATTGGCAATTCGGCTCTGCGCGGGCAAGATATGGCCGTGCGCATTTACCGCGATAAAGATGTCAATCTTGTCTGGCTAAAAAGAAAGACCTGCGCCGTGATCGGCTTTGGCGCACAGGGACGCGCCCATACGCTCAACTTGCGCGATAGTGGGATCAAAGTCGTTGTTGGCCTTTACCGTGGAAGTAAATCGCGCTCTCGTGCGAGACGAAATCGCCTCAAAGTTTTCGAGACGGCCGAAGCGGTGCGGCGGGGGGACATCGTTTTTCTCGCGCTGCCCGATACAGAGATGCCGGCCGTTTACAAAAAGGAGATTGCTCCGAATCTCCGAGCGGGCCAAACGCTTCTCTTCGCTCACGGGTTCGCGATTTATTATCGAACGATTGTCCCGCGAAAAGATGTCGATGTTGTGATGGTCGCCCCGAAGGGGCTCGGGCCAATGGTTCGCAGCGAATTCGTTAACGCTCGCGGAGTACCTGGATTGATCGCGGTTCACCAAAACCCGAGTGGCCGTGGCAAGCGGTCGGCGCTGGCCTGGGCAAAGGCGATCGGTTGCACTCGCGCCGGCGTGATTGAGACAACCTTTCGTGATGAAACCGAAACTGATTTGTTCGGCGAACAAGCTGTGCTCTGTGGTGGAACCAGCGCGCTCGTTCGCAGCGGCTTCGACACGCTGGTGAACGCGGGTTATCCGCCTGAGCTGGCGTATTTCGAATGCCTGCATGAGCTCAAATTTATTGTCGATCTGATCCATGAAGCCGGAATGAGCGGAATGCGTGCACTGATTTCGGACACCGCCAAGTGGGGTGAATTAACGGTCGGTCCGCGAATCATCGACGCCCGAGTCCAAAAACAGATGCGAGCGGTATTACGTGATATCCGTTCGGGAAAATTCGCGCGTGAATTCATCCGCGAAATGAGGACAGGGAAAAAACGGTATCAAAAACTGCGCAAGGCTGCGGACCGCCATGGCATTGAAAAAGTAGGGCGCAACCTGCGTGCGCTTATGACTTGGAAATAATTCTGCGTGCCGGCGTGAGGGCGCCGGAAACGAGTCCAGCGAAAATCAATTCGCTACTATCAATCGTTTACTGCCGAATGGCCGCCGACCCGATCGAGCTGGTACGCTGTGTTCGGGATCACGCCGAGCCGGGAGCAGTCCTGCCGAACGGCAGAACCGGTGATCATAACAGTGCACCTCTTAGCCTTTAAAGGCTGTTTCGAGGTTGCGACCGTCTTGTTCGGAGCAGCGAACGCCGATGCGCAAATCGCAATCGACAGCGCGACCGTGGCTAGCTTTGTCACAGTTGTCATACCGCAAGATTGAGCCTTTTTGATGCCAATAGCAAGGGAAAACGGTAGTGTCCTAATTTGACGGCTAATGGTCCGATGGAGTATGCGGCCGAGTTTGGCTGCTGCAATTGCAGTGTTGCTCGATGACCTGACCGTCCTTGGTCCGAAACTTCACGTAATCGGAGCTATTAGATAGAATCTGAGCGTCGTGATTTGCGAGGCGAACGAATTTCTGACGTTCGACCAAGGTGGTAAGGACAAAAAATACTTGGGACTTTTAGGGTTTAGCAAAGACCCGCGTATTGACGAAGTGCTTATTCAAAGAGCCCGAAATACCTCCTCTTCCTACCGGTGGGTATCCGCTATTCTCAGAAAGGGGAGAGCCGTTGAGTCGAGGTTAATTCGGCCTATTTGAGCAAATTAGGACGCTACCGAAAAACGCGACGCATCGTCCGCGTCATTCCTGTCGCAAAAAGTGCTCGAGACGAAGACGATCCAAGCGCTCTCGCGCTTCGTCGGAGCGGGTTCCGCCCGCAGCCGCAAGTTTTTCGTAGACGGCGGCCGCCGATTCCCACTTCGCGTCCGCTTCTAACAACTGACCCGCGTCAAAGCCCGCTTTGTAAAACCAAAAAAATTCGTGTGGCCGGTCCGGCCGCATTCCTTCGTCGAGGACAGTGTAAAAACTGGCGAGCGCGGCGCCGCGATCGGCTTTCTTTTCCAAACAAAGACCCTTTTTAAAGAGCGCCTGGTTACGCCAATGCGGCGGCGCGTCTTTATCCGATGCCAGTTTGTCGTAAGCTTCAATCGCGCGCAGATAGTTTTGCGGGTCGGTCGCGGCTATTTCAAAAAATATGTCGCCCTTTCCGCAAATCGCTTCGCGCTTTTCGGCGGGGCGAGCGGCACCATTTAGAACTTCATCATAGAGGACGAGGGCGTCCTGCGACTTGCCGAGTTTTCGCTCGATCACCGCTTGCTCGTTGCGCGCGGCCCATTTCGATTCGCCATTGAGCTGGACAACACGATCGAACAGGACGATGGCGCGGTCGAGCGATTGACCGGCCATGCTTGCCATCGCCGACTCGCCGGCAAAGAACAGCGCTCTCTCGAAGAACGGTCCCGCGGAATTTTGCTCGGCCAACAATTCGAACTGCGTCTCCGCGTTCGCAAAATCCTCCGCGCGGTAATACATCTCGCCCAGCTTCATTCGCACCGACGCAACCAAACTGGAGGATTCGTGCTCCTGGATAAATTTTTTCGCCAGAGCGATCACTTTGGCTTCGCCTCCGGACGTCGTATCCTCCAGCCAAATCATGAGATAATCGGCGCCTTCCTGTGCAGTCGGGGTCGGTTTTGATTCGGCGGCGCGGGCGAGGTCCTTGCGTGCTTCATCGAGTCGCGGTGGACTTGCATGAAATGCCAATTCCGCCAGTGCTACCCACGCTTCCGATCCTCGTTCGGCCTCCGGAAACTCGCGCAGAAAATTGCGCAGCGAATCGGTTGCCCGTGGGTCACCCTTGGCCGCTTCCATCAGACCTGCCTCCAACCGCAAATCAGCGCGGGACTTTTCGTCCTTTGTTTTCTTTCCAAATTCTTCGGCGTCGGCCAGGAAACGCGTCTCATCGCCCTTTTGGAGCCAGCTGAGCGCTGCATTAAACATTGCCAACGACGCCAGGTTGGAATCGGAATGTCCGATTTGCTCAAAGCTGACGGTCGCGTCTTCGAAATGTTTCGCGCGATACTGGATCTGGGCCGCGAGCAAGTTTACGCGCTCGAGAACGGTCGGGTCGGGACGTAATGTGCGGGCTTCATTCAATAGGGCGAGCGCCTCATCGAAATGCCGTTCCTCCAGTTCCAATTGCGCAAATTCCAAAAAGGCCGGAGCGAGGACCGGCAATTGCGGGTGAGTGCGCCGCAGCGCACCGAAATGTTCCAGCGCGCGGTCGCGTCGCCCAAGTCGAAGGTCGAACCGCGCCAGATACCATTGGGCAAAGGCGCGGCGTGGCTCGGCCGGGTCCCTCGTCCAGCGATCAAGTTCAGTGCGCGACGGTTTTCGTTCGCTTCGATAAAGCTCGTCCAGTTTCGCGAAAACGCGCGCCAGATCTCCATCCGAGGGCCGATGTTCGATAAAATTTTCCAATGCATCGTCGCCGGATTCAGGCGTTTTCAATTGAAGATGCGCATCGGCGAGCGCGAAAAGCGCAGCGGTAAGCGTTTCGTGGGTTACGCCTTCAGGATTTTTTAGGACCGACTCGAAAGCAGGGATCGCCCGATCGGGACGGCGCAGGGCCACCTCAAGGCGACCGCGGAGAAAGTGTCGCTCCCTTTTTTCGAATGCTGTAGTCGGTTGCACTCTTTCGAGCAAACGCCGCGCGGCGAGGGCGTCAGATTTGTCCAAATAAAGCTCGGCCGCGCGCAACTGCGCTCGGACAGTCCATTTTGGATCGTGAAACAATTCGGAGAAGATTTGGAGGGCTTCGTCTGTTCGACCCAACGCCCGGAGCATTTCCGCGGCTCCCAAGAGGGCGTCGCTCCCGAGGCTCGAATTTCGATCGGCTGCAATTTGTCGATAGAGCGCCAACGCTTCTGCTTCGCGATGGGAACTGGCGAGCAATTGCGCCCGCCAAAAATTCGCCGAAGGACTTTGGCGCAATCGCGGGTCCTCCAGCAGTTTGAAGGCATCTGCCGTCTGGCTGGCTGCGACCATCGCCTCAAGCAACTTTTCCGCGACTGCACGCCAGTCAGATTCCCCCAGATTCTGCTTCAGCAGCCCCTCTAAGCGAACGACTGAGACTTCCGGCACGCCTTCGGCGAGCGGCCGCGCGGCTTCCACGAGTTGGCGGGAAATATCGGCGCGAGCAAGCGACGCAACCGCGATGAGTCCGATCAGACCTATATCTCTTATTCGTCTCATCTTTTCTCCAAAAGCGGCCGCAGATATTTGCCGGTGTGACTCTGGGCAAGATCGACAATCTCTTCAGGCGCGCCCGCGCCCACTAGTTCGCCGCCTCTCTCGCCGCCTTCCGGACCAAGATCGATGATCCAGTCCGCGCACTTAATCATCTCGAGGTTGTGTTCGATGACGATGAGCGTATTGCCGGCACCGCGCAGTTTCATTAGCACTTGGAGCAATTTTTCGATGTCGGCAAAATGCAATCCAGTTGTTGGTTCGTCGAGAATGTAGACGGTGCGGCCAGTCGCCTTTTTCGCGAGCTCGGTCGCGAGCTTGACCCGCTGGGCTTCGCCGCCAGAGAGCGTGGTGCCACCCTGGCCGAGCTGCAGGTAGCCCAGGCCGACATCGAGGAGCGCGTTCAATTTGTCCGAAATGCTCGGCACATTTCGAAAAAATCGCGCCGCTTCATCCACGGTTAGGTCGAGCACGTCGGCGATGTTTTTTCCCTTATAAGTAATTTCGAGCGTTTCGCGATTGTATCGTCGGCCGTGGCAGACTTCGCACTGGACATAAACATCCGGCAAAAAATGCATCTCGATCTTGATCAGGCCGCCGCCTTCGCAGTTCTCGCAGCGCCCGCCCTTGACGTTAAAACTGAAACGGCCGGCCCCATACCCGCGCACACGCGCGGCTGGTAATTGCGCGAACAACTCGCGAATCGGACCAAAGGCGCCGGTATAGGTCACCGGATTGGAGCGAGGCGTGCGCCCAATCGCGCTTTGATCAATCACGATCGCCTTGTCAATTTGTTCAACGCCGCGCAACGCGCGATAAGCCCCTGGTTTTTCCTTCGAATTATAAAACCGTCGAAACAGTGCGCGGCGCAAAATATCGTCCACCAAGGTGGATTTGCCGCTTCCGGAAACGCCGGTTACGCACGTGAAACAACCGAGCGGAAACGCCACTTCGATGTTTTTCAGATTGTTTTCAGTCGCGCCTTGCAGAATCAGCCAGCCTTCTTCGCTTTTCGTCAGTCGATTCCGAGGAAAGCGCGTTGGCGTGCGATGTTTTGGAACCGGAATGCGCAAACGGCCTGAAAGGTAATCCGCGGTCAGCGAATTTTTGGCGTGCAAAATCTCTTCTAGTTTTCCTTGCGCCACAATTTCGCCGCCGCGCGGTCCGGCCCCTGGTCCAAGATCGACAATGTGATCGGCCGCCCGAATTGTTTCTTCATCGTGCTCGACCACGATGACGGAATTACCGAGATCGCGAAGCCGTCGGAGCGTGCCGAGTAGCCTTGCGTTGTCGCGTTGATGCAGTCCGATGCTCGGCTCGTCCAAAACATAGAGGACGCCAGCCAAGCCGGAGCCGATCTGGGTAGCGAGTCGAATTCGCTGCGCTTCGCCGCCGCTGAGTGTGCCACTCTCGCGATCGAGCGTGAGATAACCGAGCCCCACTTCAACCAGGAATTGCAAGCGCGATTGAATTTCGCGCACGACGTCGGCGACGACTTTCTTCTGCGCCGCTGTTAACTCGAGATTGTGAACGTAGCGCGCAGCCGCCTCCGTCGTTTGTTCGCTGAATCTGTGAATGTTCAGCTCGCGCCCTTGTCGATCTTTGATTGTGACCGCGAGGATTTCCGGTTTTAGCCGCGCGCCGCCGCATGTCTTGCATGGTTCGCGCGTCATGAAAGCGCGAATCCGATTGCGGGTGAACTCGCTTTGGGTTTGCTCGTAGAGCCGCTGCATCTGCGGCACCAGTCCTTCAAACGGCCGTTTCTTTTCGCCGTTGCCGCCGAGATTCATTTCGATCGGCGTACCATTAGTTCCGAAGTAAAGCGCGTTTTTAAATTCGTCCGGCAAATCCGCGAACGGAACGTCTTCATTGATTTGGAAATGCTGCACCAGCGCGCCTTGGAGCTGACGATAGTAAGCCTGCATCCGTTTGGTCCCGCGCCGCCACGGCGTGATCGCGCCTTCAGCAATTGTCTTGGTCTCGTCTGAAATCATCAACTCGGGCTCGATCACGAGTTGCGTTCCTAAACCGTGACATGCTGGACAGGCACCGAGATGGCTGTTGAACGAGAAATGTTTCGGCGTCAGCTCGTCGAGGGAAAAATCCGAATCACCCGCGCTGTAGTTTGTTGAATAGCGCACCTCCTCCCAATCTTCTGATTGGACGTTGGACGTTGAACGTTGAGCGTTGGGGATTTTCTTCTCTTTTAAGATCGACAATTTGTTCGCGCCCCATTTTAGCGCGGTTTCGACCGAATCGGTCAGTCGAATCCGAATTCCTTCGCGCACGATTAACCGGTCGACCACGGCTTCAATGGTGTGTCGGTCGCTTTTTTTCAACCGAACAGGCTCTGGTCGGTCGAGCTCAACAATTTCGCCATCGATGCGAGCGCGGACGAATCCCTCGCGTTTCAGCCTTTCAAATACGTCGCGGAATTCGCCGCTCTGATTTTGCACCAGCGGCGCGAGCACAATGATTTTGCTGTTCGGTTCGTAGGCGAGGATTTGATCGACAATCTGCTGCGGCGTTTGTCGATGGACCGGTTTGCCCGTGGTCGGATCGTGGGGCTGGCCGACCGCAGAAAAAAGAACCCGCAGATAATCATAAATCTCGGTCGTAGTCGCGATTGTTGATCTCGGATTGGCGCCGGCGCTGCGCTGCTCGATCGCGATGGCCGGCGAAAGGCCTTCGATGAAATCCACGTCCGGCTTTTCCATCTGATCGAGAAACTGTCGGGCGTAGGCGGAGAGGCTTTCGACGTAGCGCCGTTGGCCTTCGGCGTAGAGCGTGTCGAAGGCGAGCGACGATTTCCCGGAACCGCTCAGACCGGTGATCACCACCAGCTTCTCCCGCGGAATTTCGACGTGGAGATTCTTCAAATTGTGCTGGCGCGCACCACTGATCTTGATAACTTGCGCAGGCATCGGGACGACAAATCTCGAACCTTTTAGTCAAGCACAGCCGCGCGTTTTCTCCAGCGAAAATCCCGATTTATGAATGAGACAAATAGCACCCTCTCGCCTGAGGAGTTGGTCCAATTGCAAAAAAAATTCAGCGAGATCAAGCATTCCATTAACAATGCGCTCGCGGTAATGATGGCGCTGTCGGAAATGTCGCAGCGCCGGCCTGATTACGCCGAAAAACTTGCGACTACGGTGTTGAGCAAAGCGCCCCAAATCGTTTCCGGCCTTCAGGAATTTACCCAGCTTCTAAACGAAAAAACTGGCGCGAAGCCTCTGGTCGCGAGCCAATCGAAGTAGCGCCTCAGTAACGTCTCGCGCGCATGGACGCGGTGTCGAGCAAACGAATTCTCATCGTCGAAGACGAAAACGACGTTGTCGACCTTCTCACGCTCAATCTGCGCAAAGCGGGTGGCTTTCTTATTTCTAAGGCCGGCGACGGTGCCACTGGACTTACCAAAGCGCGTGCGGAAAAGCCGGACTTCATCATTCTCGATTTGATGTTGCCGAAAATCCCCGGACTCGAGGTTTGCAAAATTCTAAAGAGTGAGGCAGCGACCCGCCACATTCCAATTTTGATGTTGACCGCGAGGGCAGAGGAGATCGACCGGGTCGTCGGTCTTGAATGCGGCGCGGACGATTACGTGACGAAACCATTCAGTCCCCGCGAAATTGTTTTGCGGATCAAGGCGATCTTGCGACGCGGCGCTACTGAAGAAACCGACGATCGGCTCTCGGCCGGACCGATCACGATCGATCCAGCGCGTCACGAAGTACTAGTGAACGGCAAACGCGTGGAGCTCACCAGCCTCGAGTTCAAACTTCTACGAACGTTGATGCAACGGCGCGGCCGGGTCCAGGAGCGCGATCGTCTGCTGAACGAAGTTTGGGGTTACGAAAGCGTGATCGATACCCGCACGGTCGACACCCACGTGCGTCGCTTGCGCGAGAAGCTTGGGAGAGCGGGAGAGGTCGTCGAAACGGTGCGCGGTTTTGGCTATCGGGTGCGCGAGAAGTAGCGGGACATGTTTTGGGTTCTAATTGGCGCGGTTGTTGGATCGACGATTGCAATCATCTACCTGGTCTGGCGCAAATGGATTGCGCCCTGGCGGCAGGTCGACCGGCTCGTTCGCCAAATCGGGCGAGGCGAGCGACCACAAACGTTCTTAGTCGAAGGCGCTAAAGAAGCGCAACGCGTGAGCGTCGCGTTGGAAGATATCTTCAGCCGGCAACGAGAGCTTGACCGACAAGCCGGCGAACGCGCGGCTGGACAGAAAGCAATCTTTTCTGCGATGCAGGATGGTTTGCTCGTGGTTGACCGCGACCGGCGGATCGTGCTCGCGAATCTCGCGTTTCATGAATTGTTCGCGGTTGGCGAAGGCTCATTAGGCGCTCCACTTCTGGAAAGCGTGCGCGATCCGGCCCTCGAGCAGATCGTTGGAGACACGTTCCGAGAGCGAGCCCCGAGCCAGGGCGAGCTCATAATCGGGAGGCGCGAATTTCAAATGACTTCAGTCCCGATGGGAAACGATAACGGCGAGGTAACAGGCGCAGTTATTTTGTTTCACGACATCAGCGAATTGAAGCGGGCCGACCAGATCCGCCGCGATTTTGTTGCAAATGTCTCGCATGAGTTGCGCACACCGTTGTCGATCTTGCGCGGCTACATCGAAACGTTACTGGACGATCCCAAAATGCCGCGCACCGAGTGCGCTCGCATTCTTGAAATAATGGACCAACACTCGAAACGCCTCGGGTTATTGGCGAACGATCTGCTGACACTCGCACAACTGGAGTCGGGCAGCTCGAGCCTGCGATTAAGTGCGATCGATCTGGCGCAATTCTTCAGCGGTCTTGTGCGCGATTGGAGAAAAAAGCTGGCCGCGAAGCATTTGAAGGCAGTTGTCGATGTGGCCAAGAACGTTCCGATGATCTGCGCGGACGAAGCGCGCTTGAGGGAGGTTTTTGATAATCTGCTCGATAATGCCGTTAAATATTCGAGTACGAGCAGCGAAATTCGTCTCGAAGCGGACCGTGCCGGCGATCAGATCGCGCTGAGCGTAAGCGATGATGGTATCGGCATTAGTCAGGAAGATTTGCCCCGCATCTTCGAGAGGTTTTATCGTGCGGACAAAGCGCGTAGTCGCGAACTCGGCGGCACCGGTCTTGGGTTGGCGATTGTGAAGCACATTGCCCAACTGCACGGCGGCCGGGTCGAGGCTGAGAGCGGGCTTGGACGGGGAACGACCATTCGCGTCGTTCTTCCTCTGAAAATGGCGCCCGGTCGCGCAGCTGTCACAGAATCGTAACATTAAATCCGTTGCCGCCCGTGACGGCGTTCCGCATCGTCGATAATGTGGAAACTGTCGCCCCACGAATGTCGATCTTGTCGGAAAACGCCGCCGCCCGCCGTCGGCTGACCACAGAATCGGCGATCAAAGTATTCTTCGGCAGCAACGCGCTTGTCGCGATCGTTGTCCTGGCGTTGATCACAATTTTCCTCTTTCGCGAGGGCTTTGGATTTTTTGGCCAGAATCTGGCGAACCTTCGGCTCTATCGTCGCGCCGGATTGGAATATGTGGACATCATCCGCGCTCAAGCCCAAACCCATGCGGCCCTTTCGCGCCAACTGGGCGAGATCCGGCTGCAGGAAGCGCGAACCCTTCCAAGCAGCAGCAGCCTCCAAGCCTTCGATCAGTTTGCCGCGGCATTTAGCGATAGCGGTGAATTTCTGAACGCGCTCGTTTCGGACACGAACGATCAGGCGTTGGCATTGCGCGAGGCTTTGATCGCGGCCGGCACTCCATCGGCGGTCTCGTCAGCCGAAGGTGAAGCGCCTGTGGCAGCCGCGGCGCCGGTTGATCCGCACGTTGCCATGACCGGGCTCCGTTCTGCTGATAATAAGTTTCCGACAATCGCAATGGCGATGAAAGCCAAGATCGACGATCTCCTGGCTGCGCCTCCTGTTCTTAATGCTTCAAGGGCGCAGCGATTGTTCGAAAGCTGGAAAAAGAGAACGCGAGATTATCTCGCGCAATTTCCAGCAGTCTCGCAGCAGTTGCATGAATGGAATCCGGATAAACGAGTGCCTGCTTATCGAGCGGTTACTTCGTTCCTTTTCGGTACCAATTGGCTTACAGCCAGCTTTTGGCAGGACTGGTATGGAATTATTCCGTTGCTCGTCGGATCGATCATGGTCGCGGCCGTTGCGCTGCTGATCGCAGTGCCGCTTGGAGTTTGTTCGGCGATTTATGTCAGCGAAGTGGCCGCTCGCGGTGAGAAAAGCCTGATTAAACCGTACATCGAATTCATCTCTGCGATTCCATCTGTCGTTCTCGGTTTTTTTGGGATCGCGGTTGTCGGTCAAGCGGTGCGGGCCTTATCGCAAATGCCGTTCATGAAATGGGTGCCGTTTTTTCCGATTAGCGAACGCCTGAACGTTTTTACTGCCGGTTCTTTGCTCGCGCTCATGGCGGTGCCCACGATTTTCACTTTGGCGGAAGACGCGCTGCGCAATGTCCCGCGCGGGTTCAAAGAAGCTTCCTACGCGCTGGGGGCGAATCGGCTACAAACGATCGCACGGGTGTTGGTGCCGGCGTCGCTTTCGGGAATTATTTCGGCGGTGTTGCTTGGCCTGGGTCGGGTCATTGGCGAGACGATGGTGGTGCTACTCTGCGCCGGAAATCGGATCGCGATCCCTGATTTTACCCAGGGCCTGGGCGCGTTTTTCCAGCCGGTGCACACTATGACCGGCATCATCGCGCAGGAAATGGGCGAAGTAGTGCGTGGCAGCATCCATTATCGGGCGCTTTTCATGGTCGGACTCGTTCTTTTTGTGCTGACTCTTGGGATCAACTATCTCGCGCAAAGATTGGTCGCGCGTTACCGGATGAGTATCGGTTGAAATGATTGCCGCCGCATCAAATCGACGCCGCAGCCAATTCCTGGAGTCGGCGCTCTTCTGGGCCTTTCGGATCGGGACCTATTTCGTGTTGCTCTGCGCGACCTACATTTTTCTCGATATTGGGATCAAAGGCGGCCGCACCGTTTTCACGCGAACCGCGCCGTTCGTTAATCTGAAATTCTTAAGCGAGCCGCCGCAAACGCTCTACGTTTTCGATTACCAGGGGAAAAAAATGGAGCTGAGCGATCGCGAATTCCGCGATTGGAAGACAACGCATAAGGAAGATGTCGATGTGACCAGCGTTTCTTACTCCGCCGGCGGAATCTGGCCCTGCATTGTCGGAACGGCATTACTCGTGATCGGTTCGATGACGCTGGCGCTTTTCATCGGCATCAGCTGCGCAATTTATCTGAGTGAGTACAGCCGCGATGGCCGTTTCATTCGACTGATTCGTATCGCGATTCTCAACCTGGCCGGGGTGCCATCGATTGTGTTCGGGCTCTTCGGGTTCGGGTTGTTCGTGATCTTCTTTGGCTGGAATGTTTCGTTGCTCTCGGGTTGGTTCACGCTCGGCTTGATGGTCTTGCCGGCCATCATCACTGCCAGCGAAGAATCATTGCGCGCGGTCCCGCAGGGGTTGCGCGAAGGCTCGCTCGCGCTCGGCGCGACCAAGTGGCAGACCATCCGGAAAAATGTCTTGCCGTATGCGTTGCCGGGAATTTTGACTTCTTCGATCCTCGGGATCGCCCGGGTCGCCGGCGAAACGGCGCCAATCATGTTCACCGCTGCCTACGCCATGCGCGACGAAATGCCGTGGCAGGTGAGCCACTGGACTAATTTCTTTTTCCAAGGCGTAATGGCGCTGCCGTATCATATTTACGTAGTCAGCTCGAAGATTCCGCAGAATGAATACACCGAGCGCGTCCAATACGGGACGGCTTTTGTCTTTCTCGCTGTCGTCATGCTGATCGCTTTAACTTCCATCTTGCTCAGAGAGAGACAACGGAGACGCTTATCATGGTAAGCTTACTTGAAATGCCACAAACGCTGCCCCAACAAGTTCCGCGCCAGAATGATCGCCCGGTCGAAGAGACCGAGAGCGCTGAAATCATGATCGACGTGCGCGATCTCGATTTCGCTTACGGTGGGAACAAAGTACTGCACAACGTCAGTCTCGACATTCCGCCGCAGGCCGTGACCGCGTTTATCGGCCCTTCGGGTTGCGGGAAGACGACTTTATTGCGCTGCATCAATCGAATGAATGACCTGATCGAGGGCGCGCGCATTACCCGGGGCACAATTTACCTCGGCGGGATCGATATCAACGCGCCCCAAGTGGATGTGGTCGATCTTCGCCGGCGAGTCGGAATGGTTTTTCAAAAATCGAACCCATTTCCGAAATCGATTTACGAAAATATTTCCTATGGTCTGCGCATTGCCGGAGTGAACAAACGCTCGCGGATCGATGAAGCGGTGGAGAAGAGCTTGCGCGGTGCTGCGCTTTGGGACGAAGTGAAAGACAGGCTGGATGAAGGCGCCCTTGGTTTGTCCGGCGGGCAGCAGCAGCGGCTTTGCATCGCTCGCGCGCTGGCGGTGGAACCGGACGTCGTCCTGATGGACGAACCGTGCTCGGCGCTCGATCCGATCGCGACCGCAAAGATCGAGGAATTGATTCACGAATTGAAAAGGCAATACACGATCGTGATTGTCACGCACAACATGCAACAGGCCGGGCGCGTTTCCGATCACACCGGTTTCTTCTATCTCGGCAAGCTGATCGAGTTTGGACCGACTACGAAAATTTTCACAAACCCGAGCGAAAGACGCACAGAAGATTATATTACCGGGCGCTTTGGTTAATACGACATGATGCCACCGAAACATATTCTTGGCACGTTCGACGAAGCACTCAGTTCGTTGCGCAACAACGTGCTGATGATGGCAGGCCTGGCCGAGCGCACCCTCGACCGCGCGGTCAAGGGATTGCTGCAGCGAGACGATAATCTTTGCACCACCGCAATCGCCGACGACGAAGAGATCGACCAGCTGGAAAAGCAAATCGACAAAGAGGGTGTCGACGTTTTGCTCCGGTTTCAACCGGTGGCTTCCGATCTCCGCCGTGTCGTCGCGGCGATGAAATTATCCCCCAACATCGAGCGCATTGCCGATCAGGCCACCAACATTGCTCGCCGAGCGCGAAAACTGAATCGACATCCACCGCTTCCAGAAGTCGAAATCATTGTTCCGATCCAGGCCCACGCCATGGCGATGTTCAAGGACGCAATCGACGCTTTTGTCCGCGAAGATGTCGATCTTGGCCGCGCGGTCGTGGCCCGGGACAAGGATCTCGACCACATGAACAAAATGGCGAACCGCCGCCTGACCGATCGCATGGCCCAGGACCCGAACCAGCTCAGAGGCTATCTCAATCTGATTTTCATTTCGCGTTGCCTCGAGCGCGTCGGGGATCACGCCACCAACATTGCGGAAGACGCAGTCTATGCCGCAGCCGCGGAAGACATTCGTCATCAGGCGTTGGTTCAGGCGAGCAATGGCTGAGGCGTCGCATGGTGGCGGAATAGTTGACGCCCCTGCCTAACTTCGGCTAGAGCAGGTTGGCTGGCGCGCACTATGTTTTCAATTCGACAACTCCTTGGACATGACGACAAGTTTTACGATCTCCTGGAAGCGAGCGCGGAACAAGCGGACGCCAGTGTGCATCATCTCGTCGCGTTATTAGGCAAAGTCGAGCACTACGACTCGCCGGAAAGTCTGGAGCAATTCGTCCACAGCCGGCGCAAGGACAAACAGATCACCCAGGAATTAACCGAACAGCTTTGCAAGACCTTCGTCACACCGCTCGAACGCGAGGACATCCAGGCCTTAGCAGCATCGCTCTATAAAATCCCGAAAACGGTGGAGAAGATAGGGGAACGGATTCTGATTTGTCCGAGCGACATGCATGGAGTGAGTTTTCGAAAGCATCTCGATCTGCTGGATCAGGCGGCGGAGTGCGTTTTGGACATGGTGAAAGATTTGCGCAAAGGCATCGATGCCCCCCGCGCGAGGGAGAAAAATAATCGCCTGCAAAATATTGAAGGCGACGCTGACAAGCTCGAGCTCGACGTCCTCCGAGATCTGTATCACGGCGAGTACGACGCCAAGCACGTTATCTTTTTGCGCGATATCTATGAGCTACTCGAAAAGGTGATCGATCGCTGCCGGGATGCCGGAAACATCATCCTCCAAGTCGTGCTGAAGTATTCCTGAGCCAATTCCCCCGCGTAACCCGCGATGACTCTTTTCCTTTTTGTCGTCGTGATGGCGATTCTCTTTGAGTACATCAACGGTTTTCACGATGCGGCCAATGCGATCGCCACCGTCGTCTCCACGAAAGTGTTGACGCCGCGTCAGGCGATCGGCCTGGCGGCGTTTTTCAATTTGGCGCGATTGTCTGGAATTTGATTACGTGGTTCTTCGGTCTGCCGTCGAGTTCCAGTCATGCGCTCATTGGCGGACTTTGCGGATCTGCGATTGCTTACGCCCACGGCAATTGGAATGTGTTGCATTGGCGTACCGGACTTTTGCCGAAAGTAGTTGTGCCGATGGTCACGTCACCGCTCCTCGGTTTCATCCTGGGCGGAATGCTAATGTTTATTTTGACTCTGACCTTGCGCGCAGCGACGCCTCATCTGGTCCATTCCATATTTGGAAAACTCCAACTGATCAGCGCCGCCTGGATGGCGCACAGTCACGGGACGAACGACGCGCAGAAAACGATGGGTATTATCACGCTCGCGCTTTTTACCGCGACGACGGGTCATTCCTTCGACGGACTGCCGCCAATGTTCCGTTTTCTTAGCACGCCGCAATTTATCGTCCCGAAATGGGTCGTAGTTTTGTGCGCGCTTACTATGGCAGCTGGCACGGCTGCGGGTGGGTGGCGTATCATTCGCACTCTCGGGCATCACATGGTGAAATTGCAGCCGGTGCATGGTTTCGCCGCCGAAACAACCGCCGCGCTTATTATTCAAGTTGCCAGCTCCCGCGGGATCCCGCTTTCCACAACTCATGTCATCAGCACGTCGATCATGGGTGTCGGCGCGGTCAAACGTTTCAGCGGTGTTAAATGGAGTGTAGTGGAGCGAATCGTTTGGGCGTGGGTGTTTACGCTGCCGGCGTGTGGGCTGATCAGCTACATTCTTGCCCGGGTCGCTGCGATCTTTTAGCGCCTTTTCCAACCAGTTCGATTCTTCGATCGTTCGACGCCCGGCGTTGCCGAGACCTCAATCACGGACGATTGTCGATCTTGCAAATATGGCGCAAGCGCAATCCAGGGTTGAAACGGAAGAAAGCGCTCAGATTGTTGCACTAAACTCTGAGCAAACCGCGCACGAGCGTTTCGGCGATCCGAAGAATTTCATCAACCGCGAGCTGAGCTGGCTCGAATTCAATCGACGAGTCCTCGAAGAGGCGCAGGACCCGACCCAGCCGCTGATCGAGCGAGTAAAGTTTCTTTGCATTTTCAGCTCGAACCTGGACGAATTTTTCGAGATCCGCGTCGCCGGTATCAAACAACAGATCGAAAGCGAAACCAGCGATGTTGCGGCGGATGGCTTGAGAGGAGGAAGTTCTTCCGATGCTGACGCCATTGGCCGTGGACGCGAGTCATCCATTTCCAGACCTCCTGAACAAGAGTCACAACTTGCTCGTTCGAGCGAAGACGCAGCGCCGCGGAGAACCATTACTCGCGATCGTGCAGGTGCCGCGGGTAGTTCCGCGGCTGATTTTGATGCCGCGCGGCAAAGGCGACGACGAGACCTTTGAATACGTTTATCTCGCTTCGCTGATCAAACAGCACATCGCCGAATTGTTCCCGGGTTTGATTCTCGACGCGGTCCACGCCTTTCGCGTCACTCGCAACAGCGATCTCTACATCGACGAGGAAGAAGCGGAGAATCTTCTTCGAACAATCGAGCAGGACGGTTCGTTTGGAGGTGGAAGCCGATTGTCCGAAAGATTTCATCGAGCTGCTGACTGGCTTTTTCGATCTGACCGAAGCCGACGTCTACAAACTAGACGGTCCGCTCTCGATGGCGCATCTGACCCCGCTTCTGACAAACGACGCATTCGCGCAATTGAAAGACCGCCCGTTTCAACCGGGACGCGATCCGGCGTTGCCGCCGCACGCTGACATGTTCGACGTCATGCGCCGCCAGGATGTGCTTCTCCATCATCCCTACGACGGCTTTGAGCCGATTGTGGATCTTGTCGAAGAAGCTGCGCGCGATCCGCAAGTGCTTGCGATGAAGATCACACTTTATCGCACGAGCGGTGATTCGCCCATCGTCGAGGCGCTGATCGAAGCTGCCGACGCCGGCAAGCAAGTGACTGCAATTGTGGAATTACGCGCGCGTTTCGATGAAGCGGCCAATATTCAATGGGCGCGGCGGCTTGAAGAAGCGGGCGCCCACGTCATCTATGGCGTCGTCGGACTGAAAACGCACTGCAAAGCATTGCTCATCGTTCGGCGCGACGCCGATCAGCTCAGGCGTTACGTGCATCTTGGGACAGGTAATTACCACCAACGCACAGCGCGCATTTACACGGACTTCAGTTTGTTGACCAGCAACCCGC
>WNGJ01001731.1_pt1 | contig 21585 bp, 21 predicted proteins | sample 5400611 | NCBI WGS metagenome assembly WNGJ01 (sample SAMN13153375, study PRJNA577476) | soil metagenome | isolation source: 40 cm soil or saprolite under Garry oak tree replicate 1 | place: USA:California | collected 2016-06-15
CCGCGGGCGCGAGGGACTGGCGGCCGTAGCCGATGAGGCTGTACCCGCCCGCCTCGTATCGGGCGACCTGCGCCTGCTGGTCGGACAGTACGTCGATGTGGATGCGCTGGAGGGCTCCAGTCTTGCCGCCGTACCAGGCGGGAACCGGCTCGAAATCAAGCGACTGGCCGGCCGCGCGCGCGGTCAGGCGGAACGGACCGCTGCCGATGAGCGTCTCCGGCCTTGTGATCCACGTGGTATCGCCGGCCGACGCAATAACCTTGCGATCGACCAGCCAGAACGGCCACAGGCCGACGAGCGACGTCCAGTACCCGGCGCGCTTGCTCAACGTCGAGCTGAAGGTGTAGTCGTCGATCTTGGCCAGTCCGCTCATCGTGCTCGTGCGGCCCGCCGCCACCGCGTTGTACCCCGCGACGACCGAGAACAAGCCGGCGTAATCGCCCTGCTTGGCCGCGGCGCGGTTCCAGCTGTAGATGAAATCGTCGGCGGTGATCGCGTCGCCGTTGGAGAAGACGGCGTCGTGGCGAATGTGGAAGGTGTAGGTGAGCCCATCGGCAGAGAGGTCAGCGGGGCCGACCGCGATGTCGGGAACCTCGTGCAGCGACTGGTCGAATTTGTACAGGCCCGAGAACACGTTGCGAAAGATGTCGACGTCGGTCGGCGAGGAGATGTGGGCAGGGTCGAGGTCGGCCACGTCCTTCGCGATCGGGAAGCTCAGCGTCTGGTCTGCGGCGAGCACCTCGGCGGGAGGTGGGGGAGTGCTCGGATTGCAGACGGCGACGAGAAAGAGGGCGGCGAGGGCGGCGCCGAGCAGTCTCAAATCGTGAGGAGGACCTTGCCGGTGCTCTTGCCGCTCGCGACCGTCTCCAGCGCCTTCGGCGCCTCGGCCAGCGGCATGCGTGCGGAGATCAGCGGCTTGATCTTTCCGGCCGCATACAGGTCCATGAGCTTCGCATTGGCAACGGGGATCAGCTGGGGCGCATGCCTCGAGTAGAGGCCCCAATGCAGTCCGACGACCGAATAGTTCTTGACGAGGACGTGATTGGCAGCCGCCTGCGGGATGCGACCCGACGTGAATCCGACGACCACGATGCGGCCCTCGAATGCGATGCACTTGGTGGACCGGTCGAACACATCGCCCCCGACCGGGTCGAAGACAACGTCGGCACCGCGACCGCCGGTGATCGTCTTGACCTCTTCCGCGAAGTCTTGCGTCTTGTAGTTGATCACGTGATCGGCCCCGAGGCTCGTGCACACTGCGGTCTTTTCGTCCGAGCCCGCGGTGGCGATGACGGTGGCGCCGGCGGCCTTGCCGAGCTGGATCGATGCGCTCCCGACGCCACCAGCCCCGGCATGCACGAGCAGCGTCTCGCCCGGCTGCAGGTTTGCCCGCCGGTGCAGGCCGAACCACGCGGTCTGGTAGATCAGCGTGAAGGCGGCGCCATCGTCGAACGGCATCGCGTCGGGCAGGCGGTGGACGGTCGCCGGCGCGGCGTCGGCGAGCTCGGCGTAGCCGCCCCGCGTGAGGCCGCCGCTGTCGAGGAGCGCGGTCACTCGATCGCCTTTCTTGAAGCCGCTCGTCGCGGGCGCGCTTTCCACTGCGCCGCTGATCTCAACGCCAGGGACGAATGGGAGCGCCGGCTTGACCTGGTACTGTCCGGCGACCATCAGCGCGTCGAAGTAATTGATCGCGGACGCACGTATTGCGATGCGCACGATTCCGTCCGCAGGCGTGCTCGCATCGACGTCTTCGAATTGCATGGTCTCGGGCCCGCCCAGCTGGCGGACGACCCAGGCCTTCACCGGGGGAAGGCTACAGCAGGGGGTAAGTTACGGGCAGTGAACCGATACACGGTCTGGCGGCGCCTGCGCTCGATGCTTGGTGCCACTCTGGCGGGCCTCGGTTGGCGGAGACATCGAGCGTGGGGGCCGGCGTACGCGCCCTTCGTCCGCGTGCCTGAACCATGGTGGCGGCGTTGGCGCTTCGGGCCGGTGACGGCATCGCCACCCCCCAACCTCCGCTATGCCGGCCCGCCTCCGTGGCAGATGCCGCCGGAGGACGAGTTGGGCGTCGCCGTCCCCGTTCGAGCCATCCTGGCGTCCGACTCGAATTACGTGATCGGGTTGATCGATTGCGTCGCTTTCTCGACCGGGTTCGAGTTCTCGATCACGGCCCGGACCAAGCAAGAGATTCGCTCTGAGGACATGGGCTTTGGCCCTCCGCCTCCGTATGGACCTGATCGATCGGACAAGGAATTGAGGATTGGGATCCAATTTGCCACCGGCGCCCCGGCTATGACGGGACGCCACTCAAGTCCGGAATTCATGGCCCAATGGAAGCTGCACGCCGAAGGTGGTGCGCCAGATGCGGCGGAGGGGCCGATCCTCTCGCACCGCAGCGGTGGCGGCGGGGGTAAGCGCTGGGATTTCCGCTACTGGGTGTGGCCGCTGCCGCCCGAGGGCAAGGTGGCATTCATCTGCGAGTGGCCGGCCCTGGGACTGGCACCGACTGTCCACGATGTGGACGCCACACCGATCAGGCGAGCAGGCGCCACCAGCATGAAGGTCTGGACCGACAAGTAGGCGGCGAAGGCTGCGTTCAATTCACAATCGTTACCAGCCGGCGTAGCTCAGCTTGGTTAGAGCAGCGGTCTTTTAATCCCGTGCCCCGCCCTTGAACTCGAATTGGCCTCCAAACGGCCTTATTAGCAGCGGATTTCAATCCGCAGCGCCGCCGCCCTTTTTGGCGATGGCGCATCGGATTTTACGCCACTTCATCAGTGCGGAAAGACCGATCGGAACAGCCTTATCGATGAACTGGCTCGCGGATTGGCAGGGATACTGGCGTAGCAAAGCAATGCCAGCCGACGAAGTTTCGCGGGCGATCGCAGACGTGGCCGATGGCTTCTGTCCGCTCGGTTCGAGATGACGACTTGCGATCAGCACCCGGCCATCCGGTGCCACCACTGGCTTGAGGTGTTCAAATTTGGCCGCGCCGGTCGGGATGTAGGCTGAGCATGAATCGAGAATGCGGACGCCGACGAGCAAAAGCGAATCCAGGCTGAGTTCGAGCGAACAGCATCCTGGGGCGCAGGTGCGAAGGAGCGCCGCCATCGAGTTCGAGGGCTTGAGGCGCGAGTACATCAGCGAGGGCATGGGCTGGGCCACGGTGCCAGCTCGGATCGAACCAGCGCCAAAGGAGCCAAAGAAGACCTAGCCGCTTCTGCCGTCGGGGTCGCGCTCGTAGTGGCGGCCTTCGTGACGGAGTACCTATTCTCCTGGAAGGGCGCGGCGATCGAAACGCTGGTCGGCGTCGGCACATCGCTGCTGCTGGCCGCCGTCCTGTTCTTCCTTCAGCGCCGCTTCGTCTCCGTAGTGGAGGAGGTCGCGACCCGTGCGGCAGAAATGGCTGTGGAGGCGCGGGTGGAAGAGAGAGTCCGGCAGGTGGATGCGAGGATCGACGAACTGGGCCAGCGCCTCAACCAAGCGTTGGAGGCGAGAAACCAGCGGCAGGATGCGGCGGTGCAAGCACTGGACGTCCCGACCTATCAGAGCGTCGCCAACGCGCTGGCCGAGGCCAACAGGCTCGGCGCGATAGTGGACGGAAACGTCAGGGTGCAAGGCAGTCGAGAGCGAGGAGAACTTGCCCTGGACTTCTCTTGGACGCGCCAAATGGCGGACGGTCGGTTTTCTGAACCGGACCGTACGGAGTTGAAGGTCGAGGCATACATCTACGCGGATGAGCATGCCCGTGGGGGTCGCCCCTTGATCCGGACGATCTGGAGGCAAAAGGATTCGGCCGATCAAGTGGGCCTCGACCTGCGAGGGCAACTGGAGCGGCGTGGACGCTGGCAGAGCGATGGCACCCTCGACTGGCCCATGTCACTGAAGAACCTTCAGGCGTCGCTGGATGCGGCCATTCGATCGCGGCGACGGGGTGGCAGCGGCCGACCGGGTGGGTGACGAGTGGGCACTGACCGATGCCGGGCTCGAATGTCCTGGGCGAGGGTTCCTCCTAAGACACTCGGAATTTCCCGACAGGAGCTACGCCCGCTCTCAACAGGACGCACCGCCACCGATCCCTCGAGACCTGAGTGGGTAGACCCAACGACCTGGCAGGACTTACTGGCCGAGGGCAAACGCTTCTTCCCTCGGCGCGAGGGACCGTATCTCGGTGTTCCAACCTGGATACCCGCTCGAGAGGGACCGTCCGAGCCGCAGGGTTCCTGACCACCTGCCAGCTCTTGAGCTGGGCAGCCCGCACGCGCGTACCCCTTTAGAGAATCCTGGCCAGCCGGCGGTGACCTGGCTCAGCACGGTCGGGTTCGGATCGATCAGGGCGCCGATTTGTTCGCGGACGGCGTCCCAGCAACGGGGGTGGGGAGGAGGTGGGAGCGCCGCTGATTGACTTTTCGAACCCGACAGCCAAAAGTTTCTTAACTCACACACCTTTGGAAACATTTCAAGTCACGAGCTCCGAGCGGCACTGGGCTCCTTAGATAGTGCGTACGATCGCTGGAGGCCGACGGCCCTCGATAATGAGGTCGGCTACTAGCTCACCCACCACCGGTGCGACGCTGAATCCGTGGCCAGAACAGGCGCTCAGTACGGTCACGCCTGGCAACTGTTCAGGGAAGGAGACGATGAAGCGGCTCTCCGGCGCATTGGTGTACATGCAGACGCGCGCCCTGACGACGTCATCGCTGACACCACTCATGTGCACGCTAAGAAAGTCACGGAGCGGCGCCAGGTCCGCCTCATGGACATCCCGATCAATGTTGTCGGGGTCGGCATGCGTTCCTTCGTGGTGTACCGCAAGCTTGACGCTGCGGCCATCCGTAGTCGGGAACCCGTAACGGAAGCGCGACCCCGTCAGCTCGTGGATAAAGATCGGGAACCGCTCAGGCCGAAAGGCGGCCGGATCCTTAACTGTGAACCACGCGACAACCTGCCGCTCGACCGCAAGAGGCAGTCCGAGGTCCGGCAGCAGCTTCAGCGTCCAGGGGCCGGCCGTTATAAGGGCTTTGGCGGCGGTAATCGGGCCTCGGTCGGTCTGAATGGTGACATACCCGTGACCCGCCTCGACCGACTTGACCATCGTCATTGGCATGATTCGGGCCCCAAGCTCTTCAGCGCGCGCCGTCGCAGCCCCAACCGCCCGCTCCGGCCGCAGGTAACCCGCCTGCTCTTCAATCACCCCTACCTCCCCGTTGGCAAGCCGGTGACTTGGGTAGAGGCGCTCCATGTCCACCTTATCGAGCAGGCAATGCTCGAGCCCGTTGAGCCGGGCGCTTTCCAGGACGCCGCTCACCAACTCCCCTTGAAGAGCGCCGATCACCAAACCGCGGGTCAAGGTGAGGAGCTGGATCCTTGTCTCCGCTTCAAGCTGGCGCCATGGCGGAAAGGCCTGCGTTAGCAGGCGCACATATTCAAGACTCCCGAATGCGGTCCGAATGGCCCGCGTGCCGCCATGGGACGAGCCGCGATCGTGGCCTATCTTGAAGCGTTCGAAGCCGATGACTTTGGCACCACGAGAGGCCAGACGCCAGGCGGACAGGCTTCCTGCGGCGCCCAGCCCGACGATTGCTACGTCTGCGTCCACAGAAGCTCACGAGTTTGAGCAAGGATTTGGATCATCACGACGTCGTCGCCGCCGCGACTCTCATAGGTCCCGGTTCATCGTCAGACCGCAAGAACCAAGCGTTTCGTGTGCTACGTGGGCTAGTGTCACCGATGACATGGCTGGGACGTCTCGTTCTAGAGGGGCGCCCAAACAGCTAGCATCGCCATCCTTTGAGGAGCTGGCTCGAAAAAAGGTAGGAAGCTTGAGCCCTGCCATCAATCTCGAAGTACTCACGGTCTGGCTCAATATCGTCCGAATCTCGAACTTGCTGATTCAAGACGTTGAATCGCGCGTTCACCGTCCGTCGGGCTGGACATGGGCAGGCTTCCGGGTAATGTTTGCGGTTCTGGTAACGGGAGGCGCTCAGCCGCGCGAAGTAGCCCGTTTAGCTGGCGTCTCACGCGCGAGTGTATCGGGAGTTCTCAACACGCTCGAGCGCGATGGTTGGGTTGTGCGTGAAAGAAGCGCGGAGGATCGGCGGATTGTTACGGTCCGCCTGACCGGTCGCGGGCGTCGAGCAGCCATCGAGGCATTCAAGAAGAACCATGAGATCGAGAAGGCTTGGTTGGCGGCGCTCAGCCGTTCCGAGATCGAGACCCTCGTTGCGCTTTTGCATCGGCTTCATTCCCCAAACAAATACAACAAACGTGCACGCCAGTCGACTTAACTTGCCGCTGAGTCAAGGATTCGCTCGAGAGCTCGCGCCACCACGACTCGAACCATTCGCTTCCGCCAGACATAGTTGAGGTCAGTGTTGTCAAGCGGCTTTGCCGGTTTGGCGGCCAACTCGGCGGTCTCGGTCACCACTTCAGTGGTGAGTTCGCGCCCGGTCAGAAAGGTCTCAGCCTTCGTGGCCTCGACAGGGTGCGAGCCAACCGCTGACATCACGATCTGTGCCCTCTCGACTGTACGGCCGTCCAGAGTCAGCGCCACTGCCGCGCCGACGATCGGAAAGTCGATCGATGCGCGGCGGCGTATCTTCACATATGCCGATTGAACCCGGCCGGCTGGCGGTAGCCGCAGTTTGGTAACGACCTCGTGAGGCTGCTTGGCAAGGTAGTCGATGCCATCATCTCGATACAGATCCGCCACGGGCAGCTCTCGTTCGCCATCCGGACCGGCGAGTACGACAGTCGCTTCAAGCGCCATTGCCATCGGCGCGGTATCGGAAGACGAAACTGCCCAACAGCGCGGGCTGCCTGGCGCGACCAGACAGATGTCCCCATCCTTCTTCATGCAGAAACCGATCGACTGCCGCCATTCGAAGGTCTGGTTGTAGTAATTGCATCGAGTGTCAACGCAGAGGTTTCCGCCGATGGTGCCGGCGTTGCGCAACGGCGGCGATGAAACCAGTCCAGCCGCCTCCGAGTACCCGGGAAAAGCGTTCGACAGGCCTGTATGGCTTGCCGCCTGGCTCAGCGTCACACCGGCGCCGACTTTGAAGCCGGTGCTTGCGTCGCCGTCGACACCGCCCAGCTCCTTGAGGTGACTGAGCCCGATCAGAATCTCCGGATCGAACTGACGCCGCTTGAGGTTCGGGAAGAGGTCTGTGCCGCCGGCGACAAACATCGCCTTAACGCCGAACTCGGCCTGCATCGCCGATGCCTCGCGCGCGTCTTGTGGCCGCAGGTAGCGCAGCCGAGGGAGCCTAAGCATTTGCCAACTCCGCGCCGACACGCATGTCGTGAGGATCCGGCGGCTCGACCCTGATCAGCTCCGGATAAGGGATCGCGGGGAATTTCTGCGGGCCATATCGCGGAGATTCGCCCTTGGTCTTGCGATCAAGCGCCCTCAGCACCTTGTCGGGTGTCATGGGCACCTCGTCGACCCATACCCCGAGCGCGTCGAACAGGGCCGCGTTGACTGCTGGGATGACCGGCAGTAGCGGACCCTGACCAGCCTCCTTGGCGCCGTAGGGCCCTTCAGGGTCGATGGTCTCGACGAGGAAGCTCTCGATCTCCGGTGTGTCTTGGAAAGTGGGCGACTTGTACTCGAGCATCGAGGGCCCCTTGTGCCGGCCCTTGCGGTACTCCTGCTCCTCCATGAGGGCTTCACCCAGCGCCATATAGACGCTGCCTTCGATTTGTCCGATCACCAACAGGGGGTTGATGGCGCGGCCGATGTCATGAGCGAGCCAGACCTTATTCACTGTCACGATGCCAGTCCGGTCATCGGCGTCGAGGTCGACGACGGCGGCGGAGTAGCTGTAAGCGGGACTTGGACCGACCCCGGAGCCCTTGTATGGCCCGCCAATTCGCGGCGGCGTGTAGCTTCCACCTGTGGTCAACGTTCCGTACTTGGTCTCGGCGAGGACACAGGCCTGCTCGAAATCGAAGTCGCCAATCTGACCCCCGCCGACGGGTATCGGCTCGAACTGGTCGCCGACCCCCATCTTCTCAGCCACGGCTTGGACCAGCAGGAGCCTCATCTTCCGGGCGGCCTCGAGTGCCGCATTTCCGGCCATGAACGTCACACGGGAGGAATAGGAGCCGAGGTCGATCGGTGTGAGATCGGTGTCGGCGGTGACCAGCCGCACATCCCTCGGCTGCAGCCCCAGCTCCTCAGCCACGATGTGAGCCAGCACTGAATCCGAGCCCTGCCCGATGTCCATCGCGCCGCAATAAACGGTCACGCCTGTGCGGTCCACCTTGAGCTGGACCTCAGAGTGGGGCATATCGTTCCAATAGATGGCTGTGCCGGCTCCCGACATGTAGCTTGAGATTGCGAAGCCCATGCCGTGCCCTGGCCGGCGCCGGCGGGTCCGGTAGCCCGAGGCTTCGATCACTTTGTCCGTGCACTCTTCGAGGCCGCACGACGTGATCCGCAGCCAGTTCACAGCCCGCGTAAACGGTTTCACAAAGTTCCGTCGCTTCATTTCCACAGGGTCAAGGCCGAGATCACGGGCGATCTTCTCGAGGTGCAGCTCGATGGCAAAGCGTGGCTGGGGAGTGCCGTGGCCTCGCTTCGGGCCGCAGGGGGCTTTGTTGGTGAAGACTCGGCAGCCTTCGAAGCGGTAGGCCGGAATGTCATAGGTCACGGTCTGCAAAGTGCCGGTATAAAAGACCGACGCAGCGCCATAGGAGCCGTAGGCGCCGCCGTCGAGCGCGCTCTTGAAGTGCATCGCAGTAATACGCCCGTCCCTCGTGGCCCCGGTACGGACCCACATCAGCACCGGGTGCCGGCCGCGGTGCGTGTAGAAAACCTCCTCGCGCGTCAGGGTGCACTTCACCGGCCGGCCAGTGAGCATAGCCAGCTTTGAGACCACCACCTCATGGGCGAATGGGTCAGTCTTGCCGCCGAAGCCGCCGCCATGGGTCGCTCCGATAACGCGAATGCGATTCATCGGGAGCTCGAGTGTTTTGGATAGAGCCCGATGCACGTAGTGAACGACCTGCGTCGACGACCAGAGCGTTAGCTTGCCGTCAACGTAGTTGGCGACGGCGGAGTGCTGTTCCATCGGTAGGTGGGTGTTACCTTGGAAGAAGAAGATGTCCTCGCGAACGTAGTCCGCCTTCTCGAAGCCCGCGTCGACATCGCCGAACTCGTAGGCAACTAACCGATGGATGTTCACCGGCTGACGGGTGTTGGCGCGCTCGTGGATCGGCTCGTCGACTGGCTCCCGTAGGGCCTCGTCGATCGACATTATCGACTTTAGCTCTTCGTACTCAACCCTGATCGCCTGGCAGGCCGCCTCGGCCGTCTCCTCGTCCACCGCAGCCACCGCGGCAATTGGGTCGCCGACGTAACGGACTTTCTCGTACTCGAGCGCACGTTCGTCTTGCGAAACGGGAAGGATGCCAAACCGGATGGGCAGGTCTTGGCCCGTAATGACCGTGTGCACGCCCGGCATGCGGCGGGCAACTGTCGGATCGACACTGAGGATCCTGGCGTGGGGGAGTGCGCTGCGCAGAATCTTGCAGAAGAGCATCCGTGGCAGTGCGATGTCGTCGGCGTAAACCGCGGCGCCGGTGACCTTGGGGCCCGCATCAACCTTCTGCAGCGGCTGCCCGACCACGTGGAGCGGCCCGCTGCCCCGCTCAGTCACGTAACAGCGCGATGGACAGCGCCCACCGCCTCCACGATCTTTGAGTAACCGGTGCACCGGCAGAGATTGCCCGCTAACGCCTCTCGGATCTGATCCCGGGTTGGCTGACGGTTGCTTTCCAATAGGGCCGCGGCCGCCAGTAGCATGCCAGGCGTGCAATAACCGCACTGGGCCGCGCCAAGTTCGGCAAAAGTCTGTTGTAGTGGGTGCAGATGGGAGCCCTGAGTGAGGCCCTCGACAGTTGTGACCCGGCGGTTCTCGAGTTGTATCGGCAGCACCAGGCAGCTGAGCTGCGGCAGGCCCTCAATCAGGACGGTGCAAGTCCCGCATTCACCCAGTTCGCAGCCGTGCTTGGTTCCAGTCAGGCCCAGGTCCTCACGGAGTACCTCCAGCAGAGTCTTATGCACTGGCACCAGCACCTGGATTCGCTCGCCATTCACGTGCAGCGCAAACACCTCTCGCTGCACCTCACGTTCGATGTTCCGCATCTACAAGACTTGGATATAGTATAGGCCCGAACGATTTGGTGCCATACCATCTAGAGGAGACGATCCGATGGCCTTCGTGATCACCCAGCCGTGCATTGGCGTGAAGGATGCCTCGTGCGTGGAGGTCTGTCCGGTTGACTGCATCAAGACCGACGCCTCAGCCGACCAATACTTCATCGATCCGGACGAATGCATCGATTGCGGCGCCTGCGTTGATCCCTGCCCGGTAGACGCGATCTATCCCGAGGACGAAGTACCAGACGGCATGAAACCGTTCGTCGGACTCAACGCCGTCTACTTCGACAGTTGAGGAGAAGGAAATAGCGACGATGATCATCGAAGGCAAGCGGACCAAGGCTGCATCGGGTAAGACGTACAAGGTCCACAATCCGGCGACCGGCGAGGTCGTCGACCTGGTGCCGGCTGGGGATTCCACCGACGTAGATCGAGCCGCACAGGCGGCAGCGAAAGCCTTCCCGACCTGGTCGAAGGTGGCGCCCAACAAGAGGGCCGAGATCCTACATAGCGCGGCGCACCATTTGCTCGGCAAGGTCGAGGAGATCGCCCCGATCCTAACCAAGGAGCAGGGCAAGACGCTGCTCGAGTCGCGCATCGAGGCGCAGAGATTTGGCGAGAACATCGCATGGTTCGCGGACCTCGCCGGCAAGGTCCACGGAGAGTACATAGCGCTTTCGGACACGACCACCTACGGCCTCGTGCTGCGCCGTCCCATCGGCGTGTGTGGGGCGATTGTGCCGTGGAACTTCCCGCTCACGCTGGCGGCCAACAAGGTCGCCCCGGCGATCGCCGCCGGAAACACTGTCGTGCTCAAGCCCGCGAGCACCACCCCGCTCTCCACGCTTGCCTGCATCGAGGCCCTGATCGAGGGTGGGCTGCCTGAGGGCGTCGTCAATGTCGTCCTCGGCTCGGCGACCGGCGACCCGATCGTGGCGCACCCCCTGATCCGCAAGATCGCGCTCACCGGTTCGACGCCCACCGGCAAGAAGGTGATGGCGCGGGCGGCCGAGGGGCTGAAGAAGATCACGCTAGAGCTGGGCGGCAGCGACCCGTGCATTGTGCTCGATGACGCCGACCTCGAGGCCGCGGCCCGCGCGATCACGGTCGGGCGGTTCTTCAACTGCGGGCAGGCATGCCTGGCGGTTAAGCGCCTTTACGTGCAAGAGGGCGTGTACGACGCGCTCATCGAAAAGCTCGTCATGCGCGCCTCCAAGCTCAAGCCCGGCAACGGGCTGCAGAAGGACAGCCGCATGGGCCCCCTCCACACAGAGACACAGCGCGCGGAGGTCGAAGCACAGGTCAAGGACGCCATCGACCGCGGAGCCAAGGTGCTGTTCGGCGCCGGCCGCCCCATGGGCGCTGACTACGACAAGGGGTGGTTCATCGAGCCCACGATCTTGGAGAACGTCCCCGACGGCGCGCGCATGTGGACCGAGGAGGTGTTCGGCCCGGCACTCCCGGTGCGCAAGATCAAGGACTTGGACGAGGGCATCCGGCTCGCCAACGCCTCGCAGTTCGGGCTCGGCTCGTCGATTTGGACAGCCAGCATTAGCGCCGCGCACCGGGGCGTGACCGAGCTCGAGGCCGGCTACACGTGGGTCAACGCTCTGCAGATTGCACACGACGAGTTGCCCTTCGGCGGCACCAAGCAGTCGGGCTTTGGCAAGGAGCACGGTGTCGAAGCCTTTCTGCAATACACCGAGGACAAGTCGGTCGTCGTTGGAGGGTTGTGATGCCCACCTCAACCGATTTCGAACTGACCATCAAATCAGGTGAGCTGATCGAGTCCCGATCCGAGATGACCCCCGAGTACCTCCGGGAGCTCAAGCACACCCTGATCGTCTCCGGCGACACCGAACTGATCTCGGCGCCGGCCTACTACCTGGCCGCCAAGCGGGCCCCGTCGATCAACGCCTTCATGACCGGCATCGCGATCATCCAGGACGAGCTGGCACACGCCCACATCGCCTACCACATCCTGGAAGAGCTGGGGGAGGACCAGGAAAAACTGATCTTCAGCCGCGACCCCAAGAGCTTCCGCTACCCATACGCGTTCGACGTGCCTCTCGACTCGTGGACGGAGCTGGTCGTCGCCAACGGCATGTACGACCAGGCCGGCTTCTGTCTCCTCGGCGACATCCACGACAAGTGCTCGTACGGGCCCTGGAAGCGCGGCTTGAACAAGGTGATGGCGGAGGAGAACTTCCACCTTCGCAACGGCCGCACGTGGATGAAGCGCATCAGCCAGGCCGGCGGGTCGGCCAAGGACGAGCTGCAGCGCGCGGTGGACTGGATGTTCCCGCTGAGCGTCGAGTGGTTTGGCCTCCCCGACAGCCTGAAGATGCACTCGACCCAGCTCGAGTACCGGCTCAAGGGCCTCACCAACGATCAGCTGCGCCAGTGGTGGCTCTCCACCGTCGTCCCGTACTGCGAGCAGATCGGCATCAAGGTGCCTGCCCACAAAGAGAAGAAGGACGGCAATGACGTCTGGGAGTTGGATTACCCGTTCCCGTGCGAGTTCGACGCTCAGGGCAAACGATGGAACTTCACCAAGCCGATCACATGGGACGATGTCCTCGCGCGCTGGCGCGAGCGCGGACCGCGCAACGCGGAGATGGTCGCGATATTTCAGGAGGAGTTCCACAGGTTCCGCAAGTCGCTCCTCGAGAGCGAGGCATGAGAGAGCGCCTCTGGGCTGCGCTGGCGGAGGTGCAGGATCCCGAGATGCCAGTCAGCCTGGTCGACCTGGGCGTCATCTACGGGATCACCGAGCTCGACGGCGCAGTCGTGGTCGACCTCACGTTCACCGCCATGGGGTGCCCCGCGTCGGAGTTCATCATCGAAGACGTGCGCGACCGGCTACTGCGCGAAAAAGGCGTGAATGAGGTGCACGTGAACGTGGTGTGGAACCCACCCTGGACAGCCGCGCGCATCACGCAAGCCGGTCGCGACGGGCTCGAGGCCTGGGGCCTGGCCGTTTGAGCGCGCACTACAAGCGAGTCACCGGGGACGCGGTCGAGTACGAAGTGTTTGCGCGCAAGACAAGGGTCGAATCGCTACACCAGGTCGGCAGCGTGGTCGCTCCGGACGACGACCTTGCAATGGCATACGCCCGCGCGACGTACGACGAGGAGCGCTGGTGCGAGATGGCGATCGTGCGCAAAGACCACGTGATCGAGCTGTGGCAGCCGGGCGAGACCTCGTGAGCATCTCCGATCTCGTCCTCTCCATCGCCGACAACAAGCAGATGCTCGGTCTGCGCTATGCGGAATGGGCGACGCGCGCGCCCTCCCTCGAGGCGGACATCGCCGCCGCCGCGATGGGACTCGACGACTTGGGCCACAGCCGCGTCCTCTATGGATGCCTCGAGCCGCTGGGCGCGGATCCTCGCGGCCCGGAACGGGAAACGGACGCCGGCAGCCTCTGCGCTCTTCCGTACTTCGACCAGCCTTGGACCTCCTGGGCGCAGTTTGTGGCCGCCAACGTCATTCTCGACACCGCTTTCAGCGTGATGATCGAAGCGTGCGTCAACGGATCGATCGACGTCCTGCAGCATCGGCTGCGCAAGATGCTCACGGAGGAGCGCTACCACTTCCTGCATGGGCGGAGCTGGCTCCGCTCCGGCATCGAGAAGGGACCCCTCTACGAGGCATGGAGCCAGGCGATCGAGTGGTTTGGGCCCCCTGACGGGGAAGTCGCGGCGTTGCACCGGGCGGGTTTGTTGAGCATGGGTCCGCCTTACCTGCGGACGCGTCTAGAGGAAATGCTCGAGACCAGAGTGCCCAAGCTAACAATCGATTGGCGGTCCTGGAACGGCCAGCGCCGGCGAAACCGACCTGGCGGTATCGACCGGAACACCTTCGCGATGCTGCGTGGCCTTGAGGAGCGCCGACTACTCCCAGAGGGCCATCCGATGCCGTCGTGAAGCAGAGCCCCGAACGATCCAGGTGAGCATCAGCGTGATGGTGGCGTATGGGAGTTGCTTGATATGTCAGTGAGGGTAGAAAGGGAGGGCCGCGTCGGTCTCATAGTGCTGGACCGACCTCCGGCGAATAGTTACGACTATGAATTTCTCAGGCAATTTGGTTCGGCAATTGACGACGCCCGAGTAGAAGATGACATCGGCGCGATCGTCGTGACGAGCGCGTTGGACCGGTTCTTCTCGGCTGGTGCCGACGTGGCGGCGTTCCAGGCCGGGAACGCCAAACGGCGGTCTATGACAGCCCTGCTGGCCCATGAGGTCTTTCGCAAAATGGAGCACACCCCAATGGTCTTCATCGCGGCGATCTGTGGCCATGCCTTGGGAGGCGGATTCGAGCTTGCCCTAGCTTGTGACCTTCGTTTTGCGGCTGACGGTCGCTACCAGCTAGGTCTGCCGGAGGTAAATCTGGGCCTCTTTCCTGGCTCAGGCGGAACGCAGCGCCTGCCTCGCATCGTCGGCCTCGCTCGCGGGATCGACATGATTGTAAATGCTCAAACTCTCACGCCAGCCGAGGCTAAGGATGCCCATCTAATAGATCGCTTGTTTCCGGATGCTGCCGCGTGTCGCGCAGGCGCGATCAGCTATGCGCGGAAGCTCGCCGAGGGCCCGTCTGAGGCAATTGGGCGGGCTAAAGTGGCCGCGACGTTGGGCTTCGGCGCTCCGTTCGATGTTGGCCTGGCAATCGAACGCGAAGCGATCTCACGGGTCTTTGTAAGTGACGACGCCGAGGAGGGTATTAACGCCTTTATTGAGAAGCGCGAGCCTGAATTCAAGGGGATCTAACACATCACGACAGAGCTAACCGGATTCCTTCCCGAGAACCGTGTGTCGGCTCACTACGGAGACCTCTCGAGCAGGTGGCTAGCTGAGTAGTGACGAATCGCGCTGATGAGCTCACTTCTGTCGCCAGATGGGCTCTTCTCTACGAGGACGCAGGCTAATGGAGGCCGGCGATCCAGATTTCGTAGCGAGCACGCTGAAGATGCATCTCGGAGGCAAGATTCACGTCACATCGGCATTCCCGCTGAAGACGCGGACACAACTCACTCGTGCCTACGCACCGGGAGTTGCGGAGGTCTGCCGTGCCATCTTGAAGGACCCCGCACTCGGATTCACGCACACGATCAAATCTAATAGCGTCGCGGTTGTCACTGACGGAACAGGAGTCCTTGGACTCGGCAATATTGGTCCACTCGCCGCAGAACCGGTCATGTCGGGCAAAGCGATGCACTTCAGTGAGATGGCTAGTGTGGATGCAATCCCAATCTGTAATTGACATCACTGAGTCCGATGACATCGTACGCACAGTCGAGCTGATTGCGCCGGTCTTTGGCGCAATCAACCTCGAAGATATTTCGGCGCCACGATGTTTCGACATCGATGAGCGGGTTGTTGTACTTGGTGCGCTGATCAATGCCTTGCGCCTGACTGGCCGTGATTGGAATGGCCTTGGGTCGTGGTTGTTGGAGCCGGAGCGGCCGGTATCGCGTGCATGCGGATGCTACTTGCCGCTGGCGTCCACGACATCATCGGGTTTGACAGAACCGGCTGCTTGCGTGCTGGGCGTGAGGATCTCTCGTCGGCCAAGCGCCAGATCGCGGAAGCGACAAACCCACGCGCCTTTACAGGCGATGTCGCTGGAGCCCTTGTCGGAGCTGATGTTTTCATCGGTGTCGCTCGGTCCTCTCTGCTACATCGGAACGATCTGATGCTCATGGCTCCGGACGCCATACTTCTTGCGCTCGCCAATCCCGATCCGGAGATCCATCCCGACGACGTCGCAGGTACCGTCCGCGTAGTCGGGACGGGTCGTAGCGATTGTTTGAACCAGGTCAACAGCGCCCCAGCGTTTCCTGGGATCTTCCGCGGTGCGCTTGACGTTACTGCCACCACGATCAACGCAAGAATGAAGCTCGTGGCTGCGCGAGCGATCGCTGCGTGCGTATCCGAGGCCCACCTCGAAGCAAGGATCATCGTTCCTGACGCCCTGGACCGACGGGTCCACGCAACTGTGGCTTCGGCGGTCGCGGACGCTGCGCATGCTACTGGGGTAACCCGTTTCTCGTAGCTCTTCCCAGTTGGGTGAGCGATTGACTTTGCGACTCATCAACGACCCTTATCGCCCCGTGCGTGTGCCTTGCAGCGCGCAGGTCAAGGCTCTTCCACCCGCCGCATGCGCGGCGACCAAGCTCCGGTCTAGGTACTTCTCCCGAGGGTTCCTGCCGATCCTGGTGGTAGCCTCGTTGGCGCCGACCATGGAGTCACCTGAAATAACAGATCGCTCCCGACCAATTCGGTCGATGAGGTCAGCCGCCAATGCGGTGATTGGACCAGGGAATAGCCAGGGTACTCGGGGTCAAATGCCCAGATACGGCACGCTCATGAAGAGGCGCTCACTTGCTCCGACGGCGCCACGTCCGACAGGATGAGCCACAGGACTCTGTTTCTCCTCCGCCGCGGCATCTTGACAATTCCCGTCTTGTTCGTGATGAGTCTATTCGTGTTCCTAATACCGCGGCTTGTGCCGGGCGATCCCGTCCAGACGTTGCTCGGGTTAAGGGTTGATCCGACGCTTGTGCATGCGTTGCGGCATCAGCTGGGATTGGATCAGCCCCTCACGATCCAGTACGCCAACTGGTTCTGGGGCGTGATTCATGGCAATCTCGGCAACGATCTGGTGACTGGAGCTCCGGTGGGAGAGTTGATCCTCCAGCGGATGCCGGTCACGCTGGAACTGACGCTGGCGGCGATGGCCGTCTCGCTTGCAATCGGTATTCCGCTTGGCGTTGCGGCGGCCACCGGTCGCAAAGCCATAAGGGCGATCAATGAGGGGATAGTGGTGGCTGGCATCACGATCCCTGATTTCTGGCTAGGAATGATGCTCGTACTGTTGTTCTCTGGAGCCGCTCATTTACTTCCGCCGTCCGGTTACGCACCTCTCCTGACTGACCCGTTCCAGAACCTTCGTTACTTCGTGTTGCCGGTAGGAGCCTTAGCGCTGGGTAGGATTGCCTGGATCAGTCGCACGACACAGAGTGTCCTTGAGGACACATTGAAGTTGCCTTTCGTTGTATACCTACGAGCAAAAGGCGTTCCAGAGGCGGCCGTCACCTACAGCCACGGACTGCGCGCGTCTGCGCCTCCGATCATCACGACGATCGGAATTCAATTTGGCAACCTTTTGGGTGGCGCCATTATCGTCGAGTCACTCTTCGGCCTTCCAGGACTCGGAAATCTGGTGGTGAGGGGCATCCTCGATCGAAACTACACAGTAATTCAAGGCTCCGTCCTGGTCATCGCGGCACTGTTCATCCTGGTCAATCTGGTTGCTGACTTGTTCATAGGTTGGTTTGACCCGCGAGCTGGCGAGAGCATGACCGCATGAGCGTTGCACACGCGTTCAGGCGACCCAACTCAGTGGTCGGAACCGCGGTTCACACTTCCGCAAGTGCGATTCGGAATGTGCTCCCCACGCCAGCTTCGAAGCTGGGCGGCATTCTCGTTGTGATTCTAGGTATCACGGCGTTGCTGGCGCCATGGATCGGACCACATGATCCAGACGCCATCGTCGGGAACAAGGTTCTGACCGGTCCGAGCGCAGCCTATCTTCTCGGAACCGATGATCTCGGCCGTGACGTTTTGAGCAGACTTCTGCTCGCCTACCGAGTGTCTCTTCTGGTTTCGATTGGTTCGGTCGTCCTCGCATTCAGTGCGGGCGGTCTGTTTGGACTTCTAGCGGGCTACTTCGCAGGATGGGTGGACACGGTCTTAATGCGAGCCTTCGATTTATTGCTCGCCTTTCCAACCATGCTTCTGGCGCTCTCTCTGATCGCCATCGTCGGCCCAGGAACTATCCCGACGCTTCTAGCGATCGCCGTTATCTACTCTCCGCTCTTCGCCCGTGTCACGCGCAGCACAGCATTAAGCGTTCGCAATCAGCCATATGTTGACGCTGCGCGGTCGCGCGGGGCCTCGCACCTACGATTGATCTTCACCCACGTCCTGCCCAACTCCATCGGCCCACCTCTGGTGCAGGCAGCCGTGCTGGCTGGAATCGCTCTTCAGATTGAATCAGCTCTTTCCTATCTCGGTCTCGGCTCTCGGCCGCCGACACCATCCTTGGGCAACATGTTGGCCGAAGGCCAGGACTACCTCTCGTTGGCACCGTGGCTTGAAATATCTCCCGGTGTCGCCATCGCAATCACCGTACTTGCCTTCAATCTGGTCGGCGATGGTCTTCGTCGTCGGCTCGATCCCCGGCACGTCACCCGATGACTCAACCGGCCCTTCAATTCAGAAGCCTGACCGTGAAGTACCGCGACAGGATCGGGCTGGTGCCGGCTGTGACAGATGTCTCATTCGATCTGTACCCCGGGGAGATCTTTGGCCTCGTCGGTGAGTCGGGGTGCGGCAAAACAACTCTTTCTCTCAGCACCCTCGGCCTGCTCCCCCCTGGCACCGAAGTTGCGGGAGAGGTTCGCTTCAAGGGAGCTAACGTCCTAACGATGGCGTCTGACGAGTTGAGACGGCTCCGCGGCGAGGGGATCGCGATGATCTTCCAAGATCCTCTTACCGCCCTGGATCCGTCGTTCGGTGTTGGCGGCCAGATCGCCGAGGCCATTCGGGTCCACAGGGATGTAGGGCGCATCGCGGCAAAGCGCTCTGCGCTCAAACTGATGGACCTCGTCGGAATACCGGACGCACCGCGCCGATATGCAGATCCACCCCATCGACTAAGCGGCGGAATGCGGCAGCGGGTAGTGATTGCCGCCGCTCTGTCTAACGATCCTCGAGTCGTAATCGCCGACGAGCCGACCACCGCGCTCGACGCGACGATTCAAGCTCAGATCCTCGAGTTACTCCTGCGCCTACGCGATGCCACCGGCTCTGCGATCCTGTTTGTGACGCACAACCTGGGCGTTGTCGCTCAGGTCTGCGACCGCGTGGGCGTGATGTACGCAGGAGAATTGGTTGAGATCGGGCCGGCGCGGCAGCTCTTCGTCGCCCCGCAGCATCCGTACACTGCAGCGCTCATCGCTGCCATACCTAGTCCTTTGCGGTCACCGGGCACGCTCCGCGCCATTTCGGGAGAGGTGCCTGACCTTCGACATCTACCAGGCGGATGTCGCTTCGCTCCGAGGTGTGCATACGCATTCGAAGCCTGTTTACACCATCCGCGTCTAGAGCCAACCGCTGCCAACGGCCAGATGGCTGCCTGTTGGCTACACCAGGCTGGCCCGGTCCGACTGACGAAGCCGTCAGAGATTGGCGACCTGACTGTCATTGCAAGCGACCAACCTTCCTCGAATTCATCGTCGGGTAATGGAATAACCGGAGTCGAATCCGGCCATCCAATCATCGAGGTCCGCGCCCTGGTCAAGTACTTCCCGGTCGAAGGTCCGATCCGGACGACTAGGCGCGTTCGAGCTCTCGATTCCGTTGATCTGGAAATTCGAGACGGGGAGGTCGTTGCGCTGGTTGGAGAGTCGGGGTCCGGAAAGAGCACCCTCGCGCGATGCATCCTGGGGCTCACCGCCCCTACGTCCGGAACGGTTCTCTTTCGCGGAGCGCAAGTTGGCGACCGTGCAAGCCGTGTCAAGACTGGCTTCAGCAGGCAGGTCCAGCCGATCTTTCAAGACCCCCAGAGCTCATTGGATCCGCGCTGGACGGTCGGCGGCACAATCCGCGAAGCATTGGATATCAACCGACTTGGATCTGATCGTCAGCGCAACTCGCGCGTCACCGAGTTGATGGAGCGAGTCGCCCTACCTCGCGGGCTCCTTGACGCCTACCCCCATCAACTCTCAGGCGGCCAGTGCCAGCGGGTGGCAATTGCCGCTGCTCTCGCTTCAGAACCCTCTCTGCTGATAGCGGACGAGCCAGTGACCGCGCTCGACCTGTCAATCCAGGCTCAAGTCCTCAACCTGCTCTTCGAACTCCAGTCCGAACTGCGCCTTTCAATACTCTTAATCACCCACGATCTGGCGGTGGTTCAGCACATTAGCCATCGCGTTTCAGTCATGTATCTCGGCCAGATTGTGGAATCAGGACCCACGTCAACTGTCTTCGGCCAACCGAGGCATCCGTACACCAAAGCTCTGTTGCGTGCCATGCCAGCAATCGAAGGCGTCGAACAAAAGCGATTGCGGGTCCTAGCAGGTGAGATCCCCAGCGCCATCGCCCCCCCGCCCGGCTGCCGCTTTCACACTCGCTGTCCGATTGCAATCGACCGATGCAGCATTGATGTCCCCGCCCTCACCCGTCACAACGGCTTCCATTTGGCCGCGTGCCATCTTGCTGATTCACCTGAATTGTCGAGGGCGTAGTCCTGCCTCGAATGACGATCACGCCTTAAGACTCAGGGCTGGATTGGGCGCAAGTCACACTTGACTGGACAGCCAGCCTGCGATTACGCGATCCGTACCGCGGCTCGGAGTCATTTACGTATTTCCCCCGGTGACTCCAGACCAGCCCACGTCTACGATCCCTTAACTATCGCTTAGAAAGCCCACCGCACTTTTGTCGGTGTTTAGGAGGAGATCGTAAGTGGCCGAATCATTCGAGTCGCTCCCACCAAGGTCACTCTGGAGTCGACCGAGCCTGTCGCGCCGCTCTTTTATGAAATGGGGCGCCGTGGCTGGGCTCGGCGCAGTGTCACTTGAATCGATTCTGGCCGCTTGCGCGACGTCGTCGAACTCCTCCACAGGAACTGTCATCAAGCCGGGCGGCAAACTGCGGGCGGCGCTTGCCGGCCAGCCCGACTCCCTCGATCCCCAGACATCCAAGCTCTACGCCTCCGCCCAGGTGTACGACAACATCTTCAGCAAGCTGATCGATATCGATACGGACGGGTCGATCGTGGGGATGCTGGCAACCAAGTGGACCCAGAGGGATGATCGCACGTGGGTTTTTGATCTACGCGAAGGAGTCAAGTTCCATAACGGGGACAAGTTCACCGCAAACGACGTCAAGTACACGTTCGACCGCCTCCTCGATCCGAAGACGGTTTCGACCTATGCCACGTTCTTCACGCCATTAGGCGGAGTTGAGGTTGCCTCCCCGACGCAAGTCATTTTCCACTTGTCAACTCCCTACGGACCCTTCCTGACGAATCTCGCAGCTGACGGCCAGATCATGAATCGGCGGGCGGTCGAGTCCTCAAACTCCGCCCAGAACCCCGTAGGGACCGGGCCCTTCCAATTCGTCGAGTGGGTGCAAGGGGATCACGTCACGCTGAAGAAGTTCAGCCAGTATTTCCTGCCCGGTCGCCCCTATCTGGATCAGGTCACGATCTACACCGGTCGCGCCGTCGACGAGGCGCGGGTGGCGGCACTGCGAGCGGGCGAGCTGGACTGGCTGGATGGGGTCCCGGACCAGGACTTCACCTCACTTCAAGCCGACTCGAGCCTGCGATCAGTAGTCTCGACCA
>WNGJ01003421.1_pt1 | contig 21578 bp, 18 predicted proteins | sample 5400611 | NCBI WGS metagenome assembly WNGJ01 (sample SAMN13153375, study PRJNA577476) | soil metagenome | isolation source: 40 cm soil or saprolite under Garry oak tree replicate 1 | place: USA:California | collected 2016-06-15
CTGCGGCCGCAGCACTGGTCGACGCTTCGCAGCGGAACGCGGGTCGTCCAAGAGTCGGACTGGCGAACGGCTGGTTCTACAAGGCTGCGTCACAGCCGTCGACGTTCTTCGACGTCACCAAAGGCAGCAACGACCTCGCCGGAGTCGGATGCTGCCAAGCAGGGGTCGGCTACGACACCGCAAGCGGTCTTGGCGTACCGAACTGGGCCACCCTGCCGGCCGCGCTCCCCGAGCCGGGCTGACGAGCGGAGCCGTCGACGGGGCTGTTCCCACTTGCGAGTCCTCGCGCCCGTCGCTGCTGCAACCGAGCGGGCTTTGGCGATGCGAGCACAACAACGGTGGGGACACCCACGCTCGGAGACAGGGAACGCAAAACCGCCGTCCCGGGCGCGCTCCGCCGTGTATGACATCCTCACCAACCAGGTGCCGGTCGACATCGAGATCGGCACCAACTGACCGCAGAGCGGGCCCGGGCACCCGCGGTCTCGGCCCGCTGCTGCTGCCGACGAGGCGGCTCCGACCGTCGCGCGGCGAAAGGAGAAGAAGCCTGACATGTCCTACCTGGACACTCCCGCCGAGGCAGCTGCCCGAGGCGATGTCGCTCGGCTCTATGACGCCGACCGCGTCCGCCAGGGCTACGTCGCCAACCTCACCAAGGTGTTCGCGCTGCGGCCCGACGTCTTCGACGCTTGGGTGCTGCTCAACACAACGATCAAGGCCGGTATGGACCTTCGCCGCTACGAGTTGGTCACGCTCGCCGCGGCCAGGCGGCTGCGCTCCAGCTACTGCGCGCTAGCCCACGGCGCGGTCTTGCGCGACCGGTTCTACGACGCCCCCACACTCCAGGAGATCGCCGCCGACCACCACCGCACCGGCCTTGACCCCGCGGACATTGCCATCATGGACTTCGCCGACAAGACCGCCGGCGACGCCACCAGCATCACCGCCGCGGACATCAACACGCTTCGCCAGCACGGGCTCTCCGACACCGACATCATCCAGGTCGTGCTGGCCGCGGCGGCCCGGTGCTTCTTCAGCACCGTCCTCGACGCGGTGGGCGCGGAGCCCGACCCCCAATACCGGACCAGAGTGGAACCCGGACTCCGGCAAGTCCTTACCGTGGGCAGACCCATCGCCGCCGACGACAGCCGCACCGCCGCGGCCGAGGAGGCACACCAAGGATGACAGCACTCCCGGAACCCGCTACCTGGCGGTCTGTTGCGTCGAGCGATTCTGCCTGATCTTGACCGTAAGACCTCCGATCGACGCAGGCGGCGTGCCGGAGCCGGCGGGCGCGTCGGCGAGCATAGGCGGGCAACCGGCTCGCGGCCGGCACCCGGAAAGCGCGCGTGAGGGCGACCCGGACCACCGCATGGCCGATCCTCGATGTGAGAAGGGTCTGCCGTACCGGCGGCCGCCGGAGTAGTTTCGGACGAACCTCTGGATGTCGGCCGGAGCTGGTGGAGGCTGGGCCATGGCGGGGTGGCGTCGGCACGGGCTGGTTCGTAGCGCGGTGGCGGTGGCGGTAGGCGTTCTCTGCGTCGGGATCGGGGGCATGCCGGCCAATTCGGCCGCGCCAGCCAGCGGGCCTGCTGCGGCCCCCACGTGGTTGGACACGCATCTGTCGCCGCAGGAGCGGGCGCGGCTGCTGATGCAGCAAATGACGCTCGCCGAGAAGATCGACTTGATGACGGGTAACCAGGGCGAGGCACCGTACGCGTTCTACAACGCTCCGATCCCCCGCCTGGGCATCCCGGCGTTGAAGATGGCCGACGCCGGCGGTGGTGTCGCGCCGCGCGGCTGGTCGCTGCCGGGGACGGGCGGCACAGCGACCGCGATGCCGTCGGAGATGGCGCTGGGTGCCACGTGGTCACTGGACGTGGTGCGCCGGTTCGCCACCGTCGTCGCGGATGAGGTCCGCGAGACGGGGCAGAACGTGCTGCTCGCCCCGGACACCGACATCGCGCGGGTGCCGTGGTCCGGCCGAATCAGCGAGAGCCAGGGCGAGGACCCGTTCCTGAACGGTGACCAGAACAGCGTGTACTCGGCCACGGTCCAGTCGCGCAACGTCATCGCGACGCTGAAGCACTACACGGCGAACAACCAGGAGACCAACCGCGGCTCCGGCCAGAACGCGATCATGACCGAGCGCACCCTGCGCGAGGTGTACGCGCTGGGCTTCGAGATGGTCGTCAAGCGCGCCGGCCTCGGCGCGGTGATGTGCTCCTTCAACAAGATCAACGGCGAGTACTCGTGCCAGAACGCCATGACGCTGCGCAGCGTGCTGAAGGGGCAGATCGGCTTCAGCGGGTTCGTGATGAGCGACTTCGGCGCGCTGCACGACACGCTCCAGGGCCTCGTCGCGGGGGACGACCTGGAGACCGGGACCACGACCGTGTACGACGGCGCGCTGTTGGCCGCCGTGCAGTCCGGACAGGCCAGCCTCGCGCTGGTGGACGATGCGGTGCTGCGCATCCTCACCTCCATGTTCCGGATCGGCCTGTTCGACACCGACTACACGCCGACGTCCATTCCGGTGGCGGCGCACGACGCGGTGGCGCGGGCGGTTGAGGGCAAAGCGATCACGCTGCTGAAGAACTCGGGCGTGCTGCCGCTGACCGCGGCGACGAAGTCGATCGCCGTGATCGGCGCGGACGCGAACATCCTTGCGGCGGAGAGCGGCTCGGCCTACGTCGCGCCGACCACCGGCACGCCGACCCTGCAGGGCATCACCGCCCGCGCCGGGCCGGGCGCCGAGGTCACGTTCACGCCGGGCAACGACCCGGTGAACGCGGCATCGATGATCGAGACGGCCGACATGACCGCCGTCCCGTCCTCGGTGCTCACGCCGGCGAGCGGGACGGGTCCGGGCCTGACCGCGCAGTACTGGCACTCGCCCAGCTTCAGCGGCCCACCGGCCGTCACCCGCGTCGAGCGGCAGGTCAACTACGACGTCGGCTTCGCCAGCACCTTCCCGGGCTGGGCCGGCGCCGGTACCCAGGTGCCGCTGCCGCCGGTCAACTTCTTCCTCGAGCGGCAGGCGGTGAAGTACGACGGCTTCCTGACCCCACCGGCGACCGGTGACTACGTGCTGTCGCTGACCGGCTGGGGGGACGCCAGGCTCAGCCTGGACGGCACCACGATCGTCGACATGACCGGCCAGAACGGCCGCCGGGTGGTCGACTCGCCGGTGCTGCACCTGGTCGCGGGCCAGCGCTACGCACTGCACGTCGAGTACCGCGCGACCCGGCCGCTGACGAACCTGCAGCCCGGCACCCTGCTGCTGCAGTGGCGGACGCCCGCGGGCGTCCAGTCGCCGAGCATCGTGCAGGCCGTCACCGCGGCCAAGCACGCCGACACAGCGATCGTCTACGTGCGCGACTTCGAGACCGAGGAGCGTGACCGCGTCTCGCTGAAGGTGCCGCAGAGCGCCGATCTGCTCGTCAGCGCGGTAAACGCGGTCAACCCGCACACCGTCGTCGTGCTCGCCACCGGCGGCCCGGTCACCATGCCGTGGCTCGGCTCCGCCGCGGCCGTGGCGCAGACGTACTTCGGCGGGCAGCAGCAGGGCAGCGCACTCGCGGACCTGCTGTGGGGGGACGCCACCCCGCAGGGCAAGCTCACTGTCACCTACCCGAGGAGCGAGCAGGCGATGCCCCCCGGGCCGGCGAATCCCTGGGACGGAATCGCCAACCCAGACATCACCTACAGCGAGGGCGTGAACGTCGGCTACAAGGGCTACGACGTGGCCGGCATCACCCCGCTGTTCCCGTTCGGTTACGGGCTGTCGTACACCACGTTCGGCTACAGGCAACTCGGGGTCCACGCGCCGAACTGGCACGCCGCACGACTTGAGAAGGTGCAGATCGAGTTCCGTGTCACGAACACCGGCCATCGCGCCGGCACAGAGACCGCGCAGGTCTACGTCGGGTTGCCAGCCAGCACCGGTGAGCCGCCCAAGCGGCTCGTCGGGTACGCCCAGGTAACGCTTGCCCCCGGCCGGTCGGCCATCGTGCACCTCAAGATCGACCCCGCGGCGCCGAACCACCCGCTCAGCTACTTCGACGAGGCGACACACCAATGGCGCCTCGCCGCAGGCACGTACCGCGTCTACATCGGCAGCTCCGAGCGGGATACTCCATTGTCGGCGACGTTCCGGGTCAGCTGAGTTCCGTCGGGCACGTGACTGGCGGGTGCGCGCGCCGGAACGGGACAGATCGCGGGACACGGGCCCACCTGCCGGACGGCCTCACACCTTCGGGACGACACCGCCGGATCTGTTGCATCGAGCGATCCCGCATGATCTTGACCGTAAGATCTTCGCTTGGTGGGTCCGTCAGATGCTCCTGGAGCTCCGCCAGCGGTCTCCCCGGAGCTTATAGGGCCGCCAGGGAAGACGTCGTGAGCGCCGCAGGCAGGAGGATTTCCTATCAAGATCACTGGGGGATCGTCGCTGGATGCAACAGTGCCTTATCGGCACCCCACAAGGTGGATCGAGGGTGATATGAAGGCGTTTACGCAGTTCTTTGTTGCAGGGCCGCGACTTCGGGCTCACCTCGGGCCCACCTTAGACCACTGTGGGCAATCACGGCCACGGTAAACGATCTTCGGGAAAGGCGAAAGGCCAGGTCGACCGCGGTGTCAGCCAACACTCTGAGGGTGGGGCGCCAGGGGCTCGAACCCTGAACCCGCGGATTAAGATTGGCGACGATGGATTCTGAGGAACGCCGACCGATGCCGGCGAATGCCGTTCTTGCTGGTCGTCGGGGCGACTCGATGCCAGGTTCTCCCGCCTGCTGCCAACGGCATTCGGAACGCTCGGGCGCACCTCGGGCGCACACGCCAGGTCTGCGGCGCCGGTTGCAGTCCCTGCCGCAGGATCGGGATGACCCCCTGAAGTTGCTCTGCAGGTGGTCTCGCCGCGAGAGCCGGCGTGCGGGTTGGCCTTTGCATGAGGCGAGCGGCGGTGCGTGGTCGGTTATCCCGTCTCGAGATCGCTGTCGAAGGGGGTGTGGCCGGCGGCAACTCGTAGTGCTGCTGCGAGTTCGTGTGAGGTCGCAGGTGGCCCGATGCTCCGCCACGCGACGTATCCGTCGGGGCGGACGAGCACGATGCCGCCCCGTTCGACTCCGTAGAGGTCGTGCCAGGCAGGGTCATCGATGACGTGGACGACGTGGGGGATTCCCGTGGTGTGCGCAACATCGACGGCGGTATCGAGCGCTCGTCTCCCGGCTGGGTCGGTGAGCGCGACGAAGGCGTTGCCGAACAGGTCGAGGATCGAGCGCCCGTGATCGAGCCAGAGGTGCGGGGCTCGACTCGGCCGTGTGGTCGGGTGTGATGACAGCAGAATGATAGACCTGTCCCAGCACGAGCCCATCGATCGGATTCGGTGGACGCGCGGGGCCCAGGCTCGCGTCGGCGCAGGCGACCGCGTGCGGGCGACGCTCTCGTTCATAACTCTTGAGCAGTGCAGGGCTGGCCCAACCCGCGAGGTCGCCGTCGAGTTTCCACGCCAAGTTGTGGGCATCCGCGACGCCGCAATTCATACCCAGGCCGCCCTCAGGCATGGTGACATGCGCAGCATCCCCGACGAGGTAGACGCTGCCGACCTGGTACCGATCGGCGACGAGCGCAGTGGGTTCCCAGAACCGGTGGCCGATATACCGCAGCTCGACGCTATCGTCGCCGAGGCCACCGCGGACGAGCTCGACGCAACGGCGCTCGGTCAACGATTCGCCGGGCTCGGTCTCGGGATTGTAGGGGGCCGACATGAGCCAACGGCTCTTGTTGTCGACCGCGACGAACAGTGATCCCGACAGCGGTCGCCGTAGCCAGTACACAGCGCTCTGGCGTTGCTCCATCCTCATTTCGATGTCAGCCTCGACCAGGATGCTGACCCGCTGCCCGAACGCGCCCGGACCCGACCGAGACACTCCGAGAGCCTCGCGTGTGCCGCCGCGGACGCCGTCCGCGGCCACCATGTACGCGGCGCGTACCGAGACCTGCTCGCCGTGGGCGACGATTTCGGCCGTCACCCCGTCGTCGTCCTGCGTGAAGCCCACAACCTCAGTTGAGAACCGCAGGTCGGCGCCCCGGTCTTGGGCCTGCTTCCGCAGCACTGGTTCCAGTTGCTCCTGCGAACAGATCAGCTCGCGGGTCGGGCTCGAGCGGGTGACGTCATCGAACGGCATCCCTCGGCGCTGGAAGTCAGCGCCAAGGAGGGTATCCCCGTCGAAGACGAACAGGCTGTCGGGCCGGGGCAGCGACACGTTCGAGACTTCCTCTTCCAGGCCCCACTGTCGGAAGATCTCCACCGTGCGAGTCGTCACGCGACGGCCCTTAGGAAAGTCCAGCGTCGAGGCGTGCTTCTCGACCACCATGCAATCGACCCCGAAGTGCCGCAGCCCCACGGCCATCAACAGCCCGACCGGACCACCACCCACGATCAGCACCGGCACGTCGACCGACCTGCGCACCGCGTGAACGTAACACTTCCCGCATCCGCACATACCGCGCTGCGCGCGACGCTGACGTCTGCCGTCGAGCACTCGCCTGGCCCATGAGGCGGTCCTCGCTTCGTCGTGCCTGTTGGGCTGGCAGGGCGGGTCGTCACCCGTTTGTCTCGTCCTCGCCAGCGAGGGTGGTTCGGTCGGGTAGGGCTTGCCAGCGCAGCAGGGGGCGTCCGAGTTTGCGTCTGGCGAGATCCGCGAGGACCTCGAGGCGATGAGGATCGCGACGGACCCGGGGGATGCGACCGCGACCGTCCCCGCCTTGCGCACTCGGCGGGGCGCGAACCCACGCGGGTGACCTGCACCGATGAGTTCCCGACCCGAGTACGGTCTGTAGGATCATGGCAAACACGCTCAGCCTCGAGACGCCCGAGGCGACTCTGGTCTACGACGTTCGCGGTCCCCTGCCGCCGGCGGTTGGGCTTCCGCCGCTGATGCTGGTCGGTCATCCCATGGACGCCAGCGGCTTCGGCGCGCTCGCGTCGCACTTCCCGGACCGCACCGTCGTCACCTACGACCCCCGCGGCCTGGGTCGCAGCACCCGGCATGACGGCCGGACCGAGCGCACGCCCGAGCAGAACGCCGAGGACATCCACCTCATCGTCGAGGCGCTCGGCGTCGGGCCGGTGGAGCTGTTCGCCAGCAGCGGTGGAGCGGTGAACGCCCTCGCTCTGGTGGCCGCCCACCCCGGCGACGTGACCACGCTCGTCGCGCATGAGCCCCCACTGCTGGCGATGCTCCCGGACGCCGACCGCGCCTTCGCGGCCGAGCGTGGCGTGCAGGCCGCTTACCACGACAAGGGTTGGGGCTACGGCATGGCGGCCTTCATCGCCCTGACCTCCTGGCAGGGCGAGTTCACCGACGACTTCGCGGCCCACTCCGCACCGGACCCGGGGAACTTCGGCCTGCCGGTGGAGGATGACGGCTCCCGCGAGGACCCGCTCCTGTCCGGCGTCTCCAACGCGATCACCGCCTATCGCCCGGACTTTGAGGCGCTGGCGTCGGCGCCGACCCGGGTGGTGATCGCGGTCGGCACCGAGTCGCAGGAGCTCCTCACCGGACGCACGTCCGTCGCGACCGCCCGGGCTCTGGGCCAGGAGGCAACCGTCTTCCCCAGCCACCACGGCGGGTTCCTCGGCGGCGAATTCGGCCAGTCCGGTGAGCCGGAGGCCTTCGCGGCGAGGTTGCGCGAGGTCCTCGACGGCAGCTGAGCGAGCCGATGGCTGAGGGTTCTACAGAGCGCCTGGGCGGCCTCGGCCGGGCCACCGCCGACTTGGCGTTCACCGACCCGGCCATCTCTCCACCTCTGCTCGTTTGAGCGGCAGGACCCCCAGTCGCACACGGCATTGACGCCGTAGGAGGCCGCCAGCACACTCTCATCTGAGGTGCCAGGCGCTCTATCTGCAGCGATCCAGAAGCACGCCCCCAGGAGGCAGCAGTGGCTCGTAACGCGGCGACTTCCGGGCGGCTGCTTACGGCCGCCGTGGCACTCGCGCTGACGACCAGCGGCTGCGCCGGGTGGGGCGGTGGTGGCGGCGGAGGCGACAGCCTCAACGTGCTCATGGTGAACAACCCGCAGATGGTCGACCTGCAGAAGCTCACGGGGGAGCACTTCACGAAGGAGACCGGGATACGGGTCAACTTCACGGTGCTGCCGGAGAACGACGTGCGGGACAAGATCAGCCAGGAGTTCTCCAGCCAGGCGGGGCAGTACGACGTCGCCACCCTGAGCAACTTCGAGATCCCGATCTACGCCCGCAGCAAGTGGGTCGCGCCGCTCGACGACTACGTCAAGGCCGACACAACCTTCAACCAGAAGGACATCCTCGGCCCGATGACGCAGTCGCTCACGGCCGAGGACGGGAAGCTCTACGGCGAGCCGTTCTACGGCGAGTCCTCGTTCCTCATGTACCGCAAGGACGTCCTGGCCGCCAAGGGCATCGAGATGCCGGCGAAGCCGACCTGGCAGCAGGTCGCCGACATCGCGGCGCGGGTGGACGGAGCCCAGCCCGGGATGGCCGGCATCTGCCTGCGCGGACAGCCCGGCTGGGGGCAGGTCTTCGCCCCGCTGACGACCGTGGTCAACACCTTCGGCGGCACCTGGTTCACTAAGGACTGGCAGGCGCAGGTCGACGGCGAGCCATTCCGAAAGGCCGTCCAGTTCTACGTCGACCTGGTCCGCGCCCACGGGGAGAACGGCGCACCCCAGGCCGGCTTCACCGAATGCCTCAACAACCTCGTCCAGGGCAACGCCGCGATGTGGTACGACGCCACCTCCGCGGCCGGATCGCTCGAGGCCGCCGACTCACCGGTGAAGGGCAAGATCGGCTACGCCCCGGCGCCCGTGGTCGACACGGACCATTCCGGCTGGCTCTACGCGTGGGCTTGGGCGATCCAGCAGGCCAGCGGGAAGAAGGACAACGCCTGGAAGTTCATCTCCTGGGCGTCGGGCAGGCAGTACGAGGAGCTGGTCGGCTCGGAGCTCGGCTGGTCCAAGGTGCCGGCCGGCAAGCGTGCCTCCACCTACAAGAACCCCGAGTACCTGAAGGAAGCGGCGGCGTTCGCGGAGCCCACCCGCTCGGCCATCGAGGGTGCCGACCCCCGGAACCCGGGCGTCCAGCCGCGTCCCGCGATCGGCATCCAGTTCATCGACATCCCGGAGTTCCCCGACCTGGGCACTCAGGTGTCGCAGTACGTCAGCTCGGCCATCGCCGGCAAGATGAGCGTCGACGACGCGCTGAAACGGGGCCAGACCCTGGCCGACGACGTGGCCGAGCGCTACCGCTCCCGCAAGTCCTAGTCATGACGACGTCAGGAGGCGCCATGAGCGTCGCTGCCGAGGAGACCAGTCGCCGGCAGCATGCGGCGGAGGCGGCGCGACCGGACGGTGCGCTGCGGCGCTCCAGTGACTGGGCCCGCCGGGCGCCGCTGCTGCCGGCCCTGATCTTCATCATCATCGTGACGCAGCTGCCCTTCCTGGTCACGCTGGTCATCTCGTTCATGAACTGGAACGCGTACTATCCGGACGAGATCGGGTTCGCGGGCTTCGCCAACTTCCGCCGGGTGTTCACCGACGCGAACATGCGGGACTCGGTCGTCACGACCATCATCCTGACCGCGGCCGTCGTGCTGGTCAGCCTCTTCCTCGGTCTGATCATCGCGCTGCTGCTGGACCGGAAGTTCATGGGGCGAGGCGCGGTCCGCACCATGATGATCACGCCGTTCCTGGTCGTCCCGGTGGCGGCCGCGCTGCTGTGGAAGCACGCCCTCTACAACCCGGAGTACGGCCTGCTCAACGGCGCCATCACCGCGCTGTGGCGGCTGTTCGGCTCGGACAACCCGCCGCAGCCGGACTGGATCAGCCAGACGCCGCTCATCTCGATCGAGGTCGCCCTGATCTGGCAGTGGACCCCGTTCATGATGCTCATCCTGCTGGCCGGGCTGCAGAGCCGCCCGCTCGACGTGATCGAGGCGGCCCGCATCGACGGGGCGGGCACGTGGCAGATCTTCCGCTACCTGACCTTCCCGCACCTCCGGCAGTACCTCGAGCTGGGTGCCCTGCTCGGGTCGATCTACATCGTGCAGAACTTCGACGCGGTGTTCGTCATCACCTCGGGTGGGCTGGGCACCGCGAATCTGCCGTACACGATCTACCAGACCTTCTACAACGCGCACGACTACGGCCGCGCGTCCGCCGCCGGCGTCGTGGTCGTGCTCGGCACGATCATCATCGCCACCCTCGCGCTGCGTACGGTGTCGAGCCTGTTCCGTGAGGAGTCCCGATGACGATCACCGACACGGCGCCGGTACCGGCCACCCGCACCGCGGAAGGGAAGCCGCGCCGCACCCGGCCGGCCCGCGGTGGGATGCTCCTCGGAGTACTGGCCTGGCTGATCGGCATCCTGTTCGTGCTGCCGGTGCTGTGGATGGTGCTGACGTCGTTCCACAGCGAGGCGGACGCGGGCACCAACCCGCCGGCCATCGCCGCGCCCCTCACCCTGCAGGGCTACCGCGAGTTCTTCGGCGCGTCGACGGGGACGAGTCCCTGGCCGTCGCTGCTCAACTCGATCACGGCGAGCGTGCTGTCGACTGTGCTGGTGCTGCTGCTCGCGATCCCGGCCGCGTACGCGCTGTCCATCCGGCCGGTGCGGAAGTGGACCGACGTCCTGTTCTTCTTCCTCTCGACGAAGATGCTTCCGGTCGTCGCCGGCCTGCTGCCGATCTACCTCTTCGCCCAGAAGGTCCACCTGCTCGACAACATCTGGCTGCTCATCGTCTTCTACACGTCGATGAACCTGCCGATCGCCGTGTGGATGATGCGCTCGTTCCTCGCCGAGGTACCCGTCGAGATCCTGGAGGCTGCCGCGGTGGACGGCGCCGGCCTGATCCGAACACTTCGGCAGGTCGTCGCGCCGGTCGTGATGCCTGGCATCGCCGCCACGTCGCTGATCTGCTTCATCTTCAGCTGGAACGAGTTGCTCTTCGCCCGGGTGCTCACCGCGACCGTCGCGCAGACGGCCCCGGTCTTCCTGACCGGTTTCGTGACCAGCCAGGGGCTCTTCCTCGCGAAGGTGTGCGCGGCGGCCGTCGTCGTGTCCCTTCCGGTGATCATCGCCGGGTTCGCCGCCCAGGACAAGCTCGTCCAGGGCCTCTCCCTGGGCGCGGTTAAGTAGCCGGGCGAAGCATCGGCCGCGAGCGAGATCCAGGAGCCGCAAGTGAAGGCAGCTGTCATCACCGGGCCGGGCGAGGTGGAGGTCACGACCGTGGCCGACCCGTCCCCCGGGCCCCGGGACGTCGTGGTCGCCGTCGCGGGGTGCGGGATATGCGGGACCGACCTGCACATCCTGGAGGGCGAGTTCGCGCCCACCCTGCCCGTGGTGCCCGGACACGAGTTCGCCGGCGAGGTCGTCGCCCTCGGTGACGCCGTCACCGAGCTTTCCGTCGGCGACCGGGTCGCCGTCGACCCGTCGCTGCACTGCGGCGAGTGCTACTACTGCCGGCGCGGCCGCGGCAACCTCTGCGAGCGCTGGGCGGCGATCGGCGTGACCACGGCGGGCGGCGCCGCCGACTACGCGGTGGCGCCGGTCGCCAACTGCTTCCGGCTCCCCGACGGGGTCGACACCGCGGACGCCGCGCTCATCGAGCCGCTGGCCTGCGCCGTGCGCGGGTTCGACGTGCTGCAGTCGCAGCTGGCCGACCACTTCCTCATCTACGGCGCCGGCACCATGGGCCTGATGATGATGGAGCTCGCCAATCGGGCGGGTGCGGCGACCGTCAGCATGGTCGACCTCAACCCCTCCAGGCTGGAGACGGCCCGGCTGCTCGGGTGCACGGCGACGGTGGCCAGCGCCGACGAGCTGGACCGCCCGCGCGGCTGGGACGTCGTAATCGACTGCACCGGCGTCGTCGCCGCGATCGAGGACGGGCTGAGCCGGGTCGCGCGCGGCGGCACCTTCCAGCAGTTCGGCGTCTCGGCCGAGAAGGCGGTGGCACGGTTCGAGCCGTACAAGATCTACAACCAGGAGATCCGCATCGTCGGCTCGATGGCGGTGCTGCACAGCTTCGAGCGCGCCGGCGAGCTGTTCGTCGCCGGCGTGCTCAGGCCTGAGGTCATGATCAGTCACCGGTTCCCCCTGGACGACTACCCGGCCGCCCTGGAGCAGTTCAAGGCCGGCGTCGGACGCAAGATCCAGGTGCAGCCCTCGTCGGGTGCGACATCCTGACCGGGTAGTAGTTCTGCCGACTTCCCGGTACCAATCGGCCGGAAGGAGCGAGACGATGCGGGCCGCCGTACTGCGCGCTCCCAAGGACGTCGTCATCGAGGAGCGCCCAGCACCGCGGCCAGGACCGGACCAGGTCCTGGTCCGAGTGCTCTCCGTCGGCGTCTGCGGGTCGGACACCCACTACTACGACCACGGGCGCATCGGCCGCTTCGTCGTCGAGAGCCCCCTGATCCTCGGCCACGAAGCCGCCGGCGAGGTCGCCGAGGTCGGGTCCGACGTAACCGGGCTGCGGGTCGGGCAGCGCGTGTCCATCGAGCCAGGCGTACCTGACCTGACCTGCGAGCAGTGCCTGTCCGGACGCTACAACCTCTGCCCGAACATGCGCTTCTTCGCGACCCCGCCGGTCGACGGCGCGTTCGCCGAGTACGTCGCCGTCCACGCCGCCTTCGCCCACCCGGTGCCAGACAGCATCGGCGACGACGCCGCCGCACTGCTCGAGCCGCTGTCGGTGGCCGTCTGGGCCTGCCGCAAGGGAAGGATCACCGCCGGCTCCCGGGTCCTAGTTACCGGTGCGGGGGCGATCGGGCTGGTTAGCCTGCAGACGGCGATCGCCTTCGGCGCGACGGAGGTGGTGGTGTCCGACGTGAACCCCAGCCGACTCGAACTCGCCCGGGAACTCGGCGCGACGACTGCCCTGGACGCGCGGGAAACGAGCGTCACCGCCCTCGACCGGCCACCGCAGGTGCTCCTCGAGTGCTCGGGCTACCCCCCGGCGATCGGCGAGGGGATCCGCGCGCTCGACCGCGCCGGGCGCGCGGTCCTGGTCGGCATGGGCGGCGAGGAGATCCCCCTGCCGCTGGCCGTCGTCCAGGAGCGCGAGCTCGAGCTAACCGGCACCTTCCGGTACGCCAACACCTGGCCCACCGCGATCGCCCTCGTCGCATCCGGCAGGGTCGACGTGGACAGGTTGGTCACCGGCGCCTACCGGCTCGACGAGGCGGGGCAGGCGCTGACCGCGGGCCGCCGCGATCAGCGTTCGGTGAAGGTCGTCGTCCACCCCACCACCTGACACCGTCCATGCGACGGCGCTACTCCGACGAGGTGCTCCCCGGCGGCGCAGGGAGGTTCATTGTGACCGGCGTGCGAGGTTGCTCGTGACCGCCATGCGCGGCGTAGTCCTGCCGGGCGACAGTCGTCAAGCCCCCAACGGAAGGCATCGCGATGACGAGACCTCGACTGCTACCCCTCCATCTGGAGGATCACCCGACCGAGTCGTTCCACGTCCAGCTGGCGCACCTGCGCAGGCTGACGGGAGCGCTCGTCGACTGGCTTGATCCCGGCCACATCGATGACCCGATTTCCGACGACGCCAGCGCCGTCGTTGTACCGGACCTCAGCGGCCGCGCATATCGCATGCTGGACTCCTTCCGCCGGATCGAGCGCCCAATACTGCTGATCACTTCGGAGTTCGGCACTGTCTCCATGTGGGACTGGGAGATCCGCGACTACCTCCGCCGCCGGGGCGTCGCCACGATCGCCCCCACGTCACCGCAGGAGTGCGAGGACATCTGCCGGGCGCTCGCCACGAAGGAGGCGCTGGCCCGTTCCTCGATGCTCGTCTATCAGGACGATCTCGGCGCCGGAATGCAGCCCGACATCTTCAAGCGCTTCTACTGGTGGGAGGACGAATGCGTCCAGGACATGCAGGAGGCGTTCGGCGTCACGATCGAACGGCGTAGCTTCAGGGAACTCGCCGCACGGGCCGTCGCTGTTCCCGACGAGCGCGTCGCCGCCGAGTCGGCCCGGATCGCCGGCAACGTTCCTATCGTCGGTCTGCGGCCGCGTGCGCGGGCGGACGCTCTGCGCCTCTACGTCGCGCTCCGGGACGAGCTCGACGAGGCCGGCGAGGTGATCGCCGCGGGGGTCAACTGCCTGAACGAGTCTGCGACCTCCACGACGACCCCCTGCCTAGCCTGGAATCTGCTCTTCGAGGAGCGCGGCCTGTTGTGGGGATGCGAGGCGGACCTCACGTCTATGCTGACCGAGACCCTCGTGCAGAAGTCGCTCCAGGTCCCGGTCATGATGACCAACCTCTATCCCTTCCTGATGGGTGAGGCGGCCCTCAAGCACGAGGGCATCCCCTCCTTTCCCGATGTCGACGAGCCGGAGAACCACATCCTGGCGGCACACTGCGGCTACCTCGGCGAGGTGCCCCAGTCCTGCGCGACCGAATGGTGCGTGCGGCCGCCGGTTCTCAAGATCATCGATGAGAACGCGCACGCGATCGACGCCCGGTTGCCAATCGGCCCCACCACCATTGTCAAGATCGCCAGCGACATGCGCACGCTGGCGGTCACGCCGTCCGTGCTGACGGACTACGTGCAGTACAAGAACTCCGACTGCCTCAACGGCGGCGTGCTTCGGGTGGAGGACGGTTACCGCTTCGTCGAAAGGCTACCCTCGCATCACGCCATCCTCGCCACCGGGAACCTGAGCCGCCGCATCGAAGTGATAGCCGGTGTCCTAAACCTCACCGTCGAGAAGCTGTAACGGCGATCCCAGCCGAGGTCTCTGACGGCTCAAGCGCACGTCAATGCTCGCTGGTGCCATAAGCGCCGCGGAGCCCCGCCTGGGCGAGGAGGCGGAAAGGCCTGGGCTCGGCGGAGGTTCCCTGATGCCGAAGTCCGCGGAGCCGCAGACCCCGGTCACGATCCCGCGCCGGTCGACCTGCCGGTCGGCGGCCGCCAGCAGGTCCCGCCCGGTGTCGGCGTACGGCGCCCGCCACCCGCGGGACGGCCGGAGGACGCCCCGACCGCCCGATTCGGTGCAAGGGCGGGGGCCCGCGCCGGTGCGCCGCTTCCTGCCCGACCTGATCGAGCTCATCTGGACCCGGCAGATCGACCCCGGCCAGGTGTTCGACCTGACCCTGCCGCTCGACCAGGTCGCCGAGGGCTACGCCGCCATGGACGAGCGCCCGCGCCATCAAGACCCTGCTGCAGCCGTGACCATGCCACGACGCATCCCGGCCCGACGCCGAGCCGTCCTGGCCCCGCTGACCATCCTGCTCGCCACCTCGTGCGGCGGGCCGGACGGCGGGACCAGCGGCGCGGCGTCGCCGGCACCCACGGACACGGCCCGTCGCAGCCTGACCCGGTCCGCTGGAGGGGAGTGATCGACTGGTCGGCGTGCGATTGGCAGCCGGGTCCCGCAGCCGGCGGGACAGCCTGATATCAAATCGGCAGGTGGACTGACAGGAGTGGCATTTTCTGGCATCGGTCGGCGGTCCTCAGAATCCATCTTCGTTACTTTTACAGTAATCCGCGCGGGTTCCGGGTTCGATCGCCGGGCGCCCCACCAGGTCAGGCGCGATGCCAGGTTGTGAGACGGCGTGGCGTGGCATCACCTGTGGTGCGAACCGCGTAGCCTCAGCTCCGTGGGTCATCCGTCGAAGGCCGCTCGGCTGCGGGGGACCTGGGCGACCAGACAGCGGACAGTTCATCCACGGTGACGATCCGGGACGCGCGTTCGTTGCGGCCTAACCACTGCCCCGTCGGGCGGGTGTGTGCTTTCGGGTGGATCGGCCGCTTGATCTCCGAGTCGGCACCGGGGTCAGGGTCGAGGCCGGGATCGGGATCGGCTAGCGGGAAGGTCAGCGTGAAGGTTGAGCCAGGGCCGGAGGAATCGACGGTGACGGTGCCGCCGTTGCTGTGGGCGACCTGGGCGACGATGGCAAGCCCCAGCCCCGAACCGGGCAGGCTGCGGGCGGCCGGGGACCGGTAGAACCGCTCGAACAGGTGGGGCAGGTCCTCGGGATTTATACCGGGGCCGTGGTCGCTCACCGAGCAGCGGCCCGCGGCGACCTCGACGCGGACGCGGGCGCCGTCCGGGCTCCATTTGGCGGCGTTGTCCAGCAGGTTGGCGATGGCCCGGTCGACGGCCGATGGATCGACGGTCACCAGGCAGGGCTGCGTATGGACCTGGAACCGGATGGCGTGGCTACGGGTCGCGGCGCGCTGCACCGCGGAGGCGGCCAGCAGATCCAGCCGGGTGTCATCCCGGTGCGGCTCGCCCTGCCCGAAGCGGGCGAGGTCGACCAGGTCGTCGATCAGGCGGGCGAGTTCGTGGGCCTCGGTCCGAGCCTCGTCCACCAGCCGGGGAGCCTGAGGATCGGCGACGCCCGCGCCATCCTGCAGCAGGTCAAGGTTCGTGGTCAGGCTCGTCAGCGGGGTGCGCAGTTCGTGGGACGCGTCGGCGACCAGTTGCCGCCGCGCCTCGATCGACTGCTGGAGCTCGGCCATCATGGTGTCGAACGCGGTCGCCAGCCGGCCCACCTCGTCGCCCGCAGCGGTCCGACGCGCGCCGTCTCCGGCGGAGCTCACAGACCGCAGCCTGGCGGCCAGGTCGCGGGTGCGGGTGACGTGTTCGGCCGCCGCGGTCAGCTCGGCGATTGGCCGCAGCACCCGTCCGGCGGTCAGCCTTCCAGCCAGCGCCGCGGCAGCCGTGCCGAGCAGGGTCACCGACCCGAGTAGGGCTGCGGCGCGCTGGAGTGTGCGGGTGTCCGCGGCCGCGGCCCGGGAGACCCGGATGATGGCGCCCGACGTCGTGCCGGCCAGCGGGGCCGTGTACGTCCGGTAGCCCTCGCCGCCGGTGCTGATCGTGGCGAAGTAGGGCGACCCCGTCCCCTCGGAGACGGCGACGTCCGCGCCGGTGACGGGGCCGAGCGAGCCGGGGTCACCCAGGTGAACCGGGCCGGGGAAGATCTGTAAGTCGGCGCCACCGACGGTGACCGGAGCATGGAAGTCCGCAGCAACACCCTTTTCCTGGGAGGCCCGCTTGATCGCGGCCGCGATCGTGGAGGCCTGCTCCGCCGCATGCACCAGTGAGCCGTCGGTCTGAGCGCGCAGCCCTGCGGCGAAGAACGCGAAGAGGACGCCGCTGACCACGGTGAGAACGGCGAAGACGCCCAGCGCGGCCGCCAGCGACAGGCGAGCGCGCAGGCCGTTCACGGCGTGTCCCGCAGCACGTAGCCGAGGCCACGAACGGTTTGCAGGATCCGCGGCTGTCCACCGGCCTCCAGCTTGCGGCGCAGGTAGCTGATGTAGACCCACAGATTGTTCGAGCGCGGCCCGAAGTCGTACCCCCATACGCCCATGAAGATGGTCGACTGGCTGAGAACGCGCCCCGGGTGGCGCAGGAACAGCTCGAGCAGCAGGTACTCGGTGCGGGTCAGCTGCAGGTCGCGGCCCCCTCGACTGGCTCGCGCTCCTCCCAGGTCCAGGACGACGTCAGCGAACCTGAGCTGATCCGTGGTCCCCCCAGCGCGACGAAGCAGCGCCCGCAACCGTGCTCTCAACTCCGACAACGCGAACGGCTTCACCAGATAGTCGTCGGCTCCGGCGTCCAGGCCCGCGACCCGGTCGTCCACCAGGTCGCGGGCGGTGAGCATGAGGATCGGGGTGTTGTCCCCGCCGGCGCGCAACCGCCGGCACACCTCCAGGCCGTTCGGCTCCGGCATCGCGACGTCCAGCAGCATCACGTCGAACCCGCCGGCCGCTGCCAGGTCGAGCGCCTGCGCTCCGCCCGGAGCCTCCACCACCTGGTAGCCGTCCCGCGCCAGCGCGACGCCCAGCGAGCGCCGCACGGCCGCGTCGTCATCGATGACGAGGACCTTCATCGCCACATTGTGTGGCCGGATCGCGCCGGTGGGCGCGGTGCCGCCGGCCTCACCCGGCCGACGCCGCCTTGACCGCGTCGATCCCGGCGGCCAGCTGCTGCGGCGTCACCGCGAGATCGTGGGCGAGGGCGCGGAATTGTGCACCGCCCGGATCGATGCCGCCGGCCTGCCGGCCGAGGATGGCGACCCGGGTCAGGGCGCTGGCCGCTGCCTCCCGTGAGATGTGCAACCGGTCCGCCAGCGCGCCGATCGCCGCCTTGCCGGTCAGCCCTCCCGCCCCCTGCCGGCCGAAGACCTGGTCGACGGCCGTGGTGGCAACGGCCCCGGACGAACCGCTGGCCCCGGCGAACGCGGCGATCGCGATGTCGCCCACCCCGCCGGCCTGCTTGGCCGCCCGCAGCCCGTCGTCCAGAGCGGAGACGCTCAGGCCGAGCGAGCGGGCCAACCGGGCCTGGTCCTCGACGCCCGCTGCCGGCGACTTGGAGGAGGCGGCGGGCGGCTCGGACGACGAGGCGGGCGACGAGTGGATGGGCTTATCGGCCGAGACGAAGGCCACGGAGCTCGCCGCGAGGACCGACATCACGGCCAGCCCGCCGAGACGCAGCAGGCGGCGGGAAGAAGAGAACATATCTCCTCCAGAAGTCGGGAGACGAGGAATGCTGACAGCACCCACCCGACCAGAGCCCCCCAAGGCCTGCCGTCACCCCGCCCTAAAAACGCCTTGGAAAGCGTAGCCACGATCGTGGGCTCTGTTGCGTCCCGGCGGCCCCTCGGCGGCCCCAGCCACGCCTCGGCTAGCCTTGGGCACTGCTCAGACAGCGAGAGCGAGCTGAGTGAAGGCGACCGCGAGGGGCCGGCGTGGGCCGTTCGGGTAGTGGCCCGGCCAGTCGGTGAGCACGTGCAGCAGCGTCCGGGCATGCCGCCCGGCCTGTCATCGCCCTGCCAGGCCGTGGCCAGACCCGGGTTGTCCTCCAGCGGCCGCCGCAGCGTCACCACGTCGCCGGTGTGGATGGCAGGACGGCGCGGCAGGCTCTCTAACGTTGTCCGTCGGGTCCTCTCTCCGCCCGGACCACAGAGGTGTAGTTGATCGCGATCGTCGCCAGCTGTCCGGCACCGACCACGGCAGCGGCTCGTCCGATCCGCGGGCCAGCAGCTCCGGGTAGCCGACGCCGACCGCGCCCGCTTCCAGCGCCGCCGCCGGGCCCGAGGGATCGGTGACCGCGACGATCTCCCGGACGCCGCGCAGCTCGCCGGCGACCGGCGCGAGCGCGGGCAGGAGCTCGCTGTCGGCCACGAGCAGCACAAGGCGGACGGTGTGACCAACGCCGCGATCACTGTCGAGGAGATGCTTGCCGAGGCCCGGGCGACGCTGAGCCGGCTTAGTCCACTCGAGGCCGCGGCCCGGGTCGCCAGTGGCGGCGCGGTTGTCGTGGACATCCGCCCGCACGCGGTCCGCGCCGGGGAGGGCGAGATCCCCGACGCGCTGGTGGTCGAGCGGAACGTGCTGGAGTGGCGGTTCGACCCGCGCAGCGCCTGGCGGCTGCCCCAGGCCGGGGCTGAAGTCGAGGTCATCGTGGTCTGCTCGGAGGGCTACACCTCCAGCCTCGCCGCCGCCGCGCTGCAGCGGCTGGGCGTCAGGCGGGCGACCGACCTGGTCGGTGGGTACCGCGCCTGGCGAGCGGCCGGGCTGCCGGCCGTGTCGGGTGGTTCAGCTGCGTTGCCGTGAAGAACCGCCACCGCTCGGGTGACCCCACGATGGCACACCCGCGCATGGTGCCGCTCAGCCCCGAGAAGTTGCTGCTCAGCGGCGTCGATGAGCAGCATCGCCAGGCCAGCATCGTCCCTGCTCAGCGGCGTGACGCGCCGCTTGCACCTTTCACGCATGGTCGACCGCCCGAGCGGCTGCCGGCCTGCCCAGTCCGGCGCGACGGCACGCGCTCCAGGTAGTCCAGAGCACCACCCTCCCGCCGCAGATCCGCAGATTGCCTTGGCGAGATGGAGTCGGCGCCCCCGCCTCCCAACACCGCGGGAAGTGGTCGAGGGCGCTTACCTGGACGGGCCGAGTCGGGTCGAGCTGCTGTGGGACGGCGAGATCGAGCGAGTGTTCACCTCGCCCCGCTACGACAACCGGCACACCCACGGCACCGGGCACAGGCTGGCTAGCGCGACCGCCTCCCGGCTCGCGCTCGGTGACCGGCTGGTCGGCGCGGTCGGCGCCGCCAAGGAGTACGTGCCCGGCGCGGTCGCCGTGTGCTTCCCGGCGCCGGCATCGGTCCGGTCGACCACGGCTGGCGCTGGCGGCGCGGAAGCCTGCCGGGCGCCTTTGTTCTGCCATGCTGACGCCGTGAGTGTCAGCGGCGGCACCGTCACGATTTCCGCGTCATATGGAGCCGGCGGCAGCGCGATCGCACCCGCGGTCGCCGACGCGCTCGGCCTGCCGTTCTTCGACCGGGCGATTCCGGCGGCGGTGGCCAGCAAGCTGGCGGTGCCGCTGCGCGAGGCCGAACAGAAGGATGAGACCGTCGAGTCCCGACTAGTCCGGCTGATCTCCTCGATGGCGGTGCTTCCGGACGTGACCGGACGTGCGCTGGCCTACCGCCGGTCGGCCGAGATCGGGACATTCAAGATCAAGACGGAGGAGATCTTGAATGAGATCGCGTCCGGCACCGGCGGAGTGATCCTCGGCCGGGCCGCCGCGGTGGTGTTGGCCGACGCCCCGTACGCGCTGCATGTCCGGTTGGACGGACCCCCAGAGGGGCGGGTGGCCGCCCTGGTCCGCCGCGGTCGGGACGAGCGCGTCGCCCGTGAGGAGCAGCGCGCGAACGACGCGGCCAGAACGGCGTACGTCCGGCATTTCTACCGCTGCGACCCGGCCGCCGCCCGGCACTATCACCTGGTCATCGACACCACCGTGTTCGGCTGGGAGCCGGCGACGGATCTCGTTGTCGCCGCCGCCCGGGCGCGGGGCATCGGTGCATAGTCGGCGGGAGCCCGCCGCGACGTCACGACATCGGGAGGAACGTTCACGACGGAGGCCTGTACCGTGCCAATACTCGTCGTGGGTGTTTGATCTGGGGTTTCGCCGGCGGATCAGGCTGTCCGGAAAGCCTCAATGCAACAGTGCCACCCGCCCATCCTGTTGTCTTCACGAGCCGAACGCCTTCTGCGCTTCTTGCAGCAGACGCTGCCATTGGTCCGACACCCCGAGCGCCTGTGCTGCGACCGGGAGGACAAGGGCGAAATTGTTGACGGTGAAGCGGCGGCGCAGCCGGGCATTCACTGGCCATGTGGGCATGGCCTCGATCGCCTTGTACCGCTCCGTGATCCCGGCTAGCTCGTGCTCTAGACCGGATCGCTCATCGCCGGTCGCCGTCGGGAGCTGGCGGCGGATCTCGTCGGCCCGCTCGGCGATCTTGTCCGCGTCTTCGACGTGACTGTCCTTCTGCTTGACCATGATGCCGTGGAACGTCGACAGCGGCGCGACGAAGGCGAGGATCTCCAGAGCGACGACGAAACCAAGCAACCCCAGGTACCTTGAGTTTCACCATTACGCGGCCGGGTTCTCCCAGGCCAGGCGGATGGCTTGGATTTCTGCTGGGGTCGGCTGTTCGGGGCGAGCACACCGAAATCTGGCGGCGATCAGGACACGGCGGAGTTTGGCGAGCATGTCCG
>WNGJ01001735.1_pt1 | contig 21577 bp, 26 predicted proteins | sample 5400611 | NCBI WGS metagenome assembly WNGJ01 (sample SAMN13153375, study PRJNA577476) | soil metagenome | isolation source: 40 cm soil or saprolite under Garry oak tree replicate 1 | place: USA:California | collected 2016-06-15
GCAGCTTCCACAGAATCGTATTCAAAGCATCGATGCTCTCGGCAACCTGCCGGTCATGAAAAACGGCGAACTGGACACGCAGCTCCGGAATATCGCGACCTTGAATCCTGGAACAATGCCCGGGCTCATCGAGCGCTATAACGGGCAACGTGTCGTCAGTCTCACAGCGAACCTGCACGGCATGACACTCGGCGAAGCCGTGCCGGAATTGAACAACGCGATTGCGAAGGCCGGGCCCGCGCCTCGGGGCGTCAGCGTTCAATTTCGCGGGCAAATCCCGCCGCTGGAGGACACGATCTCGGGTCTTCGCATCGGCCTGTTGCTGGCGATTGCGATCATCTTTTTACTGCTTGCGGCGAATTTCCAATCGATGAGGTTGGCCCTTGCCATCATCCTCACCATACCGGCTGTGCTTTGCGGCGTGCTGTTTATGCTTCGCTTCACCGGAACGACGCTTAACATTCAGTCATTCATGGGCGCCATCATGGCGATCGGAATCGCCGTGGCCAACTCGATCCTTTTGATCAGTTTCGCGGAACGCCGGCGGCAGGAAGGCCGGCCATTGCTGGAAGCGGCCGCCGAAGGAGCCGCCGGCCGTCTTCGAGCAGTGCTGATGACGGCGACGGCGATGATTTTCGGAATGGTGCCGATGGCCATCGGCGCGAGCGAAGGCGGGGCACAGGCTGCGCCGCTCGGCCGAGCTGTGATTGGTGGGCTTATCGTTTCGACGTTTGCCACACTCACAATTTTGCCCTCCATATACGCCATCCTGCAGACGAAGGCTGCGTTTAGATCACCCTCACTCAATCCCACGGACCCTCAGAGTCCATATTTTGAAACCCCGGGGCCGAAAGCATGAAGAGCGTGAAGCAATATCTGGTGGCGGTTGGCCTCCTTATCGGATCAGCGCTTCAACAATCAGGATCTGCACAAACGGTGGATTTGGTTCCAGTTGTGGCGAAGTCTGTTTCCAGGATGATTGATTTACCCGGAGAGTTTCAACCATTCTTGAGCGTGGCCCTGCATGCCCGCGTCACGGGATACGTTGAAAATGTTCTGGTCCTTAGGGTCAAAGGTCGGTTGGGCAGCCGTAAGCTACTGATCGTTAATGAATTGCGGCATGGGCGCTCAGCTGTCGGAGTCGTAATTGTTTCACTCCTCTCATTCCCGCTCGCAGAGACAATCCCTGTTGAAGCTATCTCCTAGTGCGAAGCGTTCATTCCTATAGGTTCCGCAAAGATGTTAGCGAAGAGGCCGGAATTCGCGCCTTTTGAGCATCTTTTCAATTGCCCCGCCCTTTGATTAGAACATCCGATCACGATAGGACACGGAACGGCTGGCGGTCGGGGATAAAAGCGCAGAATGGAACAATTACGACTCTAATGGTATTATTTAGTCGTAATTGTTCCAGGAGGTGCGCCGATCGACACTCCATACATTTCTGCTCTGAACAAGCTATTTCGGACCAAGCCGGTGGCGATGCTGGATGATCTTCGCGACGCATTGCAAACGCAATCGCGGACGACCATCTTCCGCGTTCTCAGCGCTGCGGGTTATATCACCAGCTATAGCCATGCCGGCCGGTATTACACGCTGAAGCGCATCCCCAAGTTCGACAGCCGGGGAATTTGGCTGTATCGCGACATCGGCTTCTCGTCGCACGGGACATTGCGCGCAACCGTCATCGATTTGGTCGAAACCTCGCCGACAGGCCAGACCCACGAGGAACTGCAGGACGTGCTGCATCTGCGTGTGCACGATACGCTACGTCTTGTCGTTCGCGCCCGCCAATTGAGCAGGAAACAATTCGAAGACGCCTATGTTTATCTCAGCTCCAAACCCGAGCGGGCGTCCCGGCAGTGGGCTCAACGGCAACAACTGGCGCCTACATCGGCGCCACGGGAACTGGACGCACCCGGAATCATCGATGTTCTCGTCGATGTGATCCATCACCCCAACGACGATTCTGGCGCGGTAACCCGGAGACTGCACGGCTTGGGGCGCGCGGTGACGCCCGATCAAGTCCAAGCCATCTTTGACCGCTACGATTTAAAAAAAACGCCGCCGTCCCGCTGACGGCGCTAGCGGCGTTAAGATCGGCTGTGGATTGCTTCCATGACCGCTATCGCCAGCAGGCACACGATCTGAAGAATGTTCCTGTCACTATTCGAGAGCCTGCTGCCCCAGCGTGTGCGATCTGCGGCATCCCCATGAATGTGCAAAAGACGATTCCGCATCATGGAATGACCCTGGCTCACGGTTCGTTTCACATCTCGGAAACCGTCTATGTTTGTCCTTCTCGATGCCGGAAGGACGGCAAACTCGTCACCGCGCGCTCGTCGGATTTGGCCAAGCTGCTTATACCCCGTAGCGTCGTCGGATACGACATCATGGTTTATGTCGGACGCGAGCGCTTTGTTCAGTGCCGACAACGCGAGGAGATTCGCACGGATCTAGAGAGCCGGTATGGGATTGTCCTATCGACTGGCGAAATCAGCGCCTTGGGCCGCCGCTTTCTCGTCTACTTGGAGACGTTGCACTGGAGGTCCGCTCCAGCCTTGCGCGCGGCTCTAGAGACCGATGGAGGCTGGCCGCTTCACATCGATGCCACCGGAGAAGACGGCCGGGGCACCATGGTGACCGCTTTTGCCGGCTGGCGACGTTGGGTCTTACATGCATGGAAGGCCCCGACCGAACGTGCCGAGTTTATTCTTCCCGGAATCGAGCGCGTCGCTGCGGCCTTCGGCCTGCCCTGTGCCATTATGCGCGACCTCGGCCGAGCCATGGCCGAGGCCGCTAACGAGTTTGTCCGATCTCAGGAGAAACCGATTCCCGTGCTGGCCTGTCATCAGCACTTCCTGTCCGATATCGGCGAGGATTTGCTCGAAGACGGACACAACCAGATGCGCGATTTGTTTCGCAATATCAAAGTACTGCCGGCGCTGCGTGCCTTTGTCCGCCAACTGGGGCGCCATCTGGGAGAATCTATCGGCCAGGGTCGCGATGCTCTGGATCTCTGGCTTGCCGAGTCCGATCACGCTCATCCCATCCCGGATGGTGTGGGTGGAATCACCACTGTCCGGAGCTTCGCGCAGTGGGTGCTGGACTATCACGCGGACGGTAGCGGCCAGGGTTTCCCCTTTGATCTTCCCTGGCTGGATCTTTACTGCCGCTGCCTCCTGCTCTCCGACGCAATACAGACTTTCCTAGGCACGCCGCCAGCGGATACGAAAGTCCGCAAGGTTCTGGAAAAACTGCGCCGTATTCTTCACCCTGTGGAATCGGACCAGCCCCCATTCACTTCTGCCGGCGCATCTCTCTCCAAACGCGCCGATCTGTTTAAGCGGCTCCGGACCGCTCTTCGTCTCGAAGATAAGGACTCCACCATCGAGAAGCTCAATGACGTCCAATCCGCCATCAAGCGACTCACGGATGCGCTTCGGAAGGAGCGCCCCCAGCGTGGTCCCGCCAAAGATATGCGACAAGCCATCGATCTGGTTCTGTCACACCTCCAACGACACGGCCCTCATCTTTGGGGACACGCCATCCCGATTTCCAAGCCGACCGGCGGGGACGTTCGACTCGTTGCCCGCACCAACAATGACTTGGAATCCCTATTCCACACCATCAAACACGGTGAACGCCGCCGTAGCGGCCGCAAGTTCCTCACGCAGGACTTCGAAGCTCTTCCGCCCACCGCCGCCTTGGCCACCAATCTCCGGCATCCCGATTACGTCAGCATTGTATGTGGTTCGCTGGACCGTCTTCCCGAAGCGTTCGCTCGTCTCGATGCCGACGACCGCTCCCGCTCCATTGCAGCAGGCTCGACGCACAACCACATCACTCCCGAAACCGCATCGCTCAGCACCAGGGATAAACGACTGGTCCGCCGGCCTGCTTTTGACAACCGCATCTTTGCCGCCGCTCAATGCGGCTAAGCCCGCACGTTCGGTTTTATTGAAAAACAGCCCTCGCCAACCGACCTTTGACGCTGAGGGTTCTGGTGGACCGCGGCAGCCCGGTGAAACAGGGACAAATACTTGTCGAACTCAGCGCGCCGGAGATGAAAGCGCAGATTGCAGAAGCGGAATCCAAACTCCAATCCGCTGAAGCCGAGCAAGTTCAGGCCGAAGCCCAGCTCGCCGCGGTTCAAAGCACGTTTGACCGCTTAGAGAAGGCGGCAAAACGCCGGGCGCCATCGCAGGCAATGAACTGATTCAAGCCGAGAAACAAGTCGACGCAGCGAAGGCGCTGTTGAACGCGCGCCAGCATGCGACTCAGGCAGCGCGGGCATCGGCCGACGCGGTCAAGACGATGGAATCGTACTTGAAAGTGACCGCGCCCTTTGATGGTGTGGTCACGTCGCGGCTCATTCATCCCGGTGCGCTGGTGGGTCCAAATCCGGATTCCGTGCTTCTCGAAATTGAACAGGTGTCCACATTGCGTTTGATCGTGTCTGTTCCAGAAGAAGACGTCGGCGGCATAGTTCGCGGCGCAAACGTCTCTTTTGGTGTCCCTGCTTACCCAGGGCGGACTTTTGCCGGAACGGTCGCTCGTATTCCCCCGGCCCTCGATCCAAAAACGCGTTCGATGTCTGTGGAGCTAGATGTGACCAACAGAGACCAGATACTTGCGCCGGGAATGTACCCGACAGTCTTGGCCGGTGCGCAGTCCGGAACAAACTCTCTTCGTGCCGACGACCAGTGTCGTCACTACTACGGAACGCACGTTTGTCGTTCGCGGGAAGAACGGCCGCGCCGAATGAGTAGATGTTGAAAAAGGCACTACCGATGGTGAGCTGATCCGAGTCATCGGGCCACTGCATACCGGAGATCGCGTCGTCAAACGAGCCACCGACAAAATCCGCGAAGGAGCCATCCTCAAACCCGCAACAAAGTGACTGCTCTGTGGCGGACTGACGTTTTCACAGGGCGGTCGTAGTTATCGAGATGAGAAGCAGGTCCCAGACTGTGGATGTGGTCCTGAGTGCTGCGTAGCTCCTTACGGTAAAAAAATCCAGCGCAGAATGAATTGGCAGTATCCAACAATAACGCAGGATCGCGGAGTGCTTTGCTTAATGCATGTTCGACACGTTTCATCAATTCGTCTGACGCGTTGACGCCGCTCCTGACCCAAGCGACGACCCGTTGGGCACGAGCACGATCTTGCCTGTCACGCCTCCCTTCCCTAGCAACTCGTGCGCCTGTCTTGCCTCGACAAGAGGAAATCGCTGCGCGATCAGCGGCTTGATCTTCTGCTGTTTAAGGAGGTCAAACAGGGCGGTCAAATCCTGTCGAAACAATGCCGGTCTGAGCCGTTTAAGCCACTGGATGCTGTAGGGGATCACCCGTTTCCGGCCCGGGAGAAGCCATCCGCCAGCAATGTACAACCCGAAGATGGCGATACCACGAAAGCGATGACGACGATCTGAATGACCTGAAGCCACCCGTCCCCCACGTAGCGAGGAAGTAAGGCCATAGGCCACGACCCTCCCGCCAGGACGGAGTGCCTTGCGGGAACGCCAGATGTGGGTACCACCGATGCCGTCAAAGATAACGTCTCCGCCGTCGCTCGTGAGGCGGTGAATTTCTTTCACGAAGTCCTGCTGCTGGTAATCAATCGGGATACCGCCCAGGTCAGAAACGGCCGGCGCCCCTCGCGATGAACAGGTACCGTACATCTCCAGCGCGGCGAGGCGCCCAAGCTGCAATAGCGCCGAGCCGACCCCGCCTGCCGCGCCGTGAATCAACACGCGATGGCCTGGTTTGACCTTAGCGGAACGATGCAGCATCTGGTACGCCGTGACGTAGTTCAGCACTAGGCTGACAGCCTCGGCGGCGTCCACCCCAGATGGCACCGGAACCAGTTCACGTTGCGGCAGGGAGACGAATTCCGCGTACGCACCGGTGATCGGCAGCGCGGCAACTATCTGGCCTGGTTCGATTCCAGAGATACCCGCGCCGCGCCGCTCAACCACGCCAACCAAATCCCACCCTGGTGTAAAGGGCAGCAGGGGCGTCTCGGGGTGAACGCCCTCGCGCATCAGTAGGTCAGGGAGGGAGACGCCTGCGGCCAGCACTTTCACCCGCACTTCACCATCCTTCGGCTCGGGGCACTCTTCTTCAAGCACCTGAAGTGCATCAGGCCCGCCGTAGTGAGTGACGATGATGCGCGTGTGTTTCATGGACCTCTTCCTCCATCGCCGGGCGCTCCAGCTTGACCGGCATAATTTTGGTTTGCTCTCGCTGCTGGCTGATCACGACCACTCCTGATTCAGTCACGGTGTAGTGACTGCGGTCGTGTTCCACATCGAATCCGGCATGAAATCCAGCAGGAATCTCCACACCCTCTTCGACAATCGCACGCCGAAGTTGGACACCCTTGCCAATGCGAACGCCGGGCATCAGCACCGAGTCCTCTACCGTTGCGTTCTGTTCAACCTGAACGCCAGGGGATAGAACCGTCCTGCTCACGCGAGCAGTTCCATGCAACCGCGGAGCATATCTGCTGATATGGTCCACACCGCCGGGATGGGGATGCCGCGTGGGCTGTGAAGGCGAGATGTCATTTGCATATGGATCGAATGGAGCCCGTGCCTCGACCAAATCCATACTTGCCGCGTAATACGCATCGATCGTCCCGATGTCCCGCCAATAGTGCGGCTGCTCTTGTTTCTTGTCGCGAAAATCGTAAGCGTAGATGCGCATTGAGCGAACCAATACGGGAATGATGTCGTGGCCGAAGTCGAATCCCAGGCCGGACTCGCAGACGGCGTGCAGCGCACCGAATAATGCTTTTTTCTTGAAAAGGTACACACCCATGCTCACAAGTGCCATCGAGGGGTCGGAGGGCAGCGCACGAGGCCTGGCCGGCTTCTCTTCAAAACCTGTGACTCTGAAGTGTTCGTCAACTTCAACTATGCCGAAGTGCGAAGCCTCCACAATCGGGTGCTCCACCGTGGCAATCGTGACATCGGCGTTCGTTTCGATGTGTTGCCGCAGAAGATCGCGGTAGTCCATCTGGTAGACGTGATCGCCGGAGAGAACCAGAACAAACTCCGTATCAACGTCGCATAATTCAGCATTTTGAAAAACCGCATCGGCCGTCCCGCGATATCGCTTTCCGCTCACCGGAGGTAGACATACCAGGGGTGCACGGCTGGATGTGGTCTGATTCCAAATATTCCACCAACCATCCCGCACGTATCGATGCAGCTCTTCGTGCTTGTATTGCGTGAGCAGCGAGACTCGGCGCAAACCGGAAAAAAGACAATTCGATAACGTGAAGTCGATGATGCGGAATATGCCGCCGAATGAAACGGCGGGTTTCGGTCGCGACACAGTCAACGGGTATAGACGTTCACCTTGGCCTCCCGCCAGTATGAACGCGTACGTCCTTGCCAACTCGCGTGCAATTGTCTCGATCATCGGGGTCTCCTGATGAAAATTCCGATGTGGCTCGTGATGATTTAGGCAATGGACAGGCCAAAGGTGACGAAGTGTCTCCAGTGATCGCGCATTGGGTGATAATGACTTAGCAAGAGACAGTCAAGACAGGCTAGCGGACCGGCTTTGTCTGAGAAATGGATTTTTGTCTTTTTGTCACAGAGTTTTTTACGGCATCGCGTGGGCTGGAGCCATCTAGTCAGAGTGTTTCGCTCCTCTACTCCCGGATGCGGAGCGCTCTGGGTCATCGAGCAAGGCGCGAGAGGCGCTGGCTGAAGCCGGGCAACGGCGAAAAGTCCACTTTTCCTTTCGGGTCACTCGCGGTGATGTCCCGGCCGAAATCCTTACGGCTGCCACTGAGGCGGACGTCGTCGTGTTGGGAAAGGCGGGTTAGTTTCTGGGCGCATTTCGCAAACCGGGCCGGACATGTCTGGCAATTCTTCCCAGCAGTCATGTCCCCGTCATGATCGTTGAGCACGGCGCCAGCTTCGCACCTCTTAACCGAGTGCCCCTCGAAGTTGAACTGCGCCGTCCTGTTCGTGCCCTGACGCTTTGGAAAAAAATCCTGGGCGGTCATAGACCACCCCTACAGCTTGGGGTTCGCACTGGGCGGTCTATGACCGCCCACAATGTATTTTTGTGCGAAGCTTAGCTCAATTACGCAGCAGACACCTCGCCGAGAACTCTGCCTGCAAGCGCCACACTTTTGGCTTTCGCAGCCAGGTCGCTGAGGGAAACGATCCCGGCCAATTTTTTGTTGCGGTTGAGCACGATCAACCTATGTACGAGGTTTTTCTCCATTACAAGAGACGCTACGGCAATGTCCTCGTCCTCGTAACAGAAGATGACGTTGGGCGTCATCACCTCGCGCACTCTTGTCATCTCGGGTCTGAGCCGCTCTGAAACGGCGCGCAACACGATATCTCTGTCCGTCACAACACCAATGACTTCATCGCCATCCACGACCGGCAGAAGGCCGACGTTGTGCGTCTTCATCTGCTCCGCGGCTTGCTCGAGGGTCGCAGCGGATGAGATTTTTTCAACGCCGCGTGTCATAACTTGGCTGACTTTGATGTTCATAGAAACCTCCATAGTTCTGTAGCTTCTCAGGCAGCCGCTCCTCCAACAGCGTGAGGCGCCTCTCTTTTCGTGACAGCCGTAAACAGGTTTCGGCGAAGCGCTGCCGACGCCGCCAGAATTCCTCCCGTCACGGCGCCAGTTACCCCACAAATCGCTGCGTCCTGACCCGCCAGGTACAGATCACGAATCGGCGTTCGCGGTCCAAGCGCGCGCAATTGGAAACGCGCCGGCGTGTGGGCCAGTCCATAGATTTCTCCATTCGCGTGACTTGTGAAATGACGCGTGCTGAGTGGCGTTGAAAGTTCAGCATGAACAATACGGCCTCGCACGGAGGGGACGTACCGATACAGGACCTCGAGCAGTCGTGACTGCAATGCCATTTTGAAGTTCTCGTAATCCTTCCCACGTTTTCGCCAATGCGTTCGTTCCCATCGAGTGAACCAATCGTAAGGCGCGAACGTAACGACCTCGATCGTCGAGCGGCCTGCGAATCGAGTGTCAAACTCCGGGTCCTTTGCCGAGGGAAACGAAATGAAAACGGCCGGAAATTCCGAATCAGGATCGGAAAAGAAGCGCTGAAGATTCGCATCATGGTCCACGCCCGCATGAACCCACAGATTCGTGCCTGCGAGTCCCAGTTCGGAGGCGGTTCCTTCAGCCCCGGCATACAAGCAGATGTGGCTGATGGAAGGTGGAATTGCGGCGATCGCCCGCCGCAGTTTACCCAGTGCCGGAAAGTTCTCGCGGATGAGCCCGTTGTATGTGTTCGACGCTCCGGCATCGCTGATGACAATCGGCGCACGAATCTCGACGCCATCGGCCATGCGCACTCCCGCGGCGCGTCCATGTTCCACAAGGACAGAATCCACATCCGCATTGACGACGATCATTCCGCCATTGCGCTCAATAATAGGGGCCATCGATGACAGAATTGCTCCGGCTCCACCGACGGGATAACTGCCTCCCTCGAAATAATGCTTCGCCACGATGGCGTGAATTCCAAAACTGCTTTCTCCTGGCGGAAGGCCGTAGTTGCCCCACTGTGCGGTAAGAACCGCGACCAACTCGGGATTGCTTGTAAATTCGCTCAGGACATCCAGTGTTGTGCGTCCCGCGTACCGGAGATATGGGTGCCGGAGCGCGCCGCCAAGCGTGGCTCCCAAGAAAGGTGGAATCACTTTCTCCGCAAAGAAAGGAGCGATGCGCCCAGTACAGTGGTTCACGGCGTCGAGGTATTGGTCAATCGCACGCGCCTCCCCAGGGAAGTAACTCTTCATTCGCTCCCGGAATCGTTCGACACCGGTCGGAAACTCGAACATTCGATCGCGGATAAAAACGCGGTCATAAACGTCCGGCATTGGGGCCCACTGCAGGCGCCCGCCGGTAAGATGATCGAAAATCCTGCGAGTCTCGGAGTCCGGATTTTGAACCTGTCCGATGTAGTGCACTCCAACATCCCACTCGAAACCCGGCCGCTGGAACACCTGCGTAAAACCGCCAGCGGCGTAGTGCCGTTCCAGGACGACGACACGCTTGCCTCCATGCTTCGCCAGCAAGACGGCCGCGGTCAATCCCCCAGCGCCAGAACCGATGACAATCGCGTCATACTGCCGGTCAAAACGAGCTCGCCGATATGAAACTAGTGTGAATTCTTTACCCATAGTTATGCCGCCTCGAGCGGCGACTGCCGTTCGGGCTTCGGTTCTTCGACCTCCGTCAACGCAAGGATGGTTGAAGTGGTCGTCCCGTCGCCGACCACATCACCAGTGCGTTCGGCTGCTTCGCGCATCATTTGTGCGCCAAGATTCTCTTCGGGGTCTTTGATCTCGACCTCTTTCGCGATTGTCACTCCGTCATTGCAAACGAGCGGCCGGTCCCATTTTTTGCCAATTAGTACACATTTGGATTTCGGCTTAGGCGTAACCCGAACCGCATCGGCAAGCGCTGCGGCGCCACGCACAATCTTTTCTCTAGCTTCTGCTCGGAAGAACAATTGTTTGTACGGCATGTCGCATTCTCCTCGTTGAAGCTCCATGGCTTCTTATGCACGTGGCAGACCGCTTGCACATACCACTATCATGCCGGAGCTAATACCCGATCGACTTGAGCGTTATTTGCAATCGATCGCCGGTGCGTCCGCACGCGTTCTCAATCTTCAAGTTCTCGGAGAGCCGCGGGGTGACGAGATCAAGGGTTACGGTTATGGAAAACCGGTGCTTATCCAATATGAGGTTCAGGGTGAGCAGCGAAGCGCCGTATTGCACACCGTTAGCCCAGGGCCCTTCGGGCACGAGCACATGTCCGACAGAGCCCAGATCCTGCTCTGGGAACACAGCTGCTTCAACCGCCTTCCGCGCCATATCCACTCGATTGACGTCGGCGCGTTCCGGCGCGACGGAGGCGCGGTTACGCTGGGCGACGCAGAAGAATTCTTCCTCTTAACAGACTACGCGGAAGGGCGTGGCTATTTCGAAGATCTCATAAGGATGCGGGATGATCCCACTCTAAATGATCTCGATATAGCCCGATCTGACGCATTATGCGATTATCTGGTCGACATTCATCGGATCAAGGGCGAGAATCCAGGACTCTACGTTCGGAGAATTCGCGATCTCGTCGGACATGCCGAATGTATTATGGGCCTGGTTGATAGTTATCCGTCCTGGCAAGACGTCATTCCCCGCCGGCTCCTCGAGGACATTGAGCTGCATTGCGTTCATTGGCGGTGGCTCTTAAAAGACCGGGTTCACCGGCTGCGGCAAGTTCACGGCGATTTCCATCCGTGGAATATCTTGTTTCAGGAGGGCACGAAATTTTCTTTGCTGGACCGCTCGCGCGGCGAATGGGGAGAACCTGCCGACGATGTGACTTGCCTGACGATGAATTATGTGTTCTTTTCGTTGCAACGGTCGGGCCGGCTGGACGGAAATTTCGAAACACTGTTCCGCCGATTCTGGCAGCGCTATCTTTCAAATTCTGGAGACGCGGAAATGTTGTATGTTGCCGCGCCGTTTTTTGTGTTCCGAGGGCTGGTAATGGCGCACCCGGTTTGGTACCCAAACTTGAGTCCGGACGTTCGCCGGAAATTATTCAACTTCATGCAGGCAGTTCTTTCGGAAGATGCCTTCAATGTGGACAAGGTCAATCAATACTGCGGCGCGTGATCGTCAGCCCGCATTTGCCGTATGGATTACGGGTCTGCCGGCGTCAGGAAAATCGACGCTTGCATCCGCCCTGGCGAAGGAACTTCGGAAAAAAAACATCGACGTGACCGTCCTGGAGTCCGACGTCCTCCGGAAGATGTTTTCGGCAGGCCCTCAATATGACGATCAAGAGCGCGAGTATTTTTACGGTTCTTTGGCTTTCATAGGGCGTGTACTAACCGAACACGGAATATCCGTGATCTTCGACGCGACCGCCAATCGCCGCTCTTACCGTGAGCGGGCGCGCCAGCAAATCCCGCAATTGATTGAAGTATTCGTCGATTGTCCGTTGGACGTATGTATCCAGCGAGATCCCAAAGGCATTTACCGGAAAGCACAGCAGGGCGAAGCTGAGCACGTTCCAGGCCTGCAAACTCGTTACGAACCACCCCAAAATCCCGCTCTAGTCGTCCGCGGGGATCAGGACGACCCCGCTGAAGCGGCGCATCGGATCGTAGAACTGCTACGCCGGAAAGAACTGTAGCGGCGGTCTATGACCGCCGAGAATGTCTAACTTGTTGCACTGTCGGCGCTCATCTCTTGAGGCTGCGCGCTGCCGCGCGTGCGCTTCGCGGAGCGCCGCTACAGTTATCTCCTATCCGCCTCTTCCTGGTCGAAACTAATTACGACAAGCGGCGATGCATTCCGGGCCACAGAGGGACGCCACGCTCGTCGCGAAGCTTCAGGAGTACGTCCCCTCTTTTGACTTCACGCGCAATGACGACCGTCCTTCCCATCATCGTTACTTTCGATCCGACGACCTCGATTGCATCCCCCTCCTTGAAGGCCATGGTCTTTTCGACGAACGGCTCAGGCCCAAGGTGGACTTCCACGGCCTCATTGGCCGCCTTCACAACGAGATGAATTCCCACCGGCATATTCGCGTTTACGATTCGATTGATTTTGTCGACGGTACCCTGAATGGTGATTTCTGTTTTGGGATCGTAGTGGCCCATCATCATGCGACCCTGCTGCGCAGCGCTTGAAAGCGCAGCGGTAATGAGCAGCACGAAAGTAATAAGCGCTCCGCTTGCAGTAATGCGTCCCATGACAAACCTCCTTTCTCAAACGACAAGGTAAACCCGATCAGAAGCAGCCCAAGCGAAGCCGTACAACCTCAACTGTGCAGGGTGCGTGAGCTACGGTTGCAGATGACACGCTGCCCAGGAGAAAGCGATCAACACGGCCGAGACCACGCGCACCGACGAAGATCGCGTCGGCATTCCAGTTCCGAGCCTCCTCCAGCAAAACGTCTTTAGGATCGCCTTCTTCAACCACCGGCGACACGATAAGGCCCGCATGGCGCAGCTTTTCTGCAGCTTCGTTGGCCGCATGCTTCAGGCGCAAATGCTCGTCGTAGTTAATCTGACTATAAAGATTCGGATCGATGGCGACACGCTCGGCATTCGTTGTTACAAGAATTTCGTGTACGGCGACGACGCGTGCTTCTGTATGCGCTGGCCAGGACCGTCTACAGACCGCGGTGACCGCAGCCTGCGCTTCCGCCGATCCGTCGTCAGCAATCATTAAGCGAATCAGACCATCATGCTTACGCCGGCGAGCAACTCGTACCGAGCAATGCGCCTCTCTAACGAGCTTTAATGAAACGCTGCCGAGCACCGCGCGGGCGAGGCCGGAACGTCCGTGTGTACCCACCACTACGAGGTCTGCCCCCCACGCGTTCGCTTTCTCGAGGACAGCTGTCGCTGCGTCTCCCGTCGGAACCTCTGACTGCACATCCCATTGCCGAAAATAACTGTGGACCCGATTGCAGGCGGTCTTTGCCAACTGTTCGGCAGCGGCTACACGTTCCGACCATTCGCGCGGGAAGGGCGTATCGACCATTCCCCAACTTCGCGGAGCGTGTAAAGGCCACTCGACGGCGGAGAGGACAATCACCTGCGAGTCAGTCGGCAATCCGGCCCACTGCAAATCGTCAATGGCTGTGTCGGCGTGAGTGGAACCATCATAGGCAATTAAGATCTTCATACCATCCACACTGCACGCCGGCAGCCAGTTAGCTCCTGCTTCGATGACGCGAATGAAATTCTTGCTGCAGCGAAGGTTGGTCACGCCGGTCCGCACACCGATCAAGCCGAATCAAGAATCGAAGAATGACGAATGTGCAATTACCGCGGAGCCAGCGGCAAAAACATATGCCATTCTGACTATGGAAGACGTGCCGCCCTCTCAATCGCAGCGTTGAGATGGGCGTATTCTCTTCGCGGATTTTCAGGATTTCCAAATGCGCATTGGCAAATGCCTTGCAACGTCATTCTCGATGGCTAAGATCAATAATGTGAAAACGGCCAAGAGCACTTACCGGCGGTTGATCGAATTCGAAGAAATGGCGGCCAACATCTACCTGGATCTTGCCTCACGTTTTTCGCAAGAGGATCCCAAACTGAGCTCGTTCTGGCTGGACATGGCGATGCACGAAAAGCAACACGCCGGGCTTCTGCAGTTCTGTGTGCTAGATGGTTTGTTCGTCGCGGATCTGCCTAATGCCGGCGAAATTCAGAAACTGACCGTACTCTTCAAACGTTTGGAAAAGCGCGCCGCGGATCCGAAGCTCACCGTCGAGGACGCCTTTCGACTGGCGATCGAAATGGAGTCTTCCGAAATCAGTGCCATTTACTGTCATCTGACGAGCACGTTACACACCTCGATGTACCTCCTGCGGAGAAAGATCGTGACGTTAGTGCCTGCCCACATCGACGAGCTCATCAAGGCCGCAAGGAGATTCGGGCTTCGCGATCGCGCAATCGAAGAGTTAAGCCGTCTGAATGAGCAATGTTCCCCCAACCGGAGGGCGCGCAACTAGCCGCCGCCGTAGTGTTTTCGTGGCTGTTCTCCCTCATCGCCATCATCTTTACAGTGCTTGGCGAATTACAACATGGTCTGATCCTTTCGTTGCCCCTCGCCGGAGGTCCGTTAGCCTCCGGTCACACGCCGTCGAAGCCGACTTGAGGAGTGCCGTCATTAATGCCGGCATCAATGGCTGAAGATCCGGGCTGTAAATGGAAATCGCCCGCGCCCTCACTCGCAAATATAGGATCGGCAGAGATGTTTCCGTTCAAACCGGTTTGGTTCGTGCACAGTCCGGCGTAGGGATACCCGGATGGCGCTACGACGTCGTTATTCTGGAAAATTGGAGGGTTCACATCGTTGAGATTGCCGCAGAAGACCGCGAGCTGTCCCGGAAATGCAACGATGATGTTGTTGACGATTTTTGCCTGCACATCAAAACCGTCGGCAAAAATCCCGGACCCCCTGAGGACTCTGGTTTCCATAGATCGTGCTGTTGATGAGGAACGGTCCACGCGCTCCTGAAGGCACGTTCCAGTACACCCCGCCACCGTTTTCGGCCACATTTCCAGTGATCACGTTTTGAACGATCGCCGCCATCCGATTGGTTCACGAGATAGAGACCACCGCCTTGGCGATTAGAGTCTCAAAAGTCACCTTCTGGGATGTCGGCGGCATTTTCACTTGTCGCGTAGTCGGCATCTTGGACTCATGAAACTCCGAACTGGCTTGTCCGACCAAACGAAGGGTGCGAAAGTGCGCTTATCCAAAATGGCTGAGCGGGGGTATTCTTCAGACGCGCGTTTCCCTTTATGCCCGTATTAACGCCACAGTTATCGCGATTACTAATCCGGACATCAAGGCATAATTCCAAATCTTCTGACGTTTCAGTTCGCGTTCGAGTCGTTGGTTCTGCGCATTCACCATGCGGGCAACGGCTTCGATGTTTCGATCGATCAGCGCAAATTGCTGGGCCAGTGCCTCACCCAGGTCCCTTGGCGTTTCCGGCTGCCGCTGCGGCTCGTCGCCGATGCTCATTGCCGCGCGTGTCAACTGCAGAGCGAGTTGCATCCAATTCATGGTGGCATTGTAATCCGAGCGGACCTCCGAAACACTGTGCAAATTGGACCAACCGGCCGGAGCCGCTCAGCGTGCTGTATTACGGCGTACTCGTAGAAAATTCGCAAGCCCCACGGAAGTCAGCATCGGGGAATTTGTGTCACGATCGGTTCACCGAAGCGACTTCTGGGAGTTGAGATCGAAATTGGTAAATAGTGCGGCGTTTGCGGAATCCTTCAGGGACCGGCCAATTGTATTCTGAGCACAATTCCGAGATCGCGGTTATTCGTCAACTGGACATTTTACGCGTGCCGGAGACGCCGACACTACGCCTGACTGGACTACGCCGCAAGTTCACCCCTGGCAGACATATTCTCGATGTTGTGCGCGGTCAGGATCGATGCGAGGTGCGTTCAGCAACGATTCGCGACAAAATCAATGAGCGCATTCTCGCGCACAATCCAAAGATGTCGTTCCCTTGATTCCGGAGAAAGCAGTTCTGTTCTACGGCAGTCGCACATCTGCGACTGGGGAACCTGTCAAGGGAGAAAGACGCACCAGATTGCCAAGACACCTCGCCCTGCCGCGACAGTTTCAATTCGACCATTGCCGTATCCGGAGTTCTTCGCAGCCAACTCGATAAATGTTCCTGCCATTGCAAGTCTGGGGTTCGAGATGCATGCGATTTGTCTGGGTGCGACCGGCCATGGGTTCAAGGCAACAGAGACGCTCGAAATTAGAACAACGGATCGCAAATTTAGTTACAGGCAAAGCAGTCTTGCTCATTCTTTCCCTCTTGATTCCGATGACGGGTCGCGCGCAGGGTGGTCCACCTTTGATCACCGATGATCCCGACACGCCGGGCCCTGGCTTTTGGGAAATCAATCTTTCCGCCATCACGGAGAAATCGCATCGTGAGGGGCGTGTGGAAGGACCGCTGGCCGACATCAACTATGGGGTCGGCCACAGAATACAGCTTAAATTCGAAATCCCGTGGGTAAGCCAAAGCGAAACAGGAAAACAGCTCCAATCGGGGATCGGCAATTCTTTGATCGGTGTGAAATGGCGTTTTGTCGGTGGAGAAAAACAGAAAATCGCATGGGCAACTTATCCTCAACTCGAGATCAACACAAGCCGCTCGATGGCCGAAGAGGAATTGTTGACGAGGGTTGGCAGTTTCTCTTCCCAACTGAATTGACGGTTCAGATCCGCCGGTTAGAACTCAACGGCGAAGTTGGACGGAACTTCGCAGAAAAAGGTGACAACGGCTTGATCTTCGGCATCTCTACGGAAGTGGAGCTTCCTAGAGAGTTCGAACTGTTGGGAGAGCTGCACGCGACGCGCACCGGCCCGATACTCGACGAGTTCATTTTCAATATCGGCACGCGCAAGCAACTAACACCACAAATCAGCCTGCTGTTCTCAGCTGGAAGGACCCTGCACAACACATCTGCCGAACTTCCTTTTTCCCGCCTTTATATTGGTTTGCAATTCAATCTTCCGCATAGAAACGAAATCTTCCAATCTGTGGTACGTCCGTAGCCGGGAATCACCGAATGACCACCGATGTGAGTAGTTGAACGACCAATTCAGTTGCCACTGGAGCAAAGTGTTCATTCATTTTTTCAGTTGGCGAAAAGCCGGCAAACCGGACTTATGAATTCTCGATCATCGCTTCCCGCACATCTACGGGATGGCGGTTACAGCAACTGTCCGGCAGACCTCGAAAATGCTCAATGGGGTGACTCTCACGAGTAGATGGCTTTAGCAATGCAATTAAGTTCCCGCATCACTGGACCACTCGAACATCGCCTCCATCTACGCCTTCAAGAACCTAACGAGTCCTGCTTGTTGATCATGTTGATCATGGCCAATCAAATTTACATATACTGTTTGCGGCGTTTCTATGAAAGACCATACGGCCCGAGACGTGGGACCCGAGTTCCAACTCCTCCATGATGCTTTGAATGCAACTCCGATCGGCATTCTACTGGCAGAGTTAGAAGGCCGTCTACTTTTCGCGAACCAGGCCCTTTGCTCGATGTTGGGTTTCAGTGAAGAGGAGATACGTAGCAAGAGCTGGATCGAACTTTCTCCTCCCGAAGATGCAGCGAGGGACCAGGCCCTCTTTGGGCAGTTGCGAGCGGGCTCTACAGATCACTATCATTTGGACAGACGTTGTTTTCGCCGCGACGAATCCCTTTTTGCGGCGCACTGGAGCGTTTGGCTGCTACGTAATGGCCCATCTGCTGTCGTCCTCGCAATGATCACGGAGAAAGGACAGGCAGACTTGGCTCTGCGCGAGAGCGAAGAACACTTTCGCAACTTGGCAAACACGGTTCCCGCCATGATCTGGACGTCGGAAGCGGGCAGGCTATGCACTTACGCCAATGAGCGCTGGCTGCAATTTACCGGGAGGTCGCTCCGAGAGCAGTTAGGAAGTGGTTGGGCAGAAGGAGTCCATCCAGAAGACTTAGAGCGCTGCCTAGAAATTTACACGAAATCGTTCCATCGTCGAGAGCCGTTCCAGATGGAGTATCGACTCAGACGGCATGACGGAGAATACCGCTGGATTTTGGATCAGGGAGTACCGAGATTCAATCCAGACAAATCCTTTGCCGGTTACATAGGCTCGGCTATTGACGTCACAGAACGGAAGCATGCCGAAGAGGCGCTTTCCGGGTTGAGTCAACGGTTGATCGAAACGCAAGAAGAGGAACGCGCACGGGTTGCACGAGAACTGCACGACGATATCAATCAGCGAATCTCTTTACTTGCGCTCAATCTGGAGGCTTGAAGCACCATCTTCCCTCCTCGGCGGCTGAACTCACTCAAAAGTTCGAGGCAGCAAGGAGGCAGGTTGAGGAGCTTGGGAATGATGTGCGGGCCTTGTCGCACCGCCTGCATTCCTCAAAGCTGAAGTTTTTGGGGCTTGAAGCGGCGGCTGCTGGCTTTTGCAGCGAACTCTCCGATCTGCGGGGCGTAGAGATTGATTTTCGTGCCGAGGGCATCCCGAAAGAACTACCGGAAAACATTTCCCTGTGCATCTTCCGCGTTTTGCAGGAAGCTTTGCAGAATGCCGCCAAGCACAGCGGCTCACGACGTTTCCAAGTTTTGATCCTGGCAGAAGCAAGCGAGATCTGCATGACTGTGCATGATTCTGGCGTCGTCTTTCAACCGGAAGAGGCAATCAAGGGGCGCGGCGTCGGTCTCCTAAGCATGCAGGAACGGTTGAAACTGGTGAAAGGGAAGCTTTCCGTTGACTCGAGCCCTCAGCGCGGAACGACTATTCAAGCCCGTGTGCCTGTCCTGGTTCAATCATCCGACTAAAAACAACACGATCGGTAGCGTTCGCATCTTCACACGAGAACTTTAGTCTTGATGACGACTACACGGCAAGGTGGCTTGACCATGGTCTTCGTCAGACGTTGTTGCGTTTTGGGTGTATAGGCGATCACACGTCAACTGGAGTTCACCTGACGACGGAACAATTACTAAACGCTCCGCGACTTTACGAGAGCTATTGTTCATGGGTCGGAGTGTAAGGGCTGTCGATGATAAACAGCCAAGTGCCATCCGGCTGCTTTCGAACCACCTCCGTGCTCAATCCTTGCGTTGTCAGTTGGGGCTCGGTTGCCCTCGAGCGCTGGATGATCCACTCGCCGTGCAGAAGCGCAAGACCGTCAAGCGATTCTATAATTGAACGAGTTGTCAGGCTCATTCGAGCTCCAACAGAAAGCATGGAATGAAACGCTGCTCTGATTTTCTCGCGGCCTGTTACCTGCTTCCCGCCGACCATCAAAATCGCGTCGGGTTCATACAACGAAATCAGCGCCTCAACATCACGAAGGTTGAATGCGTTTTGGAACAGAGCATGGATTTCGGTTGGACTGTGCGCGCTCATCAGTGCCAATGGTACACGGCCGCCGATTACTCCCGCAAAACGCTGTAGGGTTTTATCTATCTGATGCCAAGTCCCGAGAAATCGGCATCCCGGAGATGTGGATTTGTTGCGGCAGTGCGACTCGCCACCGATTCCTAAATGCTCTGCATTATGTAAACCCACCCCCGGCAGAATTCTGTGATCGACGGGCACTCTCTGGTTTCGAACCGAAGAGAAGCTGCACGAGAACTTACCCGGAACGGAAATCCGTTTCGCAGGCCGCTGCTTCCTACTCTGGCGGCGCTGGCTGGCCTGCGATGGGAGCGGACCAGCCAGTCAGAAAATAGTGTCAGAAGGTGAGCTTCAGGGCCAATTGTATCTGCCGCGCCGTCGTCACCGTTTCGGTAATCTGACCCGCAGTGGCGCTGCGAGTCGTAGGCGACGAAAAAATACTCGGGTTGGGCTGGCCGAAGTTGGGGTGATTGGTGATGTTGAAAAATTCTGCCCGGAATTGTACCTGCTTCCCTTCCGCGACTCGGAATCCCTTGAAGAGCGAAAAGTCCAGGTTGAACAGGCCTGGTCCAATGATGGTCTGTGGCGCGGCATTGCCGTAGCGTCCCGGCGGCGGTGCAATCCACTGCATAGGGTCAAAATATTTGTCCGGTCCGCCCAAGACGGGGTTGTTGTTGCCACCCGGTTTCAAGTCGGGCCGTTCGGTGATGCTGCCGCTGGCCTGGATGCCACCGCTGCGTGAATTATTGAAGCTGATGGTAGGTGTCGCCGGCAGTCCCGAGCGTCTCCGCAGAATCGTGTTGAAGGACCATCCGCCCACCAGAGTATTGCCAATCTTTCCGAGATTTGCTGCAAACTTCTTGCCGTTCCCCACCGGAAGCTCATAGGTGGTCGAAGCGATGAAGTTGTGCTTGACGTTGATCGTCGAGAGGCTCTTCTCAGCTCGGCGATCGTACCAGTTCTGCGGGGAACCCTGAGGCCCCTCCTGGCCCTCGCCGCCGGCATACCCTACGTCTCCCAGATTCTTTCCCCACGTGTAGGAGACGTTGTACTGCAAGCCGTTACGGTATTTCTGCTCCAGCTCCATCTGGAGCGAGTGGTACCAGGAATGGCCGTAGAAAGTCTCCATGCGGTAAGCCTGGAAGTTGGGATTCCATCGTTGTCCAAAACCGGGTTCTCCGGCGGCAGGCGTGTACCACCGGTCATAACCCACCGTGGGATCGAAGGTCTTAATGGGAATGAACTGGTTGGGATTGGAGCTGGTCGTAAGGTGCTTGCCGTTGCTCCCGATGTACGTGGCCGTGACGACGACCGAACTGGCGAGCTGGCGTTGCACGGCGAAGTTCCATTGCTCGGTATAGGGCGTTACGGCGTTCGGTTCTACAAAAACGTAGGAACCAACGTTGAGGCTGCGCGGATCGGTGAGTAACGCTCCCAGCGGATAGGGGAACGGAATTGCCCCAGTCGTGGCATTCTGGAAATAGACGGTTGCGATGGGGGGCGTGTAGTAGTACAGCGCGTAGAGATACTCTCCAATCGGTTCCTTGAAAATGCCGTAGGCTGCGCGGATCACCGTTTTCTGGTTGCCGAAGGGAGTCCAGGCCAAGCCGATGCGCGGCGAGAGTAGTTTCAAAGAATCCTTTACGGTGATCCAGGGATAGCCGACTTTGCTGGTGGTGGTATCGCAACACGGATTCAGGATCGTGGCGACGCGCCCGTTTACTTCCTTCGGGTCTGTGATCCGCTCCAGGCGCACGCCCAGATTGAGGGTCAAACTCGGCATCGCACGAAAGTCATCCTGCAAATAGGCCGCCCAGTATGTCTGCCGCCAGCCCTTCTCTTCATCCCACGTTCCAGGAATCCCCAAACTGGTGGTGCTTTGGACGGCGCCGGAGCGGTAAAAACCGGCGAAGTTGGTGAAGCTCATCACCCCGCCGGCCCAGATGTTTTGCGCCACATTGCCGCGGTAGCGTTTCAGATTGGCGCCTACAGTAATCGAGTGGCGGCCGCGATTGAAAATCACATTGTCTGAGAAATCGAAGGTATTGTCGATAAAGCGGTCCGGCTCTTGAAAGCCGCTCCCGATC
>WNGJ01003065.1_pt1 | contig 21577 bp, 20 predicted proteins | sample 5400611 | NCBI WGS metagenome assembly WNGJ01 (sample SAMN13153375, study PRJNA577476) | soil metagenome | isolation source: 40 cm soil or saprolite under Garry oak tree replicate 1 | place: USA:California | collected 2016-06-15
CACGTCGGCGAGCGTCTTTGCTCGCGCCTGGTCGCGGCCGTGGATCAGGACTTTGGCACCGGCCGCGGCTAGCCTCGCCGCGACATAGCGGCCGACGCCGTCGGTCGAGCCTGTGATCAGCACCGCCTTGCCGTCCATTTTCATTGCGAAAAGACCTTCCGTCCTGGCTACTATTGCGCCTGCGCGCCGATCCCGGCCGCCTTGATGATCGGCCACCATTTGTCGATCTCGGCTTTCTGCAACGCCGCCAGGCCTTCCGGCGTCTGCTGTTGGCGCGGAGCGACATCGAGCCCCAATTCAATAAACCGCTTCTGTATCGCCGGATCGGCCAGCGCGTCGACGGTCGCGGCGTTGAGTTTCGCGATGACCTCCTTCGGCGTGCCCTTTGGCGCCCAGAATCCGAACCAGCCGGACATGTAGAGTCCGGGCACGCCGGTCTCGTCCGCGGTCGGAATCTCGGACATCGAGGCCGAGCGTTGCGCCGACAGATTGGCGAGCGCCTTGATCTTGCCGGCGCGGATTTGCGGCAGCGCCACCGCGCCCTGCACCACCAAGAGGTCCACCGTACCGGAGATCAGATCGGTCATGGCCGGGCCCGCGCCGCGATAGGGAATGAACTGCACCTTTTGACCGGTGAGATTCTCGAACAATACGCCGCTGACATTCGCCGCCGCGTTCTGATTGACGAAGTTGATCTTGCCGGGATTGGCCTTCATCCACGTCACCAGTTCGGCAAGGTTTTTGGCCGGAAGGTCGTTCTTGGCGACGAGCAGCTGGGGGTTGTTGGAGATCAGGCCGATCGGCTCGAAATCCTTTTCGAGATCGTAGTCGAGCTTGTAGATGATGCTGCCGACATGGGTGTCCCACTGCCCGATGTCGAAGGTGTAGCCGTCCGGCGCCGCCCGCGCCACGCGCCCGACCCCGATGCTGCCGCCGGCGCCGCCGACATTTTCGATCACCACCGGCTGTCCGAGCGGCGCGCGCATGCGCTCCGCCATGATGCGGGCGGCGGCATCGGTCGAGCCGCCCGGCGGGAAAGGAACCACCAGCGTGATCGGACGCGAAGGAAAGGTCTGCGCCTGCGCAGCAACGACGCCGGCAAGGATAACCAATGACAGCGCGGCCCAAAACTGCCTCATGAATTCTCCCTCGTTTGTCGAAACACCAACGTCAGTGGATTTCGGCGGAACGTTTCAGCGCATCTTTCAGTTTCTCGAGCGTGAAGTCCGGGCTGCGCGCGATTTCGAGGATCGGCGTCTCGCGCCGGCCACAGAGCTCTGCCGCGTCAGGAATCTTGGCGGCAATGTCGATCGGGATCACGATCGCACCGTGCAGGTCGGCGTGGATCAGATCGTCGGAGCGCACCGTCATCCCGGCGACGCGCACTTCGCCGCCGAAGCTCTCGGCATGGACCCAGGCGTGAGACGGACCGATCGATCCCGCAAGCGCCTGAAAGCCCGGTGCCCATTGCGGAATATCGCGGATCGAACCATCGGTGATGACGCCGAGGCAGCCGAGCGCCTTGTGCACGTTGCTCTGGACCTCGCCCCAGAATGCGCCATAGCCGGCATCGGCGCCGTCGATATCCTGGATCACGGTGATGCGCGGACCGAAGCCCGTGCCGACATATTCATAGTAGGCGATCCGTCGCTTGGCCTGTTCGGCGGCCGGCAGACCGGACTGCAGCACCGAGCGGATCGTCACCGTGCGGGCATAGCCGACCATCGGCGGCAGCTCGGGGAACGGACAGACCAGCGGCTTGGTCGTATAGCCGATCAGACGACGCTCCGGCGCCACGATTTCCATCGCATTGCAGATCGTGGGCGTGTCGTAGCGCGCCAGCGCCTCAAGGACGGAAGCGGGCAGCGGTGCGGATGTGGTCACGGCGTTTTCTCCTGATTGCAAGGGCCGGCTATTTTCTGAAAGCCGTGTATCGGTCAGCCATATAGCCGAGATCGGGATCGAACCCAACTCGGCTGCCGCTGACGGATTTTCGGGGTGGAGTTTTTAGCCGCTCAATTCAACCGTGCCGGCCGATCGTCCGGCTCCGGATTGGAGGCGGCCGGAGCGGACGCGGCGAATGGCGGCGCCGGAGTTGACGGGGCGACACCGGCCATCGGCGGCGCCGGCGCGGCGGCGGCGTGGGCATGGTCGCGGTAAGACTTCCATCCGGCCGGCAGGCTCAACAGATAGATCAGCGAACCCGCCGACAGCATGTGCCAGGGATAGCCGATCAACAGCGCCACGAAGAAAACCACCGAGACGAAAACCGGCAGCACCATTTCCGGCGGCACGCGCATGCGCACGGTCTTGCCCGAAAACACCGGCAGACGCGAAACCATCAGGAACGCAATCAGGAGCGTGTAGAGCGCCGTCAGCGTGGCCGGGAGCATCGGCATGCCCAGGAATGCCAAGTAGATCGGAAGTAGCACGGTGATCGCGCCGGCAGGCGCGGGAACACCGGTGAAGTAATTCGTCGCAAACGCGGGCTTGTTCGGGTCGTCCATGGTGGCGTTGAAACGTGCGAGCCGCAGGCCGCCGCTGATCGCGAAAACCATCGACGCGATCCAGCCGCCATTATTCAGCTCGTGCAGCTGCCAGAAGTACAGGATCAGGCCCGGCGCCACGCCGAAATTGACGAAATCGGCGAGGCTGTCGAGCTCCGCTCCGAATTTCGACTGGCCCTTGATCATGCGCGCCACGCGGCCGTCGAGGCCGTCGAGCACGGCGGCAAACACGATCGCCGCCACCGCCAATTCCATCCGTCCCTCGGTGGAAAGGCGGATCGCCGTCAGCCCCGCGCAGATCGCCAGCAAAGTGATGACGTTGGGCACCAGCATCCGCACCGGGATCGGGCGGAACCGCCGGCGTCGCATTTCCGGGTATTTGGAGTCCACAGGCATCTGCATGATCAGGACATATATAGCAACTGCCGGCCTGTTCCGCCATTGCGGCACAGCAGCCGATGGACCCGGCAGTTCCGATAGTTAATTGGCTCGGTAGGTTCGACCGCCGTCGCCAAGCCTGAAATCGGCCAGGATGGTTTCGCCCGCCACCGCGGTCTGGCCCTCGGCGACCAGCGCCTTGGTGCCATCGGGCAGATAGACGTCGAGCCGCGACCCGAAGCGGATCAGCCCGAACCGCTCGCCTGCGCCGATCGACTGCCCTTCGCGGACAAACGATACAATCCGGCGCGCCACCAGCCCCGCGATCTGGATCACGCCGATGCGTCCGTTCGGCGTCGAAATCACAAGCGAATTGCGCTCATTGTCCTCGCTCGCCTTGTCCAACTCCGCATTGATAAAGGTGCCCGGCCGATACGCGATCCGGTCGATCCGCCCCGTGACCGGGCTGCGATTCACGTGGCAGTCGAAAACGCTCATGAAGATCGAAATCCGCGGCAGCGGCCGGTCGCCGAGACCGAGTTCGGCCGGCGGCAGCACCTGCGTTACCATCGAGATGCGCCCGTCAGCCGGCGCCACGACAATACCCTCGCGTATCGGCGTGACCCGCACCGGATCGCGGAAAAACAGTGCGCACCAGATTGTCAGCAACGTCCCGATCCAGCCCAGCGGCGTCCAGAGCCAGAACAGAATTAGGCTCGCCAGCGCGAAGCCGCCGATAAACGGATAACCTTCCGGATGGATCGGCGGAATTTGCGCGCGGACGGAATTGGCGATCGACATCGGGACTCACTGCTACTCGTCGGCCTCTCCCTCGCGGGAGAAGGTAGCCGCCGCGAAGCGGCGTGCCGGGAGCGGGTTCGCGCTGGCGACCATCCTCGCGTTGAGGACGCCTGCCGTATTCAACACTTCATTATTCCAGAACCCCGAAATGCGAAACCCCTGATCGTCCGGCCATCTCGTACGCCGCAGATCAGTTTCAGATGCAACCGGGATGCGATCGCCGCATATCGGCAGACTTTTATTGGCATTCGAGATCAGAGATTTCAGGATACTCAACGATGTTTCTGTCCTGCCGGCGATCCCGCGTCGCGCTGACGAAAGCCAGGATCGGTTGTTCCGCTGCTCACGGATCGAAGGACGGATGTCTGAGCTGTGGGGACCGGGGGGAAAGTAGTTGCGAGCAAGGGACCACGGAAGGCCGTCAGCAACGTTGCTGCGGCATTGCTGCTGAAAGCCCGGCCCCTCACCTCCTCCATTTCCAAGCCCGCATTTCCAGCCCTGGCCTTTCCAAGTCTGCCGCCGGTCCGGAAATCGGCATCGCGAGGCGTCCGAACGGCAGCCCGTCATTGGGCCGCCGCCAGGGGCGGTCGCCTTGGCCATGCGGAGATTAACCATTTATTTTCCGCAAATCTTGCGGAAATTAACCTTGTTCGCGCGGCAAATCGGCGCTATATTCTCCGCGACAGGTGCGGAGAATGATAAAGTACATCTACCAACAGCCTAATTGGCCTAAATTCCAGTTCGATCTGAATGGCCTTGCCAAGCCACTTGCAGCCGTCAGGCACCGCCAGGGACGGCTGATCGGCCGCATGCGGGCGCTCGGCTTTCCATTGCGGGAAGAGGCCGTCCTTCGGACCCTGACGGAAGACGTCCTCAAGTCCAGTGAGATCGAAGGCGAAATCCTCGACAAGGAACAAATCCGCTCCTCGATCGCGCGCCGCCTCGGCATGGAAGCTGCTGCATTGCCGTCTGCCGATCGTAACGTGGAAGGCGTAGTGGAGATGATGCTCGACGCCACGCAGAAGTACGGGGAAGCACTCACTCAAGAGCGGCTATTGGCTTGGCATGCATCGCTGTTTCCCACGGGGCGAAGCGGCATGAAAAAAATCATCGTTGGCGCGTGGCGCGACGAAAACTCAGGACCCATGCAGGTGGTCTCCGGGCCCTATGGCCGCGAGCGCATCCACTATGAAGCGCCTGCCGCGGGACGGCTCGACGCCGAGATGCAAGCATTGCTCGACTGGTTCAACGGCACGGATGATACCGACCTGGTCATCAAGGCCGCGCTCGCGCACCTGTGGTTCGTCACCATCCATCCGTTCGAGGACGGCAACGGACGCATCGCGCGGGCCATCGCCGATCTGTCCCTTGCGCGCTCCGAACAGAGCCCGCAGCGCTTCTACAGCATGTCCGCGCAAATCCGGCTGGAACGCAACGCCTACTACGACATACTGGAAGCGACGCAGAAGGGCGGTCTCGACATCTCGCCCTGGATGGAATGGTTTTTGGATTGCCTCGATCGCGCCATCGATGGCGCCGAGAAAACCCTCGGCGGTGTCTTCGCCAAGGCGGCTTTTTGGAAGAAGCATTCGGCATCGCCGCTCAATCAGCGTCAACGCGATATTATCAACCGTCTGCTGGATGGCTTCGAGGGCAAGCTCACCTCGTCGAAATGGGCGGCATTTGAAAAATGCTCGCCGGATACGGCGCTGCGCGACATCACCAATCTGGTCGAGCGCGGGATGCTCACGAAAGATGCCGGAGGCGGCCGCAGTACCAGCTATTCACTGGTTGAAGATTCGGACGAATAGCGCGGACGTCGGGCTGGTCACTCCGCCGCGGCCGGGGTCGCCAGCATATCGACCGCCGGCGGGGTCCGGTTCGGCGCTTCATTCTCGTCGGCGATGCGCGCCAGTCGCTCCCGCGCCTCCTGGGCCTCGCGCTGCCGGTTCCACATGCTGGCATAGAGCCCGCCGGTCGCCAGAAGCTGGGCGTGAGTTCCACGCTCGGCGATGCGGCCCTGATCCAGCACGATGATTTCGTCGGCGCCGACAATCGTCGAGAGCCGATGCGCGATCACCAGCGAGGTGCGGTTGCGCGAGACCCGTTCCAGCGCATCCTGGATTTCCTGCTCGGTATGGCTGTCGAGCGCCGATGTGGCCTCATCGAGCACCAGGATCGGCGGCGCCTTGAGCATGGTACGCGCGATGGCGACGCGCTGTTTCTCGCCGCCGGATAATTTCAGGCCGCGCTCGCCTACCTGCGTCTCATAGCCCTTCGGCGACATCCGGATAAAGGGATCGATTTGCGCCAGCTGCGCAGCCTGCTCCACTTCGGCGTCGGTGGCGTCCCAGCGGCCGTAGCGAATGTTGTAACGGATGGTGTCGTTGAACAGCACGGTGTCCTGCGGCACCATGCCGATCGAGGCCCGCAGCGAAGCCTGCGTGACGTTGCGGATATCCTGGCCATCGATCAGGATCTTGCCGCCGGAGACGTCATAGAGCCGGAACAGCAGCCGCGAAATGGTCGATTTGCCGGCGCCGGACGGTCCGACAATCGCGACCGTCTTGCCCGCCGGCACTTCGAAACTGAGACCCTTCAGGATCGAACGCTCGGGATCATAGGAAAATCGCACGTCGTCGAAGCGCACATGGCCCGCTGTCACCATCAGCGGCCTGGCGCCGGCGACATCCTTGATCTCCGGATTGCGCGACAGCACGTTGAACATCTTCTCGATGTCGATCACCGCCTGCTTGATCTCGCGATAGACCATGCCCATGAAATTCAGCGGCTGATAGAGCTGAATCATCATGGCGTTGACCATGACGAAATCGCCGACCGTGTTGGTCCCGTTGCGGACCCCGATCGCGCACATCAGCATGGTCGCGGTCAGGCCGGCGGTGAAAATGACTGCCTGACCGGTATTGAGCACCGCCAGCGACGTATAGGTCTTCACACTGGCGCGCTCATAGCGTTCCATCGAACGATCATAGCGCGTGGCTTCGCGCTGCTCGGCGCCGAAATACTTGACCGTCTCGTAGTTCAGAAGCGAGTCGATCGCCTTGGTGTTGGCTTCGGTATCGGACTCGTTCATCTTGCGGCGGATTTCGATTCGCCATTCGGTCGCCAGATAGGTGTAGTACATGAAGATCACGACGGTGATCATGGTGACGAGCACATAGCGCCAGTCGAATTGCCACAGCAGCACGCCCATCAGCAGCGAAACCTCGACGATGGTCGGAGCGAGTTGCAGGATCACCATCCGCACGATGACTTCGATGCCGAGCCGGCCGCGCTCCAGGACGCGCGTCAACCCTCCGGTCTTGCGCTCCAGATGAAAGCGCAGCGACAACTCGTGCATGTGGACGAAGGCGAGATGGGCGAGCTTGCGCACCGCGTGCATCGCCACGCGTGCGAAGATTCCGTCACGCCATTGAGTCAGGACCGCCATCAGCACGCGGATGGCGCCGTAACTTAGGGTCATGATCAACGGCGAGGCGACCAGCCACAACGCCCAGTTCGACGATTGCACCGGCGCGGTGCCGGCGCCGGTCAAGGCATCGATCGCCCATTTGAAGGTAAACGGCACCGAGAGCGTCGCCAGCTTGGCGACCAGCAGCAGCACCATCGACCAGACCACGCGCATCTTGAGGTCGACGCGGTCGCCGGGCCAGATGTACGGCCACAGGTGCACCAGGGTCCCGATCAGGGTCGCCTGTTCGATGGTTTTGTCGACGGCAGGCTGCGCTTCGCTGGCACCCGGGGACGAATCAGTATGGGCCATCAATCAAACCTGGAGCAGAGCGGTATACCGGTCGCTGTTGCGCGTGTTTCTGTTTATCTGCATTCTTCCCGTCATATAGAACGTTTGGACCCCGCTTGCACCCTCGCGGAGCAATTCTTTAGGGATTTGCAAGCAGTTGCGGCTTAATTCAATCGCCCTCGCCAATTCAATGGGCTTGACGCAATTACGCTGCAGTGCCACATGGCCAATATGAGCAAAATCAAAACCGTCTGTGTCTATTGCGGCTCCGGCCCCGGCACCAATCACCGCTTTGTTGAAGCTGCTACCGCGCTGGGAAAGATCTTCGCCGAGAATGGTGTGAGCCTCGTCTATGGCGGCGGCTCGAACGGGATGATGGGCGCCATTGCCAAATCCACACTGGATCACGGCGGCAAGGTGATCGGCATTATTCCGGACTTTCTCATTTCCCGCGAAAACGCCATGGCGCGCGTTCAGGAGCTGATCGTGACGCCCGACATGCACGAACGCAAACGGCTGATGTTCGAGCGCTCCGATGCCTTCGTGGCCCTGCCCGGCGGGATCGGCACGCTGGAGGAACTGGTGGAGCAACTGACGTGGAAGCAACTTGGCCGTCACTCCAAGCCGATCCTGCTCGCGAACATCGATGAGTTCTGGGAACCGTTGCTGGCACTGTTCACGCACATGCGCGCGACCGAATTCATTCGACCCACTCTGGCCATCGATATTCTCAAGGCAGAACGGGTCGAGGATATTTTGCCGCGACTGCGGGACGCCGCGGCCCGCGCCCCGGAGGGCACGGAGGAAATGGCACCTGAAGTAGCACGCCGCCTCTGATATCCCCGCGTATCACTGCTGAGGGAACGTCACCGCTTCGATGCGGTTGCCATCGGGATCGATGATGAACGCCGCGTAATAGCGCACCCGATCGTGCGGACGCAGACCCGGCGCGCCGTCGGAATGGCCTCCGGCGTTCAGCACTGCCGCATGAAACGCATCGACCTCGGCGGTCGATTTTGCCCGCAGACAGATATGGACGCCGCTGCCGGATGCGACCGGCGCCATGCCGGCGCGCAGATTGATCCAGAACTCCGGATAGTTCTTGCCGAAACCGACCGTGGCCGGCCGCGTCACCAGCCGTGAAAGCCCGAGCGGCGCCAATGCCAGCTCATAGAAGCGCGCGGATCGTTCGAGGTCAGTTACACCGACGGAGACATGATCGATCATATGTGATGTCTTTGTTGGCGCGTCATTCCGGGGCACGTCGAAGACGCGAACCCGGAATGACGAGACCGCGCCTCACGCTGGCGCGCCGGATTTCACCAGCTTGTAGATCACCGAATCCATCAGCGCCTGGAACGAGGCGTCGATGATGTTGGGCGACACGCCGATCGTAGTCCAGCGCTCGCCCGCCTCGTCTTCGCTCTCGATCAGCACCCGCGTGATCGCTTCGGTGCCTCCATTAAGGATACGCACGCGGTAGTCGATCAGCTTCAGGCTCTCGATGTATTTCTGGTATTTGCCGAGATCCTTGCGCAGCGCCACGTCGAGCGCGTTGACCGGACCATTGCCTTCGGCCGCCGAGATCAGATGCTCGCCGGCGACATCGACCTTCACCACCGCCATCGCCACCGTGACGCGCTGGCCGTTGGCGTTGTAGCGCTGCTCGACATTGACATCGAATTGCTCGACCCGGAAATATTCCGGCACCCGGCCAAGCGTGCGCCGCGCCAACAGGTCGAACGACGCGTCGGCGGACTCATAGGCATAGCCCGCCGCTTCGCGCTCCTTCAATTCCTCGACCAGACGAGCCAGCTTGGGGTCGTTCTTTTCGTAGGCAATGCCGGCGCGTTCCAGTTCGGCGATGACGTTCGACCGGCCGGCCTGATCGGAGACCAGCACTTTACGATGATTGCCGACCGATTCGGGCGACACATGTTCGTAGGTCTGCGGATCCTTGAGAACTGCTGAGGCGTGAATGCCGGTCTTGGTCACGAACGCGCTTTCACCAACGTAAGGCGCGTGGCGGTTCGGCGCGCGATTGAGCATGTCGTCGAGGGTGCGCGAAACCTTCATCAGGGTCGCCATCTGGTCTGGCGACACGCCGATGTCGAAGCGATCGGAGAATTCGCGCTTGAGCCGCAGCGTCGGGATCAGCGAACACAGATTGGCGTTGCCGCAGCGCTCGCCGAGGCCATTCAGCGTGCCCTGGATCTGCCGCGCCCCCGCGCGCACCGCGGCCAGTGAATTGGCCACCGCCTGCTCGGTGTCGTTATGGGCGTGAATGCCGACGTGATCGCCGGGAATATGCTTCAGCACTTCGGTGACGATGGTCTCGACCTCGTGCGGCATGGTGCCGCCGTTAGTATCGCACAGCACCACCCAGCGCGCGCCGGAATGGTACGCCGTCTTGGCACAGGCCAGCGCGAACTCCGGATTTTCCTTGTAGCCGTCGAAGAAATGCTCGCAGTCGAGCATGACTTCGCGGCCCGCCGACCCCGCGGCCTTCACGCTGTCGGCGATCGAAGCCAGATTTTCCTCATTGGTGGTCTCGAGCGCGACCCGCACCTGATAGGCCGACGATTTCGCGACAAAGCAGATCGCGTCTGCTCTGGCTTCCAGCAGCGCCGCCAGCCCCGGATCGTTCGAGGCGGAGCGGCCGGGACGCCGCGTCATGCCGAACGCCGTGAAGCTGGCGTGATCGAATTTCGGCTTCTCGGCAAAGAATTCGGTGTCGGTGGGATTGGCGCCGGGATAGCCGCCCTCGACATAATCGATGCCGAGTTCGTCGAGCATTTTGGCGATCAGCTGCTTGTCATGCAGGGTGAAATCGACGCCGTTGGTCTGTGCGCCATCCCGCAGCGTGGTGTCGAACAGATAGAGGCGTTCGCGAGTCATGTCGGAACTCCCGGCTTGGGGCCATCGGCAAGCGTCTTCTGCATCGTGGTGTTGGCGAGCCATTCGCCATTGACGGTTACGGTGTTGCGCTGCTTGGGCACATAGCCGCGCTTCAAGAAGAAGCCTTGCGCGTTGTCGCTGGCGTCGACCGTCAGACTCTTGGCGCCGCGTCCGCCGGCCAGTTTTTCCAGCGCCTCGCACAGCATGGAGCCCACGCCCTGCCCGACCGCGCCAGGGTGAACATAGAGCATGTCGATCTGGTCGGCGCCCTTCAACGACGCAAAACCAACCGGAGAATTCCGCAGCGTGGCGATCAGCGTCAACGCGCCGGCAAGACGCTTGCCGAATTGCTCTTCGTCGTCGGCGGTGCTGGCCCAGGCTTCCTGCTGTGCTTCGCTGTAGTCATCGCCGGTCAATTCCTCGACGCTTGCAACGAAAATCGCCGCCAGCACGGGCGCATCCTCGGCGAGGAACGGCCGCAACGCAGGTTTGGGCAACGACTGTCCCATGACGCTCACCGCATACCTTGCAGTTTCAGGGCCAGCGCCACGGCGCCGGTTTTCAGCGCGACATAATGCAGCCAGTGTTTTGGAAATGGCGTATCGGGGGGGTTCATCGCGCGATCTCCCACGTCGTGCCTTCCTTGGAATCCTTGATGACAATTCCCATCGCGGCAAGCTCATCGCGGATGCGATCGGATTCCTTGAAATCCTTTCGGGCGCGAGCAACCGTGCGGGCCGAGATCAGGCCGTTGACTTTCTGCGCGTCGATCCCGCTCGCTTGCTGCTGTCGCCCCTTCCATGCCGCAGCACTCTCGGACAGGAAACCGACCAGCCGCAAGGAAGCGGCAAACTCGTCGCGAGCCCGCTCGTTTCCCGAGGCACCGTTATTCCTCAGACCATGCAATGAGGCGACCATCTGCGGCGTGTTCAGGTCGTCCGACAGCGCCTCTATCACGGCGTCGGAAGGCCGTCCGCCGTTGATATCCGCAGCGATCGGGTACCAGTCGTCGAGCGTCTTGGCGCTTTCCTCCAATCCCTTTAGCGTCCAGTCGATCGGAGACCGGTAATGCGCCTTCAACATGTTGAGACGCAACACTTCGCCCGGCCAGTCGTTGAGCAACTCCCTGATGGTGACGTAATTGCCGATCGACTTCGACATCTTTTCGCGTTCGATGTTTACGAACTCGTTGTGCATCCAGACATTCGCCATCGCCGGCGTGCCGTGCGCGCAGCGCGATTGCGCAAGTTCGTTCTCATGATGCGGGAAGATCAAATCGATCCCGCCGCCATGGATGTCGAACACGTTGCCCAGATAGGCGGTGCTCATCGCCGAGCACTCGATGTGCCAGCCCGGCCGTCCCCTGCCCCACGGACTTTCCCAGCCGGGCTCATCGCCGGATGACTGCTTCCACAACACGAAGTCGGACGGACTCTTCTTGTGCGCATCGACGGCAACGCGGGCGCCCGGTCGCTGCTCGTCGAGTTTGCGGCCTGACAGCGCGCCGTAGTCCGGCATCGATTGGGTATCAAACAGGACTTCGCCACCGGCCTCATAAGCATGGCCGCGCGCGATCAGTTGCCTGATCAGCGTCACCATGTCGGTCTTGCCGTCGGCGCGCGGCAGCACGAAGTCGGTCGCACGCGGCTCGAAGGTCGGCGGCAGCGCGCCCAGTGCCGCGACGTCCGCGTGGAACTGATTGGCCGTCTTCTCGGTGACCTTTCGGATCGCCTCGTTCAGCGGCAAGCCCGGAAAATCCTGCACGGCGCGATCGTTGATCTTGTCGTCGACGTCGGTGATGTTGCGGACATAGGTAACATGATCGGCGCCGTAGACGTGCCGCAGCAGCCGGAACAGCACATCGAACACGATCACGGGGCGCGCGTTGCCGATATGGGCGAAGTCATAGACCGTCGGCCCGCAGACATACATGCGCACGTTGTTGTGATCGAGCGGCACGAAGGTGCGCTTTTCCCTGCTCAAGGTATCGTAGAGTCGCAAATCCATGGCTATCCCGTCCCTTGCGGCCGGGCGTCCAGTGATCTCATGTGAGAAAAGACGGCCTCAGCCAGCGAATCGCTAGCTCATAATCTCGCGGCAAATGCCACAAATGGCGAGGAAACCGTTCATACGCGCACCATGGGCCAGCCCGGGGGACGGCGTCAAGAGCAAGCTATAGCCACCTAAAGGCCGATTTCGGCCATCAATCTGCCCGGCCCACCAGGTTAATCATTTTTAACGTTTCGAGCTTATCGAATGAGGGCGAATCCCTCATTCATCGGTGCAATATGCGATCTCTCCCCGCGCTTTTGGCCTTTGCGTCTGTCCTCGCCACGTCAGCCGCACTGGCCGACAGCCGTGTTTTCATCGTCGCCAACCAGGCTGACGGCTATGGCGTCGACCAGTGCCTTGCCAGGGGCGAACAATGTGGCGCCTACGCAGCGCGCTCCTATTGCCAATCGCGGGATTTCGTCCAGGCTTCGTCCTACCGGCGCATCGATCCGGGCGAAATAACCGGCGCGGTTCCCGCCGCCGGAGCAAACTGCGGTCATGCCGGCTGCAACGAATACATCGCGATTACTTGCCAACGCTAAGGGCTTGCCAACGTTAGGCCGCGGCGGGGGTCGAAAGCCGGTTCGCCACATCGGTGCCCCGGAAACGACGTGACGGTGCCCCGAGAAGCAGGTATGTGAGGCCGCGTTGGCCGCGCCTGTTGGTTTCCAAGCCTTTCGGCTTTCAAGCCTTGCGGTTTCAAAGCCTTGAGGTCTCAAGACCTCGAATCTCAAAGCCTCGCGGTCTCAAAGCCTCGATGCCTCAAGCGCGGAGTCGTTCCAATGGCCGAATATGCCTGAAACGCTGATTGCTTCCCTTTTCCGATGGATTTTGGCCTGCGCCGCGCTGTTCGGCGCGGTTGCGCTCGGCGTCGACGCCTCGGCGCAGATGAATCCGGGGCCGTCGCCGTCGCAGGGAGCGGCCGTCAATCCGATGTGCCCGCGGCTGGAAGCCCAACTGGCAACCATCGATCGCGGTGGCGGCGGGGATCCGGCCAAAGAGGAGCAAATCCGCCGCTACCAGGAGGCCGCGACCAAGCAGCAAGGGGAGCTCGACCGGGTCACCTCGCAAGCCAAGCGCATGGGCTGTGACAGTTCGGGATTTTTCTCGCTGTTCAGCGGCCAGTCGGCGCAATGCGGTCCGGTCAACAACCAGATCCAGCAAATGCGCGCCAATCTGGAGCAGATCACGACCAGCCTCGAACGGCTGCGCAGCGGCGGGCTCGGCGGCGCCGAGCGCGACAATCAGCGCCGTTCGGTCTTGGCGGCGCTGGCGCAGAACAATTGCGGGCCGCAATACGCCAATGCCGCGCCGCGAGGCCCAGGCAGTTTCCTGGAAAATCTGTTCGGCAATCACGACAATAATAATAATAACCCGGCGATGCCCGGCCCGGACATGGGTCTGCAATCCGGGACCTACCGCACGGTCTGCGTTCGCACCTGCGACGGCTTCTATTTTCCGATCTCGTTCGCCACCGTGCCCGCCCGGTTTCCCGACGACGAAAAAACCTGCAAGGCGCTCTGCCCGGCGGCGGAGGCGACCCTGTTCAGCTATCGCAATCCCGGCGAAGACATGAACCAGGCGGTGTCGATCAACGGCCAGCCTTATTCGTCGTCGCCAAATGCGTTCCGTTACCGTCAGGAGTTCAATCCGTCCTGTGCCTGCAAGGCTGCCGGACAAACCTGGTCCGACGCCTTGAAGACCATCGACGACAGGGCCGCCGCGGCCGAACAAGGCGACATCATCGTCACCGAGGAGAGCGCCAAGAAGATGGCGCGGCCGCCGTCCAAGGCGCCAACGGCTGCGAAGAAGGGTGGCGCGCCCGCAGGCACGACCGCCACCGCGCCGGCGGCGCCTGAAGCCGCCACGGAGGGTAGCGCGCCTGCAACCGGCGCCGCGTCGAACAACAAGCAGATTCGCTCGGTGGGCCCGACTTTCATCCCCGCGCGCTGATTGTTTGACGCGTTTTCTTTAGGCGAACCGGTACCCACCCGGATCAAGTCCGGGGCAGGCTTTCGCTCGAAAACGCTACCCCTCAAACGCTTCCGCCGAACCGCGGCTCGCGCGTGAAACCAGGGTTTCGTCGGGCTCGGGCAGCGGCTTGCCCGCATCGCGAAACTTGTTGGTGATGGGATAACGGCGGTCGCGGCCAAAATTCTTTTCGGTGACCTTGACGCCCGGCGCCGCCTGCCGCCGCTTGTACTCGGCGATGTTGAGCAGGCGATCGATCCGCGTCACCAGTTCGGGCGCAAACCCCGCAGCGATGATCGAGGCCAGCGGTTCTTCCCGCTCCACCAGCCGCTCCAGGATCGCATCGAGCATGTCGTAGGGCGGCAGCGAATCCTGATCGGTCTGGTTTTCGCGCAATTCCGCGGTCGGCGGCCGCGTGATGATATTGACCGGGATGACTTCGCCGGACGGGCCGAGCGCGCCATCCGGCTTCCATGAATTGCGCAATGCCGAGAGCCGGAACACCTCGGTCTTGTAGATATCCTTGATCGGATTGAAGCCGCCGTTCATGTCGCCATAGAGCGTGGCATAGCCGACCGACATCTCCGACTTGTTGCCGGTGGTCACCACCATCGCGCCGGTCTTGTTGGAGATCGCCATCAACAAGGTGCCGCGGGTGCGCGCCTGCAGGTTCTCCTCGGCGATATCGCGCGGCAGCCCTGCGAAGGTTCCGGCCAGGATCTCTTCGAAGCCGTTCACAGCCTGCGCGATCGGCAGCACCTCGTAGCGGATGCCGAGCGCGCTTGCGAGCTTGGCCGCATCGTCGAGCGACACCTGGGCTGTGAAACGGAACGGCAGCATGACGCCGCGGACGTGGTCGGCGCCCAGCGCGTCGACCGCAATCGCCGCGCATAGCGCGGAATCGATGCCGCCGGATATGCCCAAGAGCACGCCGGGAAATCCGTTCTTGCGGACGTAATCGCGCAAGCCGAGCACGCAAGCCGCGTAGTCGCCCTTGTCGCCCTCGACCGCGGGCGTGATCGGCCCGGCGCAGCGCCAGCCGGCGTCGGTCTTGCTCCAGCGCAAAGTCGTGGTGTTTTCCTCGAAGGCCGGCAATTGCGCCGCCACCGTGAGATCGGCATTCAACGCAAACGATGCGCCGTCGAAAACCAACTCGTCCTGGCCGCCGACCTGGTTGAGATAGATCAGCGGCAGCCCGCTCTCGGTGACGCGCGCCACTGCGATCGACAGCCGCACATCGTTCTTGTCGCGCGCGTAAGGCGAGCCATTCGGCACCACCACAATTTCCGCGCCGGTCTCCGCCAGACATTCGACGACGTTTTCGTATTCCTCCGATTCCTCGAGCCAGACGTCCTCGCAGATGGGAACGCCGACCCGGATGCCCCTGACGGTCACCGGACCCGCCGCCGGACCGCGCGCGAACAGGCGCTTTTCATCGAATACGCCGTAATTCGGCAGGTTGGCCTTGAACCGGATCGCCGCGACGCGCCCCTCGTCCAGCAAGGCGCAGGCATTGTAGAGGTTGCCGTCCTCGACCCAGGGACTGCCGATCAGGACAGCCGGGCCGCCGTCGGCGGTCTCGCGCGCCAGTTCCTCGACGGCGGCGCGGCAGGCCGACTGAAACGCCGGCTTCAGCACCAGGTCTTCCGGCGGATAGCCGCAAATGAACAATTCCGGAAACACCACGAGATCGGCGCCGTCGGCCCGCGCCCGGACGCGCGCGGCGCGCGCCTTGGCGGCGTTGCCGGCGACATCGCCCACCGTCGGGTTCAACTGGGCCAGCGTGATGGTAAATTGAGCGGTAGCTTCGGTCATGGCGCGATGGTGCCCTGCGCGGGGGCAAACTGCAATTGCATGCTTTAGAACGCGCCCATGCGTTCGGCGATGGCGAACAGCCAGAACAGGCCGGCCATGAGCAGCGCAACGCCGACCGCGGCAGAGCCCATATCCTTGACCCGCCCGATCTGCGGATCCTGCTCGGTCGTCAGCCGGTCGGCGAGTTTCTCGATCGCGGTGTTGAGCAACTCGACCACCAGCACCAGAACCACAACCGCGACCAGTTCGACCCGGCGCATCGTGGTCGCGCCGATCAGCCACGCCAGCGGCAGCGCGAGCGCCAGCGCGGCTATTTCCTCGCGAATGGCCTGCTCGGAGCGGATAGCAAAGGCAAGGCCGTTGCGCGTATTGATCGTGGCCCGCCAGAACCGCAGCAACTCAAAGTCCCGCCGCGACCGGCATCGGGCTGGCCTTGCCGCCGCGTTCCTGCTTGAGCAATTCCGCGATCAGGAAAGCCATGTCGATCGACTGCTCGGCATTGAGGCGGGGATCGCAGACCGTGTGATAGCGATCGCTCAGATCCTCATGGCTGATCGCGCGGGCGCCGCCGATGCATTCGGTGACGTCCTGGCCGGTCATTTCCAGATGGACGCCGCCGGCATAGGTGCCCTCCGCCGCGTGGATCGTGAAGAACGACTTGACCTCGGACAGGATGCGGTCGAACGGACGGGTCTTGTAGCCGCTGTTCGAAGAGATGGTGTTGCCATGCATCGGATCGCAGGACCACACCACCACGCTGCCCTCGCGCTGCACCGCGCGGATCAGTTGCGGCAGGTGATCGCCGACCTTGTCCGCACCGAAGCGGTTGATCAGCGTCAGGCGTCCGGGCTCGTTGTCCGGATTGAGCACGTCGATCAGGCGCAACAGCTCGTCAGGCTTGAGCGAGGGACCGCATTTCAACCCGATCGGGTGGCGCGGAGCTCGGGATGGCTTTCCAGATCGAGACCGCAGGCGCGCATGAAATTCAGCGCATCCGAGATGCGGTCCGCCAGCTCCTTGTAACGGCGCGACTGCGGAGAATCCTTGAGGAACCCGAGCATCCACTGATGCACGCTGCCGAGATTGGCGAAGCCGCCGGTCGCAAACGCGCGCAACAGATTGAGCGTCGCCGCCGACTGCCGATACGCCATCAGCTGACGCTGCGGATCGGGGGTGCGCGATTGCGCGGTGAATGCGATATCGTTGACGATATCGCCGCGGTAGCTCGGCAGCTCGACGCCGCCGATGGTTTCGGTCGGCGAGGAGCGCGGTTTTGCAAATTGCCCGGCGATGCGGCCGACCTTGACGACCGGCAGCGCGCCGGCATAGGTCAGCACCACCGCCATCTGCAGCAGTACGCGGAAGAAATCCCGGATGTTGTTGGCGCCATGTTCGGCGAAGCTTTCGGCGCAATCGCCGCCCTGGAGCAGGAAGGCCTCGCCTGCGGCGACGCGCGCAAGCGCCTTTTTCAGGTTACGGGCCTCACCTGCAAAAACCAGCGGAGGAAACGTCGCAAGCTGCGCCTCGACATCGGCCAATGCCTTGGCATCGCGATAATCGGGTACTTGCTTGACCGGCCTGGCGCGCCAGCTGTCGGGTGTCCACCGTTCGGACATGAGGTCAACTCCTGAGCAAAAACCGCCACTTATCGGCGGCAGCGACGGGCCGGTTTATACACAGGCTGACGACAGACCGCCAGTTGGTTTTCGAATCTGCCAATCAAGCCCTTGCGGCAAAAGCCGAATTCGCATTTGCTGCGGCGCTTCGCGAAAGCTCGGGGGATATCGGTGGCAGAGGCTGCGCTGGACGACGTTTTCATCGATGACATCACCTTCCCGGCTGCCGACGGATATCTGCTAGGAGCCACGCTGTTTTTGCCCAGGGGCGCCAAGCGCAACGCCGTGCTCATCAATTCGGCAACCGCGGTGCCGCGCAAGATCTACCGGGGTTTTGCCGGCTATCTGGCGCGCCGGGGTTGCGCGGTGCTGACCTACGACTATCGCGGCACCGGCGATAGCAGGCAGAAATCGCCGACCGGCTATCACCGGCCGAAATCGCTCGCCGGATTCAAGGCCTCGATGTCGGATTGGGCTGCGCTCGATGTCACCGCCGCGGTAGCCTGGATGCGCGAGCGTTACCACAACCTGCCGCTCAGCTATGTCGGCCATTCCTTCGGCGGCCAGGCGCTCGGGCTTCTGGCCAACAACAGCGAAGTCTCGCGCGCATTGCTGATCGCAGCCCAGGCCGGATACTGGGGGCTGATGGCCTCGCCAGAACGCTATCGCGTCTATGTCATGTTGAATTTCGTCGGCACTCCCCTCACCCGGCTGCTGGGCTACGCGCCGGGCTGGAGCGGCTTGGGGCTGGACCTGCCGAAGGGCGTGTTTCAGCAATGGGTCGGCTGGGTGATGAACAAGCGCTATCTGTTCGACGATCCCACGCTGAAGGCGTCGCATATTTTCTCCCAATTCAAGGGCGCGATGCGCGCGCTCTGCCTTGCCGACGACCCCTGGGCGACAAGGCCTGCGGTCGAGCTGCTTTGCGCAGGCTTTACCAGGGCCAAGCCGGAAATCCTGACCATCACGCCCGTCGAAATCGGCGCAACCAGGATCGGCCATTTCGGTTTTTTTCGCCCCGAACACCGCGACACGCTGTGGCGCGGCGCCGCCGAATGGCTTCAGGCGGCGGAATAAGGTTTCGGATTCAATTTTCAAACAGCCAAGACCGTCATTGCGAGCGCGAGCGAAGCAATCCATCTCGCCGCGCAAAGAAAGAATGGATTGCTTCGTCGCAAGCGCTCCCGGCGACGAGTTCCTTTTTGTCACCGTCGCTGACGGATATGGTTTGTCTAAGCCCGGTTGGGCCGACGCGCCTCCGCCAGCTTGACATCAGCAACGGATGCCAGGACCACACGACTTCGCCGTACGCAGCAACCTCCGCCAACGCTTCGACCGGCCCATGTGCTGCCCGTCGAAGTTTTGGCAAAGGCGTTGAAGCGCCGTTCGTCCGCGCGCCGGCCGCTCGCTCACAGATCAAAAGACCTGCCCTGCGATTGCCGCTTCGCGCCGACGCTGCTCGCGCGCTGGCGCGTGGTGGAGGCCTGGCTAACGAACGTTCTGGCCACCAAGAATGTCTGGTTTGCGCCGCTCGAGCAAATTGTTGCTCATGTCGATGCCCTGGTCCAGAGCGGGCGCTATGAAATCCGCACTGAAGAACTTCCGTATTTCACGCGACCAGTGGCCCCGTGATCGTCCACCCTTTTATGACCTGTAGCAATGACGGCAGGGCGTGGGCGGCAAGACGTCGCCAATTGGGAACAGGACGAATAGCAATAATGTCGGGAACCGGACATAGCCTGAAATGTTAGATTCTTCGATCTCAAGAGCCGAGCCTCAAACGGCGTGCCCCTCAATGTTCCGAGCGTTATCGCCGGGCGGGGGAACAGGTCGCAGAGCGACCTCCAAGATCATGAATGAAAATGACAAGCGGAGGCTGTTATGGACGGCGATCGAAACGAACGCGCACGTGCGCGGGCCAGGCATCTTTTGGCTTTGACCCATCCGCTTCCCGATGATGCAGAGGTTCAGCGGTTACGAGAACTGGCACTGGACTATATTCGAGAGGCGGAGCGTCTTGAGGCTGAAAAGGTCGGCCGCACATGCGAGTCAGCTGAACTGATCTCAACTGCTCTCGATGCCGTCGCACGAGACTTTTTCAACCGGGAGCTTGAAAGGCAACGGCGATCGCGTTGAAGGCCGGCGAAAACGGCTCCGCGTTCAGGTGAAATGACCCGGGGGTTAAATTCTTGCGGGCCGCTGCCCCAGACAGGTGAGTTGGTATCGAACTGCGCTGTCTTGCACCGACCCGCCGGATGTTATGGCAATGTCGAAAACCAGGTATCCAACGTCCTTTCGGGCCTGAAGGCAAAAGGTTCCATGCGCGAAAATCTTTCGAGTCGGGCTGGGAGGCCGCGTCGTCAGCCTACGACGACTTCGCTGATCTGGATGACCGGGGACTGGTCGGTGTAGTTCGCGATATCCGCCATGATCTCCTTTGCATGCGGTCCGAACCCGGTCTGGAACGCCTCGAGCGAGTCGCAGAAGATATGGCACATCCCGACATACGTCGCGGGAGCACCAGGTGCTCCACCGCCGAGGCCTTTATCGACGGTATAATACTTGCAGTTATCACCCATCCGAGCCTTTACGAGCGGCATATGCTTGTCTCGGTAGTACTCGTGGTTGAAGCGCGCGCCAGGCGTATTGGGATACATAACGCTTACCTTGATCATGACGTGCTCCCTGGTCTGACATTGGCCGATTAAACTTCGGCTGATCCAAACTCTGCTTCAGTTTTGCCGATCCTGCAACTCCGCGTCTGGCATGACACGCCATGTAAAGTGGCTGAAGACCGAGCGTAGCGCACGCAAGGCGCATAAAACGAGGCCAGGGCGGATGTAGAGCCTCGCTTGCATGGCCGCGGCGAGAATCGATAAGCTGCTCTAATAGGTCTATGCGAATTTTGCCGCCTACCTCCTATAACAAGACCTATGTCTGAGCTGCTGCCGGTTTGATGGACACCGGGTTAAGCTAATCCCACCTTGCGCTCGAACTCAACAGGGCTGACGTAGCCGATGGTCGAGTGACGTCGGATCGCATTGTACAACGAGGTTTGAGAACACCCACAGGACGGCTTTTCGCGAGGTTCTTTATCGGCATCATCCATGGTTTGGTCGCCGAGTTTGCGTTCATGGGGCCGTCGACAAGGCTGGTTATGTCGTTTTTCGCTGCACGCTGGATGGGTCGCAAGCAGATCGGTGGCTTGAAGTACCAGCATGGATGTTCGACCGGACGGCATGCCCTGACCCCGAGCTTTTGGCAGCTCAGCCGTTTGTCAGCATCGACGCGCTTGCGGCGCTCTCTGCGCTTCTGAATCTGGCGTTAAAGGATCAAACGCCATCAGCCGCTCTGCTTTCTGGCGCATCCAGGGCCTCTCACGACCAGAATCGGGGAGAGACCCATGTCACGCGAGAAGGCAATGCCAGGGAGCCGATACCGACGCAACCGACAACCGCAGCATCAGATGGATCTGTTCGGGAGCAGCCTGTCCAACGACGCCATCGGCGCGCCCGGATGGCCGGAGCTGCCGGCGGAAGCGCGGGCGGCCCTCACGAGCCTGATGACGCAGTTGATCCTCGACCATGTTGCGACCACAGCGACGCCGTCCGCGAAGGAGGTCGGTCATGATCTCTGACAAGGTCAGGCCTCATCATCTGGAGCGCAAGGCGATTCTTTACGTGCGTCAATCCTCAACACATCAAGTATTGCGCAATCGCGAGAGCAGCGCGTTGCAATACGCCATGCGGGACCGGCTGACGGCGCTCGGGTGGTCA